>Ga0307510_10005834_pt1 | contig 14683 bp, 14 predicted proteins | sample 12_EM_MG_FD_207224 | JGI IMG/M metagenome (GOLD analysis project Ga0307510, IMG submission 207224) | Populus trichocarpa ectomycorrhiza microbial communities from riparian zone in the Pacific Northwest, United States - 12_EM | ecosystem: Host-associated > Plants > Roots > Unclassified | place...
CACCAGGCACCCGGCGACACGTTCTGGGACATCGTCCGCAAGGGCGCCCAGGCCGCCGCGGCCAAGGACAACATCAAGCTCATCTACTCGGCCGACCCGAACGCGGGCAACCAGTCGAACCTGGTGCAGAACGCGATCGACCAGAAGGTCGACGGCATCGCCGTCACCCTCGCCAAGCCCGACGCCCTGAAGGACGTCATCAGCAAGGCGAAGACCGCGAACATACCCGTCGTCGGGCTCAACTCCGGTCTCAGCGACTGGAAGAAGCTCGGACTCCTGGAGTTCTTCGGCCAGGACGAGACGGTGGCCGGCGAGGCGCTCGGCAAGCGGCTGAACACGGAAGGCGCCAAGAAGGCCGTCTGTGTCATCCAGGAGCAGGGCAACATCGGTCTGACCCAGCGCTGCGCCGGTGTGAAGAAGACGTTCACCGGCACCACCGAGGTCCTCAACGTCAACGGCACGGACATGCCGTCGGTGAAGTCGACGATCACGGCCAAGCTCACGCAGGACAAGGCCATCGACTACGTCGTCACGCTGGGCGCCCCGTTCGCCATGACGGCCGTGCAGTCGCTGTCCGACGCGGGCAGCAAGGCGAAGGTCGCGACCTTCGACCTCAACAGCACCCTGACGGGCGCCATCAAGGCCGGCACCGTTCAGTTCGCGGTCGACCAGCAGCCGTATCTCCAGGGCTACTTGGCGGTCGACTCGCTGTGGCTCTACAAGAACAACGGCAACTACAGCGGCGGCGGTGAGCAGCCCGTACTGACCGGCCCGGCCTTCGTCGACAAGACGAACGTCGCAGCCGTCGCCAAGTACGCCGCCAACGGAACCCGGTGATGAGTATGACCCAGCACGCCGAGCCGGCGGTGACCTCACCGCCGGCCCCCGGCCCCAAGGAAACCGACGGCCGGACCTCTGAACGGCCTCTGGCGCTACGGTTGTTGGCGCGTCCTGAGGTGGGTGTCTTCCTCGGTGCGGCGGCGGTGTATGTGTTCTTCCTGGTCGCTGCTCCGCCGGTGCGGGACGGCGCCTCGATGGCGAACATCCTCTACAGCTCGTCCACGATCGGCATCATGGCGCTGCCGGTGGCGTTGTTGATGATCGGCGGGGAGTTCGACCTCTCCGCGGGTGTCGCGGTGATCACTTCGGCGTTGACGGCGAGCATGCTCAGTTATCAGCTGACCATGAACGTGTGGGTGGGTGTGATCGTCGCGTTGCTGGTGTCGTTGGGGGTGGGGTTCCTCAACGGGTGGATGGTCGTCAAGACCGGTCTGCCGAGCTTCCTGGTCACGCTGGGCAGCTTCCTGATCCTTCAGGGCGTCAATCTCGCGGTGACGAAGCTGGTCACGGGGAATGTGGCGACCGACGACATCAGCAACATGGACGGTTTCGACCAGGCCAAGAAGGTCTTCGCGTCGTCGTTCGATGTCGGTGGCGTCAACGTGAAGATCACCATCGTGTACTGGCTGGTGTTCGCGGCGATCGCGACCTGGGTGCTGATGCGTACGAAGTACGGCAACTGGGTGTTCGCGGTGGGCGGGAACAAGGACTCCGCGCGTGCGGTGGGTGTGCCGGTGGCGTTCACGAAGATCTCGCTGTTCATGCTGGTGGGTTTCGGTGCGTGGTTCATCGGCATGCACCAGTTGTTCTCCTTCAACACCGTGCAGTCCGGCGAGGGTGTCGGGCAGGAGCTGATCTACATCTCGGCTGCGGTGATCGGGGGTTGTCTGCTGACCGGTGGTGCGGGTTCGGCGATCGGCCCGGTGTTCGGGGCGTTCATGTTCGGCATGGTGCAGCAGGGCATCGTGTATGCCGGCTGGAACCCGGACTGGTTCAAGGCGTTCCTGGGCGTGATGCTCCTGGGTGCCGTTCTCATCAATCTGTGGGTCCAGCGCACCGCGACCCGGAGGTGACCTTCATGGCTAGCAACGAATCCGGCACCCACGGCGCCGTCCTCACCGACAGCGCGCCGGCGGATGCGGACGCGCCGATCGTGCAGCTGCGCAACGCGGGCAAGGCGTACGGCAATGTCCGTGCCCTGCACGGTGTGGACCTGGCGGTCCGTCCGGGTCAGGTCACCTGTGTGCTGGGTGACAACGGCGCGGGCAAGTCGACGCTGATCAAGATTATTTCGGGGCTGCACCAGCACACCGAGGGTGAGTTCCTGGTGGATGGCGGGCCGGTGCATTTCACCACCCCGCGGCAGGCGCTGGACCGTGGTATCGCGACGGTCTACCAGGATCTGGCGGTCGTGCCGTTGATGCCGGTGTGGCGCAACTTCTTCCTCGGCTCCGAGATGACGAAGGGTCCTTGGCCGGTGCGTCGTCTCGACATCGAGAAGATGAAGAAGACCGCGGACGAGGAACTGCGCAACATGGGCATCGTCCTGGACAACCTGGACCAGCCCATCGGCACCCTCTCCGGCGGTCAGCGCCAGTGTGTGGCGATCGCCCGCGCCGTCTACTTCGGCGCCCGCGTCCTCATCCTGGACGAGCCGACCGCCGCGCTGGGTGTCAAGCAGTCCGGTGTCGTGCTCAAGTACGTGGCCGCGGCCCGCGAACGCGGCCTGGGCGTCATCTTCATCACGCACAACCCGCACCACGCCTACATGGTCGGCGACCACTTCAGCGTGCTGCGGCTGGGCACCATGGAACTCTCTGCGGAGCGCAGCGAGATCACGCTGGAAGAACTCACCAACCACATGGCGGGTGGTACCGAACTCGCCGCGCTCAAGCACGAGTTGTCCCAGGTCCGCGGCCTCGACGTCGACGAACTCCCCGAGGAGGACGCGCTCAAAGTCGGCTGACGTGCGACGTGCACAGCGGTTGGGGGGCGGTACCGGTCCGGTACCGCCCCCCACCGCTGTCTCTTCTCAGGCCTGGGGAAGCACCGTACTCGGCCGGGCCGGGAACCCCGCCGCCCGGTAGCAGTCGTCGATGAGCCCCATTGTGGTCAGCGCGTCATCCGCGTCGAGCACCAGCGGCTCACCGCGCCTCAAGTGGGCGGCGAAGGCCTCCAGTTGGTAGGTGTACGACGACCGGCGGCCGAGTTCCTCGGTGCGCTCACCGGCCGCCGTACGCACGACGACACGGTCGTCCAGGTGGGGCTGCACGAAGTTCATCACCGTGGCCTCGCCGCGTGAGCCCACCACGCGGCAGCTCATCTGCCAGGTGTCGTGGGCCATGTGGCAGCGGGCGCTGCCGGTGGCGCCGCTGGGGAACTCCAGGTCCGCGTCCAGCCATTCGTCGATTCCCTGTGCCCCGGCCTTCTCGCCGCCGCGCGCGGCGACCAGCCGGGGTGCCCCGCCCGCCCAGGGGGCGAGCATGCGCTGTGCGTGCAGGCTGTAGCACCCGAGGTCCATCAGTGCGCCGCCCGCCAGCGGGAGCGACCACCGTACGTCGCTGTCCGGGGGAGCGGGCATCGCGACCATGGTGTCGACGTGCCGGAGTTCGCCCAACTCCCCGCTGTCCAGCAGCTCGTGGAGGCGCAGGACGACCGGGTGGAACAGGTAGTGGAAGCCTTCCATGAACACCGTGCCGGCCTCGGCCACGGCCTTGTGGACCTCGGCCGCCTCCGTCGCGTTGCTCGCGGACGGTTTCTCGGTGAGGACGTGCTTACCGGCCCGGAGCGCGGCCAAGTTCCACGGCCCGTGCAGGCTGTTGGCCAGCGGGTTGTATACGACCTCGACCTCAGGGTCGGCGACGAGGTCGGCGTAGGAACCGACCACCCGCTCCACACCATGTCCGGCGGCGAAGGCCTCGGCGCGGGAGCGGTCGCGGGCGGCCACCGCGACGAGGCGGTGGCCGGTCGCCCGCGCGGGTCCCACGATCGACAACTCGGCGATCCGCGCAGCGCCCAGGACGCCGATCCGCAGGGGTTCGTCCGTCGTCACTTGCGCACCTCTTCTAGTCGTACGGGACGGTGTTCGTGCAGCGACAGGGTGCACGCGTCGGCGATCCGGCTTGCCTCGACGGCGTCGGCGACCGTGCAGGGGGAGGTGCGAGTGCCGGCCACCACCTCGGTGAACGCGGTGAGTTCGGCGCGGTAGGCGGCGGCGAACCGGTCCATGAAGAAGGTGTGCGGAGTGCCGGCCGGGAAGGTCGCCCCCGGCTCCACGGACCGTAGCGGCAGCTTGTCCTCCATACCGACCGCGACGCTGTCCTTCGTGCCGTGCAGTTCGAGGCGCACGTCGTGACCGCGGGCGTTGTGGCGGGAGTTGGAGACGACGGCGATGGTGCCGTCGTCGAGGGTGAGGAGACTGGACGCGGTGTCGACGTCACCGGCCTCACGGATGTACTCCGCGCCGCGGTTGCCGCCCGTCGCGTAGACCTCGACCACCTCGCGGCCGGTCACCCAGCGCACGATGTCGAAGTCGTGCACGGCGCAGTCGCGGAAGATGCCGCCGGAGACGGCCACATAGGCGGCCGGCGGCGGGGCGGGGTCGAGCGTGGTGGACCGTACGGTGTGCAGGTCGCCGAGTTCACCGCTCACCACGGCCCGGAGCGCGGCGACGCAGCCCGCGTCGAAGCGCCGGTTGTAGCCGATGTGCACCTCGACACCGCTGCCCTCCACCGCGCGCAGCACCTCCAGGCTCTCCTCGACACCGCGGGCCACGGGCTTCTCGCAGAACACGGGAATGCCCGCCTGCACGGCGGCGAGGATCAGCTCGGGGTGCGCGTCGGTCGCGGCGGCGATCACCACACCGTCGACTCCCGCCGAGAGCAGCGCCTCGGGGGAGTCGGCGGGGACGGCACCGAAGCGTTCGGTGACGGTGGCGACGGCGGTGGCCACCGGATCGGTGACCACCAAGGAGTCCACGGCGTCGAGCCCGGCGAGGGTTTCGGTATGGAAGGCGCCGATGCGGCCCAGTCCCATGATGCCTATGCGCATGAGAGACGTGCTCCTTCTGCCGGCGCGCGGCTCAGTCCTGGCCGCCGAAGACGTTCTGGTCCCAGTCGACGACCGAGCCGGTCACCACGCCGCTGCGGTCGGAGAGCAGGAACACCACGAAGTCGGCGATCTCGTCGACCTGCCCGAGCTTGCCCATCGGCTGCGACTTGGCGGCCTGCTCGCGCCAGTCGTCGCCCGCGCCGTGGAAGGCGCGCTGGACGGCGTCCTCGCCCTCGGTGTCCGTCCAGCCGATGTTGACGGTGTTGATCCGGATCCGGTCGAAGCGGTGCGCGTGCGCGGCGTTGCGGGTCAGACCCGCGAGGCCCGCCTTGGCCGTCGAGTACGGAGCGAGGTAAGGCGGGCCGCCGTGGGCGCAGTTGGAGCCGATGTTGACGATCGTCCCGGGCGCCGAGCGGGAGATCATGTCGGCCACGGCCGCCTGCATGGCGAAGAACGGTGCCTTCAAGTTGATCGCCATGTGCTGGTCGAACAGTTCCGGCGTGGTGTCCAGCAGCGATCCGCGTGACGTGAGCCCCGCCGCGTTGACGAGGCAGTCGACGCGTCCGTGGGCCCCGGCGGTCTGTACGACGCTGTCGCGCGCCTGGACCGGATCGGAGAGGTCCGCCCGCAGGAAGCGGGCGCCGGTGTCCGCGGCGAGCTTCTCGCCCACCTCCGCGCGGCGGCCGGTGAAGACGACGGTCGCGCCTTCCCCTGCCGCGGCCCGTACGACACCGGCGCCGACGCCCTGGCTGCCGCCGTTGACGAGGACGACCCTGTCCTCAAGCAGTCCCATGAGAGTGATGTGTCCTTTTCAGCTCTGGCGGCGCTTGGCGGCGGCCTGTAGTTCGTGGCGCAGCCGCTGCGGGTCCCACTCCTCCGCGACGGCCTGGTGGAGGGTGTCCGCCTGCGAGGGCGGGGCGAGACCCTCGACCGGCGGGTCGAGGTCGAGGTTGGTGGGGAAGGGGTAGCCCTCGGCGGTGGCGGCGACCACACGGCGCAGCCAGTCGTCGGAGACACCCTCGGCCTTGCGGCTCAGCAGCACCGGGAACAGGGCGTTCGCCATCGCCTCGCGGTCCACCGTCTCCATGGCACGCCCGAAGGCGGAGGAGACCTGCAACAGATTGGCCATGCGCTTGATGTCGGCCGAGCGGTTGTGCCCGGCGGCGTGGAAGAGCGCCGGGTTGAAGAAGACCGCGTCGCCCTTCTCCAGGGGGAGTTGGACGTGGTTCGCGCCGAAGTACTCGACGAACTGCGGGAGCCGCCAGGCGAGATAGCCGGGCTCGAACTTCTGCGAGTGCGGCAGATAGAGCGTCGGGCCGGACTCGACGGGCATGTCGACGTGGGCCACCGCGCCCTGGAGAGTCAGCACCGGAGAGAGCTGGTGGACGTGCGCCGGATAGGCCGCTGCCCGCTCCTGGGTGAGGAAACCGAGGTGGTAGTCACGGTGCACGCTCTGCGCCGCGCCGCCCGGGTTGACCACGTTGAGCTGCGAGGTGACCTGGTAGGCGGGGCCGAGCCAGGCCTCGGAGATCAGCTCCAGGATGTCGTTGGCGTAGTAGTCGGCGAACGCCTCGGGTGCCCGTACGGCCACCTTGTCCAGGGCGTTCCAGACGCGGTCGTTCGCGCCGGGCTTGGCGAAGTGGTCACCCCGGCCCGCGCCGCTCGCACGCTCCTCCTCGATCAGCGCGCGGAAGGCGTCGGAGGCCCGGTCCACGACGGCCTCGTCCGGGAAGGCACCCTTGAGGACCACGATGCCGGGTCCGTCGAGCAGCGCCTGCACCAGCTCGCTCTGGAGGTCCCGGCGGCCCTCGGCGGTGGCCGCGAGAGCACGGAGCCGGGCACTGTCGTAGAGCGGGACGTTCTGCTCGATCCGCTCGGCCGAGGGATGATCGGCGATGTCGGTGCGCTGCTCCACGAGTGAGCGGAACGCGTCAAGATCGCAGTCCGCTTCGGTCAGCCAAGTCCGCGTCCTTGCGGTGATGGGAGACATCCGGGTCCCTTTCGCTGTCAGTGCGTTTCTGCCAGTCTTGATAAAACAAACCCATCATTCAATGCCTCTCGCAACATCAAAAGCGCATCATCGGTCTGAGGGATCACTCATGCGACACCGGTACCCGATCAGGGAAATCGCCCGCCAGGCCGGGCTGAGTACGGCCACCGTCGACCGCGTCCTCAATCAGCGGGGCAATGTCACGGAGAGCACCATCAGGGAGGTCCAGGAAGCCATCAAGGACCTGGACCGCCAGCAGAGCCAGGTCCGGCTCGGCGGCCGCACCTTCATGATCGACATCGTGATGCAGACGCCGGAGCGGTTCTCCACCGCCGTACGGGAGGCACTCGAAGCCGAACTCCCTTCCCTGCATCCCGCGTTGGTGCGTTCGCGCTTCCACTTCCGCGAGACCTGCCCGCCCGCCGAACTGACCACGACGCTGGACGGGATCGCGAGGCGCGGCACACAGGGCGTGATTCTGAAGGCCCCCGACGAGCCGGAGATCGCCGCCGCCGTCGGGCGGCTGGTCGTGGCCGGTATCCCCGTCGTCACCCTGGTGACGGATCTGCCCCACAGCGCGCGCCTCGCCTACGTCGGCATCGACAACCGCGCGGCCGGCGCCACCGCCGCCTACCTCCTCGGACAGTGGCTGGGCAAGCGGCCCGGCAACGTGCTCACCACCATCAGCCGGGGCTCGTTCCGGGGCGAGGAGGAGCGCGAGATGGGCTTCCGCAGCGCGATGCGCCTCGCCGACCCCAGGCGGTCCCTGGTGGAGGTCACCGACAGCGACGGCCTGGACGCCACCCAGCACGAACTGGTCCTGGAGGCGCTGAAACGGGACGAGGAGATCATCGCCGTGTACTCGGCGGGCGGCGGCAACCTCGCCACCCTCGACGCCTTCGACGCGCTCGGTCGGGAGTGCGCGGTGTTCATCGCCCACGACCTGGACCACGACAACACCCGGCTGCTGCGCGAGCGCCGCCTGTCCGCGGTCCTCCACCACGACCTGCGCCAGGACATGCGCCGCGCCTGCCAGATCGTCATGCGCGCCCACAAGGCCCTTCCCGACGACGGCCCGACACTGCCCTCGGTGATCCAGGTGGTCACCCCGTTCAACATGCCGCCGGGGGCACCGTCCGTACCGGTCGTGGACTGAACCGGTCGCACGCCGAGGGGCGTTGAGGTCAGCGCTCGTAGACGCCGGTCAGCCGGCCCCGGCCGAGGACGGGTGCGGTGATCGTGGGCAGGAGGGCGCGGGGACGTGCCCGGTCCACCGGCGTCGTGCCGGGGGCGCTGTCGACGGCGGCCGAGAGGGCGAACAGTTGGAAGACGTAGCGGTGCGGGCCGTGGCCCTTGACGGGCGCGGGACCGTGGTAGCCGCGTCCGATGGTGGAGCGGAGCACCCGCACGCCGGGACCTGGCTGTCGGTACGACAGGGCACCGGGCTCCAGGTGTCCGGCCGCCGGGTCGAGCAACGCGAGGCAGTGCACCGCCGGCTTGGCGATCGGGACGTCGATGTCCTCGACGACCAGGAGGAGTTGTGCGGTACCGGGCGGGAGCGGGGCCCAGGCCAGCTGGGGCGACAGGTCGGCGCCGCCGATTGTCTTCGCGCACTGCTTCAGCGGCATGGCCTCGCCGTCGCCGAAGTCCTCGCTGGTGAGCGTCAGTTGATCGGGGCCTTGGAGGTTGGGCAGGTTCCACGCCGTGTGCGTCTCGCCTGCTCTGCGGTTCTTCAGGAGTCGGCCCAGCAGGGTCATCGCGTCGCCTCCACCAGGTCGACGACCTCGGCGGTGGTCGCGGTCTCGCCCAGCTTGGGGAAGACGCGCTCGACGCTGTGGCGGTGGGCCTCGGGGTCGGGATCGCCCATGGCGTCGGTCGCCAGGACGACGTGGTAGCCGTGGTCGGAGGCCGAGCGTGCCGTCGACTCGACGCCCGAACTGGTCGCGATGCCGGACAGCACGACCTGCGTGACGCCCAAGTCCCGTAGGAGCGTGTCGAGTCCGGTGTCGTGGAACGCGCTGCGCCGTCGCTTGGTGATCAGGTGATCGGTCGGCTGTACGTCGAGTTCGTCGATGAGGTCTGCCCAACCGGTGGGCGGGGCAGTGGCGTTGGCGGACTGTCCGGCGCCAACACGTCCTGGTGGGGCGCTGTTCGAGGACCGTCCGTTGTCGGTACGTCCCGGCGCGCGGCCGGTGACGTTGACCAGGATCACGGGGAGACCGTGGCGCCGGAACTCGGTGGCCAGGTGGGTCGCCTGCTCGACGGCGGCGCTGGGGATCGGATCGTCGGTGAGGGCAGAGACGATGCCCTTCTGTAGGTCGACCACGATGAGCGCGGACGTGGGGTCGATTGTTGTCAGTGGCATGGGAGTTGCTTCTCCTGTGGGTATCGGCCGGTCGCCGCGCGAGGGAAACAGGGGGAGGGGGCAGGCCGTCGGTTTACCTGTCCGGTCGTGCGAGGGCGTCGCCCGTGGCCGCCTCGCGCGGTCCCGGCGTCCTGGCCGTGGGGCCGGTGCCGGCGCCGCGCAGCAGGGAGGCGATCGCGGCGAGGAAGGCGAGGGTGGCGCCGAAGGCGAACACGATGACCAGGCCGGAGTGGAAGGGCCCGGAGATCAGGCTCGGGAAGAACTCGCTGCCGGTCAGGGTGTGTTGCTGCGCCGCCGTCAGATGGGTCAGGACGCCGCTGGGCTGGAGCAGATGCTGGATCGGATTGACGCCCAACTGCGCGGCGAACAGGGACGAGACCGGGGGCAGTCCGCCGACCTGGGCGGCCAAGTGGGCCGGTACGCCCTGCTGTTGCAGTCCGGCGGTGAGCGTGTGCGGGAGGCTCCTGGCCAGCCCGGCGATCATCAGGGAGAAGAACACGCCGATGGAGACGGCGGTGCCGGAGTTCTGGAAGGTGGCGCGCATCCCGGAGGCGACACCGCGCAACCGGGCGGGCACACTGCCCATGATCGAGGAGGAGTTGGGGGAGCCGAACATCCCGCTGGCGATCCCGTTGAGCGCGATCAGCACCGCGAAGATCCAGTAACTGAAGTCGATCGGCAGGCACATCAGGCCCAGGAAGGTGGCGCCGAACAGCGCCGCGCCACCGGTGGCCAGCCCCCGGGAACCGAGCCGGTCCGACAGATAGCCGGAGACGGGGCCCGCGGCGAGGAAGCCCGCGGTCAGCGGCAGCATGAAGATGCCGGCCCACAGCGGGGTGTCGCCGTAGTCGTAGCCGTGCAGCGGGAGCCAGATGCCCTGGAGCCAGATGATCAGCACGAACTGCATCCCGCCCCGGCCGATCGAGATGGCCAGACCCGCCAAGTTGCCGAAGGTGAAGGCCCGTTGGCGGAAGAGGCTCAGCTGGATCATCGGTGCGGAGGCGCGGTTCTCGATGATGACGAACGCGGCCAGGAGGAGCAGGCCGCCGGCTATCAGCACGTCGACCAGCGGGTTGGTCCAGCCCATGGTGTGGCCGCCGTAGGGCTGGAGGCCGAAGGTGATCGCGATCAGGGTCGAGCTGAGGCCCACCGCGAAGGTGATGTTGCCCCACCAGTCGATGCGGCCGCCGTCGCGTCTGGCGGTCTCGCGCAGCGTGCGGTAGGCCCACACCGTGAAGAACACGCCGATGGGCACGTTCACCCAGAACACCGCCCGCCAGTCCCAGGCCGACAGCAGACCGCCGGCGACCAGGCCGATGAACATCCCGCCCAGCGCGGCGACTTGGTTGATGCCCAGGGCGAAACCGCGCTGTTCCTCGGGGAAGGCGTCGGTCAGGATCGCGGCCGAGTTCGCGGTCAGCATCGAGCCGCCCACGGCCTGGAGCACCCGCCAGGCGATCAGCCACATCGCTCCGTGGCCGCCGTCGAAGGGGTCGAAGGAGAGCAGGACCGAGGCGAAGGTGAAGACCGCGAACCCGGAGTTGTAGATCCGGACCCGGCCGTACATGTCGCCGAGCCGCCCCACCGTGACCACCAGCACGGCCTGGACCAGCCGGTATCCCATGATCATCCACAGCAGATAGGCGATGTTGCCCGGCGCGAGTGGGTCGAGGTGGATGCCCCGGAAGATCGTCGGCAGGGCGATCAGCACGATGGAGCCGTCCAGCGCGGACATGAAGACCGCGGCGGTCGTGTTCGTCAGCGCCGTCCACTTGTACCGGTCGCCGGCGGTCGGGCGGCGCGGGGTGCGCGTCTTGGAGGGATCCGTCATCGGTCTGCTTCCTCGTGACTCCGTCGATGTCAGATGTGCTGGGCCAGGCGCTCCAACAGCGGTCCGGCCGCCGCGAGTTGCTCCAGCTCCGTAGCGGTGAACGCACCGCTGGTCAAAGCGCGGGCGAGGAGTTCGGCCCGCGCGTTGCGCTTGTCCCGCAGCGCCTGCCGGCCCGCGTCGGTCACCGTCAGCACCACGCGCCGTCCGTCGTCCGGGTCCGGACGACGTTCGACCAGACCACGGGTCCGCAGCGCGTTGAGCGTCGCCCCCATGGCCTGCGCGGTGATCTGCGCCTCCCGGGCCAGTGCCGAGGAGGTCGTGGGGCCCGCGCGCTCCAGCCGTGACAGGGCGCCCCGCTCGGGCATCGTCAGCCCACCCTCGACCGGTACCTGGCGGGCCCGTCGCACCAGCACACCGATGCTCGCGAGCAGGGCAGAGGCGACCGCGTTCGGGTCCAGGTCGTCGTTCATGTACTAAGGATACTTTATAAAGCTGCCTTAGTACATGCGTCTCGTGTGCGCGCTCTGGGCTAGGGCAGCGACGGAGGCAGCGCGCGGAGGGCGTTCCATGCCACCGCCGTGCACAGTGCGGCGAGCGGCAGTTCGAGGCAGGCGGCCCTCAGCAGTGCCACGAGAACCGCTCCGGGACCGGCGGTTAGTACGTCGAACCAGGCGTCGACCGTCAGCAGGACAGCGGTGGCCGGGGCCACGGCGACCCGCCGCCGGTCGCAGCGGGCCAGTAATAGGCCCGTACCGACAAGACCTGTCGCCTCCATCGCGTCCAGCCCGATCCACGCCACGGGGTGTGCGCCCGCCACCCACGCCAACGCGAAGATCCAAGGAATCAGGGCCAGTCCGGCGGCGGTGAGCACACGGGCGGACCAGTTCCAGCACGTCGTCGTTGTCATGCGAACAAGGCTTGTCGGGATGAGCTCCCAGGTCAGTAACGTGGATTTCCGACCTGAGGGTGGTGCTGGGTACAGCCCGAAGCGGAAGCCGGCTGCATGTTCCGCAGGTCCACCCGCGTTCTACGGTGTGTGCATGCCCCTACTCACCGCGCTGCGCGGCGTGTTCGCACGCGTGGGCCGTGCGACGGTCTTCAACGTCGCCGGTGTACTGATGCAGTTGCTTCCGCTCCTGTTGCTCGTGGAACCGTGGCTGGTCTTCGCCACCGGGGCACTGACCGCCGTCCAGCGCCGCAGGTTCGCCTCGCTCGCGGGTGTCGACATACCGTTGCTCCCGGTCGCGCAGCGCAGGCCCACGCTCCATGGTGCGGTGAACTGGCTCCGGTCCGGTGGGACTTGGCGACAGCTCGCCTATCACCTGCTGGTGGGGCCATTGGTGTCGTGCGGGACGATCGTCGCCGTCGTGCTGTGGAGCTGGGGTGCGTTCGCGGGGACCGCCCTGGTGTGGATGTGGGGTGTGCCCCCTGAGCAGCGGCTGAAGTTCCTGGAGACTTCCACCGAGGCCGTCTACATCAACGCGTCCGGTTTCGCTGCCCTATTGGCCGCCACATGGCTCACTCTCGTCCTCGCCCGGCTCGACACCCACGCCGGTCTGGCCCTGTTGGGCCCCAGCCGGACCGAACAGCTCGCGCGCCGGGTCGAAGACCTCACCGAGAGCCGGGCCGGAGCGGTGGACGCGGCCGACGCCGAACGCAGGCGCATAGAACGGGACTTGCACGACGGGGCGCAACAACGCCTGGTCTCCCTCGCCGTGAACCTCGGTATCGCCAGGGCCACGCTCACCGACCTGCCCGACGAGGCCAGACAGGTCATCGACCAGGCCCACCAGGAGGCAAAGGAGGCGATCGACGAGCTGAACAACCTCGTACGAGGCCTGCATCCGGCCGTCCTGGACGACCGGGGACTGGACGCGGCCCTGTCCGGCATCGCCGCGCGCGGCCCGCTGCCGGTGCGGCTGCGCGTCGACGTACCCCTGAGGCTTGCCCCGACCGTCGAGGCGGTCGCCTACTTCACAGTCTCCGAGGCGCTGGCCAACATCACCAAGCACGCCCCCGAGGCCTCCGGAGCGGACGTCACCGTCGAGATCCGCGACGGTAGGCTCCGGGTCACCGTCGAGGACGACGGTCCCGGCGGCGCAGACCCCGCCCACGGCTCCGGCCTGGCCGGACTCGCCCGCCGGGCGGCCTCCGTGGACGGCGCGTTCGCGATCAGCAGCCCCGCCGGAGGCCCGACCGTCATCACCGTGGAGTTGCCGTGCGCCGTCTCGCCGTGATCGCCGAGGACTCGGTCCTGCTCAGGATCGGCCTGGTCAAGGTGGTGGAGATGGCGGGCTACGAGGTCGCCGCCGAAACCGGTGACGCCGACGCCCTGCTCGCCGCCGTCGCCGAACACCGCCCCGCCATCGCCGTCGTGGACGTCCGGATGCCGCCCGCCCAGTCCGACGAAGGGGTGCGCGCGGCCCTGGTCATCCGCCGCGAGTGGCCGACGACAGCGGTCCTGCTGCTCTCGCAGTACGTCGAAGAGCGGTACGCCGCCGACCTGTTGTCGACGAACACCGGTGGCGTCGGCTATCTGCTGAAGCAACGCGTCGCCGACGTCGAGGACTTCATCGACGCCCTCCGTCGCGTCGAGGCGGGCGGCACCGTCCTGGACCCCGAGGTCGTGGCCCAACTCATCCTGCGCCGAGCCAGCGACCCACTGGACCGACTGACCCCACGCGAGCGTGAGGTACTGACCCTGATGGCCGAGGGACGCTCCAACTCCGGCATCGCCCGACAACTGGTCGTCAGCGACAGCGCGGTGGCCAAGCACATCAACGGCATCTTCACCAAGCTCGATCTGCCGTCGGTCGACAGCGACCATCGCCGGGTGCTGGCGGTACTGCGGTTCCTGAGCGCCGGGTGAGTGAGGGTTCCGGGGAGAGAAGTAATCGCTTTTCGTATCGAGCCCCCGCGAGCTACTGTCCGGACGACGAGTGACCGCCGAGAAGTTGGAGTCCAGAGATGCCCGGTCGTCCGGGCGCGCGTTGACGGCATAGGCCGAGATCGGCCCGTCATCGCGTGCCGCCCTTGATGCTGCTGCGGCACAGCGAGCCTTCTCCCACCCGTACCGCGGGCGCGCCTTTCGTGCGCCGGGTCGCGGGTCTCGTTGTCGGCAACTCAGAGGGTTTCCGTGCCTGTATCCGATTCCCGTCGGCCTGTTCCGTCGAGCCTGTGGCGGGACCGCGACTTCCGCAGACTCTGGCTGGGTCAGACAGCCTCTCAACTCGGCGAACAGTCAAGCCTGGTGGTCCTCCCCCTCTTCGCCGTCCTGACGCTCGACGTCGGCGCCGGACAGTTGGGCGTCCTGCGTGCGGTGGAGCAGGCGCCGATCCTGCTGCTCTCGCTCCTCGTCGGCGCCTGGGTGGACGGCTGGCGGACCCGCACGGTGATGGTGGTGGCCGACGTCGGCCGAACCCTGGTGCTGGGCGCCGCCGCCGTGGCCGGACTGCTCAACTTGCTCGGTCTGCCCGCGCTGTTACTGATCTCTTCGGATTGTTGTCGGGGGCTGACGCGTGGTGATCCCTGCGGTAGGCCGGAGGTATGAGGTACGCGCAGGGTGGTGGGCTGACCGCGGAGCGGCGGCGGTTTCGTGAGCGGATCC
>Ga0307510_10005836_pt1 | contig 14680 bp, 16 predicted proteins | sample 12_EM_MG_FD_207224 | JGI IMG/M metagenome (GOLD analysis project Ga0307510, IMG submission 207224) | Populus trichocarpa ectomycorrhiza microbial communities from riparian zone in the Pacific Northwest, United States - 12_EM | ecosystem: Host-associated > Plants > Roots > Unclassified | place...
CTCAGGAATGAACATCGTAATGACATTCGCTGTCAGGGGGACACTTGTACTGTACTTTCATAGCTCGGTTGCATCTGTTGTTTGTCGTCTCATATTTCTTTTTAATTCTTAACATGTTATCTGCTGCCAACGCGACACCGCGCGTCGTCGAAAACTACTTATCACATTCCGCTCTCGGATGCGAACAGCTGGAAGTTCCTATTGTACGTGCCCGACACCAGCAACTTGGAGTCGGCGGACAGGTCGACCGACATGGCCTTGCTCCCGTCGGTCTGCAAGGTCAACAGTAGCTGCCAATCGTCCGCGCTCCACAGCTTGACCAAGCCGTCGTAACCCGCGCTGGCAAAGTACAGCCCCGGGCGATAGCGCCATTCCTGCGCGAACGCCTCCTGCTTTTGTTCGGCCGTCATCGGCAGATGGGGCGCCAAGCCACCGTCTCCATCCTCGTCCTTGTCCACCTCGTCGCCGTCGGCGTTGGACTCTTCCTTGGGCTCTTCGGCGGCGACGCCATTTACCTGGGTGGGTCCGTCGTTGGCTTCGTTTTGGCGCTGGACGATGTGCGCGGGGATGGTCCCGTCGGAACGGAAGAAACGGACGTCTGACACGTTGCTGACGTGCGCGGGAATGGTGTACAGCGCCTTCAGCGACCGCATGTCCCATATTCGGATGGTATCATCTGACGCGCCAGTCGCGATTTGGTACCTGTGGGGGAGCGTCAACACTGGGGTAACGGAGATAGGAGCGCGCGCGTACCCATTTGGTGAGAACGCGATGGTAAGGATGCCTTCGACGTGACCGTCGAGGACCATCGCTGTCCGACCCGTTCGCAAGTCCCAAACACGACCAATGGCATCAAGACCACTGTGACCAATCATAAATGTCAAGGTTCACGAAGGTTATGGGATAGCATACGCAGAGGCCACGAGGGCACCATCATCCTGGAATTCGACAGCGTACACTTCTCGAGAGTGACCTTCTTGGAGTAAAATTTCCTTGGACGTATTTATGTCCCAGAGTCGCCATGTCGTATCGAAGCTTGCGCTGGCGACGTAGTTGCCAGAGGGGTGGAAAGCCACCCTGCAAATGCGGTCCTGGTGACCTTTCATGACGGAGATTGGTGTTTCACTGTGTGAAGTGGGTGAATAGGTAAAAAGGACGGAGACGTGTCGGGATGTAGCAAACCTGTTAAGTGACCACACGTTAACACACGCATCTCCAGCTCCACTGACCAAGTTGACTGAATCTTCACTTTGGGATAGAGTCGCTTGCGGATGCCAGGCAACGCCACCGACACGATCACTGTGACCTAGTGGGTGGGATGAGGAATGGCAGAGGCCCGAGAGCCTATGGCCCAAGCTTACCTCTAAGGGTGCGGATGGGTGTACAGGCCGGGACGTTCCATAATTTGACGGAGCCAGACCAGCTACCTGTAGCCAGGGTTTCACCATTCGGGGCGAATCGGACGAGGGATACTGGGCGCTCATCCCCAATTTGAGAGCCAAGATTTGAAAATGTCTTCATGACGATCCAGTGAACGATGGGTAAGGCATGGGGCAGGCTGAACGTACCTTTACATCAGCAAAGATGCGTTTTCGAATATCAATGATCCGACTTAGTGGAAGTCTGCTGTCTAATTTCTGCTGGGCGCCGCGCTTTTGGGCTCTATAAGGAAGTCGAACAGACAGAGAACGTGGTAAGCACCTTGGTAGGAGCCTAAGCAGTAGTAGGGAAGTCCAACCTGGGGAGGGAGAACTCTGCTATGCGCCTGCGCGCTTCCAGGAGTTCCAGTGAACCGGGAGAGTAGAATTCCTCCGCCTACGTAGGAGATCACTATGACAAGGTTGAGACGATACTATGCAGCAGGGACGTACCTCATCTTCACTCTCAGATTCAGACTTTGCGTCTACGTCCATGACATCCTCCCCTCTGGCGGCGTTGATTTGGGAAAGCACATATATTAAACGATCACGTCTGTCTGCAGCCTATGGTAGTAGCATATATATACCATCAAGTGAAAGTGGCTTATTGGACATACCCGCTCGCCAAAGAGCGTGATCGGTTCACCAATCTCCCTCAAGCGTGCCTTTACGCGGTTGTCGTCCGTTGGGACGGCCATGGCCCTGGCCTTCTTTTTCCGTTCGAGCTCATCGAGGATGACTTTATTCTCGATACGAGCACGTTCTGAGCCCAAGTAATTTCCATCGTCGACGAGGTTGTCGAACGTGAGTTCGGGCATGATATGGGGGTGACTGAAGAAGGGTGAGTATTACATAATCGAGAGCAGACTTGTCTAAAGCCTAAGCCGAGGCACGTTGAGAGGTCCTGTCGTGAACTAACTCTTACTGGGTTACTGTATCACTCTTTTGCTTTGCACACAACGCGGCCAGCCATCACCACGTTCTTCACCACCTTTTCACTGCCATATCCTATTCACTCCTGTCTTCCCTTTCCTCTTACCACCACACGACATGGCAGTCTTGTCATTGCCGCTCTCCTTCAATAATTCCTTTTGGACCCAGGACTACAGGAAAGGTCTCGAGGTCCTGTATACCAAACTCGAGCAGGTGCGTGTTCCTGCCCACGTGTTTTCGCGCTACCATGATGCTTACCTAGCTGACCTGCTTTAGGGCGCCTCGGAGAACTACGAAATTATCGCCTTTATTCGGGTGAGGTCCACGATCATACTCATAGCCGGTCAACTTATAGCTTCAAATACAGGCCCGAGCGAAGGCAGAGGAAAACATTGGTGCCGCTCTTTCAACTATCGACACCTCCACCGTTTATGGTGAGCTTTCCAACTTTCTCGTGCAGGGCTGCGCCTAACCGTTTGCCCCAGACTCTGGTTTCAGCGCAGATGATGGTGCAACGCTGCTCATGGCTTTTCGCGGCATTCAGGCCGAGACCATCGAACAAGGTAGTGTTCACAAATCAATCGCACGCGAGCTCCAACACCTCGTTGCGGACCCATTCGAGGAATGGGCTAATGGTTACCATGTACGTCACCGTGCTTATAACACTTCTTCACGTCGTTTAATCCATGACCTGCGTTAGGAGAGGCTCCAGGGAAGCAGGGCTACTGTCATTGATGGATATGTTAAGAAGTATGAACTAACTCAAGCCGAGGTGCGCAATTTTGACCTACTTGGACGTCCTCTTGAAGCTCTCTCGTGCAGGTCCTCAAGCTCAAGGATACATATTTTTCGAAGGTTCGCAAAGCAGACGAGGCTGAAGACGAGTAAGTGCAGCAACTCCCTACACGCGCTTTCTTAATGCGTACGTTAAATCACAGCGCCAAGTTCGCACCGAATAGCGAACTGGGTGACAAGTACACCACTTCGCCTCGTCTTTCCCCTCGTGACAAACCTGTTAGAACGGCAACTGTGTCTGAACGAATTGCCCAGAGATTTAAGGATATTCAGAGAAAAGCAGCAAATTTAGCCGATGCTGGCGATGAGAAGTCGCAACTTCTCTTCAGTGATGAGAAGGAACCCCCCAGGGTCGACAAAGGGAAAGGGAAAGCAGTCGCGGAGCCTCAGGATAGTGTCGTCAGTGACTCGCCCCCTCCCTTATCGCCACCGCTTTCCTCAGAGCCCATCATCAAGACCTCATCCTCGCCACCACCCCCCGCGCCTCCGGAGCCCATCATTCTGGCGGGCCTCTCACTTCCACCGTCGGCTGTCTCTGGCCTCCTTGTGCGTGCATCCTCCGAATTGGAGATGCGAACGATACGCTTCCCTATTGTTGGAGAATACCAATGCTTCACGGGCGAAGATTTTGTCAGCTGGCTCAATCGGAGCGTTGAAGGGTTTGACGGCAGTATCGATCTCGCTGAGCAAGCTGCACAGGAACTTACCGAGCGTGAAGGCCTCCTGCGACGCATTGGGGACCTTGGAAACGCTTTTGAGCCCGTGGACGATGCCTTCTACCAGTTCCGGCCAAAGGCGTTCGAGCTCGGCAAAGTTCCAACCAAAGACGCCCCGCACTCTCCTACGAGGCTCGCTCCCGTTGCGGGAAACCTTATCAAACGTTCCAATACCTTCCTCAACGTTGTCTCTAAGGCGCTCGCCGCGAACTCGAACGGAGAACCCCTTCACGTCCGTGCGAGACTTGACGCCGACACGGCAGACCGAGAGTATCGTATCGCCGTGCGTAAACTTGACAGGCAGCGCCTTGGCCTCGAGGAACGTATCGAAGACACGTTGAGGGCACTCCAACGATGGGAGGTCGAGCGTCTACAAGCAGTCAAATCCGTGCTACTTCAGTTCCACGGGACGCTCTCGAACCTCCCCCGCGCTCTCGAAGCACCTCTCGAGCGTTCCGCATCCCACATTGCTGCGTATCTTCCGGACTCGGACCTTTCGGCGCTTATCGAACGGTACCGAACAGGGCCATTCCGACCGCAACCACAGATATATGAAAGCATAGCTCACGATGAATCAGATGTATTCTTTGGAATCGATTTGAGGAGATGGTCTGAGGGCGGATGGGACTCTTTGCACGGCGAGGCTCCGGACAAGCCCCTCGTTCCTCCAGTCTTGACAGCGCTCTTGGATGGATTGACTCAAGCATACCCTCGTCTGTCGAATGATGCTGGTGAGTCTACCGTTTGCTCCGTATTGGACCCCATTGTCACGGTGCTGCGTAGAGAGACGCAAGGCCTGGATCTACGAAGTTCCTTTGCCTGCGGTCCACCACCTACGCGAAAGCCTTAACGCTGTTCATCCCGAGCAACCCATCCCAGCTAATATTGTGACCAAGTATGACGCCCCCGTGCTAGCGAGTGCGGTGAAACTATGGGTACTCGAATTGGACCCCCCAATTGCTCTCTGGGAAGGTTGGGAAGATTTGCGTCGCTTGTATCCCAACGGTTAGTGGGGTTACTAGTGATATTGGTGTCTAGTCCACTGACAACAGTCTCAGTCGGTTCTGCCGCCAAGGGAGAGAAAGAGTCTACAGATGAGCACGAACACTTGGAGGCTCTCAAGACGGGGTTACTTCGCCTTCCAAAAGTTCATTTGTATGTTCTCGACACGATTGTACTTCATCTCAAGATGTGAGCCCTCCTCTTTACTATCATTTGCGTAACCTTAATTCTCTATTAGGCTTATCGATAAGACTGACGTAGAAGAGACTGATGAAGTTTATGTGACGAAACTTGCATTGTCCCTTGGCCGAAGTGAGTGTTCGTTACTGTTCGTTTATTTCAGACTGAGGGTTGTGCTAGCCATTCTCCGCCCGAGGGTCGAGACGAGCGTCTCAGTCCAAGATCGCCACCCAACGATGTTCTTCGTCGATCTCGTCAATCACTACGAAGACGTCCTCCCTCCTACCATTGCCAAAAAGAAGGCGGATACAGAACGCAAGGCTCCCTTCCGGAAACGGACTGCCCCCATCGATATGCGTATGAGCAGAACTAGGCTCTCGGCCGGAACCGAAGCCAGGGACTGGCTTGCCAATCAGCGCGCCCAGGGGGGTGTCCCACCACCCGCTCCACCTCCTGTTCCGTCTGTGCCCCCACCGCCGCCACTCCCAGAGCCTGCCCCCACTTCGAAACCCCCAGTCTCAGTCTCTCAGCTGGTTCAAGTCCCCCCTCCGCCTCCACTTCCTGTGGTGAGGCCCACGCCTGCGCCTGAGCCTCTGCAGTTGGTTGCTCCCATTCCAGTACCGGCTGCCCGTGCGGCAGACCCGAATATTCCGGCTCGGCCAGCTTTCAAATCACCTCCCCCTGAAGATGACGACTTGCCTCCTAGGCCCGCCTTCACCTCCCCACCACCAGAGTCCGAACCCGAGTCTGAAGCACCGGCGCCTGCCCCCGCAGCGGCACCTGTCAAGGTCTCGCCGCCAACACCGACGCCTAAACGTCGCAACAGTGGCTCGCCTCGCCCAAATGCTGGGCGCAGCGGTAGCCCTCGTGTGCGCTCGCCATCAAACTCGTCTTCGCCACTTGCCGCCTCCGCTCGCAGCGCTTCACCCGCCATCGCTCAGGGCGACGACACGACACTGAACCCGAACCGCACGTCGCTCTCCCGGGCCGGATCTTCCGAGGCGAGCCGGCTTCGTCAACCGCGTGGTGGGCGTCCACTGCGAGGTGGGGGCGGAAACAACGTGGGCTCGATTGTGGCGAATTTGAATCGTAACTCGTTTTCTTCTGATACTCGGACATCGCCGCCGCCGTCGGCGGGACTGCAGCGCGGAGGCCGTGCGCGTCCGACGTCTGTCGAGGAGAGGCGGCGGAGTCTGACTGGACTGGCGAGGAGAACGATGGATAGCGATGCCGAGGAAGGCGTCGTTGGTTGAAATGAGACCGGTGAAAGATCTTGTTTTCGTTGAGTGTCTCTCCGAGAGTAGGTTGAAGTATATGTGGTTGGGCTCAAGGACGTTTAATATCTATGCGCTGACCTCGAATCGAATGTTATCTATGGACTCTTCGGTTTCTTCGCCCTTGCTAGGGGCAGCTACTCTGCTGATTTATCTATGTCCTTACTATCGAATGCGAATGTATGTGATCCCCAAGGACATGAGTCCGTACCATATGTATGAGTTGAGGCCTGAGGACCCGCAAATACCATTATCGACGTATGGCCGGGCTTGTATCCGGTCAATGGCACGGCCACCAGACCGGGGCACCTGTAACATCCGACCGACTCGACACAACACATCTTCTTGCCAGTGCCATATGTGATATGTCAGTTTGGAAACAATCGACCCCCGGTACCCCTCTGCAATCCTATGCCCCCCTTGCCTAACACTTCCTGGGATGAACACAAGTCAGGCTGTTGTGGTTGGTTAGATCTCCACAGTACGGTACAAGGAGTCGGGCAGCACATACATGTCCCCGCTGCGGGCTCAGTGCGACCGAGTTCATCCGAGCTTGGCACGAGCTATCACATGGCGTCGCACTGAGTCCCCCACCTTTGTTTGGGCTGTCGGACCTACGCCATGCTCAACAAGGAACTGTACAACTTCGACATGTCCATTTTGTAATGCCAAATGCAAAGGGGTCCACTCGTCCTTGTGCTGGACTGTCAGATCTGCGCCATGCTCAACAAGGGACTGCACAATGTCGAGGTGTCCATTTCGCGACGCCGAATGCAACGGAGTCCACCTGTCCTTGTCCTGGGCTGTCAGATCTGCGCCACGCTCAACAAGGAACTGTACAATTTCAAGGTGTCCAGTTTCCGATCCACAATGCAAAGGGGTCCACCCGTCCACCCGTCCTCGTACTGGACTGACAGATCTGCGCCGTGCTCAACAAGGAACTGCACAATTTCGAGGTGTCCATTTCGTGACGCCGAATGTAAAGGGGTCCACCCGTCCTTGTCCTGGGCTGTTAGATCTGCGCCGTGCTCAACAAAGGACTGCACAATTTCGAGGTGTCCATTTCGCGACGCCGAATATAAAGGGGTCCACACCGGACCACACGTCCTTGTCCTGGACTGTCAGATCTGCGCCATGCTCAACAAGTAGCTGCGCAATCTTCATATGTCCGTTTAACGCCGCCAAATGCAAAGGGGACTGCCCATCCTTTTTCTGGGCTGACGGATCTGCACCATGCTGAACAAGGAACTGCGCAACTTCGACATGTCCTTTGAATGCCGCCGAATGCAAAGGGGACCACCCATGGTTGTCCTGGACTGTCAGATCTGCGCTGTGCTCAACAAGGAACTGCACAACCTCGACAAGTCCTTCATCCAAGCTTGGCATGGGCTATAACATCTGTGTCGCTGTCAACTCGGATGAGGATGCACGCGACTCACTACTCGACAAGGGATTGCGCGACTTCCACATGTCCTTTATGCGATGCCAAATACCACGAAGTCCCCCCACCTTTTTCTGGGCTGCGCAGCTTGCGCCATGCTCAACAAGGAACTGTGTAACTTCAACATATCCATTGTGTAATGCCAAATGCAAGGGGACTGCCCATCCTGCAAGTGTTCTAGGCTGACAGATCTGCACCATGCTCAACAAGGAACTGTGCAACTTCAACATGTCCGTTGAACGCCGCTAAATGAAAAGGGGAGAGCCCATCGTTGTTTTGTATTGAAACCTAGCACGATAACCCTCAGAATCAAGTTAATAGTTGATGCTTATATTGATGTACCTAGCACGATAACTAAGACATAGTTTAGTGGTGTAGCGGGAGAAATATAGTAAGTATGAGAACATACCCCTCAGAATCAAGTTAATAGCCGATGCTGAGGGGAAGGAATGTATATAGATATTGTTTTATAGGACGCATACTATCATGTGTGTCCGACGCAATGTTGTGACTTGACGCGTGATCGCGTGATCAACACGTCTCAACATTTTGGACTGTCGGATCTGCACCGTGCTCAACAAGGAACTGTGCCACTTCGAGATGTCTGTTGTCCGACGCCAAATGCAAAGGGGACCACCCGTTCTTGTTCTGGACTGTCGGATCTGCACCGTGCTCAACAAGGAACTGCACAACTTCGACATGTCCGTTGAACGCCGCCAAATGCAAAGGGGAGATCCCATCGTTGTTTTGGACTGTCGGATCTGCACCATGCTCAACAAGGAACTGTGCAACTTCGACATGTCCGGTTTCCGACGCCAAATGCAAAGGGGAGAGCCCAATGCTGTTTTGCGGCCTGGGATCTGCACCGTGCTCAACAAGGAACTGCACAACTTCGACATGTCCTTTCAACGCCGGCCAATGCAAAGGGGACTGCCCATACTTGTCATGGACTGTTGGATCTGCGCCGTGCTCAACAAGGAACTGTGCAATTTCGAGATGTCCGTTGAACGCCGCCAAATGCAAAGGGGACTCCCTATCGTTGTTTTGGACTGTCGGATCTGCACCGTGCTCAACAAGGAACTGCGCAACTTCAACATGTCCGTTGAACGCCGCCGAATGCAAAGGGGAGATCCCATCATTGTTTTGGACTGTCGGATCTGCACCATGCTCAACAAGGAACTGTGCCATTTCGAGATGTCCGTTGTCCGACGCCAAATGCAAAGGGGACCACCCGTTCTTGTCCTGGACTGTCGGATCTGCACTGTGCTCAACAAGGAACTGCACAACTTCGACATGTCCTTTCGACGCCGGCCCATGCAAAGGGGACTGCCCATAGTTATAATGGACTGTCGGATCTGCGCCGTGCTCAACAAGGAACTGTGCAACTTCAACATGTCCGTTGAACGCCGCCGAATGCAAAGGGGAGAGCCCATCATTGTTTTGGACTGTCGGATCTGCACCATGCTCAACAAGGAACTGTGCCACTTCGAGATGTCCGTTGTCCGACGCCAAATGCAAAGGGGACCACCCGTTCTTGTTCTGGACTGTAGGATCTGCACCGTGCTCAACAAGGAACTGCACAACTTCGACATGTCCTTTCAACGCCGGCCAATGCAAAGGGGACTGCCCATACTTGTCATGGACTGTTGGATCTGCGCCGTGCTCAACAAGGAACTGTGCAATTTCGAGATGTCCGTTGAACGCCACCGAATGCAAAGGGGACTGCCTATCGTTGTTTTGGACTGTCGGATCTGCACCGTGCTCAACAAGGAACTGTGCAACTTCAACATGTCCGTTGAACGCCGCCGAATGCAAAGGGGAGATCCCATCATTGTTTTGGACTGTCGGATCTGCACCATGCTCAACAAGGAGCTGTGCCACTTCGAGATGTCCGTTGTCCGACGCCAAATGCAAAGGGGACCACCCGTTCTTGTTCTGGACTGTCGGATCTGCACCGTGCTCAACAAGGAACTGCACAACTTCGACATGTCCTTTCAACGCCGGCCAATGCAAAGGGGACTGCCCATACTTGTCATGGACTGTTGGATCTGCACCGTGCTCAACAAGGAACTGTGCAATTTCGAGATGTCCGTTGAACGCCGTCAAATGCAAAGGGGACTGCCTATCGTTGTTTTGGACTGTCGGATCTGCACCGTGCTCAACAAGGAACTGTGTAACTTCGACATGTCCGCTGAACGCCGCCGAATGCAAAGGGGAGATCCCATCATTGTTTTGGACTGTCGGATCTGCGCCATGCTCAACAAGGAATCGCGCAACTTGGACATATCCGTTTTGCGATCCCAAATGCAAAGGGGTGCACCCATCCTCGTCCTCGGCTGTCGGATCTGCACCATGCTTGAGGAGAAGCTGCGCGACTTCTACATGTCCACTGCGCGATGCCAAATGATTCCACTCGCTCTTGTAACCAGCCATGGCGTCCACCTCTGGCTTTGGATGAGAGCGTAAGGGTCCCGTATATTTATGGCGCAAGGGCACGTCCAACAAAGTGCTGCCTTGAGCTGTCGCGTACATTCCGCGCTCAGGAGGGTCGCCGGTGACTTGAACACTTGCCTCTTGGGAAAACAGATAAGATAGCAAGTCGATTTCTAAGGCTCCATGCAACTGTGCTAGCCTATTCTCAACCTCATATTCGGCTCTCGGATCTGCACCACTGTTAGGGGCGTGTGGATCTTCTACGTCTCGAGGTTGCAACGCCAGATGGAGTGGCGTTGACTCGGCCTTATCTCGGGCTCTTGTGGATGCACCGTGCTCAAGGAGGGCACGCACAACCTGCAAATGTCCTTCTCCCGACGCCACATGTAACGGTGTCCGGTTGTCATCGTTTTGAGCTGTCACATCTGCGTCACCCTTCAAAAGCACGCGAGCGACCTCCTCATATCCCCTGAGTGACGCCATATGCAGGGGAGTCAAATTGTCGAAGCCCCGAGAGTCCACGTCGTGTGGGTGCTCAACGATCAGCACCTTTACGAGGGCGTGTAACCCGCAAATGGTAGCATAATGCAGGGGGATTCCACTTGGTGGCAAAGGCCTTTCTCCTCGTTTGAATAGCTTCCAGGAGGGTAATTCTGTGTTGTGTAGTGAGACCCAGATGGCGAGATGCGGTTTGCTCGAATCAAGCAGGATATTCATGCCATCTTCTACATTTCGTGACACGCCTTCGAATCGGGCATGGTCGAACCAGTGTAGAGCAGCATACGGAGCGAGAGGATACTTCTGAAGGGCGTCCTTGGCGACATTTTGATCTAGGTGAAGGAGGATTCCGAGGCAGGCTTTTGCAACGAGGGTGTGAGCAGGGGTCATGGATATATGATATCGGGAAATCTCCTTTTTTGCTTCGGCAAGGCGGGAAGAGGTCAAGAATTCCTTGACAGAAAAATGCGAAAATCGGATAATTTGGGAACCTCCGATATCGACGACGGTAAGAAAACTGGGGCACATAGACTGTACCGCCTTGATTGGATCTTCCAGACGCCATCCTTCGTTGAATCTTGGGGTTGGCCCCGCGTTGAAATCGAATGCGAGGAACTCCGCCAATTCTTCGACACGGAGAGGGCGGGAAGCCACAGCGACAGATTGAAACAATCGGTGTGCAAGCTCCCAGTCTGCCTTATTGATCTCTCGCAAAGTACGCTCATACGTCTTATCGAGTGTCTCCGGTAATTCGGCCAGAGCATGCCGGATACGTCCTGGGTGGCAGCCGCGAAGATAGAGCACCTGGCAATACACCCAGCGGAACCTACATTACAGGTATTAGCGAGGGTCTTCAAGAGGTTGGCATTGGTGGCTTACATCCCGTCAGCGTTTCTTGTGAGAATGTCAATCACCATCTGCTTGTCCTGCGCTGTCCACGTTCGGTTCCTTGGGTCCTTCTCAACGACCGACTTGATATAGTTCTCTATGTCTTCAATTTGTCCCCTTTCATCCTCTAAAGAAATTGACCGGAAAGTCAAAGGCCCGAGAACAACCTTGATATCGACCACGGGCCGACTTGTCACGCATATGCGAAGGTTCGGAATTTGCAAGTCGATAAGCTTCTCCAAAAGTGCCAGAGCCTTCTCACGGTGGGATGGCATGGGGGATGTGTTCGCGCACTCGTCCAACGCATCCACAATCAAGAAAACCGGGGGTTGTCCTGGAAGTTTCAGAATGTCCTCCAAACAACGGACAAGTGCATCGTCGTTAGGATTTTGTGCACCATAGCGGTGTGTTGAATAGAACTTGGAAAGGATATCGCAGTAGGAGTCAGACTGGTCACAAAATTGGAACAAGACAGAAGAGAGCAGCCCACGCAGATCTCTCTTTTGATCTTCACTGAAATCGTGGTAGAAGAATGCCAGGGACGCGAGCCCACATTTCCTCATGGTATCGATATTCTCTATGATTGTGGAGCTAGCCGGCACCATAAGTTCTTGAGACAAAGTATTGGGAGATTAACACACCAAAGAACACTTTTCCCTGCTCCGGCTAAGACAGAGGAAAACCGTCAGCATCGGCGAAGATGTGGTGCAGGGCAACGACTGACTTTTCCCATGTATCCAGAGGAGAGAACTTGGCCCAGATGATTTCCATTCCGAGAATATATTGCCCTGAACGAACCATGTCGCTGTCCCTTCATGGCGCGAATCGCGGGCGATGTTGTGATTTTTCCAAGGATCGGGCGGGGAGAGCCAATTTCGAATATCTTGCAGTAATTTGTCACCTGGCAGGTGATCTCAACATCTTCAGGTAGAAATGGAAATATCAAGATATGACCAACGTTTCGATTTCTCCATACCTCTCGACATTTCTTGTAGGATTTCTAACGCTCAGTCAGTTATGGAACTAGTTCGCTGTTGCCAACAAAACCTACCAAGAGCATTCTGGACAGCATCACCAGATGCTTTGCCATCTAGTGGGAAGGGTACTTAATAGCCAGTGAGACACAAGTACAGTATGTTTGCTTACTCATGTCTTGAATAAGACCGTGGACAACTTTAAGAATCTCCGCTGCAGTCGTCCGAGCCTCGTCAAGGGTGAGCCGATCTAGCCTCTGTAGAACGGCTTTGGTACGCTTGTCTCCTCCAAAAATCCCTTGTACGGATTTCTCTGCGTGGCGCTGAGTTAAATAATATGTCAGGGAGAACGGACTCACTCAATCGTCCCTGCTTGAGCTCATTTGTGGCCAATGCAAGGGTGGAGAGGAGCTCCACCATTATTTTGACTGCTAGCTCATTCATGGGAGGTGTCAGGGGGATCTCTAAATATATATTGAGACGTTTAAGAAAATGTTCAATCGTCTCAAGCAAGTCGACGAGTGCGTCGTAACTGTCCTCCACGCCCTTGATCGCCTGGTGCACTCGGGTGTCAACGAATACGCCACGGAGGATCTCAAGAAAGGCATACAGCGAGTAGAACACCGAGACCAGTGTTTAATGCCTTCGCTGGTGTAAACGCCTGTAAAACAATATCAGAGACATGGAAGACCGTCATCAGCGTCTTCTGACGTACCAGGCCTATGTCATCACCGAGGGAAGCGGCGGCCGAAAGCTTATATAGGAACGATACTGCACTCCGGATCGATTTCATCATCCTATCTCTTCCCCGAAATTCACCGAAGGTTCTCGTCTGATCTTGAAGAAGGGTAGTGATCGACTCGACGGAATGGCTGTTCTCCAGTTTCTGAGCGAGTGGGTGCTCCACCAATGATATTTTTGTCTGTATTTCGTAGTCCTCCAGAGCCAACTCGAAAAGCGTCCGGAAACGAGATGATGCTGACTGGTCAGTCATGCTAAAATGTGAGGGAAAAACGTGGTCTTGAGGAGGGGAGTTGGTTGGTTGTGAGGAGGTGAGGAAACGATAGCGAGATAATGGGACGGGTTTGGGCGAAGGTTACGTCCTTCCCTGTGTTATATGTCGACGCAAAGGAGTTGCCTGAAACGGACGGGCGTAAGTTTGGGTCGAGCGCTCAATTCTCTGTTTGTGGCACGAGTGTGAGTTAAATTAACCTCACACGGCAGGCAGGAATGGATAAGTCATGTCAGTTGTCAGCTTATGGCCCAATTAATGTCCAATAAGTTGACCTCTCCTTATATGTCACAATATTTTAAATAAGAATACTCGAACAATTAGAAATTAAATGGCCACTGAGAGGAACACTGGTTATATGATAAAATATTTAAAATAAACTGCAGGTCACAGGTTTGGAAAAACCATTTAGGCGGGGAAAAACCATTGAGCCTTAAGGGTTTTTCCGATCTCCCTCTAATTTTTATTAATAATTATTCAAGCATTCTGATTTAAAATAAGGTGACTTATAAGGAGAGGTCGGCATATTAGACATTAATCATTAATTGGACCATAAGCAGACATGACTTATCCATTCCTGCCCGTCGTGTCAGTGAGGAAAGTGTGAGGACGTTGTTCGAGGCCAGAAGTAGACAACTTGAGATAACGCGAAGATGAGGCGCCGTGAGATAAGATCTTTGGGTAGCTTTGGTAGCACAGTGCCCTCGTCTTCCGCACCGGGGCTCCTCAGGCGAACCGTGGTTGAGACCCTGGGCAGCGTCAGGCGACTAGTGCTGGATGGCCATGACGGTGAATGACGGAACGCTTGTATAGAAGGTCCTTGATGAGACATCCTAGCCGATGTCGTTGACAGCGTGGGCGATTCTGGACAGGGGGTCATATGATACCGATACCGGGAGGCGTGGAATATAGCTAGTAGATGCCGTCGAGAGATGTCGTAGTATCATACACGGGGAAAGGAAATAATGGCGGGTCAATTTGACTGAAGGAGTGAACCGACTCATCCGAGTCCGACGCGTTAAACCGACCTTGGCCAGTGGCAGCATTCCACTGGCAGTTGAATGAATTGCCTGTCCGACGCGACAACAACCAGACCGGATCGGACCGGTAGGACCA
>Ga0307510_10005837_pt1 | contig 14678 bp, 13 predicted proteins | sample 12_EM_MG_FD_207224 | JGI IMG/M metagenome (GOLD analysis project Ga0307510, IMG submission 207224) | Populus trichocarpa ectomycorrhiza microbial communities from riparian zone in the Pacific Northwest, United States - 12_EM | ecosystem: Host-associated > Plants > Roots > Unclassified | place...
TATCGCGTCCAAGCAGCATTTTCACTATTCCCTGGTGCCCATCCGAGACAGCAAACCAGAGCGGTGTCCGGCGGAAGTCATCTGCCTCGTTGGGGTCAATATCACCCCGACCCAGTAGCATTTTCACCACTCCCTCATGCCCATTGAGAGCTGCCCACGACAGTGGCGTTTGGCCTCTATTGTCTGGCTCGTTGGGGTCAATATCATCCAGTGCGAGAAGCCTTTTGACTACTTTTTCATCCCCATCCCTAGCACCCCACCCAAGCGGTGTGTTACCCATACTTCTCTTTTGGCTGATAACGCAGCCTCCCATCTTGACTGAGCCAGCTACAATCCTGGATTTCCTAAAAATAATGCCGGGTATAAACCGTTGAAGCATGAAGCTTTATTGAAACCAATATCCCGCTATAGTGTTTGTGTGCCTTCAGGAGGATTTTAGCGGATATCTGATTATTGCAGTCGTTAGTGCAATCCACTTCACTGAATCAGAAAACTTACTTTTGCCTGGATTCCACAATATAGGGAAGAATATTCAACAAGGAGTGCTAGTTGGAGATTAAAAGGAGGGCAAGTTGGAGAAAGAGAAAAGGTGTGCGTTGGAGTCCTGGGGAGGAACTTGCTGTGAGCTTCGACCTCCTGCAAATCCAGAAAATTTAAGCAGGTTGCTGGGATTGTCCGGTGGGCTGTGCCAAAAATCCCGGGTTGGGAGCTTGTGTATGATGAAGATTAAAGAAGTGTTTAGGGGTGTTGATGGTTTGGGATGTCGAGGTGTATGTTGCCCATTGGGTAGGGGGTTGCTTATGAATAATGGCTCGGGTTCCTGCTCTAGGTGCCGCCATAAAAATAAGTGTAAACATTCACTCTTGTAGCTGTGGCCCCACCTCTTAGGCTGGTGAGCTAACCATAACTAGGGTGTTGTTTTTTTTTTGCTAACGGAGCTAATGGTGACTGGTTTTTTCTGCTCTTTTCGGTAAACGTTCACTATAATATAGAGCAGACCTTTAGAATATGATACCTTGCTCTTTGCGGTCAACCCTTGTGGATACTTATCCAAACGGTCCTTTGTATGTGCCAAGGGAATGGAACAGTCGCATCCAAACTTAGGTTGTGATACAAAGTTTTTGTTGAGCCGCAAAGTAACCATGGTATGATATGATATCATCAGCCGCAAAGTTATCCTGAGCCCAAAAGTTACATTGAGTGTTTTTTATTTTCCATCACATTTTCAGCTGTCTATTCTCTTCCACACTATTTCTCTTCCTTTTCCTCTTCCCTCTCTCATGTATTTAGAAATTCTCCTCCCCGGTGTGCCACTTATATTGGGTCCCAAGCCTTTCTCTTCTCTTCCGCATCATTTCCCTAGCCAACCCCTTCATTTCCCTCCTCCTTCCTCCCACGGCTTTAACACCATCCCTTTCCCACTTTCCCTTCCCCTCCAATGACCACTTTCCCATACCCCACGAGAATTCTTCCATTCCATTGTCTCCGCCAGCTGGATTGAGCGGTCAAGTACTCGGTCATTGTGGCGCCAGCCACCACGTTGCCCGCGCATCTCAATTGTGAGCACCTTATTCCCCTTTTTTCTCACAAAAATACTGAGCCTCATTCCGGGACTTAATCTTTTATCTTCTCATACAGTACGTCTTTGAGATAAGGAGTCGGGCACTTATTCTGAGACTACTGCGGAAGGTTAGGTTTGTTTCTCTGGATGCGCAAGCCAAGTGCCGGAGAATACCGTGATCGTTCCCCGACCACTTAGTACAACTCACTCAACGACCACCAGGTTCTGTTTAGATGATCTGAATTCGCAGGAGATCAAGGCTCACTCGACTGGCCCCTCTCCCAATCCCCAAACCAGATTCTTTCTCTCGGATATTCCTGCTTATATTCGAGGGCCACGCCAAACCAGAATCTTCGAATTGCACTAAATTACTTGCTCCAGGGCTATTTGGCTGTTCGAAATGCACAAGAACGACTGGCACACTCTCGACCGGGGCAAATTTTGCCCATATACGCTGGGCATCCATTCTTGACATCATCAAGATTGTCTTTGGTTAGGTGGAGGTGGAAGGCTGTGATATCTGCCAAGAGGACTGTATTGATACCCGTGATACACCTCTCGCATGGGCCGCCGGTCGTGGGCACCAGGAAGCGATGGAAGTACCCCTCGAGCAGGGATGTCAACTCCGACAAACCGAATGATCATGGCCTGACACCACTCTGATGCGCTCTCGGGAATGGGCATGAGGGAGCGGTGAGAGTCCTACGCGGACGGAGCGACGTCAACCCCAACGAACCAAGTGGCGACGGCAAAACCCTAATCTGGCATACTGCTACTACCGGGCACGAGGGAGTGGTGAAAGTTCTGCTAGGGTGGGGCGGCGTCGACCCCAGCGAAGCAGATAACTGTGGCTACACACTATTCCGAAGGGGGTTGTTAGGCATGGCTATTCGGGAGTGATGTCGCTGCCGCCGCCCCCAACACCCACAGCCTCAGCACCAACCCAGGGCTGGGAAAACATCAGCCTCCTTACCGTCTCCGAATACAGACGGCCCATCAGCCATTCCGCGAAACCAGACTAATTCTAGAATCACCTGCCTCCGTCATTTCCTCGCTTTTCTCCTTCCTGTTCAACCTCAACCCATTGTGCAGAATTCCGCCCTGGAGTAATTACCGCGTCTCCTGTCCGTCTGAGGAAAGCCTGCTGTAGAAACTCAACCCAAATATTTTCCTTTTGTTTGAAGGAAAAGGAATTCTATGGGAATGGCCACGTCTGTCAATACCGCGCCAACTTCTCTACGGACTTCTCTCTGTAGTTAGGCTAGTGTAATTAAGAGTTTAGCATCGGTCGGGGGTTATTTCTATTATATCAACATAGGCCGGTGGAGCTTGAAGTTTCAATTCTATCCTATTTTCATCCTACTTTTCCTTTTGCTTTTTGGCTGTCAATCCTATTTCCACGTTCCTTGTTCGTTTATGCTTTTCTGCAGTTCCTCAATCTCCGTTTCCTTCCACCCCTCTGAGGTGTGGACCTAAGTGCTGTTTAGATATAGAGATAATACAAAGTGCGAGTACCCCCGGTGCTAGAGAGAAGAGATGTAACTTAAAGGCTAAAGTTAGTTAACTCAAGTGTCATGACGGTCGGAATACAGTATGCACATGGTTTAACCGGAATTATTCTTACATGCTAAGTCCTCGGGGTGGGATCTTTGAGATCTTTGAGATGAGGAGCGGGGGCTGCCTATTCGTGAAGGAAAATTAGCCCACTAAGAGGACTTCGGTCCCTGAAATTAGCTCCCATTCCCTCAGCTCCGGTATCCTGCCCTAGCTTGTCAAGAGCGATCGCGCAGCTCACAACGCTATTGGATATCGAGTTACACGAGTGGTGGTGAATTCATTTCATCCGTTTATCCACCGCAACCTTTCTCTACAGGAGCATTGTGGTTGATGCTCATTCTGGGCATTACGAGCTCTGACCCTCTCCCCTGCTGGGCAAGTGAAGCTTTGACATTCTCCGGGCATTAGTGCTCCAATGATACTATCCCTTGGACGGTGTGAAACAGTAAAATTCGCACCACACCCAGATTTGGCTACTTCAACCAAGTTTGGTCAGATGTTGCAATTTTCGATCGCCTGGGTGCTCAAATGACTCAGCACTATTAGCTACTCTTGGTTGAATGTAGCTAAATCTGGGTGTGGTGCGAATTTTACTGTTTCACACCGTCCAAGGGATACTCTACCTTAAATTCCAGCTGTAGAGCGCAATATCGGGGAATGATCTATTGCGCACTGCTATTGGATGACGGGTAATAGAGCGTTTTCCATAGGAGTTCTTCTGGTGGAAAGCCCTGATTAGTGAAGTTATCTCATTCCAAGCGAGTTTAGGCGTGATTAGATGACGGTTAGGTAAAAGAATTAAAGGTGAGATTTCAGTATTAGGTGGTGGGGGGGTCGCATGTAAGACAATTCTAATAAAGTGGTTAAATCAGATCTACAATATTCCTACCCCACAAAACGGGCAAGTAATCGTGTACCGCGGGCAGTCAAATTAATGAGAATACTTGCATTTCGCAACCAACTGCATACCCCAACTTAATACTAACAATATTAATTTGGGCAACCTTAGCAACCAAAAATAAAATACACCTAGCCTTGCTCCCAGAGCGAAAGGGTGCTGCTGTAGGGGTTGGAATTGGCCGTATCATTTGCGTCTACTCGAGTAGTGGCCACCGAGGGAAGTACCCCCACCGATTTTCACGGTGATGTGATACCTGGTTGCGAGGTACACTGTTCGCCTTAATTGGGCACTCTGCGGTACTCGGGAGTTAAGTTGCGATTGGTGTAGACTCTCCAACCAAAGACAGTGCATAATGGCAAACGGTGTGAATCGGGTGCACCCTTGTTCCCCGGTTATCTCTCCTCCAACTAATCATAATAGCAAGGGAGTATGATTGAAGGTTATTCATCGGCCCACCCAAAAACTCTCGGGCTTATAATACTATAATACAATTCCCTAACAAAAGTCATATCATAGATCGGGGTCATTTCTATGATACATCAAAAAAGATGTCCTCCGAGGCACAAAAACTTCGCCGCCTGTTGTGCAAGTAACTCAACTCTGAATGAAGTAGTGGTTCTAGGTGATATACCCATGGCGAAGCATATGGTGAGAGGTTGGATGAACTACGACGACGTGAATATGGCAAATTTCAAAATATGTAGCAGAAACCTTGAGTCCTGCCCTGCAACAACATCAGACATCGACTCATCTTCGATGAAACGTGACGAAACCCACCATCACCAAAGAACAACCATATCCCGGGCCACCTTCTTTACCCACGGCACTACGTTTTTACCATAACTGTGGCTACAACACCTTTCACCTCGGAAGCAACCCGGATAAGTACAAGGCAGGATGTGGAAGTGAACGAATTGGTTGGAAGATTTGGCAGGCGCAGGAAGTATGCCAAAGAGGAAGGCCCTCTCGTGGCGAGCATATAAGGAAGCCAATTCTTCTATTTGCTCCTATTTGCTCCTCCACCTTTTACCTACCGCACACACATTTTCTCTCGGTTTCAGCTTTTATCTCTATTCGTCATTTATTTCTTAGTCCGTTGTTATCTTCAACTTCATTCTGAGAAGGCACCCCCTCATCACATTCTTCCGTATCAATAAAAGGCTTGTGTCGTTCGGTCATCTAGGATTGGATCCTCTGAGCCTCATCGAACCTATGGTTGTTCAAGACTGATCCTCGAGTGGACTACTACGCTTATCTCAGTATTTTTCTCTAAACTCTCTTATTCCTCCTCAACCGGACACTCCCGTGTTAGAATAAAGACCTCTCGGCGAAATCCGCTCCGTAAACAGTTGAGAGATCTATCGCGCTCCCGAAAGATCGGCAAAAATATCCTCAACGATCGGTCACACTCCCGCAACTACACGTCCCGCCAACAGTTTGGGGCAGATACCGGTATTGTACCTGAGGGGATACAAGTAGGATAGAGCGGGGAGAGAGAGACGCTGCAGGGAGATTCCGTGGTACGGGGTTGTCGGGGATGATCGGAAAGACTACGGATTCAGTGGAAAAATAATTGGGACGCCAGTAATTGGGACCGAGAACTCATGTTTTCTATTTGGGAGTCACGCTGGCCAAGGGCGAGGCCTGTCGTAAGAGTTGTGCAGTGGGTATGCATAAGGTTCCACAAACAGCGCCGCTTTTTTTCCCGCCGGTGAACTGGGGTTGCCGCCCGACTCCACCATCCATCACCCACAATGTCCTAAGCGGCAAAATCCAGAAAAGGTCGCAGTCTCTCAACAATAATGCCAACTCTCTGAATACTACTGTCATTAACTATAAAATTGCCGATGAGCGATTCAACATACTTCCCTAGCGATCCCCTCTAGAGCCTAAGTTACAGCATCAGGGCATCAAGGACACCCGGATGGAGAATATAGGGGAGCAGCTCTTACAAACGGAGGAATCTAGAAGCTGGTGCGCGGGGAGTGGAGGATGGGAATATAATAGCGCAGTTTTGTTTTGCTATGATGATCGAGAGGTGCCTGTAAGACTTATATTAAGTAACAAAAGCTACCGTCAATGAATGGGAGAAAAGGGCGAGTGATTACAAGCTGTGATATTAGCTCGTTGGTGGTGGATAGCTTGTGCGATTATGCTGCCGGAGAAAATGTGGTGGTTGCATGTTTTTATTTCGATCCCGGCGCCCAAAAGGAGCAGTGACCAACGAGTGTATTGGGGGCTATACTTAAACAGATTGTAGGAGAACTAGATGAGGTACCGGGGGAAATAGATCCAGCCTACGGGATCGGAAAAAGGGTCATTAGTGGACAAGAACCCCCCCTTTCTGATGCTATGAGGAGGCTGCAGACGACCGCTTCCGAAAAGCCAACATTCATTTGAATTGAAGCTCTAGACGAATGTGCAACAAGACATTAGGTCAAGCTCCTTGGTTCGCTGAACCAAATCCTGCGGAAGGCTCCGGGTACTCGAATATTCGTGACTGGGAGACCCCGCATCCAGGCCGAGATCGGGAAGCGTCTTGCCGGGATAGTGAACCGTGTATCCATCACTCCTAGGCGGGACTATATCATCAGTGATCTCCATAGTAGACTAGATGAGGACACAATCCTGGATGTGATTGAAAAGAATCTAGAAGCAGACATCTGGAAGGGAATCCCGAAACATATTTCGGAAATGTACATACAGGCACTGGTGCTGGGAGGGTTACCTTGAGTTGTCTACTAACCGATATATGTAGATTCCTACTAGTCTCGTTGAATATAGATGCCATGTTACAGGAAGCCACAATCCACCGAAGGCGACAAAATCTCAACGCAATGACAGATGGCTTGGGGCTGGGGGATGCTCATGGTGCAACTCTGGTTCGGATAAAGAGACTAGGTGGGGAGAAAGCTAGGATTAGCATGTCCTCCTTGAGGTGGATCTCTCACTCGGAGCGGCCGATGAACCGTGTCACACCCTAGCAGGGAGATAGAAGCCACCGAATCTTAATATCGACAACGTCCCTTCAATTGGCACACTGCTATTCTGTGGTCAAGGGCTTGTTGTGGTAGATAATAAGGCTCCCATAGTCCGGTTAATCCATGTTACATTTCAAGAGTACCTCAAGGCTTATGTCGAGCTTTTTGGTGCAGCTCATGTAACAATAGCGGAAACCTGCTTAATTTATCTAAATTCTCAGCAGGTCAAGGCTCTCTTTACCAGTCTCTCTCCATGCATAATTATTCCCGGCATCCATGGAAAGTAGCATAGAAAGTAGCTGCTAGCTGAGGCACAGTATACACTCTCTAAGTGACCTCTTATCTAATGACAGGAGAAACGAGAAGGAAAGAAAATAAGAGTGTTGAGAGAACAGAGTTAAAAGACGCGGAAAGGAAAATCTATTGTAAATCAGGAACCAGGATTGTATTAGTAATGGCTTCCACGCGAGATTCTAGGGGTGGGCGGACATCACAAAATATTAAACAAAAAAAGTCTTTTTCTCAGGGCTTGTCGGGGTGCAGAAAACGTGAAAATCACCCAATCGGTACAACAGCGGTTTCCCTATATTTTCTTTAGTAATGGCTTCGGCGCTAGGTTCTAGGGGTGGGCGGACATCACAAAATATTTAGCAAATAAGTCTTTTTCTCGGGGCTTGTCCGTGCTGCAAACTTGAAAATCAAGCTAATGTGCTGCGAGAACCAATCGGTACAACAGCGGTTTCCCTGTGTTTTCTTTAGTAATTACTTCAGTGCGGGGTTCTAGGGGGGACGAACATTGCAAAATATCGAACAGGTAAGTAAGTTTTTTTTTTCATGGTTGGTTGGGGGGAGTAAAAAGATGCGGCTGTTTGGGTTGCTATGACACTGTTAGATTCCCTTTTCGCAATTTTCCCATGAATACAACTAGATTTAGAAGAGGTAGGACCAGCTTCTTTAGGAAGTTCAACTAACCGGGTTGATAAATTCTGATTCACCAATGCCTTCTTGGGGGCTTTGATGGTTTCACCTCGCTTTCCATGCATTCCATAAACTTGTTGTATGCCGCAGTAACACTGCCAGCGGTAACCCCACCACAGCCAGCCGTAACCCCACCACTACCAGTCGTAACCCCACCACTGTCAGCTGTAACCCCACCACTGCTAGTAGTAATACTACTAGTGGTTTTTTTTTCCTCTGGGTAGGTTTCATCGTAGCCCGACTCTATGAGGGTATTGGTGAACTTGGTGAATAGGGTCGTGAATTTCTTCGTGCCGGTTGTGAAATCCGAACCAAGTGTGCTAGCATGCTTGTTCAACACATCGATTGTTTTCTGATTTTCTAGTCAGGTTAGTCCTAGGCTCCTGACTGTTTTCAAGCAGTCAGTATAGGTAAAACAACTCACTAATCTTTTCCATAGCCTGTGGTGGAACCCCATACAGCTTTTTAAACACATCGATATCCGCTCTTGCCTCTGGTCCTTCATATAGCGATGCATCAAACACAACATCGCCGCCATGGGCAGACATATTTCCGTCATCGATAATAATTGTATCTGCTGTCGTCTCGTTCTTCAAATAATCTCGTTTATACGTACTAAGAAACCGGTTTCTCATCAGTTTATACGATTCACTTGAGCGTGTAAGTGTTCCGATGCGTTCTTCCATGCTCTTGGTCGACAATTCCGATTCGGTTTTGTGCTTCGCGATCAGCTTGTGAAGAGATTCAATTTCTTTTGCATGGGCCTCATTCTGGGTCTGGAATTTGGTGATGAGATCGATGCCACTGGAATTGCCGACGCAAAGATTCTCGTTTAATTTCTCAACTTCTAGTTTCTCGGTTTGGAGGACATGCTTGAGGGTCTTTCGCGCATGTTGCTGGATATTTTCTCTGGTTCCGATGAAAGATTTGGCCATTAGTATTGCTTCGTACATCTGATCAGCACTTCCTGGCTGCCCAATGAAGTCACCGTCAGCACACGCTGTAGTTTTCAGACGATGGAACATAATGGGAAATGTGGTATGACTGATGCCGCTGAAATGCCCCGCAGTAGAAGTGAAACCTCGGAGTCGCTGCATTCTGATTTCTTGCCCGTGCTTATCTCGCTTAGTTTAATGGTAGTTGGTGGAAGCTGTTTTTTCGATTGTGTAGGGATTGTGTGGGAAGTGACTTCTTTGGTATCGGTGGTTGCTGCCTTGTGTTACGTGGATGGTAGATGCTGGGCATTGAAAAAAATCAGCCCTCCTGTGCAATGCATTTTGCTTACATAATAGACACATCTAGTTAGGCTTGGCAGAAGTAACTTTGAAAATGACCATACATACGGTAGGTAATTCGGGGTTTCACCACCCCCACTAATATTGCCTTGATTGAAAATTGGAAAACATAGAATTACAGAGGAGTATCTTCTAGACACCTCTACGAAGCCATATCTTCTCAAAGATGTGGTGGTGGTTGAAAATCTTCGAGAATTATCCTTGTGTTAGTTTTCATTTGCTTTCAAGTGCCTTGCACGATAGGACCCCAGCAAAATGGAATGGCTTACTCGCGTATGTTTGTCGTGCAAACCGTTTGTAGTCGCACCGGTTGTCACAGGCCAGGCTTTCCTGGATAATGTATCAAGATTTGCGCCAGCTATAATACATAGGAATACAGCCACGGCCCCAGATCACCCTTGTTTGCAGACAAGATGGAAATTTCAATATCTGTGTCACTAAATTTACTTTTATTATTACTATCATACGTGCCAGTAGGTTTTTTCTTTCTGTTTCTTTTCTGTGTTCTCTGAGCTACAAATCCTTGCTCATTGTGAGCCGAATTATACGCTGTGCGCAGACAAAAGGTGTGGTGGTGACCTTTTGCCCATCATATTGCTTGCTTTGCCCCTCCCGCCTTTGTATCCTCCACCCCTTCCCGGTGATTCATTAGCAACTTGGTACCAAGTAGTCTTGCGATAGAGCTTACTGTAACTGGAGATGCCGATAGGACGCTACCTGAGAAACCCAGTAGCCCATATTTACCAAATGATTTGTTGATGATAAGGGCGAGCAACTGTGAGCTATGCTGTTAGATATTGAGAGAATCCAAATTTGCTGATAACTTACACTAAGGAAGCCGCAAGTAGCAACCAATCCAAGTCCAATCTGCGATTGGAGGGATGTGACTTTACCCACAATTTTTTCAAATCCGGATTCAACTAGGGTAGCGACCCTTCTAATTTCCTATCACTAGCGTAAGCCAGCTGCAAACTGGCAAAGAATATATTGGAAAAAGACTTTGGTAATATCACCAACCTGCTTATTCTGATCAAGCACCTGTTTTTCAACTTGCTTGATTCGCTGGTCTAACTATCACAGGAATTGTCAGATGAGTCACCACCGATGAAATCAATAGCTTACAAAGAGACCATTAAAAGTTGGAACGTAGGTTTTGGCCTAGAAACGGCAAAGAAGTGAGCGGAGTGCACAGGGTGGGCAATTAGTAGTTCGCAAATGCAAGAGGTTATGATTGCGGGTGAGAGCTCTTTCCATTTTTCTTGTTTTTTTTTTTTGCAGTAACTTTGATCAGAGTCGACCGGAGGAAGGAAGTGAATGTTCCTGCAACGAGAGAGAAAATAGGTGCTAGGAAAGTTGCCAAGTGTGGAGGTGATTGACAGGTAGAGGCGGGTCGATACAGCCCTACATATAGACAAAACTCTAACCATGCTCAACCCTCAGGTATGATAACTTATAATACTTTCGCAGCTGCATTAACATTAGGCCAAGTCTCAAAGCATCGAAAGGCAAACCCCTGGGGAACTGCCTCCCACCACTCCTCCCAGCCTCCCTACGAATCGGTTGTCACTCTTTGGGCTACCACCTCTGCTATTAACACGGTTCCCTGTATTCTTCTATTCCCTCACATCCACAGGGTTGATCTGTCCACTGCCCTTGGACACCACTTCTTCCGTCTTGCTTATTATTTCCTCATTACCACGGCTTTATGGATCCAGAATACTAGCAAAAGATGCCCTCTGTGGTAACTGTACCATCGACGCCTTCTCTCACAACCTACACACAGAACTCGTGGAAGATTTCATATGCCTATGCACAAGGGACACCCAACTAGAATAATCAGAACCAGACTACGGCCCCCCGCAAGAGAGCTTCGCGGTCTTCGCCGGCAACCCGCTCCGCGTCATCCGCTTAATCCGCTATGTTGCGCCTATCAACTGTCCTATAATTCCTGAAGCTAAGGACACCATCAAATTCACAGAAATCAAGGCATGCACCCCTCCTCCCAGATTACGCAGGTTCTCACTCGCACCAGCTAACTCGCCCACCAGTTTAGTCCAGCCTTAAAACCAAAATGTCGCGTGAGCTCGCCGGCGCTAAGATCGAAAAAATACTCAAAGGGCGTAATCCCCATGCTTCCATGAGCCTAATCCACGAACTAGAACTCTGAAACGAGATACTCTCCGCAGCACTCCAGGACGCCTGCACCTGCAGCCGAGATTAGTTAAAGCTCCAGATCAATCCTTCCTCCTTTAGTCTTTTCAACCAGTAGCACAAAAAGTTATATCACTCTGCTTTGTCTGCTAATAGAATGGTCTCAATATTTTACTGTAGCTGGGGCGACTGTTATCGTGTCATTGGCAAAGGATCTCCCCAAAAGAAAACCGCCAGAAACTAGGAAAATAGCTATTCTGTCAAAGTCAAAACCTTTGGGGACTCTGTTTAGACTATTAATGACATTAATGTCCCCGATTTCCTACACCAAATGGGAGTATTTTCCATGGTCCCGCAGGGGTGATCCATGCACCATCTTCTCTATCTCTTTATCCAAATGTGGGGAAATCCCAACCTATCGCCAAGAAAGGAGCTCTTAACGCACCCAGTCTTCTTACCGAGCCAAACAAAAGAAAGAGAAATTTGCCCACGAAGCCATTAGCTCCAAATCATACTCCAATGATACTTGCGAAAAACACATCCTTTCTCTTCCATGCACGCACTCATACCTGCTTCCATCCCTTCCGTTCTTCCTGGTTCCCCCCTGTTACTCCTTGAGCTCCAACCAGGGCAGATGCCCCCGGGAGTGCGGCTTCCAGTGCAGGCGGGCTAGCTGGCGGAGTTCTGGCATTGACTCTCTATTCCCTTGGTGTCTGCCGGTTCCCGTACTATGAGCAAAACTCCCATGCTACTATGGTAACCGGATCTGAACCCCAGACTCTTAAGAACGATACTTCACAACTCACGACTCATTCAACATTTTTTTCTCGTGACCCCTTTCCAAGAAAAACACCTGGCGCCGATTTTTGGTGTGGAGGCATGATAAATCTTGTAAAATTCAGAAGATGGAATTTTCAATGTCAAAGACGCCCAGTATAGCGACATCTGCCTAACAGCACACTATACCCTCACTCTAGTACTCTTAACTAAGGCGCCAATATTCACCACTCTAGAAGCTCTAATAAACTTCCACCCGCCATTGGTTGTGATAATCCTAATGGAGAATACAGACCTGAGCTGCGGTTCATGTGGTTAAAAACTATTGGTGGGATGATCATGGTAGCAATACTACTGCAGGGAGTGGGGACAACCGCCGAGCTCAACACCCTGCGTTTAGAATAACACTGACAGGGTTTCAAATCTGGTTGAGTGAGTGGGAGGAGGTGTTTGATTTTTTGAGATTATCAACATGAGGTTGATGTAGAAATAGGAGCAGGAGGAGGGAATCGGGAAGCCTGGATATCTTTCATGTACTACCACCATGCTCGACCTCACAAAAATCCCACTTTGGCCACTCGCTATGTCGTCTGCCAGGAACAAAAGCACTACTTTGACCTCCGGCTGCTGCTCCTGATGGAGCCGCTCTCCCTTATATTCCAGGTGTGAGTCGGTGATTTACATTACAGCAACAGCAACCTCATAGTGAAATGATTGCCGGAGTTAGCTGAGTACATGCTTTGAACATATCTAAGTAGAAAATCAGGACTAAGCCACCGTCCGTCCCTTCGCATAAATAACCGAAATCACGATGCAACGGGGTGTGCGCTCTCGATACCCGACTTCTCAACTGGCTGTCGAAACCACAATTAAAAAATATTTGAAAATAAAATAAATACATAATCCTAATTAGTGTCATACCATCCATCTGCTTGAATAATAGTTTTTTGTCGTGGTAAAGGAATGACGGGGTTCGTGAGTGAGGAGGAGGGGCTGCGAGGACATGTTCGGTTATTTCCAAGCACCCCCAAAGTCAAAATACAAGATCGAGATCAGCCATTTAATGAAAGCCTTGACGAAAACAGCTTTCATAAAAAAACTCGAGTGTAAACCCCTGCCAGAAAATCAATCCTAGAATACTTTGACCCATCTCGTGCCGAGCTTAAAAGAGAGACTCATAGCAAGTTATTCCACTACACGGGGGCATTGAGAAGGGCTGGCCCCTTCGAACTGACATTTGGCCATTCCTATCGCTGCCTCACCACTATTTCCGGCAGCCCACAAGGTTAGTGTTTTATCCCACCTACCCATCTTATCAAATTAACCTCTCAGCACACTAGCCATAGCTTCTCAACTCACTAACACCCACTCCCACCAGCTTTCCCGGTATCGGTGCTGAGGTCAGTGTGAGGATGATTAGGGCAAGAAAGTGATTCGGGGGTTCTCCTTCCGGGAGAGAGTGTAGTGTTTTGAGATTCCCACGGTGAAGTGGCGAGATCTGTAGATTGTTCTTGTACCTGGCGGGGTTGGACACGAAAGTGTGGGGCTACAGGAGTAAAGATCCCGGAGAGGGGGGGCAGGAGGTGCCCTTCTGCCAGACCTCCGATGCGATGTGTGAGAGGGAGAGCGGAAGGGAGACCCGGATGTGCAATTAAAGAGAGAAATGATAGGGCTTTGGTTCCTGGCAGACGACACCGATACTGGCAAAGGCGGGGTTTTTGTAAAGTCGAGGGAGCACTGTGAGGAGTTAATTGTATAGCACTAATATGCTGAGTCGGCTATAGCATGGTGGTATATGAACGATATCAGCTCTGCCCCATTCACTTCTCCTACGCCTACAGCTGCACAAACCTTATCCTTATAATCTCGAAAGGTCAAAGATCCCCACCCGCTCACTCTGCCCAATTCGCAACCTCGTGGATACTGCGCCGAAAGCTTGGTGTTGAGCCCAGCAGTTGTGTCCTCGCCCGGTAGCGGTCTGGTCATCATCTATTCCCCAATACTCTTGAATAACAAGGACCGCAGCTCAGGCGCATTTTCTCCCCTGGGACCGTCACGGATAACCGCCCGTGGAAGTTTATTAGAGCTCTTAGAGTGGAGAATATGAGTGTCTTAGTTCAAAGTGCTAGAGGGAGGATGTAGCGTGTTGTTACTGGTACCGCCGATAGATATAACAGTCACGTGCCTTATCTAAGCGCAGTTCAACCAAAAGGCTCACCAAACTTTTCATATCAGACTCACGTGGCTGTTATATCTATCTGCCGCGCTTGAAGACTGATGTTATTGTGATGCTTTAGGGTGTGGCCGGTTGTGAACTATCGTCCGTAAGCGCCGCGGGTTTGGATTTTGTTACCGGTGTCGGGCTCTCTCTCTTCAGCCCTTGTGTGGATGGTGTGTCGCGCAAGCTGTATTCCACTCCTGTCGCCCGCGGCGTGACCTTCTTCTAAACCGTAAGATAGTTGGGTAGGGGATTGACT
>Ga0307510_10005838_pt1 | contig 14676 bp, 6 predicted proteins | sample 12_EM_MG_FD_207224 | JGI IMG/M metagenome (GOLD analysis project Ga0307510, IMG submission 207224) | Populus trichocarpa ectomycorrhiza microbial communities from riparian zone in the Pacific Northwest, United States - 12_EM | ecosystem: Host-associated > Plants > Roots > Unclassified | place...
GTTTTTTTTACTTTGGGGACAAAAATGCAAAAACGGGCTATCATTTTTTTAAAAAATTTAATTCTAGTCCCATTATTTTTAATTTTTTGGAAAACAAAAATTTCGAACAATTTTTGTAAAATCAAGCGCTTATAAAGTGTTGGGATATTTTTTTAACATCTCGAGAATCCAAGATCAAGTTCATTGAAAAAAACCCTTAAATTCAATACCAAATCAATTTAATGTGGAAGAATAAAATTAAAAATACAAAAAATTCATGACCGGAAAAAAAAGTAAAGAAAAAAATGGTATTGCGCGAATCTCTTGTGCCATAGATATAGGTGTGCAGTAGAAGGAACATAATCTTTTAGAGTTTTGTTAGTATAGCTATGTCATTTAAGACCTATAAGAATGAATGTCAATTTTGAAGCAAAAAATAGAATATTGATATTTCTAATTTAAGTAGGTAAATTCTAAAATGAAACAAGGATTTTGATTTTTTTAGATATGATTAGGATTATGTAAATATTAGTGCCAGTCATTATTCCTGTCATCGGCTACTACAATGCTCAAATTACTACTACTTTTGTTCTTGTTCCTATTGAGTAAAGGCTTCCATGTATTCATGCAGGTATTATGTATTATGTTCGCATTTCATCTCAATTCATTAGCTTTACACCTTAAATATCAAGTCCAAAATACATAATATGAGGCAAGGCCTAAGTTCACAACTAATGGGTTACCTCACCCAACCCATGAATCGAGTCTTAGACCGAGTCATGAGTTAGGTCGGGTTTAATAACTTTGACTTTTAAAACCAAACTAAATCTATTTGATGTTTTCTAAAACAAAATCAATAGTTTTTATATTGTATTTTGTTCTTCTTTTTTTTTCGTATTCATTTACACTCTCTTTTAGAATTATTGATTGGTAATTTCTAAAATAGCTCACCAGGAAAGATGTAGCCTGACAGGTACAAGATTTACACATTATATATCAAGTCCAAAATACATAATATGAGGCAAGGCCCAATCTCATAACTAATGGTCTATGGAATGAGTCCAAGGGTTTAAAGCCCGAGTGCAAACCACGTCTTTTTATGCCTAGGTATGATGGGTGCCTTGATGTTTATCTAGATCTAAAATGGTTGCATAACTTTTTATAAACCAAACTGAACCACAATCCACTAGTCTCGTTAATGGATTTGGGGTCTCCATAAAGCCTAATTAGGTAATGCACCCAAATAATGGAACAAGCCCACATGAGGGTAAAAGCTTGGTTATGAGCTTACTTAGATAAGAGTTGCTCGACCTACATGACATTGTCTTTTGCACTCAATAGTATACCACCAACCATCAAAGACTACTATCTTGAATGATTGTTATTAAATAATAATGTGTTACAGTATTTTCCCCATCTACCTATATTTCCATATAAGTTGGCATGATTCATGGTTATATAGAAGTCCATGAACCACAAGGTAAGACATATTTTAACTTCATATTTTCTATCATTCTCTTATCATCTTCTTCGTTATAATTTTACAAACATAAACACCATACAACCTTTAAGGCTTGATTACTCCTACAACTTTGCTAACTTTAGCATTAGAGGGTCCCCTAAGCCTAACAAGGGACTTGTTATAGATGCACATGATTTTTAATAATACCAAGTCCATTAGTCTATTTTCAACATTTTAATTTGTATCATCTTTTGAGGACCTTGTTAATAACATTGTCTATAGAGATATATTTAAACTCCTTTATATTTTTCATTCCTACTACTTGTAAAATAGTGGAGTTCTCCTCGAATAGGGTTAACTAAGCTCAAACATTTTTTTAGTCAGCTCTAGTTTAGAGGGAACTATATCCCCCATAACCTTTGATTCTAGAGTTTACGTGTTATCCCGGTAAGGATACCACCACCCTAGATTATTGAGCAGGTGGGGAGTTACATTTTTACCACCAATAGGGGTGGCAACTTAAATAACGGGTAATGGAGGAGTTGGATCTCGAGAAGGCTTTGGCTACTTAAGTGATTAATAAAGGGACATATCATCCATTTTTCCTCTTTCAATACTAGGTTGCCATCTTCGTTGTACCCCAATTTCTTACCCTAATTTTGCATATATTTTGCAAAAAAATAGAAAAGTCCAAAAATATATATCTTTTTAATAATTAGTTAATTTTTATCATTTCTTTATTTTCTTCATCTTTATTTAATTTTTGTTTGTCAATATATATATATGGGTTGAAGTTGGACCAATAATTATAAGAATCACGAAGGAAGTTTGAGATATTTAGGCCATAGTTGAGAGCTTAATTGAGGAAGAAATTGAAGAAAAGAGCTTAAATTGATTTAATTTGGCTATAATTGAAAAACATTAAGTTTTAAGGATGAGTTTGGAACAAGTAACCATGTTAGAAAATCAATTAAGGGTGTAATTGAGAGAGAAAATTCAAATTTGAAGTCAATTTGGCTTAAAAATGAAGAATTGGAAGACCAAGGTCCAAAGTAAGTAAAGTAAAGAATTCAGAGGACAAATGTTATTTTGGTCAGGGGCTAAATTGAAAGAAATTAAAGGGAAAAGGTGAAAATTGACCAAAATAAGAAAATTAAAAGTCTAGGGACTAAAGAGCAACAAGCGTGGAAGAGCTAGGACCAATCTAAAGTTAGCGCAATTAAATTAGAGAAAGAGTAGATAGCAAAAGGGAGGGAAGGGAAAAAGAAGAAGAAGAGAGGAGACATAAATGAGAGAGATAAAGAGCAAGAGTCAGAGACACGAACACAAGAAAAAAGTAACCAAATGTTAGGAAGCAGGGTAAAAAGTAATTGCATTGCAGATTCAAACATATTCAGTTCATCTTAAGAGTAATAGCTCCACTGAATCAGGTTCTAACTTTTGTATACCAATGTGAAATATATTTTCTACAACATATGATTGTGTAAAGATTCTATGAATTATTGAGTTCCTATTTCCATTTTTCCTTATTATATTATTATTAGACTTTATGAATCATCAACTTTTGTTACTTAATTTTTTTTTTTTTAGAGAATCTATGTTTGATCCTTTACTCTAGTTATGAATCATGATTTATGAAAGTTTGTTCCTCACTTAGAAATCATTGTAGTGACAATTATGATCTATAGAGTAAAGTGAACATGAAATCTGCAATTTGTATATAAGAAAAAGTATAAATTCATGAACATGAAATTTGTAATTTGTAATATAAGCTCATTTTCCTCTTTCTTTCGTTACTGATATCATCCGAACCTATACCTTTTCTTTTCTCTCCACATAACAAGTTTCTCCTGGGTCAGTTGCATATCTACTTGACTAGTAAAAAATAAAAGAAACAAAAGGGATGATGGGCAAGTCTCCATTTTAATTAACTTTGATCTTCAAAACAGGGTATAAGGTCATTAGGTAATGTTTATTGGGTTAAGCTTTCAAGCTTTAAAAGAGACCCAACTAGGCTTTGTAAAGCCCATTTCTTTTGTAGGTTTTGTATTCTGATTTTTGGGCTTTGGGATGTAAATAGGCCAATTATTTTTTTTATTGACATGTCTCTAATTGGTTTTAGGATTAACATTAAAAATCATTTTATTTTATAAAAACAATTATAAAAAAGGAATATAAAGGAAATTAAAAATATTAGGATAGTTAATGATAATATAAATAATAAATCTAGAACAAAGAATACATAGTTAGGGTAACCTTTCACAAGAAAGAATGCAATGAGGGCAACATTGTTATTCTCTCAGGCATAAATAATCTCTTACTTGAATCTCTAGAACTAGTGTTACTTGTTAGGATCCCTAGTTTCCTTTAAATTACTAGGTGATGGCTCTAATCATTCACAATACATTCCCCCCCCCCGGCAACGTCCATTGAGGTGCGACAGAATAACAACTTCATTGGAGACCTTAGGGTTGAGCCTATTACTTGTGTGTTCTTTGATGATTTGTTTTTTTGTTTCCCATAATATTTGCCTATGATTTTTTATTTTATTTATTTATTTGTACATACACATGCATTTTATTTGTGAATTTCCACACACTTCACAAAAATCCAATAAAAATTCTAGACAAGAGCTCATTCCTTTAAGAATAGATAGGGAGATTCAATGTCGAGTGTGACTTGTGTCTACTAATGCTCATTTGAACTCCCACTCAGATTGAGACTCACCTTATGTACTAGGTATCATGAAACCTTTCCCATTCTCATAATACATAAGGTTAAGAAGTTAGGTTATCCCACTAGTAATTTGGATAATCTGGAAACCTGGAAAGTCTTTAGAATTAGACCAATTGGGCCCAAAATCTTTATGGGCTAGATCTTTTATTTTAGGGATGACTTTTTATAGGACACGAACCCTTATATGTCAATCGCCTTGAGTACTTGAGTCAGAAGAGAGTTGAAGAGTGGAAAAAGAACCAAAAACATGAAGAGAGAAAGGGGATAGAGGGTCGGCTGGAACAACAGATGAAAGAGAGAGGGGAAGAAAACCACTAAAACCTTCCCCAAATCTTGTTTAAAAATCATGTGGTAAGAGTAACCTCACTATCCTACTTGTTATTTTGAGATTTTGAAGTAAAATGAGAAAGAAACCTCAAATGGAATGACCTAGGGTTCTTGCACTCTTAATTTTAGAAAGACTAAATGAAAAGATTGGAAAATAGGGATGAAAAAAATGTAATTTCAGAATTTATAACAAAAAAAATTGATATATATTAAAGAACAAACGTTAACTAAAGGCTGCCCTGTTGAAAGAATGAAAGAAGGATGGAATAGGATGATGAAATGTGTTAATTGTGATCTTATTATGCTCTTAGGAAAATACTTGAGCTGAAATAGAATTTTTACATATGAATTGAAGAACTTGCTTGATTATAGACTTAGAAAATAAATGTGTGAATTAATGAATGATAATATAGATATGTTTATTGTGAAAATGATGATTTGCATAAGTAAACTAGAAGATGAGGGAATATCATGTTCAGCTAAGAGGAAAAACAATGGATAAAACTTTTATGTGATGAACATCCTTAGGGAAACAAAATAAATGATAGAAATTAAACTCACATGTAATGTGAAATTGGTTATTATCCTATGTTTTGTGACTTGGAATGATGTAGTTAAAATTGATGAAATGAATACTTAATACTAATACCCATGTTTTGGCCTATAGAAATTTAGATAAGAGAATCCTTGAAAATGCACATGTCGAACTTGATTATGTACTACTTGACAACTTTGTGATGACCTTGATGAGATTATTGGAAAGAATATGATCCTTGAACATGTTTAATAGTACTTTGTAATTGGAATGCGTAAAACACCTTATGTCATGCGATAATGAATGAGAGTTTGATGTTGCCACATGAAAAGCACAAAAATATACTTGTTATGGGAGTGATATTGGCTTCAGCTACCTAAAAAGAGGATAGCAAAGAAAGACCCTCATGAAGATACTAATGAATGATGATTCCTCTTTAACAATGTTTGATGAATGTGTGATATTGTCATATAATAAAAACATTATATGTTGCCCTCACTTCATAAATTTTAGAAGTGAATTTGGTTGTGGTATATGTCTAAAACTAGGTTGAAGTATGGTCTTTAAGAGAAAAACTTGGTATTGACCATATGCGTGAACTTAGATAAAATAAATGTCAGAATAACTTAGTTTTCGTTGACGATGTTCAGTGTCAGGATGACTTAGTTTTCATTGATGATTTTCAGTGTCAAAATAACTTAGTTTTCATTAATGATTTTCAATGTCAAAATAACTTAGTTTTTTTAACGATTTCAGTGCCACAATGATATAATTTCCATAGATGACCTTTATTAAAATTAGGGACGAATGTCTTGTAATGATATTATCACTATTCAATTATACGAACACGGGAGATGTTTGAATGAATGTATGTATGAAATGGTATATGTGTGGAAATGGTATTTGACATTACCTAAATAAAAATATACTGAGTAATGGTCATTTTGTGTATCAGGAGGTGCGACCGGGATCGGATCTTCAACCAAACGAGGACACACTACGGGAGGGGCAAGTACATGGCTTTCACCTTTAACTAATTATTATTAAATTCTTGAAGTATTTATGCATAATGTTGCTCCCCGATTTCAATCAGTTAAATTACTCATGAAACGCAATGAATAATGAGATTAGCTTCGACTAATGGTATCTATATGGGATAACCAGGATTAATTATGAGATTAGCTTCCGCTAATGGTATCCGTATTAAATAACCGAGATCAATTGATGAGATTAGCTTCATTTAATGATATTCATATTAGATAACCGGGAATGAATGATGAATTAGCTTTGGCTAAAGGTATCCATATTGGATAACCAAGATTGATTGATGAGATTAGTTTCGGCTAATGGTATCCATATTTGGATAACTGGGAATGAATGATGAGATTAGCTTTGGCTAATGGTATCCGTACTGGATAACCGATAATGAATGATAAGATTAGCTTTGGCTAATGGTATTCGTACTGGATAACTAAAAATGAATGGTGTGATTAGCGTCAGCTAATGGTATCCATATTGGATAACATAGATAAATTGATGAGATTAACTTCGACTAATGGTATATGTATCGGATGATCGGGAATGAATGATGGGAGTAGCTTCAGCTAATGGTATCCTTATTAGATAACTAGAAAGGAATCGTGAAGTTAGCTTCGGCTATTGGTATTCATATTGGATAGTCGAGATGATTGAATGAGATTAGTATTGATTGATAATGATAATAATATCTGCTTTTGAAAGTAATTATGGATACGCCAAAATAGGAATATTAATGTGTCAATTACACTTATGATTAATGTATAAAAACCGTAAACTAATTGATTATAGTTAGGAGGGAATAATTATTCATGAAAGGATGCCCAACGTACTAGGGTTTCTAGATTGTATTGCACATTATTGATTGATGTTGATTATAGACCAAAGAAATGATGTCATGTAAGGTTGCACAATGATGTGAAGTAAAATGTTAAAGATAGATTTAGCAGGAACTTAATAATGAGAATCTACCTATTTAAATTGCTAATATAGTTACAAGTATATATCCATTGTTCAATTATATTATAAGGAATTGTTTATACGCTTACATTGAATTTGATTTATAACAGGGACGTCTCATAGCCATGGCGTTTAGAAACTTTTTCCTAAGTATTTTGGGATAAATCATGTAATAATATGATTAGACGACATGCATTTTGTACAACTATGTAATAGCTATGAACTGTCGATTGACACTTTTGTAAAAACTTATGATGATGACTTTCAAAGTCATGGATGTGGATTATGGTGTGTATGGACACTTCATGTTATAGATGCAATGAATATGTACCTTTTTGTGATGCTATCGTATATTATATGTATATGTGACGTACTGCATCATTTAATGATGTTTAATTTTTGAAATGATAAATGATATCATGCAATGCATCAATGGAACGTGATAATACAAAACAAAATCACCCCATTTCCGGCTTGTTATGAGTAAACAGTGTGTCATGAATCATTGAATTTTGCGGGTTATTATAAGTACATACCTATAACACTTTGCATCATAGCCTTTTTGCATCTATCAAGGTTGGATTAACATTGTAACGGATAATTAGGATCCTCTAAAAACCCATACATTCTTATATCTTCTATGGCTTAACTATGAGGATTGCTCTCTTATACATCATAAATAATAACAATTCCCTTAACTCTTTCATGTGGTTGGTCTTTTTCTAAAACACTTTCCTAATGGAACTATTTTCTCGATGTGAGAATGTATAGAACCAAGCAATCTCTCAGGCTCTATCTACGCACCTAGATAGCTAGTAACAATATCTAAACAGTGCTGGAGTTGGTTATTTTCCATGTTGTACCATATAGTTCTCAAAAGCAGTTATGATGGTCTTTATATTCAGATATAACTAGCTAGCATAGATATCATTGTATTGAGACATACTTTGTACAGACCCCAATAATGGAAAAGTGTATATGCAATTAGACATACAAAGAATTGATATGATTTACCATTCTTAGAATTTTCTAAGTTTGAGAAATGTTATTGACCTTATACAAGCCTTGCTCATTAGATTCTAATAATACTAGAACTAATAATCACTAATATGAACTAGTACTTCTCTAAATAATAGCTATATAATGTGAAAAATCCTTTAAAATACCTTCACCTTTTCTAAAAAACAAAGATGCACATCGTTATGGTGATTTGATAGAAGTTTTGATCAAATATAGGGTTTTAATGGAAAACTTAGCCACCAAATATCGCTTTATAACAAGGGAGTAAAAACTAAAATTGTTCAAGATAGGAAAATGACAAGTGAATATCTGATAATGGCCTTATATAAGTTCGATAGCTCATTCATAAAGCGCAATGGTCTTCATCCATATGTTCCGCTAGGTGGACATGTGGCAACCCTAGAATAACTAATATGAATTTCAAAGGGCACCAACCTTTTGGCTCATTTTCAATGTCTATGCATTAGCCTTTGGACTTCTTGTGTACTTAGCTATAATTAAACTCGAGCAATGAAATGAGACAAATGAATAAGTAAAAAATCATATTTAGGGTATGTGATCCTCATTACTTGCAAGTAGATGTTAAGCGCAATGAATAAAGTCTTTTAAGTTCCATTATAAAGACTAGGAAAAAAATGATGGGGTCAAGATTTACACTTAAGCTACTAAGCCTGAGACATAGAACATGAGGCAAGTCCCAAACTTAAACCTAATAGGTTATGGAATGAATGTGAGGGCCCAAAATATAAGTGTAAACCACATATCTTTGGGAACTGGTATGATGGGTGTCAAAATGCTCTTTAAACCTAGGATTGGCAATATAAGTTCTACGAAGATTATTTGAACCAATTAGCCCACAATCCATTAGTCTATGAAATGGGTCTAAGGTCTCTATACAGCCTAACATGGCAACCATAATTAGAAAATGGGACAATCTCACTCAAAGAAAGAAGCCTAGCTATGAGTTTACCCAAACAAGAGTCGTCTAACCACAAATATCCCCACCTGGTCTTCATATAGTTGGTATTTAGTATTAAATTCTCTTACATTTTTATGTTATATAACTAGGCTCATAAAATGGTATTAGGGATTTCTATGCTTAATAGATAACTCATATGACAATATCTTTTTCACTCAATATTGCACCACCAATCATTAGTGGTTATTACCTTAAATTATTGTTATTAAATTAGGTGTCGCAATATCTTCCCTACCTTACCCTTATTTCTATGCAAGTTAGCGTAACTCATGGCTATATAAACCTTTATGAGTCACGAGGTAAGGCAAATTCTAACTTTTTACTTTATAGCATTCTCTTATCATCTTCTACATCATATTTCTATGAACACAAATACTAAATAGCCTATAAGGCTTGATTACTTTTACAAGTACTAAATTTAGCATTGAAGGTTCCTTTAAGCCTAACAAAGACTTATTTTATAGGTGTTTGTGATTTTCAATCATTACTAAATCAAGAAATTCATCTTTAACATCTTAGCCTCTATCAGCTTTGGAAAGCACTTAATCTATGAGGGTTTTCCTTAGTCTTACTATTTTATATTTTATTGATTACTTGCCTAGTAGTTTGAGTTTTGAAACTCAAATTTAGACTTATTGATGAGATTCAAAATAATGATTAGGTTGTGCATGTATTTTTAAAGTATGAAAACATATGTTGAAAACTATTGAATATAAGTTACCTATAACACAATGTCCTCTCTTTAAGAAGAGAATCTCTAATGATCTAATCATTTTAAGATTTATCTAAACAAAATAAGAAAATAAAGTATGTTTTTAGGGCTTTTGGATCTTTCCTAGGGTTTCGGCCACTTCTCATAATTTTATTAATACAAGGGCTTTGGTTCTTGAGCTATTTATAGACTAGATGGTCATTTGATATATCCACTTATTATTTGATGTGAGAGTGGTAGATGAGATGAGAATGTTAGTCGAACCATGCTTGATGGTAACACTTATCTTCTTAAAATGATAGTATGTGTTTATTGATATATGAAAGCATTTAATCTAGTACTTTTTTGTCTTTTTAATAAAAGTTGCTAGGGGTGGATTATATAGTCATTGCTTCTTTTTTTTTTTTTGTATCGGACGATACTTTTTGGATTGCTACCTTGACCTATAAGGGACCTCCCCCTAGTGACGAGCTAGATGGGGGAGAAAATTTAGTCATGTTGCTCGGATGAAAGTGTTATATAACCCGAACAATTAGGGGGCATATAGGTCTATATGACTTTTGGGTGCTTAGTAGCAATCAAAGGCCCACACTTAAGTTAGGTATCATCAAGAGCTTATGCCTTCTTCTTTTTTTAACTTCGTTTAGAAATTAAAACATTTAATACAAATTTATTATTGTATGTAAAAAAATGAGTTTTATTAAGAATGATCTTGCATCAAAAAGATTATTTTTTTTTTTTGCAAACTAGCACATTAGGACAAAGATATTTTCCAAACTAGCATGTGGAAGTTGTTTTCCTAAACTAACACAACATAGTCGCTCAGACAGGTCATACATGCATGACCTGCCATTAATTGTTTTGTATGGCACATGTAACACATGCACCAGTAGGTCAAAAAACATTTATGTGTGGCACGTGTAAATAAAAAAAATTAAAACTTACCTGCTAGCGCAAGGGTTATGCCGGTATGTGAGCTTTCTGCCACCTTTAAGCGGCGCATGTGACTCCTCATAAGCACAAGGAGTGGCTTTCCTTGGTGTCTATAGATTTGTCTCGTCAAGAGCTTTTCAAATGGTGTTAAATGTGTCGTCATCGTAGTCATCAGAGCCATAATGTATTCCCAACCTCTCATTATTGGACCAACACATTCTTCTTCTTTCTTCTCTTATTTGGTCTCTTATATTTAGTTAATTTTAGTTCTATTATTGTGATTATTTAATTAATTAAACTTAATTTTATTAAGTAGGGCAAAAAATAACTATCTTTTGGCAAAAATTAACTATTTCTCATCATTCTCATTCAAAGATAAACATTAACTTTAATTGATTTTATTTTCTCAAAAGCAACAAATGAAATGACTATAATAATAGAAATAAAGTTAACTAGAGGGAGTAAATGAAGAAATGAGCTATTACCTATGCGGGGTGCGCAAATGAGACTTGTGGGTCTTAAGGTGTGCAAGTCTTCTATGTACAACTAGTTATATTATATTAGTTTAAGAATTATTTTTAAACTATACAACACTATACACGCTAATTTTAGAAAAATCCCCTTCAGAATCCCAATTTGCCTTCGTGCAAAATTCAATGAGAATAATCATAACAATCCAAATAATTCAACGACGCAAAGGGGCACCAACATCGATGCCATTCTCTGCATATTTACCTGGTGGAACCCATCCATAAAAATACTTTTTAAAAAAATTGAGAGAAGCTGTTCCCTTTCATGGCAAAGGTTGAAATTATAGGGCGTCAATCATGTTTCTAGGCATAACAGTCCAAATAATTTGTGTCTTCTAGTGAACCGTTGTATTGATGCGTGTAGCGACTAGCAGTAGCCAATCTTTTGCCGTAACTATCACAACACTGTACAAGCCTGGCATTTGGTGATGTGAGGGAGAGATATTGAATGCGGAAATGGCAGAGTTGATGGGTCTCAATGGCTGGACTCATTTGGCTCTTGGGAGGGTAGGTCTTCTCTTCCCGAGTATAAAACGCCATTCAAGGGAAAAGAAACATATTTTTTAAGAAATAAATGATATTTGTGGATTAATCCATGCTCTAATTGAGATTTAAATCGTCATTTCAATTAATTTTAAGGAGTTTTTTGTTCGTAATAGTCTAATAAAATCTTGATTGCATGGAAGGTAAAAAAAAAGAAGAGAAAATGAAACATGCTTGAACCTGATCACGAGATTAATCTTGTAAAACTAAGGAAAAGAAGACGTACTTTCTGGCTGGCTTTCCCTTTTCTCGATCCTCGAGGCAAGAGGGTGTAATCAGAAAAAAAATCATACTCCAAAAATATTCCTTCTGATCAATGTCCTTTTGCAGACACCCCCACAGACTAAACTCCATTAAAAAAACAAAAGAGGAGAGGCAGAGGGTTGAAAAACAAATAAAAGTAGCCATGTCCCTCCAAAAAAGAGCCAAGAAATGAACCATCTTCTCCCAAGTTTTAAAAGGCAAGCCGACACAGCATTACCTAATCATTTATTCCCTTAAAAACATCCTTCCAAATGCTAATCTCCAATGTCATTTTGGCTTCTATCTCTCGAACCTATCCTCTCTCAAAAAGTGCTTTTGCCTTCACCTCCACCAACTCAGCCCCTCTCTAAGACAAGCCTTGACATTATGCTTCTTGGATTTTGCTACACACTAGCCGATTCTCCGTTATATTACATCGTCCAGAATCAGTTAATTGTTTAAAATACCCAAAGTTTTGCATAAATTACCACAAAATGGCAAACAACTTTCTCCTATATATTCACCCAACAAAACCCTTCAAGACAATAAAGGTCCCTCTCCAATGGGCAGGCAAAATGGTGATGCCGCTATGGTTAATTCCTCTATAGCTCTTCTGCAAGAAAGGTTTAGGGAATTACAGAGAATAAGGGAGAAGAGACAGGAGAAAGAAATTCTCAAGCTGTTCGCATCATCAGAGTCTGATCAAAGGGTTGCATCAACCATGCATTTTGATGAGCCTACCTGCAAGTTCACCTTCCAGCCTGATCAGACGACCCTTCCAAATAGACCATCAACTCCTCAAGATTCACTACTCTCCCTTGGACTTAACTCTCAAAGCAATAATAAGCATCCAGATTTTCGAGCTATGAAGAGTACTCCATCGAGCTTATGGCCCAACAGTACTGGAAACTCCTCGTCATCATCGTCATCATCATCAAGGAATCTTGAGAATTCTGACGTTGATACCTCTCTTCATCTCTAGATACACCTTTCCTTCACTTTCATTATCTATATATGTGTGTGTGTAGTATATGTTGCTTTATCTGTAGCAACCTTTTTGGCTGTAAAAGGATGGGAGAGTAATGTAATTAATGTTTGTTGATATACTCGGTCCGAACGATTTTAATTATAATTATAATATATATATATATATAGTCCTGATCATCATCCTTGTACAGAGCTACTCTTTTTTATCATGAATCCTTTGCTTTGTCTCTAATCATGATCACCTCTTCTCCTTTATATATAACATTTCATGCCAAATTCTGATCAGACTATTTAATATCACTGCATGTATATTCATGTCATGGAAAGTTCCTTGGAATTAATCATTATCGTCTAAAGTAGAGAGGCTGGAACTTGAAACTTATCGAGAGAACAACAATACAGTTACACCTTATTGGCATTAAAGATAGAAATTTACATGGCGAAAATATTTCCAAGAAACAGAGGCCTTCTGAAAAATTGACTGGCATGGAATCACTAAACTGAAAGCCCTATTCAAAGAGATATTTATGCTTATTTTTGGATAATCCATATTTTGCTTTTGATATCATGAAAAGAGTAGTGGGGTTGTAGATATCTAATAGGGTCTATATAACGGGCGGATTGTTCTGGTTGTAGTTTCTTAGACTAGTCCTTGATTAGTTGCTTGGTGGGTTGGTTTTATTGGAAGCTTGTAATGTGTTTTTGCGTTGGATAGTGTGGTGGTTTCTGCTTTGTTACTTCTTGCTATCTCTTTGGTTTTTTTGCTTGATGGGGCTTTGTAAAGGACTTTCTTTTCGGTGAGGAAAATGATCTGTTGCGTTTATCATGTGCTAAAGCACAAAGCTCCATTGGGAATATGTTATTTCAGGTGAGAAATTTTACTTCTTGTCATCAAGACATCATTTGACATAATTCTAGCATGACAGTTTTCCCTCGGTCTGTCGTGTCATGTAATAGTTTTCCAACTAGCAAATGTGCCCCTGTCGTGGTTCGGGCTCCTTGACAAGATGGGGTGTTTTAACTAGAGAGTTGATATGAATTATAATTAGTTTAAGCAAATATTAAATTAAATTAAATTAAGAAACACTCTGGTTCCTCAAGAAAAAAATCACTGTGGATTTGCTACAGTGATTTATCTTTTTTTAGTTTTTTTTATTGCACTATTACAAGCTCAAATTAATGACTAATTAAAACATTTTTATTAAAAAAAGACAAGATTCAAAATTAGAGTACTGTTATTAAAAAAAAAAAGTAAATAGAGGGATATCTAGTCATTTTATGTTCCATATATTTTTTTATTATTATTATAACCCCTCGCTATTAATATGTTTAAAGTACAAGATAGAAAAAGTTTATACAATATGTTCTCCTTAACTTGCCTAAAATAGTATATATGAACTCCAAAAAACTTTTTGTTTCGGGTTGATTGTAGATTTTGAAGCTAATTTATGGGTTGTTAAAAGCTATGGATATGTTTTAAAAGGTGTTAATGGTGTTGTTTTTATTATTATTCTCTTAGTCTGAAACAGACTAGCTTGATTTTTTAATGACTGGAGATTGTTGAAATCTGAACAGTGCAAGCAACGCATCACCTACTTTTTTTTTCCAAAACATTAAAGGACGGACAACCTATCATCCGCCCCTTAAGAAAGCTTAAAAAATAAGGTCTAGGTGTGTTGGCAGATCCAAGCCCGT
>Ga0307510_10005839_pt1 | contig 14674 bp, 14 predicted proteins | sample 12_EM_MG_FD_207224 | JGI IMG/M metagenome (GOLD analysis project Ga0307510, IMG submission 207224) | Populus trichocarpa ectomycorrhiza microbial communities from riparian zone in the Pacific Northwest, United States - 12_EM | ecosystem: Host-associated > Plants > Roots > Unclassified | place...
AAGAATAAGCAAAATCTGATAGTTTTGTGGACTTACGAATGCGGATGGACTGACGTGGAGGTGGATCCACAATCTCAGATGAAGCTTGAGGGGCTGTAGATGAGAATGGAGTTTCAGGTGTGCTAGAGAGTAAAGTACCAGTACCTGCAGAGTTATGAGTATAAATTGATCGAACATAGGGAGAGGTATCATTACCAGAATCCTCAGAAAAAAGGATCTATACGAATAAGATTAAATTTTGTCAGGCTATGAGTAGTGGATGGAATAGAAAAGAAAGGTATATGCTCAAGAAAGACAACATGATGAGACACATAAAAGTTTCTGAGTTATTGGATCAAAACAACGATACCCTTTTTTACCTTCACCATAACCCAGAAAGACACAAATAGCGGATCGAGAGGATAGCTTACTGCGTTCTACATGAGGACGAAGAACGAAACAAGTACAACCAAAGACTCTAAATGAGGAATAATCAAGGACATACCCATATAACTTTTCAAAAGGAGATAAACCCAAATTATGAGAAGATGGAATTGTATTAATCAAACTTACAGTAGTAAGAACAACTTCTCCCCAAAACTCACTAGGAACAAAAGCAGACAATAAGAGAGAACAAGCAGTTTCGACAATGTGCCTATGTTTTCTTTCAGCAACACCATTTTGTTCAGAAGTATCTGTACATGAAGTTTGGTGGATGGTTCCATCTAAGGCAAGCATTTGACAAAATTTATTAGAGGTGTATTCCCCACCCAAATCACACCTAAAGCATTTGATTACAGCAGAATGTTGAGTTTTGATAAGAGCTCGAAAAGCTGCATATATCTCAAAGAATTCAGAATGATGTTTCAGTAAATAAACCCAACAATAACGAGTATGATCATCAATAAAAGAGACATAATATCGAGACCTTCCTTTTATGGAAATAGGAGAAGGTCCCCATACATCAGAATGAATCAAATCAAATTGTGAAGATGAAACATAAATACTTCGATTAAAAGGTAAAGTAGAAAATTTTGCCAGTTTACATCCACTATAATCAGAAATGTCACAAGTTTTCAAATTTCCTAAAGCTCCTGTGGATGCCAAAAATCTCAAATGAGAAGATGAAACATGACCTAGATGGGAATGCCATAAATAAAAACTAGAAGATGAAAGACTCAAACGAAAGGAAGACAAATCAACAGTAGTAGCAGCAGCAGCAACAGTAGTAACTAGCATTTTTAACTTATCCAAAATATATAGTCCATTCTCCCTACGGCCTGTCCCAATTAGCTTCTGAGACTGCAGATCCAGTACACAACAAAATGAACCAGAAAACATGACTAAATAATCACCAGAATCACATATTTGACCAACAGACGCAAGATTCAATTTGAGTTTTGGAATAAGATAAACATTAGGGAGAGACAAGTGAGGTGTGATAACAGAACCAACACCTGCTAAGGGCATAGGAGTGCCATCAGCAGTCATAACAGGAATGGAGGACAAAGGGGACACTGAGGTAAAAGATGAGGAATCTGGAGACATATGATGGGAAACACCAGAATCCAAGACCCATTCAGAATGTGACATACCTGAGGAACTATGAGGCAACTGACCTATGAAAGAAGCGGACATTGCTTGTGGCTGCAAAGAGAGAAACTTCTGAAATTGCTCAGCCAAAGTATTAGGATCAGTAATAGAGCTTGGGGAAGCTACTGCTGCAGTATTGTGGTGTGGTGGTTTATAACCCTGAGGTGATCGATGATCATTAGATTGTGACTGACTGCCAGACTTCCAAGCTTGATTCTGCTGTCTCAACTTAAGACACTGAGCCTTCCAATGACCTTTCTGCTTACAGAAACTGCACTCATCGAAGCCAACCCTTGTGTAAGGCTTGTTCTGATGATTAGATAATGGCTTAGAAGGTACTGCTAGTACAGAAGGATTTGAAGCAGAAAAAATTCCATTTTCAGAATAAGATTGAAGATGTATTTCTTCATCCAATAACTCACTGACAACAGAGTCAACAGAAGGCAGTGAAGAACGATGCAGAATTGAACCTCTGAGTCCTTCGAAATCATTGCGAAATGCTGTTAAAAATTGTACCAATCGTTGCTGCTCTCTACGTTCAATATAAGCACCACATGCTTTTAATTCTGCCAATTCTGTAAGAGCCAATTGATCCCAAAGATCTGTCATGGCAGAATAGAACTCCTGAATACTTATATTCTTCTGGTGAAGAGCTCGTATGTCATTCTTTAACTGATACTGTTTTGCAAAATTTGATTGCGTGAATAACCGTTGCAGATGATCCCAAACCTCATTTGCTGTCTCATACTTCGCCAACTGTGTACCTATAGAATGCTCAACAGAAATGTTGATCCAAGTAATGATCTTTGCATTGTTTGCTTCCCATGCATCTATCGAAACAGTATCTCCTTCTTCAGTATTCTTAGGTATCACATAAGTTCCACTAACATATCCCAACATCTTCTTACCCTTAAGAAAATTTCTCATTACATAGCTCCAATATGAATAGTTCTTCCCATCCAACCTCACACTTACAAACTGAAGCGAATCATCTCTTTCAGTAGCCATAATCAACAGTCACAGAGAACCAGAATGCAAAAGCAGCGGAAAACAAAATACCAAATTGTAGAAACTGAACAGAGATTGCAGAAACTAAACAAATATCTTCTCAAAATTATACGATTACTCCAAAACACAAAACAAATTTGCAGAAACTGAACGGAAATACCAAATTGCAAAAGCTGAAGGGAAGACGAAATACCAAAATAATTGCAGAAACTGACGAAATACCAAATTTTGTAGAAGCGGAAGACAAAATCTCACTCCAAAAAATAATTGGATCCGCGAAGTTGTGTTCGGAATTAAGCTTCGTTCCATAAAAACAGCTCTGATACCATGTTGAAATAATTGAGATCAAATATAAAAAGAATGCTAGAATTCTGAACAATCTGTATATTATAAATGCTTAGTCTTAACCTAAATATAAATAAAATATATATAGGTTAAACTGAAAGTACTATTCTACCCTTAATAAATAAGACTACATAAATATTATTTAACAGTTATAACTATCTTGTGGTGTACAACTTGGCACAAGTGGAGCAATGATAAAGAGGCTTGTGGTAAGTGGAGAATAGCATTGGTGGTGCTTGTTCCGTGGAGAGTGATACTACATCTCCTCGTTGTGAGAGCAGAGTAGAGTTGTAAGTGTCTCATGATGAGTGAAGTTGTAGGTACTTCATGATGAATAGTGTCGCAATACCTTAGTCATTGTGATTCTCGTGCCATTGGTAAAAAGAATGGTGATTGAGTTTTGAAGATGGAAATTTAAGCTCAATGGTATGGTTGCCCTCAGTTGATGAATTTGTTCAAATAGATCATATTCTGATTAAAGTTTGTCAAATCAAATAAGGTGCAATTCGAAAACAGGGACTTCTTTTTTTTATTTTTATTTAAATATTTTTTTGGAGGGTAATTGGCAAGGTTTGGCATCAAGGAACTGCATTGACAATCGGCAATCGGAGACCGGTAAAATCTTGGACTGATGAGTGGATTGAGGGTTATGGCCCATTAATCAATCATCTAATCACGTGATTCCAGAGGAGACTCGCATGGAGACAGTTGCTGATATGGTGGATGAGAACAAGCAATGGAAATGGGAAGAGTTTGCCCATCTGTTGCCAGGAGGACACCTAGTCATGGTTTAGCAAGTTATTCAGCCCCATCAAATGATTTGGGAGAGGACCACATGTATTGGCGTCACTCGAAGAAGGGTGAAAATCGGCGTATAATGCTCAAGGTAACGTGGGCGATCAAGGTACGTAGGCAGCTGGCACCACCATGGAAGCTTGTGTGCGTGAGGGTTAAGATTTTTATATGGCTACTTGTGCATAATAGGCTGATGACTAATGAGCGAAGAAATAAAAGACACATGGTGAACGACCCTTGTTGCCACCATTGCCCGGCAGTGGTGGAGTTGACTATGCATGTGTTAAGAAATTGTCATGACGCTTGTGAGGTGTGACATTTCTTTGATGTGGAGATGCTCATGTGGCTTATTAGAAACTTGACATCTGATACGGAAATGGAAGAGTAGAAACCATAGAATTTCTGAGGAGGCGGATATGCCGGCGTGTAGCAATCCAGTAGAGGCGATCAAGAGCATGGCTAATTAGTACTATTGAAAGCACAGGATTGGCGGGAGATGCAAGTGTCATGAGATGGTTGAACGTATGGTTGTAGCAAAGGTAATCCAGGGGGAGCATGCAGAAGCTGGGGGTCTTATCAGAGATAGCATGGGCTCCTGGGTTCAGGGTTTTGCTATAAATACTGGAGTTTATTCTTCTGTAAGAGCGGAACTCCGGGCAGTCATCATAGGTTTGGAGCTGCCTTGATCGCTTGGAATTCGTCTTCTGGTGGTGAATCTTATCACGAAGCAGGAGATGCCAATTATGCTATGGTTACCAAGGCTCAGGAATTACTGTATAGAGAATGGACAGTCAAAGCGCAGCATGCATATAGAGAAGGGGATGCTGCTGCAGATTTGTTAGCTAAGCTAATTTTGGATTAACTAGAGATCAAACTAAGAAATACAAAACACTCGTTTTTTTAATTTATTAAGACTGGCACTAGTATTCTTAATAAAAAAGAGAAACAAACTAAGAAATGATGTCAAGATAAAATAGTTATGAAGAATGAAGAATCTAATGTAAGAATCCAACCTATGATTTTCCCTCTGGAATTTCTAAATCAATAGATCTTCGTACATGATTCTTACGTTGACTTCCTTTTTTCAAAATCTAAAAGCCAAACTTCTCCCACAGGATTGAATGAAGACTGTAGGTTCTATAACTTAATTAGTTTAGATGGTGATTTCTATACCTTGACTGTATAAGCTCTAAGGTTTTGCATTGGAAGAAGAATCACCAATACAAGAAACAACAATTGCAGAAAATATGGTTCATATTTAGATCCGATGGACAGGGCAGGAATTTTCGTGAAGAGGGAGATTTACAGAGGTTGGTGTTAAAATAGTTATGAAGAATTCTCTTTTAACATCCAAGTGAGCAGCAGGAGAAGCAAGAAAACCAACTATTTCCCGCAGCCTTAGGGTTTGTTCCAGGGGTGGTTTCTGCAGGCTTTGGTGGCTCCTGTTGCGAGTGCTTCTCCGAGGGATGCTTCCCCGTCACCTCATGGAAAGAAGTTGTCCTTCCTGAGGTAGAATCGAATCTGAAATGAAGTTAAACATTAGCTTCAGGTATCTTGCCAATACAGGACAGGCAGACTTAGTACTTAGCAGAACTAAGAAATCTAAATGGTCTAATAATGGATGATAGGAAAAGGGTAATTATAGCTATAAATCCGGAGTTCCAAATTTATGTTTTTAAAAAATAACGTTTCTTACAAGTTCAATTTCTTGCGACGAAATCAAAAATCAAAGTGGAAAAGCAAGGAGAGAAAGGTGAGACGCAAGCATTTTGGTTTGGGTAGATGCTGGAAACAAAAACCATTTTATTCTGCATGGATACACAGTCAGGTAACTTACAGTGGGAATTGAAATGATCTGTTACTACTGGAGAAGGAGACTTGAACCTCCTCGACAGGAGGCATCTTTTCCTGACAGCTAATTTTCTCTGTTGCAACCAGAACCTCCTTTTTGGTATTGATATCAGCTGTTGATTTAGGTTCCATTTCTTCAGAATCAGACGATTCTTTTTCTTTCACCTCTGTTTCTATCGATATATTTTTATTCTTTCTATCATTGCTCTCTACTTCAATGACAGGACTCAAGCTGGGTAAAGGATTGCTTGTCTCTTCAAACTTGGGGAGTTCTCCAGATTTATATAACATGAAAGCATTATCTCTTGAGAAGCTACCATTTCCCATGTAAATGCTGAACAACGATTCATTTGAAGTGGCGCTCCACTCGGCAGGATTACTAGGCTTGGCAAAAATGGATGATGAGAGCCGATTTGGATCATAGCCTGGCGTCACATTACTTTGAGGCGATGGTGGGGGCACTAGCTGTGTGCTAATAACCAGATTGTGGCTGGAAACTTCTGCTGGAAATAAGGGTCCTCGTGATGATTTAACACCTGCTTGGTTTGGTTCGATAAAGGGATTGGCAGGATCATCCTTTTCGACCCCACCAGATCTTGCTGAAGATTCTGATGATGCGGAAGAACTTGAACTTTTGAGAGCAGGAATAGCATTTTCGTCAGCCATAACCTCGTAACTTTCTAAATGGTTGCTACTTCCCTCAGAATCTATTAAACGCTTGCTAGTTCCACCCAACTTATTGAAATTAAGCTCCCTGTGCTGCCTTGGAATAGGAATTCAAGCTGCAAATCGAGAAGGGAAACATCTATATCAAATCTACAGCATATCTAGCACTTTTTACAGAATGAATGTCCCAAAACAAGTCGCGTTGTGTTGCATAATCAGCCAATATAATAGAAGGAAAGGGCCATACTACCCAAGGCACGGAAAAATTCAGTAGAATCCTATGAACTTCTACACAAAACAGTAAACGGGCCATCTTTATCTAATTAATGTCCTAGAAAAACTTTGCAGCATCAACAACACGCAAATTCTTAATCACTTTAAATAGTTGCCAGTTTTAGCTTTGTCAACCACAGAAGAAAAAGAAATCTTTCTTTCTTTTTCTGAAACTTCCTTGAAAAAATGCTGTTTTCAGTGCAAATAATCTGGAGCATAAATTTTTTTTTTTCTTTTCATTTTGGACAACTAGATTCTGTGCAAAAAATCGTTGAAAAAAACCCAAATTAACAAATACAAATATATGCATCAAACTCAAAGAGGGAAAAAAAAAATAACTTGAATCTATCGATCACAATGTTGAATGAAAGCCCTTCTCAATGTCTCGAAGAATGTGAACCAAAATTAACCCCCAAAAGCTCTGGCTATACGAATTCGCATCCCCCCCTCTAAAAAAAGAAATTCAGGGTGGGGATTTAATTAATGAAGAAAAGGAAGACAGAATTGATACAGGGAAACGAGAGAGGTGCCTGGGGTTTACGTGTTGGAAAGGACAAAAAGGAAGGCTGAGAGAAAATCTCGGTGTTCTGTAGTAATTACAGGTGCTTGACTGACATTCAGGTGTCTTTTGTTTTATTTATTTATTAACCAATTAGTTGTCATTTTCAACCGGCTACTTCGTTATTACGACGTGTACTTGGAGGCTCTAACTAACTGTATATGCGGGAAATCAGAAGCTAGTTATTACAGCTTGTGTACTTGACAACCTTTTTCTGCCCATATTATATTATATTGTCGTTGCAAATTTATTAAATTTCTATATAAATATTGATATGGGTGTGTTTGTTCTTATTTTTTTTTTAGTTTAATGTAGGTGTCCAGGCTAAGTTACGTGCATCTCAATTAATTCCATGGGTTCTAAAGTTAACGACCATGTAAGTTTCCAGTGACCATCATATAAGCAACCACAGTGCTCGAACCTGAGACCAGAGGAAGCATGTTTGTTCTTACTTGTTAGTATTGTTCATGAAGGAGATTTAATTTTTATTGATGTACAAAGCTCATTAAGAGATATTTCATATGATGAAATAAAAAAACACCTTTTCATCATTTAAAATTTTAATTATTTTTTATTTTTATGATATTAAAGCTTATTAATATTGATCCGGAGTAATTGATGGAAAACTTAATTTTATTTTAATGATTAGAGGGTAGTATTTTATTCTATGTTAAATATTTTATGAATAAACATGTAAAATATTTTACATGAAATGTTTTTTAATTACCATGTTTGTTAATTAATAATTTAAAAATATAATAATAATAAAATAATAATAATAATAATAACAACATATTGTTATAATAATAAGGGTGAAAAACATGTACTAAGAAATACATTCACGAGCATATTTCTTTGATCTAGAAGCTCATTAATCAGCGTAAGTCTTGATTGTTTTTAAAAACCTGAGAAATCAGTTGATATTTTTATTAGTTGATATTTTTATTTTTATTTTTATATGTTATTTTTTTTTAATCATATAGAATATATCAATTTTAATGTGATTGTTAATTACTTACAAATATTTAACTTACACGTTAATCAATTTTACCCCAATCAAACACCCCATTAATGCCCTCTAATGTTCAAATTGACAATTTCACACAAATAAATAAATATATAGAGAGAGGGTACTTACGTAAATATGATGAGAAGTCGAGGATAAGGTACCATTGGGAAGTAAAGGTTCCCTTTAGCATGTCATCTCCACAACCTGACAATCTCTTACTATCTGTAATACAGGGAAAAAATAATAATGCTGAGAGTTCCGGGCAGTGCTTTGTCAATGGAGATAGCCTTCCACAAGCAGCTACTGATTACTAAAGTTGACGGTCTTGACTGTAAGCTCTACTCTCCTTTCTTCTCAAACTGCAACTTCATTCATATGCTAGCTACTTGAGCCTTTAATTGTGATTAAACATGTTAGGAGTTTGTTTTGTTTATATGGAAGACAATCATTAATTGGTATTTCTGGCTTGGTTTCACATGGTTCTTCATGCTTGTATAATCACTGTACATGTACTTGATTATAAGCAATGTTCGAGGATTTTACGGAGTTGGGTTCTGTTTGATTGCTAGTTCAACCCTCTATGCCTGCCAATCATCTCACTATCTCTAATATGAGCTCATGAGGTTTGTGTAATCATTGAAATCTGTAAAATGTTTGTTTGATTCTGAAACCTGGACTGTATAGTGTTGATTCCTGAGTACTACGAGAAGGAGATTTTGTGTTGCATCATGGAGCAGGAAGCTATATTAAATAATAATTGATCTACGCTTTTCCTTGTATTAGGTTGAATTGTACTGGAGAAATTAGGTGAAGAGAACACTGTTTGCCACTCACAGCCATTACTTGATGCTTTTTGATATAGTTTATCCGACCTTGCATCTCTAAATAATGTAATCAAAATAGGAAAAAGAGCATGTAAATCAACGTTGCCATCCGGGCATTCTTGCATGATCATGCAACCAAACTCCCAATCGCCTTGGCTCATATCCACCTCTACCATCTACTCCTTTAGTTGCATCGTAGCTGTACGCACCTTGACTCTCGAGTTGCTCGATGATGGTTAATGAGGCTGCCTTTAACATCTTCACCACCTTGGTCCAAGAGGTGCACCGCTTGATTCATTGTGAATCAATCGCCCATTACTTTGATCTCTCCTTCCGTCTTAAATTCCGTTTGGTCTCGGATTTCTTAACCAGTTTGATTTGATGGCATGTATAACTTATTCAAGAGGGAAATTTATGGTTAAGGCAAAGCCTACGTACGTTGGCATTAAAGACTTCCGGTCTATGTTCTGTTTAAATATAGCAGCCAAGCATACAGAACTTTGCAATCACAGTACTGAAACAAGTCGCAATGTAAACAGAAATCGCTCTGACAAATTACTGGCAGTTTCATCCATTCTGATTAATTGTAGGTGACAATATAACGAGAAAGAGAAGTTCTGCACCATTTATCCAAGCGAGTTCAGCAGACATTGCTGACAGTTCTTCTTTTATCCATCTCAAACTCCCCAATTTGATGAACCGACGTGGCAATTCTGTGAAGGTAACCGTTCTTCTATTTCTGGCCATGCTTTCTGCATCCAATGCTAATCTTGTTTAAAACGACAATCAATGTGAAAAGGAGGAAGCATACGTGTTGAATTTTTGAGTTTACTAATCATGACTTGATCCTAAATGACAAGCCTTTTGATCATTGCATCTGGTTGATTTTCTGCGGGAGATCTAATCTTGTTTTCTTCTTCTTCTTCCAGCTCAAGTACTTCTCTTTTTTCTTTCTCTGTTGACATTTAAGCAAGTTTAATAGTAGCCAAGCTATCAAGTAAAAGAGAAAATAACAAGTACCGAGTTTGTTGAGTACTAATGAGAATCTTTAACAACAAAATAAGTTGCGCTCATATTTTTCCTTTATTGACTTTGGTAACATCTTAACCAAATGGAAACTAGGACATGATGTTCTAGCAAACTGTCCTTGAAGGATGATACGTGCATCGCGCAGTGAAGCGCGAAAAGGACTCAGATTCGTGTAGTTGCGGCTGCTGTTGGCATGGGCCACCAGCCTTTTGTTATGCTGCCTTGCACCAACATACATTTAGCATAGGTGCAAGCCTGTTTTTTGATTCACTGACTTTGTTTTTTGAGTCAGGTTTTTGGGGTGAGGAGGAGAAGGATACATCAGAAAACGGGAACTTATGTCCTTTTAGAACCTGGAGAAGATGAGAAATTTGTTTCTGAAGAAGAATTGAAGGCTGTACTTAAAGGCTATCTTGAGAATTGGCCAAGACCGACCTTGCCGCTAGACCTAGCAAAATTTGAAACCGTCGATGATGCTGCTTCTTTCCTGGTAAGTTCTGTTTGTGAACTTGAAATTGATGGAGATGTTGGTTCAGTCCAATGGTATGAAGTTCGTTTGGAGTGAGAGAAGAGTTCAAAATACGATTTTCGCTAGCTCAAACCAGGCCTAGATTCTTACGAACAACCGATTCCATGTATGATTTTTTTTATTATGTTAGAACTCCTTCTGACACTGTAAAATTAAAGCTGGCTAACTCTAGTAGTTTGTTATCTTGATGGACAATATATAGGATGCTGGCTCTGTCACATAATCTTCCAAATACCGTGATTGCTGCGCTGCAATTGATGGTTTCTTTGGCCGTGAAAATTCCTCTGCCAAGCTGTTTTACATACAGAGAGAAAAATCTATATTGCAGAACGTCTTTTTTACTTTCCTAAAAGAAGCAAGTCATCTTGAATCGAACCTCATCTTGCCTATTTAATAATTCTCTGAAATGGGAAGGGCACGATGGTTTCTTTTCCATGACTACACATCTCATCTCTCGTGACAGGAAAACAGGACTTTTTATCCAGACAAATTCATGAAGTTCAAGAACCCATCTGATTACAAGAAACCAATACATCTATCTGATATAGCTTTTTGTCTGCCAACATTGATATCTCAATTTTGAAAGCCGCCGCCCTGAACTTCTACATCTTGCACCTGCTACGATGACAAAATAAAAGATTTAATTCATGCACCCACAATAAAAAATAAGAAGAAAACAAACAACTTTATGGAACAAAATATAACAGAATTGGTATCTAATATGACAAAGTTTATATTATCCCCTGATTAAAAATCTAATCAAGAAACCAATTAAGGAATTTGGTCATACCTTGGGCTGATTCAAACTTGGTGGCAAGAGAGCACCACCCTTTCTGTTTCTTGCAAGAAGGCCTTTTGTAATGGGTGAGATCATAAGATCAGTTGGGCTTCTATACCTTTCAGGGAACTTAAATGCCTTGGGAACTTGGAGATGATATGGGGCGCTACTTTTGCGCAAATCATTGCCTGAGTTCTCAGATTCTTGATCCATCTCTTGATCTTCCTTTGCTGGCGTTATGCAATCCAACATGGTGGGTTTGGATAGCATTAGACTCTTAAAAGGCGTTTCTTGCATATTCTCAGATTCTTGATCCATCTCTTGATCTTCCTTTGCTGGCGTTATGCAATCCAACATGGTGGGTTTGGATTGCATTAGACTCTCAAAAGGCGTTTCTTGCATATTCTCCACTGAATTGAGTATGTTCTCCATAGGTCAGTCGGCTCTGTAGCACTGAAAAAAGGGCCCCTCTTGTTTGGCAAAATAGATACTTAGGTGCCAAAAAAGAAGAAAAGGTTGAAGAAACAGGATTTATGACAAAAGGTACAAACCCAGTTGAGAGAGAGAGAGAGAGAGAGAGAGAGAGAGAGAGAGGGGAGATCTTAGAGAATTTGGTGATTGGATTTTATAGATGTGAAGAAAGTACTAGTGCATATATGAGTTTGCAACGGTACAATTTAGTTGCGACTTGAAAAGTTTCAAATTTTCTATGCTCTACCCAAAATGACAAATTGGATTTGAGCAGATTCAATTTTAGCCCGTAGTGTGTCCAAAACAGATATGCCCAAGTCAGATTATTCCGCTGCCTTATTGTGAGCTGGACCTGAATTTTTTTCAAAATAAAAAATATTAAGAAAAAATATTTGAGACCTTTAAATAATATAAATAAAAAAATACAACAAAAATAAATAAACAAATTAATAAAAAATAACAACAAAAAGAGAGTTAAAAGAACAAGTCAACCCGGATTATAAAACAACTCAATAATAAAAGGAAAAAAAAAAACTTAGTTAAATCAGGTTAACCAGAAAACTTTGTGATCATGAACATATAATTGGAATGATCTTATAGAAAAAAGCACAAGAAAAAAATAATTCAAACATCAATTCCTAATAAATCAAATGAGAACATAATAACTCCACAAGAAAAAAAAAATGAAGCTCAATCTCTAGCAAATAAAATGTTGAAGGATGAAAAGTAAAGAAAAAATATATTTTAAAAAAAGTAAAAAAAAACTTAATATGAGCCCACCTAGATCAAGATACAAAATCACTTACCCAACCGTAATACCAGGGTGAATGCGTTCGTAAGTAAGTTGAATAATATCATGAAGCTCATTCATTGAACAACTTAATGTTGAAGGAGAAAAATAGAAAAAAAAAAACCAAATGTATTTTAAAAAAGCAATGAAAAAAAAATATGAGTTAACTCGGGTTAATCGCATCCGCGACCATGGAAATCATAAAACCATGAAAACAATATCCATTTAGAAAAAATTTCGAAGGAAAAAAGATAACAGTAAAAAAATAAATATAAAATTTGATGAAAAAAACTCATAGAAAATAAAATTGTGAAAAAAAAATAAGGATAACCCAATAAAAAAATAAAAACAAAAAATACAAAGAGTAATTTTTAATAAATCAAATGTTAAAGAATAAAATTGAAATAATTTAATTTTAAAAAAGGTTTCAAAAAAAATTGTATGCCTTGGAGGTCTATATATATATATGCCTTACTTAACATATCGCATATTTTCAATTGAATATTCTATTTTTTCCTATTTTTTGGCAACTTATAATAACATTTTCAAGTTTAATTCCTTGGAAGTCTAAAATGTCATTATCAAAGAGACAGTTGGCAATCCGTCGCAATTGTGATACAACAAATTTCAGAAAAATAAAAATAAAGAATTGTGATAAAGCAAAACTTCAGCATTCGTTAACAAATAAAACAAGCATTGGTTTGTTGTTTGCTAAGTGTGGGGAAAATTTGATAAGTGTAAAATATATATATATTTTTATTTTTTTTATAAAGTTATTCTTATGAATTTGGCATGCCTAAGAGATTTTGTGATGTAATTGCTAAAGATAAGAAATTCTGTAATTTATGTTTTGGACTTAATTTCTTATGACAAGTTTTTCGTTAAGTTAGAGTTCCTGAATGAGAATATGGCTTTAATCTAAGTTGAAGTACATATGTCAAGTTTTTCAGGAAGGGATTATGAAAAAAACTCTGATCTCATTTGGATATTTAATCAGACCTGCAAACTCGGGCCAAAATATTACTCGCAACAGGATTCTTTGCTTTCACACTAGATATTCAAATGAGAATATCTTGAGCTTTCGATATCAAAATTAGGCGATTCAAAAGGATAAATTCATCTACATATTGAGGACTACAACTTTTATGAAGGACTCCAAGTTAGATAAAATATTTTTGAAGGTCAAACTCCAGACGCAATCTGAAGGATGAGATGGGTCTCCTGATTTGATCAAGAAACTAACGGTGTTGAGCATCCCATTACAGCTGAGAATCTGATATAAAATTGGTGGGCTTTAAAACCCAATAAAGATGTAGATTAAGCCTCTAACATGCCATGAATGAATGAATACAGCTAGTATGATCGGATATTGCAAGAAACCAAGTCAGAAACAAAGTCTAAGTTGCAACAGAGATGGAATTACAATAGAGTTATGACAGCAGTAGAGTCTGTTCAACATAAATTCTAAGAGATTTATCCAACCTTAAGGACCAGATAAAGAAGGAACAAATTAAGTATCATAAAGACTTCTAGTTAGCCAAATAATCCTTAAGAATATTGGTAGCCAAGGAAGAGGATAAATAGAGCAGAACACAATTGAAACAGGTTCGAAAAAACATTCCATTTTTCTCTGCCTTTGTCAAATTTTCAGCAACTATGAACTAAACTCCTAAATTCGGTTCAAGAGAGATACACACCATCCCTATTAAGAAGTTGTGAGAAGTAACGTTATCATTGTAATTCTTTCAGATTCAGGTATTTATTTTTCCTTGTTCACAATTATATTATTATTCAAACTTATTGAATTGTTTTGAGATGACATGTATGCTTTCTATTTTCTTTCAATCTGTAATTGTTGTTAGGGACTATAATAAGAAGCAAAAGAATTAATTTGATTGTTGTAACTCTCATCTTGATTTATTATGGAAGAATAAACTAAGTTAAATTGTCAAGCTTTTGAATGTTTGCTTAGAATAAATACACAGACTTTATGATGGGGACACCGAATCCGAAATATTATTTATGCACGCGAATGATCATAGACGATGGAGGATAGGCCAAACAATTGACAGATTGGGCTTTAACTTATGTTTTTGGGTTTAATTTATATGAACTTTTAGTTAAGGTTTATTAATTTGGTTTTATTTGTTGGGTTTGATTTAATTATTGTTGGGT
>Ga0307510_10005840_pt1 | contig 14674 bp, 12 predicted proteins | sample 12_EM_MG_FD_207224 | JGI IMG/M metagenome (GOLD analysis project Ga0307510, IMG submission 207224) | Populus trichocarpa ectomycorrhiza microbial communities from riparian zone in the Pacific Northwest, United States - 12_EM | ecosystem: Host-associated > Plants > Roots > Unclassified | place...
CCACCCCCCCCCCCCCCCCCCCCCCGCCCGCCCCCCCCCCCCCCCCCCCCCCCCCCCCCCCCCCCAAAGAAAAAAAGAAAAGAAAAAGAAATGTGACCCTTGACCTATGAGACACGGGATTCAGGTCCAACTAAGGCAGCTCTTGTTCTTCTTCCACCTGTAAAAATAAAACATGCAAATTTAGAAAAGAGCAGCAGAGGGAGAGAGAAAAAAAATATGTAAGTGTGAGACTTAAGTTAGCTATCGTATGTATGTAAGCAAGTGTGTATGCATGTAACATCTGCTTCTTTTATTATTTATAATAAGTCCAGGTGCTTGTCTGGCTGTTGCTAAAAGAGAAAAGGAAAGGGTAAAGAGGAAAAAAAAAATGAAAAAAATAGAATACAAAAGACTGTCATAATAATAATAATAATAATAAGTGTGCATAGGTGTATCATACGTAAGTTTAAGTTATGATAGGTACTCGTACTGGGCGATACAGCTAGGGTTGTTCACCCACGGACTCTAATAGTCGCCAGTAATAATAATACTTTAGCGCGCAGTTGCTAGGGTCCACTTATCGTGATAAGTATGATAACTGTATCCGAGGCACGGGTACGAGCTTGTTACGGTACGGTGGGTTACTGGCGGTTCAGGCGAGGTAGTGCTTGTGATGGTGACCAGGAATGCAAAGTTAACCTCAGTCGCCCCCAAGGTTGTACAATCAATACAGTAACTTATGATGCAGTTACCATTTTCAGGGAAGCAGGCATCTATAATAGATCCAAGGTCATGTCGATCCTCGTTTTTTTTTTTACAGGGAAGTCGGCCTCAACTTTTTAGCTGAGCGGAGGAGCCTTGGGTCGATTGACTGATTGATTACCGGTAATTTGACTGATGGCCAGAAAACCACCCACATCCGTTCATCTATTTCCAGGTCCTGCAACTTTTGAGCCTATAGCGTCACTTTATTGACAAGCCGGGCGAGTGAGCGAGAGAGAGTGGGTGAGGGAACGAATGATAGTAAAGTATCACAGGCCATTTTAAGACACGTCTGACTTCCAATGAATAGCGCACAGAATAATATTCGTACATGCCGTAGCGAACTAATGACGCTCCCAATTGGAGGTTGCATCATCAAGAATAGACGAAATATACCAAGGTAGTGTCTCTCTCCTTGGTCGCCAAACTGAGGAGTGCAATAGCGCCGTTCTACCTGTATCGAGTACTTGTATGAGTACTTATGGTACATGCAGATTGGGGTAGGGGGTGGCCGGTAGAGGGAGCCTAATGCCCGCGCACCCACCGAACCCCGCCGGTGGGAAAAACTTGGCCGGCACACTCGGGCTTCTAAACTACTGTAGCAAGAGCCACCAGAAGATCATCGGTGGTAGATCGCCTGCGTTTATGGAATTGATCGGCTAAAGCTGAGCCTCTTGGGTTTTTGGAAACTGGCTGGGTCGTGCCAATGTTTCACACACGCCGATATGAATGCATCAAGCCATTGATGTTTGAGCAATTAACGTGCAACCAGACAAAAGGATATTCATATTCAGTGAAGAAATCCAAAAGAGAGAAGAGAAGAAGAAGAAGAAGAAAAGAAGAAGAAGAAAAGAAAAAGGAGGGGGAAGAGAGGGAGAGAGGGAAAGGGGGAGAGGGATAGGGAGAAGGACAAGAAGCGCCTGAAGAAAGAAAAAAGGGACAACTTCTAAAGTGAGGCTAACCCCCGCTCGTAAAATAAAAACACCCTGTATCCGCCGTGAGGAATGTCTGCACTCTAGAGTCCCCCCCAGTGTGAGAACAGTTGATAAAAATATAACCCTAGTATCTCATCCGCGCGTGGTGCTACCCCGACTTCCAATAACGATGGAGCTCCAAAAAAAACCCCCCCCTCTGAAAACCCCAACACTCTACTAGCCCATCACCCATACTCTACTGAGCACCTCGGGCTGTTCTGATCTCGTAGCATTCCCAACCAAGATCTGGTGGCCTCAACTGGACCGGCTCATGGAGTGTCAGACATTCCAACTCTCTCCCCCACCCGATGTAGATGTGCCTGAATGCGGTGCTGAAGTTGGACTATGCAACATGCCGAAACCTGCAAAGGCACTGACATCAAAGCCATCCAAATTGGTGCAAATGGGTGCATGTAAGACCCTAGGACTTTGACCACCACCACCACCTTCCATATCGACATCGCCTCCCTCGCTATCTTCCGTATCCCAAACCCTTCTCCACCCCATCCTTTGTCTAAATTCGTGGACCATATTAAGTGGGAATTCCATGAGACTGATGGGCCACTGAAGTTCGCCGGCATCCATGCGATCTCGCTGTCGCAGTAGGTTTCGATGGATCTCCTCAACCGGCCCAACTGACATTGTTCCGAAGTATGCTGCGCCCACAGCAGGGAAGAGGGGTTCAACAGCCAGGGCAACACCGTAAAAGTGAGCCAAAAGAATCATAACACTGGGGTCCCTCTTGACACGCTTGAGGAAGTCTATTGGGAGGAAAAAGAGCCAAGCGCGGAGTGGGTGAATAAACTCGAACTGTTCCTCGGCCGAGTGAATGGGCACATATCTCTGTAAATTCTGGATGAAGTTCATCAAGTCATTCAACCCTCTCGTCTCCTCAACCTTGCCGCTCACGTAAGGTTCCAGGCGTTTCAAAGCTTCGTAGACGTGTTCCAAAACCTGCTTGTCGCGTTCCGGGTCTTCGATCTGAGGTTGAAAAGGAGTTCGTGAAAATATCCTCTTCTCCTCCATAAACTCGCCGAATTCGCTATCATGCTTCCACTCCTGCATAGCACTTATCACAGTCGAAGTCCCCTGCATCAGACTTGCCCACATCCGCCTGAAACATGTCAGTCAGCTGCTCCAAGTGCCCCCGTGGTCAGATAGATAGAACTCACCAATCAGTCGCCTGCCATGAGAGAAGAATTGACGCTGCAAGCACGGCATCAGAATTTTCTTTGGAGAATGCCCCGATGGCCTCCTGTAATCCCTTCAGGGCTGACCCCCGATGCTGGTAGGCAAGGTGCATTGTTGCTGAACATGTTGTTAACCAGGAAAGATGGGAAGCAGATAAGGCCAAAAGTGAGTGCATGACATAGTCATTGTTCGCGGCAATTCTTAGAAACCTCCCAGCCAAAGGGTAAGCGTTATGAACAGAATAAAGAAGCTATGATGAGGATATAAGGGTGGCAAACATTGGTACCCGCTTCGTCCAGATTGAATACTTATCTGGTTCAGCACTCTGCATCTGTGTCGCAACAGATGAGATGTGGTGTATCAACCGAAGGTCGGTCGGTGTGTATCGTGAGGGCAACAGTTGATTCCCAATACCTAGATTCGGGAACGGGTATTCCCCACTTCTAACCCACCGATCGAGTTCAAGCTGATCTTGAGGAGAGGTACCAAGATCTGGATCCCCCGTCACCAGAGGGGGCGCCACATCGTGAGGGGCATCCATATAATCGCATCGTACGTTGTGCTTGGTGCAGTTACGACTTTACCCAAGCAATAGTCGTCAGCGGGGTAGAACAGCTGGTTGTGGGAAATATGGACTAAGAGGATTCGACGAAAGTAGGGCAACATAACCCAAACTCAACGTCTCCCATTAACATACCATTGAGGAAAGTTTTCATCGCATCGAATATGTCTCCTCTTGCAAGTCTTACACCCTTTCCTCGACTTGGTATGGCTTTTCCGTGACCCCCCTGGCCCAGGCATCTTTGTATAGAGGTTGAAGGACGATGGAGAACTTTTGGATATAATTATAGCAAGAGCCCGGACTAGCGTCAAGCCACAAAAACTGTGGCAGTAAGAAGGAATGTATTTATCGGCCCAAGGAAACCACGGTGGTGCTCGGGGTAGGTATTTGAGATCCGTTGTCAATATTGTTTTAGTAGAGTTTACAGTATTTAGGGGTTTTTGAGTTGAAGGTCGTAGAGGCGCAGCCTGATCGTTGTAGTGCAAGGTAAAGGGAAAAAAAGGAATGAGAGCAGCGGACGAATAATAGAGATGGACAGATAGGGATTCAGTTCCTGCAACACTATTTGATCTGATTTCCAGAAGAGCCGGACCCACATAAAAGAAGGCTTCTGGAAGATATTTCTAGGTGCCAGACAAATTAAGCATAACCAGCAACCACTCACTAGAGCTGCAAGTAGAGGTCGGTGTCCGTGAATGACACTGGTACTAGTTGTGACTCAGAGTCAACGGACAATAAAATCCCGATCTAAGGTTGAGCAAGTGAAAAGCGACTGGTTATTACCAAAAACGATTGGATAACGCTGTTCCGGAGCCCGGAGTTCGACAGAAAATATGGAAGAGAGAGAGTGCAGATGAATCCTTTGAGTGGATGGTCTTGCCTCGAACTCCAAAAGCAAATGGCGCCTGAGGCCGTATTTGAAGCGCTACGTGAATCCCTCTCGTCTATAGGGTGGAGAGAGAGAGACAGAACAGGATCAAAATACTTCTCCCCTACGACGCGCACCGGTAATAGTAATTGTGCAAAGAACACTAGGCTCAGGGTTTCTTGTTGCACCAACCTAAAAGACTTTTTGGGCCTGTGAAGGTTCCACATGTAGTGTACTCGTACACACAGCCCTGTGTAACCTTTTTTTTTTTACTATCGATTTTTCTCTCACTAGAGGGAGGCTAAAGGGGGGACTTGGAAGGTCCTAAAGAAACACTATAGCGATAGTAAGGAAAAGTACACTTGGGTTGGACGGGCTGGAAATCGTGACGAGTGACCAGGAGCGAATGTGAGCTTAAAAAAGTGTGTCCTTTCTTTCTTTGCTTTTTACACTCATTTCTTTTCTTAAGTTGGCATTCATACATGCCCTGGCGAAGCAAGTTAATCATCTCGATGTAGGGTAATGCTTGGTTACCGTTACTGCATCCGGCGACCGTTGGACCTCTCTCCTGAGAGTTCAGATGCCTCCCGCTCAGCCTTGGGGTCAGTCGGGTCGCCGAGCGAGTTAGAATATCTATGAACTCATGGGATACGACGTTTGTTCCTGCTCGCGTATTGCTATCATGTCCAAAGTTGCGCAAAAGGTACATGAGCCGGTCTGCCCAGACAGTTCGATGGCGGTATTCTTGATGGGTTCGGTCACACAATAGCTGTCTCGTAAGCCTAGGAAAACGTCATTGGAAATGACTTCCATCCCTTGAGCCCTTGGCATGGTTTAGCCGACGATCTTTCTCACCAATGGCTCATCCCAAATTGTTCACAAAACGCTATACTATATAACTCTATATTCCTTTCCAAATACACCGTCGACATTGAGTTCTAAAGAGAGTCTTCAAAAGAACTAACACGACTAGTCACTCACTCTAGCAACATCCATCTTTCATCAGATGAAACATGGGCGCGAAATTAAGGTCTAAGCCTTATGGCTCCTGCGAAGCCTTCAGCCCTGTCGGGAGTCGAGGTCGCCTTGCGAAGTAAAGTTTTGGCGGGCTATCCTGAAGTCCGTGGCGGCAAACTCAACAGCGGAGACACCGATGCTGGGGGTGACACCCTAAATTTCTCCGCACCATAGCCATGTGGTTCGTCGGAGGTTGCCAGAAGAAACAGGGTCCGACGTCGGAAAAATAGGGAATGGCCCTTTTCTTTAAGGTAACATCGATCTCTTTCGACACATGTACCATCGCGCCAACGGTATGCCTGCTCTTGACTAACCTGGTCCTAACTAAGAGTTTATCCCAACTTGCGCTTCCCAGGACGAGGCATCGGGGGGGGCGGTCTGGGGAAACTTAGTTTCGGCAAGCCGTCTCACCCACCCTCCGGCGTCTCCGGGCGCAATAAACTTCCCAGGACCGTCGAATGGATGATGCAACGTAACACCGTTACAGAAAAGCGATTAAGGATGTACCTGATAGGGGATAACCAGCTACAAACCCTAACCAGCCCGTAACAGAATATTTGTAGCAATAGTAAGCTTCGTATATACTAGTACTTACTGACTCTACTTGCAGCTCGTAATCCCTGGCCTGGGTCCAAAATGTCCTAAGCTATTCTGGTTGGTTTTCCTTTCAGTGTGCCTGGCCAGCTCCAAGGCTTACCTAGATATTCGCCAAGTCTAAGCGACACTACGGTACCGATAGCAAGCGTCCTAATAACCCAACGCTGTGGCACACCATTTTTGGAACCTCCATCATCATCATCCCTCGTTTTAAGGTAACAAAGTGATGATAGAAACTCTCGCCAAGTTTGCATTTAAGATGGGGACTTATCCACGTGCGACCCGAAATTTTAGGCTCTAAGCTGTATGAGCAGGCCCCGTGCTACGTGAGCCCGGGGTGGCAATGGCTGCCTAGTCCGCTATGTTTTGAATCCCCTGACGCATAAAAGGCACTTTTACGGATAGTGTCGGAGACTTTCGGTGATGCCGTTTATTTATTCTCTCAAAATTGGGAAACCCAACGGCTTTCCCGAGAAGTCCCAGGTACGATACTCCGTCATGCAAAATCAATCGGAAACGCCGGGCGGTACGGTAGGCTTCTAAAAGTCACGAGAAGCTTGGCGCTTCGCAGCAACAAACTATCGCAACCTCGATTCACAGCAGTATGTCCATGAAATTCTCATTCCACATCTTCTACCACCCCATAAGTCGGTGGGGCCGAAGCTAGCGTTCAAACCATAGATGATGGTGCCAGCTATCATACTTCTATTTATACAGAGAAATACTATCGCGAGCACCTTGGTTTAGAAAGGATGGACTGGCCTTCCTATTGTACTCACCTGATTTCAACCCAATCGAGAATGTTTGGCTTTTATTCAAAACCAACTACAGGAAAGCAGTCTGGGAGAGGAGGAGGAGAATACCCCATAGTGAGAAGGAGCTGATTGGACTAACTTAGCACAGAAGGTATGGGAGGCATTGCCGTGGGAGAGAATTTATGGCTTCATTGATAGTATGCCAAGGTGTGTAGCTAATTGTCTTAAGCGAGGAGGAGGTGGCCCTACCCTACCTGTTGGTAGAAGACTAGAGGCCTTCTTGTATCTCTACATATTCTTGGTTTTGTAAACTCTTGTTTTGTTGTTGCGCTGTATTGCGATGTGAAAGTTGCGTGGTCAGCCGTTGCCGTTGCCGTCACTCGTGACTTTTGGAAGCCTACTGATATCAATAAAAAAAGACACAACAAAAACCGCGGCCACCACCGAGCCATTATATTTCCACAGACATCTTGAAACGAGTTTGTGCAGAGCTGTGAGCACATGAACTTGGTCAGCGGTGTTGCAATGTGCTTGACTACGATATCTCTCCCATATGATGCAAAAACCCTGGTCTTGGCAGGTACAGTACTAGTACAGTCCCACCGGGCTGCAAAGACAGTGCTGATCACTGCTCCATTTCGGTTAGGCAGAAAAATCCAAAGCTCCGTTTGGCATGCGGGGAAAAAAATGGCATCTTTTTGCGAATCAAATATTGCAATATTGCACCTTTTTGATCGTAGCTCAACCTACTAGTATCATACATGCCCCCTCACCAGATTTTTCTATTTCATTACGGGAGTCGGAATGGCTGCTACTATCTAGATAACATGGTCCTTTTTATACGAATTGGTTAAGGGGGCTTAAGTTCTGGCGAAAAATAAGGTTTAGGAGAAATGACATTTTTTTTATATATATTGTGGGGTACCAAATAGGGCCTAAAGAGTTATTCCTATGATACCGTTGAACACTTTTTTTCTCCAATAAAACCCTCCGAATTCTGCCGGGTCAAAAATCTCCAATATTGGTGGCTTTTGGCTTCTGCGTCCTTTCTAAAAAAAAAAGCCGTATAGATATAATAATTATTATCATAATATTATCATAATTACCATACCAGATATGATATGATATATAGCCCTGTATTTGCTCTTTAGTCATCAGCTCCTTTATGAATTCCGGCATACGGTGCGGGCCTAGTGAGGGAGCCCTACTGCGCTGCGATAAGGGAAAGCCTTCTGGATCCGTGTAAAGCTTTCAATTCAGGTATGGCATCCCAGGTCTAACTTATCTTTCTGCACATCCAATGATTTCATATTCAAGGTACTAGAATAGAGGTAATAGGAAAAAACTCTGCGGAAAGAAAAGGGAAAAAGGGCAATGATGGAGAAACAGTGGAAAACTATCGCAACAACATACTCTGCACTATACCATATTTGTCACCATGCTTAGTCCTTTAGTGCTCCATGCAGGAAGAAGAAATACGCCAGAAGTTTCTTTGGAAAGGATGAATGAAAATCTGTAAAACGCGCCGTCCATTTCGTAAACCGTGAGAAACACCCGTAGGAAACAAAAAAAACTGAAGAAAAGATCCCTTTTGTCTTTGATTTGAAAACCTTTCCACCTCTTGTCACGGCCGTTCTATTATATAACAAGAAAAACTAGCTAAGCGAATGATCAAGAGAGGAACATAACAAGAAGAGCAACTAATAGTCGTAAGTTCAAAAAAATAACTGCAACTATCACCTTTCGTCTTCCCATTTGTTTTCAACAAGATAAAAGCGGGGAAACACAATGAGACGAGAGCTTCAAACGACGAAACCCTACAATTTCAGATTGTTCCAGTTTGCTTATCAGATGGCGTATTTAGACTTTAAAGCTTCGCGATCCGGTGCCGGAATATTCCTCATGAACAAATCAAAATCCGTAATGAACGATTTGTATCCAATGAGAGTCTAGAAGATTCACAGTTAGGAGGAATCAAAAGCATTGGGATGGTGAACAAGGACAAAGGCATCTTACCTGTCGGAACAATGAAGATAGTTCAGGGCTTGCATGCTTATAACGGGCAATGGCTCGAAAGAAAGGCACCAGGCAGCTTTCCATAGCCTCGGGGTTTCGGCCGACAACCATACAGAACCCCTTCAAGGCGGTGTCTTTCTCATCTGTTTCCGCCACCTTCTGGAGAGCATCTAGGAATGGATATGCAAATGATTCAAGATGGGGAGCGAGCTCGTCGCAAGAGCCTATCCCAATACGGCCAAGGGCCACAGCGGCATTCTCGGTTACAGATGAGGGGATTTCAGGTGTTTGTATAATGTCGACTAGCCTATTATATAGTTTTTCGACATAAGGTGCCATTCCGGACCCTGAATCTTGAAAGTTAGCTCACAAGACTTGAGATCTATGGCTGGCGAATCTACCTTGCTTCAAAGCAATTTCTCCGCAACTCCAACAAGCGTTATTAACCACGCTATACCCTGTGTCGCTTTCGGCGTCGGATAGGGTCTGAATCCCCAGTTGTTGAATCAAAAGATCCATGATGTTGGGTAAGAATGGGTGCAATTGCTCGAAGACGTATATAGCGCAATCCCCAAGCAAGGCATAGGATGATTGCTTCACGTCGTTGCTAGGATCCTGTGGGGTGTTAGCCAACTTTTTCTCGAGAATGGCGGATAGTCAAGACCTACCGCCATGCAAACAGTCAAGAGTTGAAAGAAGGGAGGTGTTGTCCCAGAGACTAGCTCTGCGCTTGCAGAATCCAGCGCTTGAATCACTGCGCTAAGGAGATCTAAACTTGTGACCAAGAAATCCTTGTCAGGCTGATCTAATGCATGATCGTTATTATAGGCCATCTGCAATTCTAGATTCTGATGGATTATGGTGATGCATCTGAGGAATATGGGGCCTGCGAATGGTGCGAATTCCCTTCCGAGGGCTGTAGCAACATAAGATAAACACTCAAGGAGAGGGAATAGCTCTCTCGAATCGTCCTTGACCAACTTCCATCTGTTAATAAGAGCGGGCATCAGGATATCAACCAATGGTTTCTCCGCTAAAATACTTCCGACATGCTCCGCAAGGGTCTGGATACAGTCGTAAAGAATGAACATGTTCCGATCCTTATATCTTCCCATTGCTACCACAAATTGCCGAACGATTGGCTCAATGTAGGGTTTCAACAAATCTTTGCTTTGCTCTTCTAGGTTGGCAAAGGCACTGGCACCCGCCTCCTGAACTCTCTTATTGCGGTCCAACATTTTATTCAGGATTCCCCCCATCATGGGCTCGAAATACTTTTGTTTGTCGGCCGGGTTTTCGAGATGAGAGGCCCAGCGGGAATAGCGACCGAGAGTCCAGCACGTGATTTGGCGCACGAGCGGCTCAGGGTCATCGAGTAAAGAGATGAGGTAAGGGATAAGATCGGGGAGATGCGGGACGACACCATCAAGGCAACCATCAGCTACTGCGCCGAGTGCTAGGACGGCCGCCTCCCGGTAGGGCCACTCCGGGTGTCGAATGTTCTCCTTCAGATAAGGCAAGATGGTCTCGAAGACCGATTGATGGAACACGGTTGCCAAGACATCCAGGGCCGCCGCCGAGCACTTCCTTAAATTCCAACGATCTTCGGGGTCATCCATCCCAGCGTAGGCATCGTCTTCAGAATCGTACTCTTCGTCGATTTCTCCGTCACTCAGCTCATCCAAGGTCTCCTCCCCTAGGGTCTTTCCGTTTGACTTTTTCCGTTGGTCGAAAACCTCTACACTCTCGCCATTCGGTAGTCTTTGCTTACTCTTCGCAAAGTTTGGTCTTATATCCTCCGCTCGGTCCTCAACATCTGCATCGTCTCCACCACCCCCTAATCTGGCTCTGTCCTCCTCAGAGTAAACCATGGATGCTAGCAAGACAGGAACGATTTCCGGCAGATACGGCCCTAGTCCAACCCTAAGATGCTCGTGTTCTCCAACGGTGAGCCAGAATTCTGCAGCATCTAGGGCCAAGTCCTGCTCTTCCGTGTTCTTCTGCTGGGTGAGCATGTAGTCCACGATTCCTTGCATATGAGGCGCTATCTTGTCCGCCCGAATGTCAACCAGATGTACTAGGGCTCGGCAGACTTCTCTCCGTACTCCAGTATCAGCGTCGTTCCCGAGGCGAAACAAACTCTCTATGAGGGTATCGATGTGGACAAGAATCGACTGAGTTTTCATGGGTAGGTATATGTTGACAATCTCTAAGGCCTGCATACGCACTTTCGGAACAGGGTGCTGTGTAAATAGTAAAAACTTAGGGATGAGTATATTAAGGGGCCTATAGCCATCGTACTCCTCGTCAAGTTCGTCCTTGCTATCCTGGCAAACCTTCAACAATGCCCCCATGGCCCCCTCTTGTGTTTCCGGAGTGGTATTTCCATCAGTATTTTCCACAAGCGAAATCAACTGGGCTAGCATGTCTGTCCAAGACATGACCCCCCCAATGCGTAACAACTCAGTAATAACATTGCCTGTGTAATTCCGTATCTGGTGATGAGGGTCCCTCAATCCTAGTAGGAGCTCCGATTTTATATAGTCAATGAATGCCGGTGCTAGTCCCCTCCCCGAACTCAAGATGTTATTCTTCAGAAGGACACCAGCCGAGCAGCGGACAACATGATACTCGGCGACCGCCATATCTGGGGGCGGGCTGGGGTGAACGAGGATGTAACACAAGTAGTTATTGATATCCGGGGATTGACTGGCTTGTTGTAGCATCTGTTATCAATTATTAGCCGGGCTGCAGGGAGAATAGAGAATGCATATCACATGCATATCGATGGAAAATAAATAGAAATTGAAAAAAGGGCTACAAACCTCGCTAGCATGCCGCTGGGCAGCTTGATTGTATCTGTTCAAACTATCCTTGAGATAGCCCGCTAACTCCCGTATAGGTGCTTCTTCTGGTTGCCACGCCATTATTCGATGACTTTGGTTCGGGTGAATAACACTCTCAAACGGTTAGCGAAGCTGAAGTTGTAGAGTGTTGACGATGGGTATGATCTAGCGAGGGTAAGTGTTGGCAGTGGTGGTGGTGGTGGTGGTGGTGGTGGTGCTGCAGCTTAACACGGCAGCCTGTGTGAGTAGGGCCAAGGGATGACGATGACGATGGGGGCCTAGGATGACAAGAGGGGAGGAGGGCTATTTATTTTCCTTCTAGTCAGATAATTGACCCCGTTGAAACTTTGTAAAGGGAAGATGCTGGGGGAATGATTGAAGGAAGGTTTTGGCGCCAGGGAATAAAATTTGTGAGGCGGCTCAAAATTTGAAGGCCGAGAGGACTTTTGGGGTGCACAAACCTTCCAAATGTCAGGCTGCTCTTCCGTGGGAAAATAGTGAAAGGGATAGAGAGGGGAAAAGAAAAAAAAACAAAACAAGGTCAGGTAAAACCCCCTGCGTTCAGTGGAAGCGACGGGTGAGGATCGCTACAGACCACACAGCAGCAAGAAATCGATGAGAAGTTGGCGGGCAACCGAGGTGGGAAACAGGATAAAAAGGGGAGAAAAAGATGTGGGGGAGGCGGCGAGCAGAGCGTGGAGGGGTAAGGCAAGCGTGGAGGGCGGGGGGTTGGATGGGTGGACGGATTGAACGGAGGACGACAAGAGAAACGGGGGAAAGGAAAAGAAATGTGCCTTGCAATAGATAGGCAGCAAAACAGAATGAAAACTTACATGCGGCGAAAACTTTCAGATTGTTTCCCTATTTTTTCTATTACCTTCTCTTTGGATCCTCTTTACAGCTGAAAAAAAATGAAAAATTAGTCAATTAATCAAACAATTAATCATTATTATTTCCCCCTCGTCTAGCAACCCAAGGGATAGAGAGGTTTTACCTACGGAGCTGCAAGGGAGAGAGGAAGAAAAGAAGAAAAGAAAGAAAGAAAATGGTGATTTGCTACTGTAGAACTGAAGTAAGTGTTGTGAGCATAGCCAATCAGATCGAAGCGAAGGCGAACTAGCAGCAACCTAAGGGATAATTGGGGAAGGGGGAGAAAAATATGTATGCACTGATGTTTGAATTGTACGTACATGGAAAATGCCGGATTATTTAAAGTAAGACGACTGTAAGAGGCTGACCGGCGTGTGGATAGACAATTATTTGCAGGAGAGAAAGACCATAGGATGGAGAAAAAAAGATAGGGCACGCGTGCGGTACACACTCTCCACTGTCTCTCTTAATACCCGAATGATATGGTGCGGTATTGGTTCACAGGTTACTGGATGATATAGGCTCTTCAATAAAGGTGGGAGTAGCGAGAGAGGAGACTCAATAAGAATAAGAAAGGGAAGAAGGAGAGAGAAAGTGGTGGGCACAAAGCTAAAGGCGGGGAGGGCTCGTCCTCTGACTCTCCCCTCTCCCTTCTCCCCTCTCCCCTTCTCCCCTTCTCCCCTTCTCTGCCTCTCTCTCTCTCCCTCTTTCTAAGACTCTCCTCCTCTCCACCCTCCTTCCTTCTTGTCAGTCAGCCCCCGCTTGTGTAGCATGGCGCACATTCGAGAAAAGGTGTGGGCTAGGGGTTAGGGTAAGCTATCTCTGCGACTCTGGCACCCTATTGTAGACGCCAGAACCCTTTGCACGGCCGGCAACCGCTGCCCCATGTGTGGCTTAGCGCTGTCCCCATCCGTGCGGTAGGATCATGCACACCGACTCTTGCTCCAGCATTAACTAAGAGCCACGACACAGCGCTTGCCTCGAGACAAACATGTAAGGCCAGTGACAGACGGGCTGCCAGTAAATAGGGTCCTTGTGGTAGCTGCAAAAATGGACCAATACATTATGTATCTAGTACCCCACCCAGTAACAACTTGGTCCATCCAAACAGGTTTCACCTAACGTGCTCGGTGCGTCGTGAAATCGTCATGGCTCACATTGCCTGTATTATTCCAGGAAAACGCGTTATCGTGCTCAAGTTCATGGACTCCATGGGGGGTGATTTCAGGAAGTCAGACTATGATATCTACTCGAGTACAATAAGAAAGAGGGCACCAACCTAGCCACGTCTACCGTATAGTCTTTTGTACTGTCCAATCCTGACACTAGTCTATTATTGTACTCGAGTACAATCCCCAATCCACAGCTAAGATTCTATGGCACATGGCCCCGCGATATTGAACCGAAAACCGGCCTCGAAAATGGTCCATAGTCAGACACGAAGGCACACAGCATTCTGCCATATAATGCCTACATGATCCCCCGCAGCAAATCACAGATCCGTTTGCAGCAGATCCTACTCGGTTCACCCGCCCGACCCACACAGATGCACCGAATCATGATGCAAAATCTCTGATTTCAGTTGCGGTACGGTACGTACAGTACTCAAGTACAGCAGCCCCGAGCGAGATGAGGAGGTCCGCCGCCGCTTCTATCATGGAGGACAAACATCTCCCTCTCCCTCGACCAATCGATAGACTTTTGCTTTCGCTATCCGCTTTTTATTGTTTCTATTGCATTATCTGTCCGATGTGACTTTCGTCAAAAGCGGCGCGGGTTCTCCGCTTCTCTGAAAGCAGAGAGGGAGCGAGAGGGAGAGGAGGAGATGTGGCCTGCCGGAAATAATAACTTCGTTGCTTTGTACTACCCGCGAAAGCGCTCTTGCGTTCGTGTGCCTGTGTGTCCCACATTATTTCGGGAGGTTGCTTCTTCGAGAAAAACCAGTTATCCTCCCGACGAAATGCATATCCTTCTCCGCCGCATGGCAAACCCCGCCTCGGTAGGACTAACGAGGTGGAAACAGCTGCGAGAGTGGGAAGGGGGGAGGGGAGGGGAAATCGAGGGCAAATTAAAAAATGATATTGTTGACTAAAAAGGTAGATATTACGAAGCAAGCAAACAAATACCAAACAAAACTGACCATCATGCCTTGGGGGGGGGGGGGGGGGGGGGGGGGGGGGGGGGGGGGGGGGGGGGGGGGGGGGGGGGGGGCGGGGGGGGGGGGGGGGGCGGGCGGG
>Ga0307510_10005841_pt1 | contig 14674 bp, 14 predicted proteins | sample 12_EM_MG_FD_207224 | JGI IMG/M metagenome (GOLD analysis project Ga0307510, IMG submission 207224) | Populus trichocarpa ectomycorrhiza microbial communities from riparian zone in the Pacific Northwest, United States - 12_EM | ecosystem: Host-associated > Plants > Roots > Unclassified | place...
CGCTGCGCGCTGCCGCGCCGCGGGCTTTAGCGCCGTGACGTTGACGGCGGTCGCTTCCGGGGTGTGGCTGGCCGTCGCTGCGGACGCATTCCGCTTGCGCAGGAGATCGCGCAGTTTCCAGAACAGGCCTTCCGGCGCAAGCAGGATGACGCAGACGATGGCCAGGCCGAAGATGACGCCCTGAATGCCGGGGATGCGCGCGCCGGCCTCCGCGTGCAGGATCTCGGCGAGCGGGATCAGGATCACCGCGCCGATGACCGGGCCCCAGACCGTGCCGACGCCTCCGAACATCGCGACCGTGAGCGCCTGCGCCGATACCAGCATGCCGAACACCGATGCCGGGGTTACGACCAGCAGCACCTGCGCATAGAACCCGCCGATGGCAGCCGCAATCGCGCCGCTGAGCGTGATCGCGCGCAGCTTCCACGCCAGCGTGTTGATCCCGGCAGCTTCAGCCGCAGCCTCGTTCTGCTTGATCGCGAGCAGCGCCATGCCGAAGCGCGAGCGCTCGATCATTTGCGTCAGCACGATGGTGGCCAGCATGATGGCGAGCCCCAGCAGGGTGTAGATGTGGGGGTCGGCGAACTGCATATAGGCGATCGGCGCATCGCGCTTGATCGGAAGCGTCACCTCCTGGAAACCGAGCCACTCGAACACGTAGAGAATGGCGAGGGGGTAGGCGAGCATGGCCAGCGCGAAGTAATGGCCCTGCAGCCTGAATGTCGGAAAGCCGATCAGGAGCCCGGCGATGCCGCCGAGCATGGCGGCGATCGGGATCAGCAGCCAGGGCGAGATGTCGAAATAGATCTGCCCAAGCGCGGTCGCGTAGGCGCCGATCCCGAAGAAGGCGGCGTGGCCGAACGAGATCAGCCCGGTGTAGCCGCTGAGAAGATTCCAGGACAGGCCGAACACCGCCCACACCGGCACCAGCGTCAGGATCAGCTGGTAATAGGAGTTGGTGACGCCAAGCGAGATCCCGGCATAGGCGAGCGTGAACAGCAGGGGAGGCAGCAGTGATCGCATCGGGAGCATGGTCATGTCCTCTCGACCATGCGCCCGAAGAAGCCTTGCGGACGGAAGAAGATGATGAGGAGGAAGACGGCGAAAATCGCGGCGTTTTGCAGTTGCGTCGGCAGGATCAGCGTCGACATCTGCTGCACGAGGCCGATTGTCATGCCGCCCCAGAAGGCGCCGATGATGCTGCCCATGCCGCCAAGCACGACGCCGGCATACATGACGATGACGTATTCGAGACCGACGAAAGGATGGAACGGATAGTTGGTGGCGAGCAGGCCGCCGGCAATCGCGGTGATGCCGCAGCCGAGCGCGAAGGCGGTGCGGTGCGCGCGGTCGACGTCGATGCCCATATAGGTCGCCGCGGTCGGATTGTCGGCGGCGGCGCGCAGCGACTTGCCGATCCGTGTCCGCGTGATCAGGAGTGAGAGCAGCGTCATGATTGCAAGCGAGACGATCGCGTCGATGCCGCGCGCCTTGTTGAGAAAGATGCTGATGTCGGAGAACGGAACGAGCTCCCACGCGGAGCTCGACAGCGGCGTGCGGATCGAGGCCAGCACCGAGCCGAACACGATGAGGCCGCCGTTCTGGAGGATCAGCGCGATGCCGAGCGTGAGGATGAGCTGGGCGTAATGGCCTTCGCCTTCGAGCGAGGCGGTCCGCGTGCCCGAGACGCGCGAGATCAGCGCCAGATGGACGAAATAGCCGAACACGGCGAGCACCGGCCCGGCCAGCAGGATCGCGACGAACGGGCCGACCGTATTGCCGAACAGCGTCTGGATGCCGGCTGCGGTGAAGAGGTAGAAGGCCGCATACATGCCGAGCATCATGAAATCGCCGTGGGCGAAGTTGATGACGCGCATGACGCCGAAGATCAGGCCGAGCCCGACGCACATCAGGCCGTAGACGGCGCCGATCAGGAGGCCCGCGGCGAGCGCTTGCAGAAATCCTTCCATCAGCCTCGGCTCCGCGCGGCGGTCGCTGCTGACGATGCTAGACTGGTCTCGAAGTCGACCATGTTTCCCCCGTACTCTCCGGCATTTCTTATGATGCCGATCGTAAAACCCGTTCCGTCGTTTCCAGACGGCATTGCGCTGCGATGACGCCGGCATTGCCGAGCTGCTCGCAGTCGTCGATGAGTTGCTCAAGCCGGTGCGCGCGATTCTCGCCGAGCACGCGGCTTGCGGCAGCGCGAAAGCGCGCGCGAATATCCGAAGGTGTTGCGGCGATGACGTCGGGCAAAGCGTGCCGGATCGTCCGGCCGCCGCGCAGATGCACGGTCACGTCTGCGCCCTGCTTGCCGGGGAAGGCGGCGGTGAAGCCGGCATCTGCCGCAAGGTCGGTGACCGAAACCAGGCGGATGATGTCGGCATCATCGAGCCCGGAATAATTCTCTTCCTCGATCCCGCCCCGCGCCAGCGTCGCGGCGACGCTGAAAGGAATGCTCATCTTGGCCTGGAGCGCGTTGCGGTAGGGACCCGTGGAATCGCAGCCGGGATAGCGAACGGCGGCATCGGGCGCGCGAATGACGACGCGCTCGATCTCGTCGGCGGCCGCGAGCTCAAGTGAGACACGAAGCGCCGCCTGTGCCGCGGTCTGCGCGAAATTGCAGGCAGGGACCGGCTTGTTGTAGACGGCCATGATCTCGCTCTCGCCATTCGGGAACAGCGCGATAATGTCCGGCGCGGCCTGGCGGCGGTAGGCGGCGAACAGGCCGGCTTCGCCTTCGAGGATGGTCTCCGAGCCGAACGCGCCGGCTGCGGCAAGGCCGATGGCCTTGATGGCGTTGCTGGCTGCGAAGCCCGGGTGGAAATACATGTCGGACCCGCCAGCATGCGGCCACTCGTTGAGACCGCTGGAGGTGTTGGCCGCGATCGCGATGGCGCTGGTTGCGGCATCCTCGGACAGGCCGAGCGCGAAACTTCCCGCAAGCGCCGCGCCCGGCGGCGCTACCAGGCCCGTCGGGCGATAGAGACGCGCGAGGTCGGAGGTCAGGAGCGCGCGGCCGATCCGCGCGCCGGTCTCATAGCCGATGATGGCGGACGCAAGCAGCTTCGACCCGTGCAGTGGGGTCTGTTCCGACAGCGCGAGCAGGGTCGGCCAGATCACAACGCCATGGTGCGCGATGCTGGCCGCATGCATGTCTTCCCGCACCAGACCGTGTCCCATCACGGCGTTGGCGAAAGCTGCGTCGGCCGGTGAGGACAGCTGCGACGTCCCGATGATCGTCGCGCTGCCACCGGCCTGCGCGATCGCAACGGCCTGACGGCTCCAGGGATGATTGCCTGCTTCGAAAGCGCAGGACAAGAAGTCGAGCAAACAGAGTTTTGCCTTGGCGACGACCTCGGGCCCGAAGTCACCGAGATCGAGCGCGAGCACGCTCCGCGCCATCTGGCGCGCGAGCGGGACCTTGCCTGATGCGGTCGGGCCGATCGTCATTGCAATCGCTCTCCCTGAGGGCTCGCGCGCTTAGCCGCGCATCTCCACTCCGGCCCACTCCTCGAGCACCTTGGCGATCGAGGTGAAGTCCGATGCCGCGCCGTATTTGGCGTTGGTGATCGCGAGCATCTGCCGCACCACCGCGCCGCAGACCATCGGCACGCCCATGGCTTCGGCTTCGTCGACGCACAGCCGGACGTCCTTGTAGGAGAGGCCGGTGGTGAAGCCGAAATCGAATGTGCCGGGCAGTACCGCGCGGGGGAATTTGTCTTCGGACGCGCTGTTGCGGCCGCTGCTGGCGTTGATGATGTCGATCAGCACCTTTGCGTTGACGCCGCCCTTGACGCCCATCGCGACCGCTTCCGACGTGATCACCAGCGCTGCCGCCGCCATCAGATTGTTGGCGAGTTTTGCCGTCTGCGCCACGCCGGGCTTGTCGCCGGTGTAGAACAGCTTGCCGAAATTCTTCAGGATCGGCTGCACGGTCTCGTAGGTCGCCTGCGGGCAGGACACCATCACGGCCAGTGTGCCGTTGACGGCGCCCTTGATGCCGCCGCTCACGGGCGCATCGACCAGTGTCATGCCCTTGGTCTTGAGGCCTTCCGCAACGATCTTCGCCGCACCGGGACCTGAGGTCGACAGATCAATCACGATCTTGGCGCGGGTGCCGCTGCTGATGCCATCCTGTCCCAGCGTGACGGCCTTGACGATGTCGGGCGTCGGCAGGCTGGCGAGCACGATGTCGGCGCGGGAAGCGACGTCGGCCGGCGATTTGCAAAGTTGCGCGCCGCGCTGGACCAGCGGCTGGGTCGCCTCAAGCTGCGTGTCATAGATGACGAGCGAATAGCCCGCATCGATCAATCGCCCCGCCATGGGGCCGCCCATACGGCCTGTGCCGATTACGCCGAGAATCTCTCCCGCCATCGTCTACTCCCTGTCGCGCGATCCCGTGACGGGCGCGCCTTCTTGATCTTGTGGTCGATATTTCTGGTCGACCGTTTTCGCCGGCCGGCCGTATCAGCCGCCGCCGTCGTGGCCGCGGGATCCCGCGCCAGCGGCCGGATTGTTATGATTGTCAGACAAGCTGTCAAGCATAACATTTGGGGTCGACAGTTTGCCGCGGATCGGCATAAGGTCCGGGAAAACGAGGAAGACGCCCCGCGTGCCGCAAGAATTGACTCCAAGTGTGAGCAGGACGCTCGCCGATTTCGTCGCAGCCTCGTCATGGGCCGACGTGGAGGCGCAGAGCCTTGAGGCGCGGCGCTCGATCCTCAATTTCTTCGCAACCGCGCTCGGTTCCGCGCGCGATCCCGTGGTCACCGCAGCGATGCGCACGCTGTCGCCGTTCAGCGGCGCTGCGACATCGACGGTGATCGGTCACTCCGAGCCGATGGACGCGTTGTGCGCCTCGTTTCTCAATGCCATCTCGGCGAACCTGCTCGACTTCGACGACACACATCCCGAGACGATCATTCATCCTGCCGCGCCGGTCGCCGCGCCGCTACTGGCGCTTGCAGAGATGCGAAGACTGTCGGGGCGCGAGGTACTGACAGCGTTCGTCCTCGGCGTGGATGTCGAGTGCCGGATCGGCAATGCGGTTTCACCACGCCATTACGCGCGCGGCTGGCACATCACCTCGACCTGCGGGATTTTTGGCGCAGCGGCGGCGTGTGCGAAATTACTCGGGCTGCCGGCGGAAGGAATTGCGAACGCGATCGGGCTGGCGGCGAGCCAGTCGGCCGGCAATGTCGAGAATCTGCCGAGCGCCGCCAAGAATGTGAGCGTGGGTAACGCGGCGCGTAACGGATTGTTCGCCGCGTTATTGGCGCAGCAGGGCTATGAGGCTGCGCCCCGTGCCATCGAAGGTCCGCTCGGCTGGGCCCGCACCATGGGAGACGAGCCGGATCTCGCCCGCCTGTTCGACGGTCTCGGCAAGACCTGGGAGATCGCGAAGAACACCTACAAGCCCTATCCCGCCGGCATTGTGTTTCATTCGGTCATCGACGCCTGCCTGCTGCTGCGCGAACGCATTGGTCGGCGGGTGGACCAGATCGAGTCGGTGACGGTGCAGGGCTCGGCGCTGCTGCTCGCGCGCGGCGACCGCCCCGTCAACAACGAGCGCGACGCGCGGGTCAGCATCCATCATTGCGTGGCTTGCGGATTGCTGGTCGGCACGGCCGGCGTTACCGAATTCGCACACGAGACCGTAGTCCGGCCCGATATCGCGCAGCTGCGTCAGAAGGTGAGGGCGGAGCTCGACGACGAGATGCCCGACGGCGCTACGCGCGTCACTTTGCGTCTGTCGTCCGGTGATGTCCTCACCGAGACCGTCGTCTCGCCGCGCGGCAGCCAGGCTGCTCCGCTGACAGACGGCGACCTCGAGGCCAAGCTGCGCGAAGGCGTGCGGACCGGTCGAAGCGATTGGGACGCAGATCGTGTCATCGACGCGGTCTGGCGGCTCGATGCGGCGGATGACGTCGGTCATCTCCTGCAATCGCTGCGCCCGCCGCCGGCGGCGCGCGACATTTCTTCCAACTAGACTCTCTCGAGACCGGAAAGGGACGATCATGAGCAAGACCGAACTGTTCGAAAAGGGCCTCCAGGTTCGTAAAGAGGTGCTCGGCGAGGACTATGTCAACAAGTCGATCGCCGGCGCCGACGAGTTTACGCGCACGATGGCGGAATGGTCGACCGAATTCTGCTGGGGTGCCTTGTGGACACGGCCCGGCGTCGACCGGCGCACGCGCTCGATCGTCAATCTGGCGATGCTCGGCGCGCTGAACCGGCCGCACGAGCTGAAGCTGCATGTGAAGGGCGCCCTGAAGAACGGGCTGACCAAGGAGGAGATCAAGGAGATCCTGCTCCAGGTCGCCGTCTATTGCGGCGTGCCCGCCGGCATCGACGCTTTCCGCAATGCGCGCGAGGCCTTCAACGAGGTCGATGCGGCGGGTTCCTGAGCTCGCCTGATTGGAAGCCCCATGGCCGATCCGGAATACGAGCTCTTCGCGATCCGCTACGCCACGCGGGATGCGCAGCGGAGCGAGCACTTCATCGGCGGCGACCCGCATGACGGGCCGATGCCGATGGATTATTTCATGTGGCTGGCGAGGGGAGGTGGACGCACCTTCGTCATCGACACCGGGTTCAATGCCGAAATCGCAAAGCAGCGCAGGCGAACATTCCTGCGCTGCCCGGTGGAGACGCTCCGCGCGTTCGATATCGACGTCGCCGATGTCAAGGACGTGATTCTCACGCATCTGCATTACGACCACGCCGGAAATTTCGATCGGTTTCCGAACGCACGATTTCACCTTCAGGAGCGCGAGCTCGCCTATGCCACCGGGCGCTACATGCAATATCCGCGGCTGTCGCATTCGTTCGAGGTCGAGGACGTCTGCGGGATCGTGCGGCTGAACTACGCGCGCCGGGTGCTGTTCTACGATGGCGACGCCGAGATCGCGCCCGGATTGACGGTCCACGCGGCCGGCGGGCATTCGGCTGGCCTTCAGTTCGTCCGCGTCAACACGCGGCGCGGCCCCGTCGTGCTCGCCTCCGACGTCAGTCATTTCTACGAGAACATGACCAGCGAGCGTCCGTTCACGACGGCGTTTCATGTCGGCGACATGCTGGTGGGGTTCGACAAGCTGCGAGCCGCGGCGCCGGATGCGGGCCACATCGTTCCCGGCCATGACCCCCTCGTCATGAAGTTGTATCCGGCGCCAAGCCCCGCCCTGAATGGCGTAGCGGTTCGCCTCGACGTGTCACCGTCCGATGCCGCACATTCCCAGGACGTTTAGTAGAGCGCAGCGTAACCTAGGCTAGAAAAAATCGATTTTCGATTTTCTATTGACCCCTGCATCCCGCCTTGCAATCATCCGACCATGGGTCCGCTTCAGTTCCAGTTGTCCGGAAGCCCCGGGGATGGTCCACGCAGCCTGACGTCGGCGCTGCATGAACGTTTGCGCGCAGATATCCTGGCGACGCGGCTGCTGCCGGGCCAGAAGCTCCACATCGCCGGGCTCGCAAAACAGTTTTCCGTGAGCCTTGCCGCTGTGCGCGAGGCGCTGTCGCGGCTGGTTGCCGACGGGCTCGTGCAGGCGTCCGACCAGCGTGGCTTTCGCGTGAGCCCGGTGTCGCTGGCCGATCTCGCCGACGTCACGCAGACGCGAATCGACATTGAGGGGCTTGCGCTGCGCCGTTCGATCGACCGGGGCGACGATGCCTGGCTCGCGTCGGTGAAATCGGCCTGGGCGAATCTGAAGGCCGTTCCCCATCGCTATCCCGACGATCCGACCGTGCACTACGAGGAATGGGTGATCCGTCATCGCATCTTCCACCGTGCGCTGGTCAATGCCTGCGGCTCGCCTTGGCTGCTCGGCTTCCGCGATGTGCTGCACGAGCAGAGTGAGCGATATCGCCGTCTCTCGATCCGCCGGGAGGTCGGCGGCAAGCCGCGCAACGTCGAGGCCGAGCACAAGGCGATCGTCACTGCCGTGATCAAACGCGATGCAGATGCGGCAGTTCGCGCCTTGTCAAAGCACTTCGGCATCACCAAAGAATTCGTCGAGCTCGCCGCTTCGCGCATTGCGGAGGTGAGCCGCACGATTTGACGATCCGGAAAAATCCGGCAAACAAAAACAGAGACCGGGAGGAAACAATGAAGATCGATCGCCGCCACGCGTTCATGTTGCTCGTTGCCGCTGCAGTTCTTGCCGGCCCTGCGAGCGCCGCTGACACCATTCGTGTTGGCCTGCCGACGAAAACCTATTGGCCGACGACGATCGCCGAGACGGCGGTGCGGCAGAAATTGTTCGAGAAGGAAGGCATCCAGGCCGAGCTGACCATCTATCGCAGCGGCGCCGAGACGTTCGAAGGCATGGCAGCCGGCGCAGCCGACATCATTCTCGATCCGCCGTCGCTGGTGTCCGCAGGGCGCAAGAAAGGCGTGATGTCGCGCATCGTCGCCAATGCCGCGATGGGCAATTTCGGCTGGCAATTGATGGTGCCGACCAAGTCGACGCTCGACGTCAAGGATCTCAACGGCAAGAAGGTGGCGATCACCGCGGCCGGCTCCGGCTCCGACCTGCTGGCGCTGTGGACCATCCAGGACAAGAAGATCGATTTTACGCGCGTGCCCGTCGGCGGCGGCGGCCTCGTGCCGAACCTCCTGGCGGGCAACGTCGAGGCCGCTGTGGTCTATTCGCCGCTGAGCTTCCAGATCTCGAAATCCGGTGAGGCCAAGACCATCCTTGATTACGCGACCGCGGTGCCGCCGAACCTCACCGCAGGCTGGATCGTGCTCGACAAGCTCGCTGATGCAAAGCCTCAACTGGTGCAGAAGGCGGTGAACGCCCTTTACGGCGCGGTCGCGTTCATGCGCGCCAATCGCGACGTCACCGTCAAGCTGATCGCCGAGCTCTACGAAATGCCGCCGGAGATCGCGAGCCTCGAATACGACAACACCATCATGAAGCTCGAAACCAGCGGCGACATGGGCGCGGCCAACGTGAACGCGGCTGTACAGCTCTCGCTCGACCTCGCCAAGCTCGGCGGGCTCAAGGATATCGTGCCGGTCGAGGATGTGATCTCGGCCAAGTTCAAGCCCGTCCCGACCAAGCCGTAACCATGCCAAGCACGCTTGCCATCAATCTCGTCAGGCTCGCGATCATCATCGCGGTCCTGGCGCTGTGGGAGGTGCTGCCGCGCACCGGCATCGTCAATCCGCGCCTGCTGCCGTCGGCGTCCGACACGTTCGCGACGCTCGGTGATCTGCTCCAGCGCGCGGCCGTGCAGAAGGATCTGATGGTGACCGCGACCGAGGTGCTGGCCGCGTTCGCGCTGGCCGTGCCGTTCGGCGCGGTGATCGGCTTCCTGGTTGCGGAAAACCGCTATTTCGCGGATGTGGCCAAGCCGCTGCTGTTCTTCGCCTTCAGCATCCCGAAGTCGATCTTCCTACCGATGTTCATTCTCGTCTTTGGCGTCGGTTTCGCCCAGAAAGTCGGATTCGGCTTCTTCTCCACGATCTTCATCGTGATCATGTCGACCACGACCGCGGTTGAATCGGTCAAGGTCGAGCATCTGACGGTGGCGCGCTCCTATGGCGCCACGCCGTTGCAAACCGCGTTCCGCGTCTATCTGCCGAGCATGCTGCCGGTGCTGCTGGAGGCCTTGCGGATCTCCATGATCTTCAACCTCACCGGCGTGATTTTGGCCGAAATGTACGCCTCGCGCGACGGCATCGGCCATCAGATCGCGACCTGGGGCGAGAACTTCCAGATGAAGCAGCTCCTCGCCGGCGTCGTGATGGTCGCCGCGATCGCCATGACCTTCAACGAACTTGTCAGATGGGTGGAAACGCGATGCAGCCATTGGCGAACGTGACCCCGTTGAAGCCCGCCGCGCGGGCCGGCGCGATCGAGGTGAAGAACGTCGGTCAGGTCTTCCGAGGCCGGTCGCAGGACGTCGTCGCGCTGGAAGACGTCTCTCTGGAGGTCAAACCCGGCCGCTTCGTCGTGCTGGTCGGCCCAAGCGGCTGCGGCAAGTCGACCCTGTTGATGATGATGGCGGGGCTGCGTCAGCAAACATCAGGCACAATCACCATCAGCGGCGCGCCGATCCTTCAGCCAGACCCCGACAGGGTCGGGGTGGTGTTCCAGGAGGCGAGCTTGTTTCCGTGGCTGACCGCGGAAGATAATGTCGAGTTTCCGCTCGCACTGCGCGGCGTGCCCAAGGCGGAACGCCGGGCCAAGGCGCAGGACGCGCTCAAGCTGGTCGGCCTCGACGGCTTTGGCAGGCGTCATCCGCATGAACTCTCCGGCGGCATGAAGCAGCGGGTCTCGATCGCGCGCGGGCTGGTGCAGGACCCGCCGGTGCTGCTGATGGACGAACCGTTCGCCGCGCTCGACGAGCAGACGCGTATGACCATGGGCGACGAGCTGCTGCGCATCTGGGCTGCGACCGGCAAGACCGTCGTTTTCGTCACGCACAGCCTCACCGAAGCGGTCTATCTCGCCGACGAGGTGATCGTGATGTCGGCGCGGCCCGGCCGCATCGTCGACCATCTCCAGGTCCAGCTGCCGCGGCCGCGCACCTACGAGATGCTGAGCGGAGATGCCTTCGGAGCGCTGCGCGACCGCATCTGGCGGCACATCCGCAAATCGGCGTGAGGCGGATATGAGCGTCAAAATAAGCGCCAGAATCAGTGCAAAGACGCTGCGGTATCTGATCGTGATCGGCCTGATCGCGCTGTGGGAGCTGCTGCCGCGCACCGGTCTCATTCCCGAGCTGTTCCTGCCGTCGCTGTCGTCGACGCTGATCGCCGGATGGACCGACGCTGCCGAATACGGCCACGCGCTCGCGGTGACGCTCTACGAGGTCGTGGTCTCGATGGCGTTCGCCTGCGGCGGCGGCATCCTGCTCGGCGCCATCGTCGGGAGCCTGCCGCGCCCGCGCGTCCTGATCATGCCGATGGTGTCGAGCCTTTATGCAGTGCCGCTCGTGATCCTCTATCCCGTCTTCACGGTGTGGCTCGGCATCGGCTCCGAATCCAAGATCGCATTCGCCTCGATCTACGGTTTTCTGCCGACAATGCTTGCCACCGCCGCCGGCATCCAGACCATCGATCCGCAGCTTCTGCTCGCCGCGCGCAGCATGGGCGCGACGCTGAGCCAGCGGCTGGTCCGCGTCATCATCCCGGCCGCGATCCCGACGGTGCTGTCGGGCCTGCGCGTCGGCGGCGCGCTTGTGATCGTCGGCGTTGTCGTTTCGGAGATGCTGATCTCCTCGGCGGGCATCGGCTATCTGATCTCGCGCTATCGCACGATCCTCGACAGCCCGCACGTGTTCGCGGGCGTGCTGCTCGTGCTGTTCCTCGCCATCGCCTTCAATGCCGCGATCCGGTGGATCGAGCGCAAGGCGGCGATCTGGCAGACCGGCACGCGCGCCGGTCAGGCCAACGACGAGATCGCGTCGAGCGCGATGCAGCCGGCGACCTGAGGGAATTGGCGTGTACGATCTGACCCTGACATTCGACAACGGCCCCGATCCCGATGTGACGCCGCGTGTGCTCGATGTTCTCGCCGGGCGCGGCATCAAGACCACCTTCTTCGTCATCGGTGAGAAGCTCGCCGCCCCCCAGCTGCGTGACCTTGCGGTGCGTGCGCATGGCGAGGGGCACTGGATCGGCAATCACACCTTTACGCACAGCATTCCGCTTGGTGAGCAGCCCGACCGCGAGACGGCAGAGAACGAGATCGGCCGCACGCAAGGATTGATCGGCGATCTCGCGCACCCGCAGCGTTGGTTCCGGCCGTTCGGTGGCGGCGGAAATCTGGATGCACGGCTGTTGAAGCCGTCGGTCGTCGATTACCTCACTCGCAACAAGCACGGCTGTGTGCTCTGGAATGCGATCCCGCGCGATTGGGACGATCCTGATGGCTGGACCGAACGCGCGCTCGACCAATGCAGCCGGCAGCCCTGGACGCTGATGGTGCTGCACGATCTTCCAACCGGCGCGATGGATCATCTGGAACGCTTCCTTGACCGCGCCGAGGCGGCCGGCGCCCGCTTCCGCCAGGATTTCCCGCCGCAATGCGTTCCAATCCGCAACGGCGAGATCGCACTTCCGATCAACGACTATGTTTCCTCCATCGAAGAGAGTGTTTGACTGATGAAAGTTGCAAGCTTCACGACCGCCGGCACCGCAAGCTATGGCATCGTCACCGACAAGGGCATCATCGACGCCGGCAAGCGCCTGAAGGCATTTCCGGCGCTGAAGGCGCTGCTTGCGAAGGGATCGCTCGACGAATTGAAGAAGTTGTCCGGCGAGAAGCCCGACTACGCGTTGCAGGATGTCACGCTGCTGCCGACGGTGCCAGATCCCGACAAGATCTTCTGCATCGGCGTCAACTACGCCACGCATCTGGCCGAGAGCGGCCACCCGACGCCGGCGCATCCGATGATCTTCACCCGCTTCGCCAACAGTCAGGTCGGCCACGGCCAGCCGATGATCCGGCCGCTCGAATCCGAGCGCTTCGACTATGAGGGCGAGATGGCCGTCATCATCGGCAAGGCCGGCCGCCGCATCTCGCGCGAAGCCGCGCTCGGCCATGTCGCCGGCTATGCCTGCTACAATGATGGCAGTATCCGCGACTGGCAGCGCCACACCTCGCAATTCGCACCGGGTAAGAATTTTGCCGGCACCGGCGGTTTTGGGCCTTGGATGGTCACGACCGACGAACTGACCGATGTCACCAGGCAGACGCTGATCACGCGGCTGAACGGCGTCGAGGTGCAGAAGGCCCCTATCTCCGATCTCGTCTTCGACGTCCAGGCCCTGATCGCCTACTGTTCGACCTTCACCGAGCTGGCGCCGGGCGACGTCATCGTCACCGGCACGACCGGCGGCGTTGGCGCCTATCGCACGCCGCCGCTCTGGATGAAGGGCGGCGATGTCGTGGAGATCGAAATCTCCGGCATCGGTATCCTGCGCAACCCGGTGAAGGACGAGTTGCCGGCCACGGCGACGCGCGCGGCCTAAGAGCCGCGCTCAACAATAATAAGAAGGAGTACTCCATGCCCATGCCAACGCATATCCTCCCGACCACGGTGGTCGGCAGCTATCCGCAGCCGGAATGGCTGGTCAATCGCGCCATGCTGTCGAAGGTGGTGCCGCGTACCCGTCTGCACGACATGTGGCGGTTGCCGGCGGAGCATCTGGAGGAGGCGCAGGACGATGCCACCATCGTCGCGATCCGCGACATGGAGCGCGCCGGCATCGACATCGTGACCGATGGCGAGATCCGTCGCGAGAGCTACTCCAACCGCTTCGCCACGGCGCTCGACGGCATCGACGGCGACAACCCCGCGATGATCGTGGCGCGCACCGGCAACACCCAGACCCCGGTGCCGCGCGTCGTCGGTCCGGTGAAACGCAAGGGACCGGTGGAGATGCACGACATGCAGTTCCTGCGCAAGAATACCGATCGCGCCGCGAAGATCACCCTGCCGGGTCCGTTCACGATGAGCCAGCAGGCCAGGAACGAATTCTACAAGGACGAGGAAGAGCTGGCGATGGCTCTGGCCGAGGCCGTCAATGCCGAGGCGCTCGATCTGCAAAGGGCAGGCGCCGACGTGATCCAGCTCGACGAGCCCTGGGTGCGCAACAATCCAGAGCTCGCCAAGCGCTATGCCGTCAAGGCGATCAACCGCGCACTGAAAGGCATCACGGTGCCGACCGTCGTGCATCTCTGCTTCGGATATGCGGCGGTCGTGCCGGGCTCGAACAAGCCGGCCGGCTATTCCTTCCTCGCCGAACTCGACGACACCATTGCAGACCAGATCTCGATCGAGGCGGCACAGCCGAAGCTCGATCTCGGTGTGCTCAAGGATCTCTCGTCGAAGAAGATCATGCTCGGCGTGCTCGACCTCGCAGACCCCGAAATCGAGAGCGTCGACACCGTCGCCGACCGCATTCGCAACGGCCTGAAATATGTGTCGCCGGACCGTCTGATCCCGGCGCCCGATTGCGGCATGAAATACATGCCGCGCGCGACGGCGTTCGGGAAGCTGAAGGCGATGTGCGATGCCGCGGCCATGGTACGGCGGGAGATCGGCTGAAGAAGCCGGGCGGGCGAGGATCGTTCGTTCGCCGGGCGGTGCCTGGCGATATTGCGAACTCAGAACGTCTTCAAATCGGCCTCGAACGACAGATTTGCCGGTCGCTTGAGGCCAAGGTGATCGCGCAACGTCTCGCCTTGATAGTCGGAATGGAACAGCCCGCGCTCTTGCAAGACGGGCACGACCAGCTCGACGAAGTCCTCGAATCCTTCGTGGAAATAGGGCGGCATGACGTTGAAGCCGTCGGCGGCATGCTCCTCGAACCAGAGCTGGAGCGTGTCGGCGATGCGTTCGGCCGAGCCGCACAGCACCCAATGGCCGCGGGCGGCGGCGGTGAGATTATAGAGGTCGCGCAGCGTCATGTTCTCGCGGCGGCCCTTGGCGAGCATGACGCTGGCGAAGCTGTGATAGCTGTCGGACGGCGCGATGTCCGGTATAGGTCCGTCAAGATCGTAGGCCGACATGTCCCGGCCGAAGCGATCGGACAGGATGGCGAGCGCATTGCTGCCGCTGACAAAGCTCTGGAGTACGTTGAGCTTCTCGAACGCCTCCTTGTCGGTGCGGCCGACAACCGGCATGACGCCCGGTAGCACCGTGACGTCTT
>Ga0307510_10005842_pt1 | contig 14674 bp, 20 predicted proteins | sample 12_EM_MG_FD_207224 | JGI IMG/M metagenome (GOLD analysis project Ga0307510, IMG submission 207224) | Populus trichocarpa ectomycorrhiza microbial communities from riparian zone in the Pacific Northwest, United States - 12_EM | ecosystem: Host-associated > Plants > Roots > Unclassified | place...
AAACAAGGTATGACCCTTTTATTCCGACGTCCTTTTCTCATCTACTGACAATGCGTTTGGAGGACCCGGATGCTCCGATATTCCAGGTAGCAGATGTCGGGCTGGTAGCAGATCTGTTTGAAGCAGTGCCACAGTTAGTAGAGAAGCTCAAGCAGTAGTTACTCTCTAACATAGCCACTGAAATTTTCTGGAGACTATTCTCGAGTCTCGACTCGAAGTTAGTCCCTTTTCAAGGACGCGGAGTTGACTGGGACGAACTCACTAGCCCCACTCAACAGACACGGAGAGATCTCAAGGTTAAAATGTATAAGTGGCCATATAAAAAACCTACAGCATACTCTCCTGCTTCGAACTGGTCCCACCAAGACGCCGTTGGATATTTCGTACAAGCCCAATCTGCCAAAGATATGACATGTTTCTGGCCTCATCTCTGGGGGTCCCACTCGTACTCCGCTTCATCACGACTTTCCCTGATGTCTCATAGTGCTTGCAACCGTTCGCTATTTGCAAAGAGCTCCACATGGCAGCTGGCTAAGTCATCCATGTATTGTCCCGCACCTTATCGAAGTCGACGGATCTTCGATCAATGTACAGTTGTAATATCATTCACTGAAAGTAGATGTCAAGTGTTGGAAGACGATTGTCAGTCCTACGTGGCACACTGAAGCCAGACCAGTACTGGTGGTCCGGCGGTGGGTAGGAATGCGTCCACGTGCCCCTGGTACGGGGGTTGTGTGGTGGGGCCTCTTTTTGACCCCCCGACCCACTCAAACTTCATGGCGGTGTATCTCATCTTTCGGCAGGTCCATTTCTCTTCCAAGGACCATGTTCCTGAGCGTCTATCACTTCTGATAGCCTCTTCATCTCACTTTACCTGATGTGGGAAAAATCGCCATGGCGTGGTTCGAGCTCCGTCGATGCTACGGCTTTTCTCATTTGCCATTCGCTAAACAATACCGTGACAGTGCTGTATTGCAAGCATGCTACACCGATGCTACTGTAAAAGCACTTCCCAAATAACCCTCGCTATGTCGACCCCGTCATTGCGCTCATCGGCGTGGTTCAACCCGTCCTCTGCTGTATCCTTGTCTATCACTCCGCTCTCGCTCCATTCCCTGATGATTTGTCTCACAAATCCAGCGTCAAATTCAGGGTGTCCCTGCACCGCGAGAACGTGTATTTGCGGCATCGGACCACCTGGCACCGGGATTCGTGCATCCGGGTCGGAGAACTGCACCATACCCTGGTTCTTAGTCTTGGTCGTCGACCCAAGCAGGTGACATGATGGTGGCAAATTGAGTACATGGTCTCGGTGGATCTGTTGGACGTTCTGCCATGGCATTAGGGATGCAACAACTTGAAAACCAAAACGTAGAACTCACAAAACTGGGCACGCCAAAGATGCGCTGACCGAGGTCGGTGAGAACGACCTCAGTAATCGCAAATTCCCAGTTCGAATTAGGTGCACATTCACCGCCGAGAGCTCGCGCGATGACTTGATGACCGAAACATGTCCCTGTATATGAACCGTCTTCAGTAGGTTGGGTGGACCCAACGTCGTTGGGTATACCGATGATCTTGATTCGTGGCTTGTTCGTGGCTACATCTGCCACCCATGATACGAGTTTGTTTATCCATTCAACGTCCTCGTATGCGGACGAAGCTAAGTGAGAGAAAAAAGTGAGATTGCCTTCTCAACTCAACCGACGGAGCACATTACCAGACCCGGTAATGATGATCCCATCATAGTTGTCAAGCGTCTCCATCGGTGGATATTCCATCGCATTCCGAACATCGTAGGGGTGCATGGTATAGTCAGGGAGTCCGTCAGGTAACGAGGCGCAAAAGAGTCTCTCAAATATTATCGAATATTTTCCATGACTCTTGACTAACTCTGGGCCGAGTACTTCACACACAAGTAAGGCCAGACGGGGTATGGTGGCGACCATTAGTTCTAAAGCTGTCGCTCTGCGAGGCAACCGTTGGCAATTGAGAAATCAGAAGAAAGATAAGGCATCATGCATCATTGGCAAATGGCTACAGAAGATAAGGAAACTTGGTACGTGCTGATAATTTGAAATTGAAATCGACTTCCTTTGCTGACCAATGTTCCCCCAATGTTTTTATCTTTTGGCGTTTTAAATGTAGTAGTACTGCATATCGAGGACCACTAAATATGAGTGCCAGGTAGCAGAAAACCTGCCATTAGCCCAACTCGACGCGCTGTGACGGTGCTGCAGCCCAGTGTGAGAAGAAAAGTGTAGATAGAGTATTTGTCTCTCTGGGTTGATCCCACGTGATCATACTGCCCTACGCGACTTCGCGACTTTCTGACTACGCGTGCGGTCACAGCAATCCCGAGGGCACTTCCTCGCAGATTACCATGTTGCGCTCCACTGTTACTACCGGCTCTTACATTCTCGAAAAATATTCGAGGTCTTATCCATCATCTGCTTTTGCTCAAACGCAGTCCCAAAGTCTACCTGCCAGCCAGCCGGAATGGCAACACTTCACCAATCCGATCATAACCCTTACCCTCGACGTGAAAAAGTCCATGGTCAATAGCTTTGAATCTGTTCGGTTGCGCATAATATGGGACATGAATGCGGGTCATAATGGCACGCAGAGGGAAATAGTGATGGTGAGAACGGAAAAGACCGCATATATGCGCGGTTCGACTAGAAGGGTATCCAATTTCAGGAAGACCTGAATCTCTTGTCGTTTTCTGGTCTCGATTCCCAAGTTCACTCCACGCAAGGTCCGCCCCTCAAAGCCGTCTATCGGGGCACGGCAGTAGGAATCCGCTACCAGTATCCCATTACCGTGCCGGCCACCTCTCCAGCCGTACGCATAACACGGATTTCTTTCTTTGTTTTGCCACGACGGGTTACCTGCTAATGACAAACTGTATATAACAATGCAGTCGTACCGCCGTTTTCAGGTCAACTTTGCCTCCGCGGGAGATGCTGCGCAGTTCATCAACGCCATCCAATCGGTGTGCCCATGCAAGGAGAACACGAACGGACCACCACCGATGCAACAGATTCCTAAGAACAATCTTCCAGTCCCAACGTCTGCATCCACCCAATCACCATCTGCACGCGCCCCACTCATTCGCTACCACACCATGGCCCCGCAACAGCCCTCGATGCCTCCTCCTTCGTCCGCAGGCGCTGCTGGCAGCAGTCAAGAAGAGCTTTCCTCTTCTCAGAGAGCCCTCGCGCACGTTCCGCTCCCTCCTTCGAGCCCAGAACTGTCTCTGCCACCGTCGTCGTCATCCGACCTCGCCGCGGTGCCTCCACGCCCGATTTTGGGCCCCACCTCGTCCTCCCGAACGTCAACCACTCTGCCCGAGATGCATTCCAGCCAATTCACCGTGGCCGAGCAGAACGGAGGCTTTAGTAGCGTGTCCTCTCTCCCCGCATTGTCACAACCTACATCCTCAGCGACCACGCTCGCTCCGCCGCCGCCATCGTTGTCGCATTGGTCGGAGGAGGGGAGGACGCGGGAGGCGTTTCTGGAATCGCTGCGGGAAGCACCAGAGCTGTATAACCTGACGCGCCCGGAGCTCGAAAACTTGGTCAGTGTCGTCGTGCGCGAGCCGGGGTTTCCGAAACTGGTGCGTTTGCAGTTTCATATTTTCTTCGACGTCGTATGTTTGGGACGGCGTTCTCAATGCCTGATGTTCCGTCAGCTCGAAGCGCTGGACTCGATGTGGGTCATCCGGGGATTTTTAGGGCGATGAGCGGGTAAACGTGTAGCCATGGTTTCCCCCACTCGAGTCTGTTTGGAACGCCTCGTGTCACTATCGCGAAACCAGCCGTAAAGTTTAACGAAGCCCGACGAATTCTGACCGGATCTGACCCTTCGTGCCCCACATGTGCAAGGCTAATAAACGCCTAAGAACTTGCCCCAAAATGGATGACATGAAGAAGCGTAAAAATCAATTATGCGGTTGATCCCTCCAGCTGGAGCCGCCCCCGCCTCATGGACAGCTTGCGGTATTCTGTGAGGTGCCAGTAGCTGGATTGGAAAAGATGGTCGGGATCCGACAGTTAACGTCATGCATGTGGTACGATGACCCAGAAAACCAGCCGGCATTTTTCTTATCGTAGAGCGACTCAGGTGTAGTCAATCGCAGTCGCGGGTTGTACAGTACAGGACTACACAGACGACATATCAAACTAGATAAGTTACGTAGATGGGTGATCGGCTGTTTTTTGATTTTCCTCTAATCTTAAACAACGTTACTGAGATCAAACTTGCCGTCACTACCCTTCACCGCAACGCCCTTCTCAGTCACGATCGCAGTGATAAGCTCGGCAGGCGTAACGTCAAAACTAGGGTTATAGATCCCGTCTAATCCCTCAGGAGTAATCATGACGGCTGCCTGTGCCCTGTTGCCCTGGGCATCAAGGGACGGCGGATAGAGCGCCCCGCGCACGACGCATGCTTCCAGTGGAGGACGGTGCTCGATAGGAATGCTTCAGACACGAGGTTGGCATGAGGTAAAACCACGGACAACACACTCGAACGTACCCGGAACCGTCGGCGACGTCAAGGTCAACTGTTGTGATGGGCGCGACGACGAGAAATGGAATTTTGTGACGCGCCGCGAGCACTGCAGCATTGTACGTGCCGATCTAACGTGTTGATCGAGTGAGTGGCTTGATGCGAGCCATAGAATCAATTTTGACTTACCTTGTTGGCCGTGTCCCCATTTGCAGTTATCCGATCCGCTCCAACAGCTGATAGGCAAGTTATGAACAAGAAAGGGCACGGAAAATGGTCTCGGGACACACCAACAGCGTGAATATCGTGATGCTGGAACAGCGAACCAACCATGGTATCGACAATCATCGTAGACGGTATTTGTAACGTTTTGAGTTCCAGGGCGGTCAACCTAAACGATCAATGCCATGAGCGTGGAGGGAATCGTAAAAAGCTTACTTACCTAGAGCCCTGGTGATATGGTGCAGTCTGCGTATAGTATGCCCTACCGAGCTTCCCCGTTTCGTGGAGGTATGTGATAAGTCCCAAGGCAGTACCATATCCCTGCCAAAAGGTTATCGCATTAGACAGCCAAGCCTTTGCCAAAGAAGTGTGTGTGCTGACCGACGTAGCCAGCGAACCCGTGTTGCAAACCGTCAACACGTTGAGGCCCTCCCCAGACCCGCCTTTACGCTTCACCTCCTCGGCCAACCAGTCACCGCCCCACTTGGCCATCGCCTTGTTACGCCCGACATCTTCGGCCGCGACCTGCCTACCGTCCTCGACCAAGTCCTCCGCGATCGCGCGCGCGTCCTTCCCTGCGCTCACGGACGTTCGGAGCGTGCGCGAGAGGCGGCGCGTGGCGGCGCCGAGGTTGACGGCCGTCGGACGCGCGGTGAACAGGAAATTGAGGATCGGGGTGATGTGCGCCGCGAGAGATTCGGGCGAGGAGAGGAATTCTGGTGGAGGGTCGTCGTGGGACCGCAGAGCCCGAGCGAGGTGCTGCGAGACGCTGAGAGCCGCGAGAGACGCGATGGCTGGCGCGCCCCGGATCTGCCGCCGCCAAAAGAAAATAAATAAATAATAATAATGATTAGGAACGCTCGATCTGCGCGCTTGCGTGGGTGTGGAGGCGGAGGGTACGGACCTTCATCGTCTTTATCGCATCGTGGGCTTGCGCGATGCTGTCGATCGACAGCCACTCTGTCGTGTGTGGCAGAAGGAGCTGATTGATGATTTCTATCTTGTCATCGGACGATCTGATGGAGGCGAGACCCTCAGCCATGTCGTCGGTCGAGAGAAAGCACAGACGACGGAAGCCATCGAAGATTGTCCGCGCACGCGATGATTATTTCCCCCCGAAAATCTTGACAAGACAAGCTAAAGTGGACCCCCGTAGTCAGGTTAGGGTTGGACACGTGAGACGCAATTTGATGACGAATTTGGCTATTTGGCTGGGCCCCAAACAAAAGACTTCTGGGTTCAGCGACCAAATGACAAGAGGCAGACGGAAAGACACCACACTCCCCCCTTCCCGCGCCCTTGTCATCCAAAGAGCGTATCGCGACCGAAAAGCGAGGCATCTTGCCGACTTGGAAGAACGATGTCGTAAAGCCGAGGAAGAGAACGAACGTTTGCGGAAGGAGCTGGAACTCGCTCGATCCGAGTCCGCCGTCGGCTCCAGCAATATCGAACTGGTAAATCGGGGTGGTTGGTTTTTGGGGGAAATCAGGAGCGTAACTGATTTTTTTTGATCTCCCTACCTCCTCCTCTCGCAAATGAAATGCACGTTGTAGGCTCGAGCATGCTCTGATCTCATGCAAAATCTGGAGCGAACGCAGGGGGTGCTCTCGCTCTTTCAGCAACGTGCGCTCGGTGTGCGACCGCCAGAATCACCCGAATCGGAAAGGTACTTGTGATTCCCATTCAAAACGCTCTGCTTTCTTGTTCATCTCTATCCTTCCTCCTCAGAGTGGTGCCCTCTGCTACGGAGCTCGACATCGCGGCCATTCTCACTCACTCGCTTCGACAAGATCCGTCTGGCCCAACGACGCAACAATCCGCATTCGGGAAAAATCCATGCCAAAGCTCTGGGTCACCATTGAACGCTACTGCAGGTGATGATGATGATGGCTCGGAATGTTGTGGGGGGCTCTTCAATTGCAGCGCTCTCGCAGAGTAAACGCTGATCGTCGATGGTCAACCCTCCTCCACCTAGGTTTTATTGCTATAGGATACAATTCAGTACGCGTATGTTTTAGCTCCACTTGTTTAGGATGCCGGAAACTTTATGGAAAATCAAGTTACCATGAGAATATAGGGATGGATTTATTTGACCGACAGCGGTAGTCGGTTTCATGCCTTTGAAGACGAGCCAAGAGGCTAAGCAAAAGAAGCTCTAATGTGCATGTGGAAATGGTCTTTGCTTCGAGTTCGGACAGGAGAAGGCAAAGGGGAACGGTTATAATGTCGGCAAGGGTCCTGGTTAGTATGTGTTTGGTGGAAAGATTTTCTTAAAATGGATCTGCACGTGGGCTCGGTTTTCCGGGGTTACAGTAGCGCGGTAACTGAGGCCGGAAAATGAAGGCGCCGCGAGTGCCGTTAAGCATCGACGTTCGAGAAGCAGCCACGCAGAAGACAGGACTGTTCATATCCGCGCAGCGCGCGAGGTAAAAATCACATTTTCCGTTTCGGGGGGGTTGGTGAACAAAGGGCATGAAACAATGTCCATTTCAAGGGTGTCAGAGAGGCAGGTGTTGTACTGATGTGTCTGGCGCATAACGTAATGACCTGCATGCATATGCATGTGCTATTGTACTGTGCTGGTATGGCTATCGTGTGAGAGGCACAGTCGCCCGTTGGGCACCACCGGAAGCGAATTGAGAATCAACGAATGGCAAATACTGTAAGGAACAAATTCGGTATCAGGGAGAAATATACACCGTCAGAAGGGGTTCAGAGCCCGATCGAGGAGGAAGCGCAAAAAATTGTTTGACGTCAGGTGGCCAGCACAAAGTGGTACTGTAACTCGTGGAAAGAAAAGGCACCGATGTCATGATGACAAGGGATGCGCGTATTGCGCTACCCGGATTGATTGACTGGCTTTGTTGAACTTCTGAGTTGCAGCATGTTCTAAGTGGCGAGGGCGCGTGGAAGGGGGGAGATGGGGCGGAAGGAGTCATACAGATACAGTAGAGTCATGGGGCACCTCATGTCAAACCAATTGGAATTGACGAAACATCGAGGCCTGGAAGTGCGCCTCATGGAGAGCCGAAAGGTGCCAGACCTGGGGATCAGCCGTGGGAATATATAAATTTTGCGTATAATAAGTTGTTTGCGTCCGACTCATGGTCTCCACTTGCTTTCAGTAACGAGTTGCGCTGCGCTGCTCCTCCCAGCCTACCCGCTCCTGCCATTCTATTCTATGATAAATCTGACCAGGTATGTTCTCCCTTTCTCCTCTCTCACCCCACCCCCCTCGCGCTCACGTCATCTTCTTGCCAGCGTGCTTCACCACATCGGAATTATACTCTTCGGACCACCTGCATTCACCCTTGTCGACACCGACAGGCCCCCTTAGTGCCCGCCAGTTTTCTACCAACCTACTCATCGCATTCCCCCCTCCAACCTATGGGATAAATTGTTTCCAGGATTCTTGGGCCAGCACCGACTGCTTCAACAACGTAGAGCAAATAACAATAACAAAAATTTATAGAGACCAGGACCAACTCTCCGACATTTCTGTTACCCCTCATACCTCGGTTACCCTCTATATACCTCAATACGGCTACCATGATGAATGCGCTACGCCCTTCTCTCTTCCGTCCCACCACCCGTCCTTCTTCCACACCTCCAACTCCGGCCGCTCAGCCATCAGATGGGGCAGTTCCGGCCGACAGGGCGCCCCGGTCTATCGCTAAACTGTCACTTTCGGGTTTCAAGAGGACCTCCCCTCCCCGATCGATGTCATGCTCCCAAGTTGCTACCGTCATTCAAGATGGCTCTTACCTTCAGGTTCTCAGCCTCAAGTTCAGTGAAGGCGTTTCCAAGGCGCTTGCCCAACCCGTTAGCCCCGCTACCGCCACTGACTCCCTCAGCGGGAGGCGCCCCATTCCGGCCGGTCGAGGACGCGAGTTCGGATCAGTTATTGCTGTGTAAGCAGTTTATTTCCGGCATAGCGCCACTTGTCATTTCCATCCTGACCGGCCGGTAGCGAGTTGAGTGCATTACAGGATAACCCACATCTTCGCAAGGCAGCCTTGAGGTCCCTGCATCGTCCCCTCTCTGCTTTGTTGACCAATCTCTCCAACAATTTGCTACGGCTGCTATCCTCTCCTGAGTTCCTCAACCCGCCGGCACCTACAATTCATGCACCGAACCCAAACCCTACTCAGGCCCATGCGTTGGCCCTTGCAACGTTCGCTGGCGAGCTGCTTGAGGTCTTCGATGAACTCGGGTTAGGGCTTGACTCGGACGCTCGGGGTGATGGTTTGAAGTCGACAAGGGAGGCTCTATTGTCCGTTGCCACCCGAGTCATTCAACCATTGGTCGCTGGGATCAAGGCAGAGCTTGTGTTGCTTATCGAAGCGCTCGAAACGCCTGCTCCCACGTGCACCCCAAAACCTGCTACATATTCAAAGACAGTCAGCACGCAACATCCTTCCATCCTCGCTCTGCAAAGTATCATGCCAATATATGTGCGCGCCCTCGCACGGTACTTTCCTACTACCTCTATCCAGTCTCATCTTGCGTCGTTGGAGATTTCTGTGGTTTGGCGCGCACTCGTGGCCCTTGCTCACAGGACACCTTCACACCTGACGCCGCCATCCCCGCCCAATCTCGGCCTTGTCGGCGTAAACGGAAAGAAGGGTCGTGCTGTGGGCACTACACCACCAACCACACCCCCATCGACGCGGTTTCATCTCAAGCTCCCACCATCCCGTCCTCCCTCGCCTCCACTTCCGCAAACGGTCATTCCGCCCCTCATCAGTGACACCCGAGCTGTATGCGACCTGCTTTCGTCACTACCCCGACCCGATGCCGATAAAGAGGCCACGCGTCTGGCACGAGAGGCCGTCAGTGACGCTTGCGATGGACTCAAGGCTCTCCTGCGTCTGATGGAATTCGTGCAAATAAGTACGATCCATGGTACAGAAGAACTCGCGCATGAACTAGGAGCCTTGACCGCGGACCTCCCGACGCTGATCGCACTTCCTATCCTCCTGAATGCGTACGTGTTTATGAGCGAGAGGGGTGGACCTCGGTCTGTCGCTTCAATACTCGGTCTGCCGGAGGAGCGATATCGCCTGGGGTGTCTCACGGGATTCGGCAGAGCCGAAGAGTGTACGGCGGCCGTTGGACAGAGAGTGCTAGACGTACTCACGAACCAACCAGGTCTCTCGTCTGACCCTGCGGGTGAGGCGGTGATCCGGTGGCTCAAAGCCGAGATGGCACCGACATCACCGACAACCACGTGATGCTATGCATCTCTGACGTACACTGGGCTAAGATTATTCTCCCTAGAAATTTTTTTTTCGCGTTTTGTCAACTTGGCCTACCTTAGGAATGTGTTATAACTTATATCGCGTTGTTGTAGACATGGTGGGTTCGTCTTATACCACGCAGCGTTGCTTTAGTAGTCCCCATGCGGAGACCGATACAGACTTAATATATTCAGTATCGTAATGAAAAGAGGGCACAACGGCTGAGAATGATTTGGGCCCGATTACGAACTTGTCTCGGAGAAACTGAATTGGCACGCGACTTTGTCAACGGCACGGTCGGTGCGCGACAGGAAGCGCAAGCATGAAACGGGAATAATTCAACCAGGCAGAGCAGTGGCAGAGCCTAGGGACACATGACGCCAAGCCACAAGACAAAAACTTAGCCCGTGTACTAGGATTGGCCCCCACTCGTAACTTGATGTTCCTTGGTGAGCTTCAGGCCCCGACCCTACTGCGACAAGCACCTCTTAGCTGCAATCATGCCCTCGTTCTTGCAAGCAATTGGGAGGGTATTCGCAATTCGCATTCGCAAGAAGCGTCGAGGCTCTCCATCATCACATCCGAGTCCTCCAACCACTGATCCGCCCGAATCTCGACTTCTTTCCGAAGCCGGCGATGTCATCGAACTCGTCTCTCCGATGGTCCAGGCTGTCGCGGGGGCAATCCCAGTAGCAGGAACCCCACTCAAAGCCGCGATCGACGGTTTACTCTATATCATTCAGATAGTCGACGTACGGCCGCTTTGCTCTGTTTCGCGGTATTCCTTCTGATTGCATTCCAGACAACCAAACGAAACAAGGCAGATCTTGATGACCTAGCCTCCCGAGTTGGTCGACTGTTAGAGTTCTTGTCGCTGGAACCCCAGCCGCGGGATGAGGTGGAAGCCAGGCGGAGAACGGCCTTAGCACAGTGTGTTGTCATGCCCAAGCCATTTTCGATATCTAATCACATAGCTCGTTTAGACGTCTCAAAGCCACCTCGTGCAAATTGATCAAGATGCAAGGACGTCGCGGTGTCACACTCGCATTCAGGTCTATGACGCAAGATATTGCTGAATGCAACGCGCATATTGACCATTTTCTGTCGGAATACGCGGTAGTCCCGTCTTTCAAGATGCCTCGCATTTCCTGACCATGCAAATTGTCTCAGGTCTACCGTCTAGCATTCATGGAGAGGTTCCTCGAGGAAGAGTTCAGGCAAATCCGGCTCCTCAACTTGTCTCCACGTGACTGTGCGATACTCATAGATGCTGTGGGTCATGAACACGAAGTACCCCTGAATCACTGTACATCTTTCCAGGTGAGTTTCAACTGCTCCTTATCTGATCATCGAATCGTCGGCTACTTGCTAAATGAGCTGTCTAGCAACTTAGGGATATGCTCCACGTGCTGATACCGGCTGATTCGAAACGAAGCGGAACATCCGTTCAAAGACGTTATATTACATCAGGAAATTTTGACTTCTGTATAGATGACGGCCAAAGAGTTACGCTACTGACCAGTGATTCGAATGTATGGCAGAGCATAGAAGCAGGTACAAGGATAGTCATGAGGGTCGTCTTCGAACGACGGGCGTTTCCTGTCGCTACTTATGAATGTCACCTTTGTGGAGCACGGAACAAGTTCACATCATTCAAGTGGTCGGGGTGGCTCACCGATGGTTCTCTAGACTGGTTCGTAGTTGTATTCATTGATAAAAATCTATCTCACATGGAAAAGTCATGCGTGCAAAGCAAGATTTCAGATCTCGTTAGATCTAGGTCAGAATAAGCAAGGCGGGAACGACCATATTGACACGGAAACTCAGCACTGTATACGCAACTTCTGCGTCACGCAAATTGTGTGTATCAGCTAACTCGAGCATTTTCATCGGTTGACAAGGCAATTTTGTATGTTATATGTGAAATGACTAGTTGGTGTGTGGTTTCTTATCGAGACATGCACCGCATGAGGCTGATGACAACTCACGGTTCCCTATACTTAGCCTGTACGTGATCTCATGGGATAAGCTTCCTGTTGCAATGTTGGTCATGACAACTTTGCCATATCCCCTTCTCAGAAAGTGCGTGATCTTGTGGCATGAGGTTCCTGCTGCAACGCTAATCATGACGACTTTGCCATGTCCCCTCCTTAGCCGGTGCGTGATCTCGTGACATGAGCTTCCAGCTGCAATGCTGATCATGACGACTTTGCCATGTCCCCTTCTCAGCATGTGCGTGATCTCGTGGCATGAGCTTCCTGCTGCAATACTGATCATGGCGACTTTGCCATGTCCCCTTCTCAGATTGTGCGTGATCTCGTGACATGAGCTTCCTGCTGCAATGCTGATCATGACGACTTTGCCATGTCCCCTTCTCAGGGAGTGCGTGATCTCGTGACATGAGCTTCCTGCTGCAATGCTGATCATGGCGACTTTTCCATGTCCCCTTCTCAGGATGTGCGTGATCTCATGACATGGGGTTCCTGCTTCAATGCCGATCATAATGACTTTGCCATATCCCCTTCTCAGGGAGTGCGTGATCTCATAGCATGAGCTTCCTGCTGCAATGCTGATGATGACGAACTTTGCCATGTCCCCTTTTCAGGAAGTGCGTGATCTCGTGGAATGAGCTTCCTGCTTCAATGCTAATCATGACGACTTTGCCATGTCCCCTTCTCAGAGGGTGCGTGATCTCGTGACATGAGCTTCCTGCTGCAATGCTGATCATGACGACTTTGCCATGTCCCCTGCTTAGCCGGTGCGTGATTTCGTGGCATGAGCTTCCTGCTGCAATGCTGATCATGACGACTTTGCCATGTCCCCTTCTCAGATTGTGCGTGATCTCGTGACATGAGCTTCCTGCTGCAATGCTGATCATGACGACTTTGCCATGTCCCCTGCTTAGCCGGTGCGTGATTTCGTGGCATGAGCTTCCTGCTGCACTGTTGATCATGATGACTTTACATGTCCCCTTCTTAGTCGGTGCGTGATCGTGAGGCATGAGGTTCCTGCTGCAATGCTGATCATGACGACTTTGCCATGTCCCTTTCTCAGCTTGTGCGTGATCTCGTGGCATGAGCTCCCTGCTGCAACGCTGATCATGACGACTTTGCCATGTCCCCTTCTCAGGCAGTATGTGATCTCGTGGCATGAGGTTCCTGCTTCAATGCTGATCACGACGACTTTGCCATGTCCCCTTCTCAGAGGGTGCGTGATCTCGTGACATGAGCTTCCTGCTGCAATGCTGATCATGACAACTTTGCCATGTCCCCTTCTCAGCATGTGCGTGATCTCGTGGCATGAGCTTCCTGCTTCAATGCTGATCATGGCGACTTTGCCATGTCCCCTTCTCAGGATGTCCGTGATCTCGTGGCATGAGATTCCTGCTGCAATGCTGATCATGACGACTTTGCCATGTCCCTTTCTCAGGGTGTGCGTGATCTCGTGGCATGAGCTTCCTGCTGCAACACTGATCGTGATGACCTTGCCATGTCCCCTTCTCAGTATGTGCGTGATCTCGTGGCATGAGCTTCCTGCTTCAACGCTGATGATGACGACTTTGCCATGTCCCCTTCTCAGCTGGTACGTGATCTCGTGGCATGAGGTTCCTGCTGCAATGCTGATGATGACGACTTTGCCATGTCCCCTTCTCAGGGAGTGCGTGATCTCGTGGCATGAGCTTCCTGCTGCAATGCTGATCATGGCGACTTTTCCATGTCCCCTTCTCAGGATGTGCGTGATCTCATGACATGGGGTTCCTGCTTCAATGCCGATCATAATGACTTTGCCATATCCCCTTCTCAGGGAGTGCGTGATCTCATAGCATGAGCTTCCTGCTGCAATGCTGATGATGACGAACTTTGCCATGTCCCCTTCTCAGGAAGTGCGTGATCTCGTGGCATGAGCTTCCTGCTTCAATGCTAATCATGACGACTTTGCCATGTCCCCTTCTCAGAGGGTGCGTGATCTCGTGACATGAGCTTCCTACTTCAACACTGATCATGACGACTTTGCCATGTCCCCTTCTCAGAGGGTGCATGATCTCGTGACATGAGCTTCCTGCTGCAATGCTGATCATGACGACTTTGCCATGTCCCCTGCTTAGCCGGTGCGTGATTTCGTGGCATGAGCTTCCTGCTGCAATGCTGATCATGACGACTTTGCCATGTCCCCTTCTCAGTTTGTGCGTGATCGTGGCATGAGGTTCCTGCTGCAATGCTGATGATGACGAACTTTGCCATGTCCCCTTCTCAGGAAGTGCGTGATCTCGTGGCATGAGCTTCCTGCTTCAATGCTAATCATGACGACTTTTCCATGTCCCCTTCTCAGAGGGTGCGTGATCTCGTGACATGAGCTTCCTACTTCAACACTGATCATGACGACTTTGCCATGTCCCCTTCTCAGAGGGTGCATGATCTCGTGACATGAGCTTCCTGCTGCAATGCTGATCATGACGACTTTGCCATGTCCCCTGCTTAGCCGGTGCGTGATTTCGTGGCATGAGCTTCCTGCTGCAATGCTGATCATGACGACTTTGCCATGTCCCCTTCTCAGATTGTGCGTGATCTCGTGACATGAGCTTCCTGCTGCAATGCTGATCATGACGACTTTGCCATGTCCCCTTCTCAGATTGTGCGTGATCTCGTGACATGAGCTTCCTGCTGCAATGCTGATCATGACGACTTTGCCATGTCCCCTTC
>Ga0307510_10005843_pt1 | contig 14673 bp, 9 predicted proteins | sample 12_EM_MG_FD_207224 | JGI IMG/M metagenome (GOLD analysis project Ga0307510, IMG submission 207224) | Populus trichocarpa ectomycorrhiza microbial communities from riparian zone in the Pacific Northwest, United States - 12_EM | ecosystem: Host-associated > Plants > Roots > Unclassified | place...
TTTCGCTAACGTTACAAGTTTTAAACTAAAAATCATGACTCTCTTTCCGACTTTAACAATACCTTTAAATTTGTTTATGGAGATCATTCTCTCTCTCACATGACACATTTATTGTCATTCCTACTATTTATTTATTTCTTTCATACCGAATATCCATTACTCATCGAAACGTCATTACTTCGATCTTATGTGTTGTTTTTTTTTTCTTTTTATTATTATTATTATTATTTATTTTTATTTACGGGGGTTTACAGGTCATAATTATTTTCAATTTGATTTTATCTATCCTTTCTCGATGACGAGCAAGAGCTAAGTGTGGGGGTATTTAATGCAACCATGTTATTTAATAGTTGCACCCACATTTAACTAGTGTTTTGCCTATGTTTTATATGTAAAATGCCTTGATATTCTTTGTTTTATAATTTGAAAGCACTTTTGGAAGAAAGATGCAAAAATGAGTAAATTGGATGTAATTAGCAGATTTGAGTTCTAAAGGTTGAATTGAAGTGATTCTAGTGGCATTAAAAATCTTACATCCATACCTTTGTGGACATTTAAGGCAAGAAAATAAAATAAGAAAGAGCATGGAAATCGCAGCCTTCAAAGTTAAATCTTGCAATCTATTAGTGTTGACCTTTGGCCCAACTTGAGTAGCTAGAGCTACAGAAGTTCAATTGACATAAAGTCAATTGTTTTGGATTTCTGACTCAAAGACCTATCCACGCTCCAAATGTCAACCAAAAAAGATCTCATATGAGGGAGATATGATTTTTCAAAGATAACAACTGAATTCTGCCAACAAACAGGTTTCGTGAAGAAACGAGTCCAAATTGCGTTTTGAAGCATCTAAACCGACATCTAAGTTTTTATTTCAGCAATTTAGCTCCTCTAAGTCAAAGCTTGAAGATTTCATGCAAGGCTATTTCTCCTTTTTTAGGACAATAGTTAATGAAGTACTTAAATGTAAACTGTCTACTTAAGGGAGGACTATTTTGTAAAATAGAGACTAGGGTTTCCTAGGGATATATAAAGAAAGAGAGAAGGGATAGAGCATAGAGAAGAGGAGAACGGTCAGCCAAGGGAAAAATTCATGAGAAAGGATTGCCTGGAATTATTGATCATTTTGGTTGGTGTACCTGGGATGCCTTTTATCAAGAAGTGACTCAAGAAGGGTTAGAAGCTGGGCTATAAAGTCTTGCTTCTGGTGGTACCCCGCCAAAATTTGTGATCATTGATGATGGATGGCAATCAGATAGTGGTGACCCAGAAGAGGAAACCAATGGTCAAGATGTGAAGAAACAAGATCAACAAGCTTAGGTTGACTGGGTGATTAGTACTTAAAAGTGTATTTTTATCAAGGTTTTATATCATTATTTTGCACTTGAAGTATCAATATCTCCTTAACTAGAGCATGTTTTATAATAACATATCTAATAATATAAGATATGATTAGTACTTAAAAGTGCATTTTTATCAAGGTTTTATATCATCATTTTGCACTTGAAGTATCAATAACTCCTTAACTAGAGCATGTTTTATAATATCATATCTAATAATATAAAATACCTTTAATTTATGGTAAATATTCATCTTAAATGCAGGCCTATCACATAAATCAAGGGATTGATTGATGAATTTAACTACTGAAATTAAAAAGACAAAGAGAGGGTTAAGATTAGAAAAGAGATGTTGGTTCAGTCCAAACTGGAACACTGTTCAGTCATTGGGTCATATCTGGAGCTGTAGATCTTGGATTTCAATTTTGTTTATATGGCTAGAAATCTAAGACATAGGCCTAAAACATTTATGATGAGTCCAAGACTCAATTCTGCTGTTTGGTAGTCCAAATCTTAGCAACAACGAAGAAGTCGAAATCTGTCCTGCAGCCCAGACACTATTCAGTGTTCAGCACATATCTCGAATTCTAGAAGTCCAAATGCATTGATTATTTTTTGTTGGAAAGCTGAGACAATTTCCTAGAACTTTCATGAGGACAATCTGTTCAAATTCTGATGTTAGCAATGACGTTTCGTTCAGATAAGAAGATAAGGATTGTCAGCAAGTCAAGATGTGGCCACCCACTCAACAATTAGTCATCAAATCAATAGTTTCAAATTTTGGCCTATAAAAGGAGGCATTTGCCATGCATTTAGGCATCTTAGTTTTCAAATCAAGATCATGTTCTTGCTCTCTCTCTTTATATTTTTGTAATGCTTAAGTTTTGTTTATATTAATATCTTATTTATGCTTTCATTTCCTTTCCTTTACTTAGTTAACTTATATCTTATTTATGTTCTTATCTTGTTTACTTATGTTTCTCTCTTTCATTATGTTTAGCTAAGTTTATTATGTCAAGGTGAAAAGGTTACACTAATGGTGTAAGAATAAGTATAGTATAAACTCAACATGGACTTTAATGTTTGATACTAACATATTTTATATTTTATATTTGTTATCTTGTTCACTTTTAATACTTTGCTTGTTAAATGGTTAATCTAGATTTATGTTGTATAACCCTTGTTACAACAAATACTTGGCACTTTCATAGCCCAACCGTATGGTATAACCGACATTTGTGCTATGAAAGGAACTTGGTTTGTTGTTAACATAAGTTATAATCATGAATACCTGACAACATTTACAAGTATTAGCATTATTCGAATAAGATAACTAATGTAATCATGTTAACAATATATAATCCGATTGGAACCTTCTTTGTGTGTGGTTTCCAGTTGACTAATAAAAAGAGTTTATACTATACTTGTTTGAAATACCATTAGTGGATCCTCTAACCTTGGCAATTATTTTATCCTTGTTTAATCCTTATATCAATATCACATCTTAAAGCTCTCTTCAACTCCTTTTTCGTTATTATCTTTTTTTTTTGTAGTTTATACAGTTACCCTCCCTGTGGTTCGAACCCGGTCTTGCCGGGTTATTTATTACTTCAACACTCCTACACTTGGGAGAAGACATCAACTCTTTGGTCGTGTCAAGATACTTTAATTTATGGTAAATGTTCATCTTAAATGCATGTCTATCACATAAATCAAAGGATTGATTGATGAGTTTAACTACTGAAATTGAGAAGAGAAAGAGAGGGCTAAGCTTAGAAAAGAGATGCTGGTTCAGTCCAAACTAGAACACCATTCGGTTATTAGATAGAACTTGGATTTAGGTATGGTTTATATATGGAAAGCTAAGACATAGGCCTAAACCTTTCATGAAGAGTCCAAGATTCAAAAGAACCATTTTCAAGTTCAAATTGTAGCAACAACAGAGAAGTGAGAATCTGTCTTGCAGCCTAGACACTATTTAGTGTTCAGCCCATATCTCGAGTTCTAGAAGTCCAAATGCATTGATTCTTGTTTTATTGGTAAGCGGAGACAATTTTCCAGAACTTTCATCAGGACTATTTGCTCAAATTCTGATGTTAGTAATGACGTTTTCTGCAGACAATAAGATAATGATTGTTACCAAGTCAAGAGGTGGCCACCCACTCAACAATTAGTCATCAAATCAATTGTTCTGAATTTTATCCTATAAAAGGAGGCATTTTCCATGCATTTAGGGATCTTGGTTTTCAGATCAAGATCATTTCTTTACTTGCTTTCTTTCTTTGTATTTGGTAATGTTTAAGTTTTATTTCATGTTTTATTTTCCTTAATCTCTTGTTTATGCTTTTCATTTCCTTTACTATACTTATCTTCTTATGTTGTTTATTTATGTTTCTCTTTTTCATTATGTTTAGTTAAGTTTATTATGTCAAGGTCAAAAGGTTACACTAATGGTGTAAGAATAAGTATAGTGTAAACTCAATAGGGACTTTAATGTTTGTTACTAACATGTTTTGTATTTGTTATCTTCTTCACTCTTAATACTTTGCTTGTTAAATGGTTAATCTAGATTTATGTTGTATAACCTTTGGTACAACAAATACTTGGCACTTTCATAGCCCAACCGTATGGTATAACCAACATCTGTGCTATGAAAGGAACTGGATTTGTTGTTAACATAAGTTATAATCATGAATACCTGACAATATTTACAAGTATTAGCATTATTCGAATAAGATAACTAATGTAATCATGTTAACAATTTATAATCCGATTGTCTTGGATATACAACCTGTTGAAGCATGTAATTCAATTCCACTTATTTTAGGATGTTTGTTTCTTGCAACTTCTAATGCATTGATTAATTGTAGGAATGGACTAATGAAGCTATCATTTGGAAACATGACATTGGAGATGAATATTTTCAACATTTGCAAGCAACCTGGAGATGATAGTGATTTACAGGAAGTAGATCTTATTGAAGAATTAGTTTATGATCAATTTGAATCTACCTTGAGTAAAACTGAGTTTGATGAATCTGAAGAATTGCAAATGATTTATTCTTAGGAAGAAATCAAGGACAAGAAAGGCACCGACAATGTTGTCGCAAATCATTTGTCAACATTGACAATAGATTCGACATCTGACATCCCACCAATCGATGATTACTTTCCTGACGAATCCATACTTTCTCTTAGTCCAATGCCTTGGTCTGATAATTTTGTCAATTTTCTTGCTTTAGGATATTTTCCAGCTCATTGGAGTACCCAAGATAAAAGAAAGTTTTTGAACGAAGTGAAGAACTTTTATTGGGATGACCCTTACTTATTCAAATATTGTCCTGATCAAATATTTCGAAGATGCATTCCCGACAATGAGGTAAGTAGTGTCATTAAATTTTGTCACTCTGAGGCATGTGGGGGTCATTTCTCATCAAAGAAGACAACTGCGAAAATCTTACAAAATGAATTTTATTAGCCCACCATGTTCAAAGACACGCATGCATACTGCAAAACTTGTGAAAATTGTCAAAAAATTGATACTGGTCAAAAAGTTTTGCTTTATAATTCTTGACTCCATTTATTTCCTAAAAAGCTAAGATCAAGATGGAGCGGTCCATTTATTGTGAAACATGTGTATCCATATAGGGCCTGTGATATCGAGAATCCAAAGAATGACAATGTTTTCAAGTCTCTCTCACCCCGGTCAAATAGCGGATAACGGTACTCCATGACTCTTAAGTCGGTTCTTTCAGTTTCCCATGATAATTGATACATGTGTATATATTTGTGCAATTCTTTGCTCTTTCTCCTTTCTTTGCATCTCTTTTCCACTTCTCATCTAAAAAAATTAACACCACTCTTGAAAAATTAAAAAAGTATTTTCCCGTTTTGCCTCCAAATGTAATTGCAAAAATTTACCGTGCTAGGAGTGAAAGATTAAGGTTGTTAATGAACCATGAAATTCCTGAAGATATTCGCTAGCTAATTGAAGCAAAGGTCTGATTATCAGGTGATTCTTCCAATTCTTTCATTTCATACATGTCTGGAACAGGTAAAAGTTGCGAAGAAACGTCGTGCAAAACGACTGAAAGTTTGTCACCAATGTGCCAGATGGACTTCTAAAGCACAATGTCATTCTTTAGGAATGGTATCTATAAACCGTGAAGATAAAATACAATTCATTAAGTATAGCCTGAGTAAGGGATCTTTAGATAATCTTCTATTGACTCTTGAGACGCACCCTAATGGAGATGTGCATTGTGGAATTCATGATTTATGGCCCCATTTTCGTAAAGAACATGATCGACTTAATCTTGGGAATCTGACTAAAAAAGACCCTGTTTGTCAGTTTTTAAGAAAAATGGATGGGAAGCTTATCCCCGACCCATAGAGAGCGTTTAAGTTGTTCTTGGACATAAAACCAAGGGAAGATGTGAGCCACAATTACAACTACTTGTACATACACATGTTCTAAAACAAATAGAGAAAGAAAGATCTTGTGTCTTTTGGTTTTATTAATAGCATATTATTTTGTTTTGTTATTTCTTATATTTGTTTAAGTGTGTTTCAGGTTTGTCAGTAGTTGCTATTTCAGGTGATGTCTTCTATACTCTATCTTTCTACCTTAGAACATTGAGGACAATGTTTCGTTTTGGTTGAGGGGAGAGGGTAATAGTTGATATTAAAAAAAAATTAACTAACCGTGTTTTGTATTATTAAAACCATTTGCAAAACTGTTGTTACTACGATGGCAAAGTAAAGAAGGAACTTTAGTGACTCTTGAGACGCATCTTAGTAAACATTCTTAACAAGGTCTATCAGAATACTTCTTGAAATATTCAGGTTTACAAACTCGCATTGTTATCACTTGATTCTGCTCATATACTCATTTAACAAGTATTCTTAAACCTTCATTTTCACACACACACTTTAACATATGATTGTGGGTTACACATTGAATTATTACATTATTTATGTTCTTTTGTTAAAGGTAACAACTAAGGGAAAGGGATATTAAATAATTTGAAAAAAAAAACAAATTGATAATATTGATGATAATAAAAATATAGATAAGTTTGGTTTCGTAGCCTCCCTAACCTAAGCAATTAAGCCCGAAGGGGTGTTTTAACACCTAATACCCTAAAGTCAACTGACTTAGGAGCTATTGGCCCAGTGCTTGTTACATGGGTTAAGGAGAAAAGCTTAAGGGAATCAAACATTGCACTATCTACGTATCAGTATCTGCAACCCGAGTTACTAAGCTCGTAAGGGTGTCTCAACACCTGATGCCTTAAGACCAACTGGTTTGGGAGTCATTAGCCGAAAGCTTATTACATGGGTTAAAGATGCATTGTGTTTTAAGTTATATATATATATATATATATATATATATATATATAATCTCAACCCAGGAAAGTTAACCTTAGAAAAACATTAGAGCAGAATATTGTTTTCTTCCAATAAAAGCCTCATCATCTATGTTTTTATACATTTAGCACATAAAAAGAAGGTTTATTAATATATTGTTTCAACAATATGAAACACATATATAAATTTAATGAGAGTTTGTTTATTTGGATAGATTAATGGAAGTTGAATGATGAATGCCTTGCTTTTTAGAACTTGCAAATTGTTTTTTCTATTTTAACACTTTGATTACTAGGGACTAGTAATAAGCTGGTTGGGGGGTGTGATTAGTACTTAAAAGTGCATTTTTATCAAGGTTTTATATCATTATTTTGCACTTGAAGTATCAATAACTCCTTAACTAAAGCATGTTTTATAATAACAAGTCTGATACCATAAGATACATTTAATTTATGGTAAATGTTCATCTTAAATGCAGGCCTATCACATAAATCAAAGGATTGATTGATGAGTTTAACTACTGAAATTGAGAAGAGACAGAGAGGGCTAAGCTTAGAAAAGAGATGTTGGTTCAGTCCAAACTAGAACACCATTCGGTTATTGGATCATAATTGGAGCTGTAGAACTTGGATTTAGGTATAGTTTATATGTATGGAAAGCTAAGACATAGGCCTAAACCTTTCATGAAGAGTCTAAGATTAAAAAGGACCGTTTTCAAGTTCAAATTGTAGCAACAACAGAGAAGTTGAAATCTGTCCTGCAGCCCAGACACTATTCAGTGTTCAGCCCATAGCTCGAGTTCTAGAAGTCCAAATGCATCGATTCTTGTTTTATTGGAAAGCGAAGACAATTTCCCAGAACTTTCATGAAGACTATCTGTTCAAATTCTAATATTAGCAATGATGTTTTCTGCAAACAAGAAGATAAGAATTGTTACCAAGTCAAGAGGTGGTCACCCACTCAACAATTAGTCATCAAATCAATAGTTCTGAATTTTGCCCTATAAAAGGAGGCATTTTCCATGCATTTAGACATCTTGGTTTTCAGATCAAGATCATTTCCTTACTTGCTTTCTTTCTTTGTATTTTGTAATGTTTAAGTTTTATTTCATGTTATATTTTTCTTAATCTCTTGTTTATGCTTTTCATTTCCTTTACTATACTTATCTTCTTATGTTGTTTATTTATGTTTCTCTCTTTCATTATGTTTAGCTAAGTTTATTATGTCAAGGTGAAAAGGTTACACTAATGATGTAAGAATAAGTATAGTATAAACTCAACATGGACTTTAATGTTTGATACTAACATGTTTTGTATTTGTTATCTTGTTCACTTTTAATACTTTACTTGTTAAATGGTTAATCTAGATTTATGTTGTATAACTCTTGGTACAACAAATACTTGGCACTTTCATAGCCCAACCGTATGGTATAACCAACATCTGTGCTATGAAAGGAACTTGATTTGTTGTTAACATAAGTTATAATCATGAATACCTGACAACATTTACAAGTATTAGCATTATTCGAATAAGATAACTAATGTAATCATGTTAATAATTTATAATCCGATTGGAACTTTCTTTGTGTGTGGTTTCTAGTTGAGTAATAAAAAGAGTTTATATTATACTTATTTGAAATACCATTAGTGGATCCTCTAACCTTGACAATTGTTTTATCCTTGTTTAATCTTTTCATCATTATCACATCTCAAAGTTCTCTTCAACATCAATATCATTTTATTATTTGTAATTTATATAGTTCACCTCCTTGTGGTTCGACCCCGGTCTTGCCGAGTTATTTATTACTTTGACAATCCTACACTTAAAAGAAGATATCAATCTTTTGATCGTGTCATTGGGATTAAAGAGAACGCAAAGTTCCAGAAGAAAGATGATCCAGCAGCGGCGATCAAGAGCATAGTAAATATATCTAAAGAAAAACACGAGTTAAAATATATGTATGTGTGGCATGCTATTACTGGTTTATTGGGATGGGGTCCGTACAGGAGTCAAGGAGATGGAGGAATATGGGTCAATGATGAAGTATCCAATGGTGTCAAAGGGGGTGGTGGAGAATGAGCCCACATGGAAAAACGATGCATTGGCATTGCAGGGATTAGGGTTAGTAAATCCAAAAAATGTGTACAAGTTTTATAATGAGTTGCATAGTTATTTGGCAGCAGCTGCTATCGATGGGGTTAAGGTGGATATTCAATGTTTTTTGGAGACACTTGGTGCTGGATTAGGAGGAAGGGTTGAATTGACTAGGCAATATCATCATCAGGCCCTCGATGCTTCTGTTGCTAGGAACTTCCTTGATAATGGCTGCATTGCTTGCATGAGCCACAATACTGATGCCTTGTACTGGTAAGTTTCCTTTTCTTCTTTACCTTGTTTATTTTTTGGTAAGCTTGGGGCTTTTTCTTGATGTGATATGGTGGTCATTGAAATGTTATGGCGCAGCTCCAAACAAACAGCAATAGTGAGAGCATCAGATTATTTCTACCCGCGTGATCCAGTATCACACACCATTCATATAGTAGCAGTGGCATATAACAGTGTTTCTTGGGAGAGTTCATGCTGCCTGATTGGGACATTCCATTCTCTACATGCAGCTGCAGAGTATCATGCTTCTGCTAGGGCTATCAGTGGTGGACCCATCTATGTCAGGTAATAAATCCTAGTCCTTCATCATCAATCAAAATTTCAATGTTAAATTAAGATATCATCAAATATTTTTGTGCTATGTCATTTGCTAAATGTTTGTGGTAACATTTTTGATGAGCAGTGATGAACCTGGGAAGCACAACTTTGAACTACTAAAGAAGGTGGTACTTCCAGATGGGTCTATTCTTCGAGCTTGTTTGCTTGGAAGGCCCACCTCTGACAGCTTGTTCTCTTACCTTGCCTGTGATGGAGTGAGGTAAGTCTTTTTCTTCTTGATAGTTTTGTCATCTAAGCTAACTAGCATGATGAAAATATTTTCATCTGAATTTTAGCTAATTTCTTATCCCAGCAATGTTGCATTATGGAGAATTTTCTTAAACAGTTTTCCTTTTATTGCAGCTTATTGAAAATATTGAGCATGAACACAGGGGTCCTAGGTGTCTACAATTGCCAAGGAGTAGCTTGGAGCAACACTGAAAGAAAGAACGCTTTGCACCAAACCACAACTGAGGCCCTAACAGACACTATTAGGGGTCGTGATGTTCACCTCACCGCTGAAGCTGCCACGGATCCCAATTGGGATGGAAATTATGTTTTCTATTGTCACCGGACAGGAGAACTAATCACCCTCCCTTACAATGCAGCCTTGCCAGTGTCATTAAAAGTCCTTGAGCATGACATATTCACTATAACACATATCAAGGTTTTAGCAACCGGTTCAGCTTTGCACCCCAGGGGCTAACCAACATGTTTAATGCAGGTGGAGCCATCGAGGGCTAAAGTATAAAATGAAAGGTGGTGCTGAATTATCATAGCTTGATGATGGATACAGGGGTGAAAATAGTAGTGTGACTGAAGAGAGGGTGGGGAACTATAACAATGAATTGGTAGCGAAAGTTTGCATAGAGGTTTAAGGATGTGGCAAGTTTGGTGCTTATTCATCTGCTAAGCCAAGGAAGTTGACACGATCAAAAGATTGATGTCTTATCACAAGTGCAGAAGTGTCGAAGTAATAAATAACTCGGCAAAACCAGGATCGAATCACAGGGAGGTGAACTATATAAAATTATAAACAACAAATGAAAAGGAGTTGAAGAGAACTTTTGAGATGTGATATTGATGTGAGTATTAATTAAAGATAAAAACAATTGTCAAGGTTAGAGGATCCACTAATAGTATTAGAAATAAGTATAGTATGAACTCTTTTTATTAATTAACTGGAAACCACATACAAAGGAGGTTCCAATAAGATGATTTATCCTTAATAGTTCATTATAAATTTTTAACATGATCATATTAATTATCTTATTTTAATAACACCATACTTTTAAATATTATCAGGAATTCATGATGTTAACTTATGTTAACAACAAATCAAGTTCCTTTCATAGCACAGATGTCGGTTATACCATACAGTGGCATGCCAAGTATTTGTTGTACCAAGGGTTGTACAACACAAATCTAGATTAATCATTTAACAAGTAAGGTATTAAGAATTAGTAAGATAAAAAGATAAGACATGTTAATAACAAACTTTATTGGATATAAACATTGAAGTCCATCTTGAGTTTATATTATACTCATTCTAACACTATTAGTGAAACCTTTTCACCTTGACATAATAAACTTAGCTAAACATTGTGAGTAAGAGAAACATAAATAAATTAGATAAGAACATAGTTATGATGAAAAGCATAAACAAGAAATTAATGAAAGTAAAACTTAAACATTACAAAAATACAAAGAAAAAAAGCAAGAATAATATGATCTTGATCTGAAAACCAAGATGCCTAAATGCATGGCAAATGCCTTCTTTTATAGGCCAAGATTCAGAACAATTGATTTGATGACTAATTGTTGAGTGGGTGGCCACCTCTTGACTTGGTAACAATCTTTATCTTCTTATCTACAGAAAATGTCATTGCTAACATCATAATTTGAAGAGATAGTCTTCATGAAAGTTTTGGGTCATTGTCTCAACTTTCCAACAAAACAAGAATGACATCATTTGGACTTCTAGAACTCGAGATATGGGCTGAACACAGAACAATGTCTGGGCTGCAAAACATATTCCGACTTCTCTGTTGTTACTACAATTTGGACTTGAAAACGGTACTTTTGAATCTTGGACTCTTCATGAAAGTTTTAGGCCTATGTCTTAACTTTCTATCCATATAAACCAGACCTAAATCCAAGTTCTTCAACTCCAGTTATGATCCAATAACCGAATGGTATTCCAATTTGAATTCAACCAGCATCTCTTTTCTAAGCTTAGCCCTCTCTTTGTCTTCTCAATTTCAATAGTTAAACTCATCAATTAATCCTTTGATATATGTGATAGGCCTGCATTTAAAATGAACATTTACCATAAATTAAATGTATCTTATATTATCAGACTTGTTATTATAAAACATACTCTAGTTAAGGAGATATTAATACTTCAAGTGCAAAATGATAATATAAAACCTTGATAAAAATACATTTTTAAGTACTAATCAGAAGTGCATTGTGGACTTAAATGTGGTTGATTTTGTGTATGATTCGAATTCTGGGTTTGTTGGTTTTAGCTTGGATAGCTTGCCTAAGAAGGGCAAACTTCATGTTGAGATTGAGTAATAGAAAAATTGTTGAGATTGAGTAATAGAAAAATTCTATTAGAATAGAGTTAAGGGCTACATGGAAGGTTTGGGTATTAGGGTATTTATTGTACTTGCATGTTGTTTACTAGTTTATGTAATCATGTGAGGAATTGAGGGGGAATGGTCACTTAAGAATTCTGCTACCTACCTGTTTAATTAATACTTTGTTCTGGACTAAGCTCAAACAAACTTAAAAGATTCTTACAAAAATCCATCTCCATGCTGTTTGATTAATCTAAATCATTGAAAATGGCAATCAACCCACAACTAATGTTTCCTCCTCCTTTCATTAATCAAACATAAACGAGAACAGCTGGAAACCATAAAAGAAAAGGGAATGCACTTCAATTGCTTTCTTCAGTAAAGCATGATTCATAGGATATTGATAATGAAACGTATTGAATAATCATGAGATGATTGTTACACTAATATGAATCCAGTGACCAAAATAAACGACAGAAAACCAATCTGAACTTTATCTGCACTTAAAATCAATAATTATTCAATCATCAAAACTAGACATGCATGGCATGAACAGGAAAAAAAAATCTTCTTGGTACTGGGAGGGTGGGACAAGGGGCCTAATGGAACTGGAAAAGCTAGGTTTATAGACTTCATGAGGATGCAGACCAATGGCAAAGAAAAAAAATTAAAAATGACTCAATTGTTTCAAGATGCTATTCTCAACATATACTGACAAACGTTTTCTACGGAGAGATCCTTTTTGTGTTTTGATAATAAATACAGTAACTTGAAAAACCTATCCAGAAAACCCATCAGTTTTCTCTTCCATAAATTGAAAAAGTCCTGGGGATGGTCTTGAAGGGAGGTTCGAATAGCAGCAGTCTAATCACAAAATTCCGCAGATTGGAATGATCACCTTCCTAGGTAATTATGTCCTAAACCATGGGATTCTTATTTGTCCTGGTTTTTGTAGCATAATTCCTCGCCATTTTGTTGCTACATTATTAGGGTTGTTTTACAGAAAGTTACAGCTCCAATTCATGATCCTCTTGTTTTTGTTGTAGCTGTTCTTCTTCAATTAGTTGCAGTTCCAGTTGATGACTAAATTCATCACCAAAATCATCATCGTGTTGTACATGTTTTTTGTGTTTGCTGAGCATGACGTTGATTCAGTCCTGTTTGCTGATAAAACACTTGCCTTTGGACGTTCCAGTTCTCTGTGATCCTCTCAACTTCATCTCCAATAAATTCCCTATCATCTGATATATGCTGTATGTTTTGGACATCTACTGCCTTGCTTGCTTCTGAAAAAAAAAAATTGGTAAATTAAATACGTCATTAGATACTGAAACAATTTTGAAAGGGAAATATAAATTGGAGACTCCATGATATCTGGACCAAGCATATCTAACATGTTTAGATAGTATTAATTGATATGTGCTTCAAAGTTTATACAGCACCATAAATGGTGTGGATAAGAATCACAGAGAAATTTTTGGGTTGAGTAACAAATCGACAATAAGAATAAACACAAACTCTTATGGAAATAACTAAGCAATCAAATATATTTAGAAAAACTCTACCACCCCCGCCATTTATCCTAGTAAAAATTGGATAGTATAACAAAAAATTCAACAATTAGATAAATTCAAAAAATCACGGCCAAGTAAATGTAGCTTCTTAGTGTTAAAAAAAAGTGAATTGATAAACTAGTTTCGCATCTGGTAACGGCTAGAATCACTAGCTCTGCTAGGCAGTACAGATACAGGTATATTAAGGAAGAATACACATGTTACTTTCACGATTTGATGCTTATTTAGTCTATAACTTTTAAATAAGGACATGAGATGGATAAAAGAACATACCTCTGATGGCATGTTTCTTCGCCTCTGCATATTCTGTTGACATTTTCTTGAGCATCTCTAAATGAAATTACATACCCTGCAGATGCAATTCAATCCACAAGCTTATTCAGAAAAAAAAAACAGAAAAAAAGGAGGAAAACCATGGCACCAACTATGAGCATCGTACAATCATTATACCTACAGGTATCTATTTTCAAAACAGGAAAAGAAGGCGGGGCCTATTTGCAACTATTGATCTAATGGAACCTAAGTAAAACCTTTACATGAGTTATGCAACATACCACCATGTCCATATGGAGGAATTGCTCAATCCGAATATCATCAAATAACCTGTTAAAAAGAAAGCAGTGGAGCAATAAGAGGATCCATAGAATGTTTTGAAACCTGAAACCTGACTAATCATGCTATTATATTAGATTGGAATAAATTATATCATTCTTAGAAAACATACTTCTTATATGCAACTTGCACACGGGCATCTTGCAATTCTGTGAGTTGGTTCCCTGTCTCACTGACAGAACCTTCATGTAAATCCACGAACCCAAAAAGAAACATGTTCTTTTCTAGCATCCTTTTGACCAAAGCAGGTACTCCTTTTATTCCATGTTCTTTTGCATTTATAACAAGGGTCTTGAGTTTCTTCAACTCTCCTGTCAGATAACATGAAGAAATAAGATGGTGAAAAGGAGAAGGAAAAACAAAACTTCAGTTAATCATAACTTCATTATTACTATCATCACTAAATTCACCTCAACATGATCAAGCATGATCAAAAGCAATAAAATGCTTCCAAATGAGAGAGAGTTCACACAAAGAAAAACCCTTAAGCATG
>Ga0307510_10005845_pt1 | contig 14672 bp, 9 predicted proteins | sample 12_EM_MG_FD_207224 | JGI IMG/M metagenome (GOLD analysis project Ga0307510, IMG submission 207224) | Populus trichocarpa ectomycorrhiza microbial communities from riparian zone in the Pacific Northwest, United States - 12_EM | ecosystem: Host-associated > Plants > Roots > Unclassified | place...
TCTACTCCGGCGACCTGATGCTGCTGCTGGTCGGCTGGGAGATCATGGGCATCTGCTCGTACTTCCTGGTCGGCCACTACTGGGAGACCCCGGAGGCCCGCGCAGCCTCCCTCAAGGCCTTCCTCGTGACCAAGCTCGGTGACGTCCCCTTCCTCATCGGCCTGTTCGCCCTCGCCACCGACGCCGGTTCCTTCCAGATCACGAAAGTCCTCGGCACCGTCGCACACGGTGGACTCGACCACCCGACACTCATCGCCCTACTGCTTCTGGCCGGTGTGGCCGGCAAGTCGGCGCAGTTCCCGCTGCACACCTGGCTTCCCGACGCGATGGCGGGCCCCACACCCGTCTCCGCGCTGATCCACGCCGCGACGATGGTCGCCGCCGGTGTCTACTTCATCGCCCGGCTCCTCCCCGTCTTCGAGGCCTCCCGGGCCGCGATGGTCGTCCTCGCCGTCATGGCCGCCGTCACCATGGCCGGTTCCGCCCTCGCCGCGCTCGCCCAGGACGACATCAAACGCGTCCTCGCCTACTCGACGATCGGCCAGCTCGGGTACATGACCGGCGCCCTCGCCGTCGGCGACCGCGGAGCCGCCGTCTTCCACCTCCTCTCGCACGGCGCCTTCAAGGCGCTGCTGTTCCTCGCGGCGGGCGTGATCATCCACGCCGCCGGCACCAACTCGCTGGCCGCCATGTCCCGCATGAGCAACCTGCGCCACCGCGTCCCCGACGCCTTCTGGACGATGACCGTGGCGCTCCTCGCGCTCGCCGCGATCCCGCCCTTCAGCGGCTTCTTCTCCAAGGAGTCCGTCCTCGGCGCCGCCGAGCACGTGGCCACCGGCCACACCCAGCACGCCCCCGGCGCCGCCGGCTGGACCGTCCTCGTCGCCGGGCTCATCACCGCCCTGCTCACCGCCGCCTACGCGACCCGCCTGTGGCTGCTCGCCTTCCGCGGCCGAGGCACCGAGGCCCCCGACCACGGCAGGCAACCGCTCACCATGACCGTGGTGCTGTGGGTCCTCGCCGTCCCGTCCCTCGCCGTCGGCGCGCTCGCCTACCGCACGCTGCCCGACTGGTTCGACGGCCGTGACCTCACCCCGACCCTCACCACCTCCGTCCTCGGCACGGGAGTGGCCCTGGTCGGCGGCCTCGTCACCTACGCGGCCTGGCGTCACACCGCCACACTCGCGGCCCGAGTCCCGCTGGGCGCGGTCGCCGCCCACCCCGAAGGCGACGCCGGCCAGGTGGAGGCCGAGGCCATCGCCAGCCACCAGCCCGCCTACGGAGACGTGGCCCGCGCACCCGACCCGTCGGACCCGGCACGGCTCCTGCTCGGCCCGCTGCACCGCCACGCGGCCGTCGGCTTCCACCTCGACGCCGTGTACTCGGCCCTCTTCGTCCGCCCGGTCCAGGCCGGAGCCACCCTCGTCCGGTTCCTCGACCGCGAGGTCGTCGAGACCTACGTACGCGGCGCGGGCGCGCTGCCCCGACTGCTCGGGGCCGCCGTTCGACGTGCCCAGACCGGCAATCTGCAGACCTATGTGAGCGCGCTGCTCGCCGGCACCGTCGTCCTGGTGGTCGCCGCCGTCCTCGTCGCCACCGGAGCGTGAGCAGGCGTGATCGATATCAACGAGTCCGTGATGCAGTTCCTTCTGGCATTGATCGTGGTCGGCCCGCTCCTCGGAGCCGTCGCCGCTCTCCTGCCCGCCCCGCCGGGACTGAAGGGGAAGTCACCCGAGCAGGCCGTGCTGCGGCACGGTGTGACGGTCACCGGCGTGATCCTCGCCGCCGCGATCGTCCTCGCACTCGGCTTCGACCACGACCACCCGTCGAAGATGCAGGCCACGACCGACATCAGCTGGATCCCCGCACTCGACGTGCGGATCCACCTCGGCATCGACGGCATCTCCCTCCCCCTTGTGGTCCTGACCGCGCTGCTGACCTTCCTGTGCGCGCTCTACTCCTATTTCAAGATGCCCGCGGGACCGACCCCGAAGGCGTTCGTCGCCCTGCTGCTCGTCCTGGAGTCCGGCACCCTCGCGACCTTCGCCGTCCTCGACCTGCTGCTCTTCTTCCTCGCCTTCGAGATGGTCCTCATCCCGATGTACTTCCTCATCGCCCGCTGGGGCGGTGAGCAAAGGACCCAGGCAGCTTGGAAGTTCATCCTCTACACACTGCTCGGCTCCGTCGTCATGCTGCTCGGCCTGCTCCTGATCGGAATCAGGGCCGGCACATTCGACATGGTGGCACTCGCCACTGACAACGGCCGGTCGCTGACCACATCCGTGCAGGTCATCGCCGTTCTGTCGATCGGAATCGGGCTCGCGGTCAAGACGCCGATGTGGCCGCTGCACAGCTGGCTGCCCGACGCCCACACCGCCGCCCCGACCGTCGGCTCGGTCCTGCTGGCAGGCGTCCTGCTGAAGATGGGCACGTACGGGTTCGTCCGAATCCTGCTGCCCGTCGCGCCGGACGGCTTCCGCACCTTCGCGCCCTACCTCGCCGCCTTCGCCGTCGTCGGCATCATCTACGGATCCCTGGCCTGCCTGGCCCTCGCCAAGCAGGGCGCGAAGGGCGACCTCAAACGCCTCATCGCCTACTCCTCCGTCGGCCACATGGGCTTCGTGCTCCTCGGCATCTCGACCATGACCCCGACCGGTGTGAACGGCGCACTGTTCGCCAACATCGCCCACGGCCTCATCACCGGCCTGCTTTTCTTCCTGGTCGGCGCGCTGAAGGACCGCACCGGCAGCACCGACCTCGACACCCTCGCCGAGGAGACGGGCGCCGCCCTCTACGGCAAGGCCCCCCGCCTCGGGGGCCTGCTCGCCTTCGCCGCGGTCGCCTCGCTCGGCCTGCCCGGCCTCGCCGGGTTCTGGGGCGAGATGCTGGCGCTGTTCGGCGCGTTCGAGCCCGCCGAAGGCCTCAGCCGCCCCGCCTTCCTCACCTTCATGTCGATCGGCGCCTTCGGCACCCTGCTGACGGCCGCGTACATGCTCATCGTGGTCCGCCGCGTCTGCATGGGCGCCGTACCGCAGGAAGCCCCGAAACTCACCGACGTGCGCACATACGAGTTCGCGGCCTGGACCCCGCTCGTCGCCCTCACCGTCGCCGCCGGCCTCTGGCCCAAGGCCCTCCTCGGCCTGACCGACCCGGCCGTGCAGCAGCTCCTCGCAGGAGGCACCCGATGAGCTCCCTGGCCCAGCCGCTGGCCGCGCCTCTCGTCCAGTCGGTCGACTGGCTCGCCATCGCCCCGCCCACCATCACGGCCGTCGTCGGACTCGTCGTCCTCGTCGCCGACCTGTTCGTAGGCGACAACCGGAAGGCGCTGCTCGGCCGGCTGTCGGTCGCGGGCCTCGCCGCCTCGACCCTCATGCTGCTGCCCCTCCTGGACGGCGACCGTTCCACCTTCTGCCTGACCGCGGACGCCGGCGTCTGCAGCTACACCGCCGACCGCTTCACCCTCGTCCTCCAGCTCCTGGTCCTCGGCGGTGCCCTCCTCGCCGCCCTTCTGTCGGTCACCGCCCTCAAGGACGCCGACAAGGGACTCCCCGAAGGGGAGTACTGGTTCCTGCTGCTGTCCTCCGCGGCCGGAGCGGCCCTCCTGCCCGCCTCCCGCGACTTCGCGACCCTGATCGTCGCCCTGGAGGTCGCCTCCCTGCCCGCCTTCGCCCTCGTCGGCCTCCGGCACGGCGACAAGAAGTCCTCCGAAGCGGCCCTGAAGTTCTTCCTGTCCTCGGTCACCGCCACCGCGGTCAGCCTCATGGGCATCAGCTTCGTGTACGCCGCCACCGGCACCCTCTACCTCACCCAGGTCGCCGAGCGCATCCAGAACGTCGACGGACAACTGCACACCCTCACCCAGACCGGCGTTGTCCTCACCCTCATCGGCTTCGCCTTCAAGACGGCCGCGGTGCCCTTCCACTTCTGGGTGCCCGACACCTACGTAGGAGCGCCCCTCCCGATCGCCGCCTACCTGTCGGTCGTCGGCAAGGCGGTCGGCTTCTCCGGCCTGATCCTCATCACGGTCGTCGCCCTCCCGTCGTACGCCGACGTCTGGGGCCCGGCCCTCGCCGCACTGGCCGCCCTCACCATGACCGTCGGCAACGTCGGCGCCCTCCGCCAGCAGGCCACGCGCGCGTACAGCGCGGTACGCCTGCTCGCCTGGTCCTCCGTGGGCCAGGCCGGCTACCTCCTCGTCCCGATCGCCGCCGCCGCGTACTCCGACGACGCCGAGCACTCCATCGGCTCCACCGTCGCGTACGCCCTCATGTACGCCGCCGTGAACCTGGGCGCCTTCGCGGTGGCCGCACTCGTCGGCCGTACGAAGTCCCTCAACCGGGTCTCCGACTACCGCGGCCTGTACGCGTCGAACCCCTTCGCGGCGCTCCTCCTGGCCTTCTTCCTGCTCTGCCTGGCCGGGCTGCCGCCGGGCATCATCGGCCTCTTCGCGAAGGTCACCGTCTTCTCCGCGGCCGTCGACGCGGGCCTCGGCTGGCTCGCCGTGGTCATGGCCGTCAACGTCGTGATCGCGCTGTTCTACTACCTCCAGTGGACGACCCTGCTGTTCCGCGCCCCCGAGGGCGCGCCCGACAAGCACCGGGTGCCCGCTCCTCTCACCGTCGCGATCGCCCTCACCGGCGTCCTCGCCGTGGCCCTCTCCGGGGCACCCCAGCTGGTCCTGCGCTTCGCCGACACCGGCCTTTTCTGAGCCGCCCCCGGACGGCCGACGGGGGCCGCCGGACGCACAAGGGAACTAGTGGCTCTCGCCTGGCGTTCAGCACACCGGGAGGGTCCACTGGGCGTGACACCGCGACACCAGTGGCACAGCTGATCGACAAGGAAGATCACCAAGCAAAGGGTTCCCCTGCTGTACGACTTGGAGGGCGTACCGTGCACCGCCGGCACAACGGGCTCAGGACCGCCGTACTCCTCGGGGGACTGTCCGCACTCATCATCGTCATCGGCAGCTTCTTCGGCCGTATGGGGCTCGTCATCGCGGTCGTCATCGCCCTCGGCACCAACGCGTACGCGTACTGGAACAGCGACAAGCTGGCTCTACGCGCGATGCGCGCCCGCCCGGTCAGCGAGTTCGAGGCCCCCGCCCTGTACCGCATGGTCCGCGACCTCTCCACCCAGGCCCGCCAGCCCATGCCCCGGCTGTACATCTCCCCGACCGAGGCACCCAACGCCTTCGCGACAGGCCGCAATCCGCGCAACGCCGCCGTGTGCTGCACCGACGGCATCCTGCGTCTCCTGGACGAGCGCGAACTGCGCGGGGTCATCGGCCATGAGCTCAGTCACGTCTACAACCGCGACATCCTGATCTCATCGGTCGCCGGCGCCCTCGCCTCCGTGATCATGTTCCTGGTCAACTTCGCCTGGCTGATCCCGATCGGCCGCTCCGACGACGATGACGGCCCCGGCCTCCTCGGCATGCTGCTGATCATGATTCTGGGCCCGCTCGCCGCCACCCTCATCCAACTGGCCATCAGCCGCTCCAGGGAGTACGAGGCCGACGCCTCCGGTGCCCAGCTCACCGGCGACCCGCTCGCCCTCGCCAGCGCCCTGAACAAGCTCGAAGCGGGCACCAAGCAGCTCCCGTTGCCTCCGGAGCCCCGCATCGAGACGGCGAGTCACATGATGATCGCGAACCCCTTTCGTGCAGGTCAGGGGCTATCCAAGAGGTTCTCGACACATCCGCCCATGGCGGAGCGCATCGCCCGTCTGGAGAAGATGGCAGGTCGCCCCCGATGAAACCGGCCGGGGCGGTCCGGCACACAGCGTCGCCTGCCCACTCAGGGAGACGCTCCCCACACGGTGATCACCGGCCGGCGAATCCCTGATCCGCCGGAACCACCTCACGCCCCAGCGGCATGAGGGAGATCGGAATGAGCTTCAGATTGGCCCATCCGAACGGGATACCAATGATCGACAGGAACAGCGGGACGCTCGTGACCAGGTGTCCGAGGGCCAGCCACCATCCGGCGAAGATCACCCAGATCACGTTGCCGACGAACGACGGCGCCCCGGCGTCCCCTCGCTCTACGGTGGTCCGACCGAACGGCCAGAGGACGAAGCCCGCGATACGCAGCGACGCGACGCCGAACGGGATGGTGACGATCAAGATGAAGCACACCAGCGCGGCCAGCGTGTACGCGAGCGCCATCCAGATCCCGCAGAAGACCAGCCACAGGATGTTCAACAGCAGGTTGAACAGTTTCATGATCGACACCTTTCCAGGTCGTGTCGCCCTCACTGCCTGCCAAGTCCAGTATCAGCTCGTCACGTGCGAAGGGCGTGTCCGGAAGGATTTCCGCGCCCGGCGGAAGGTCTACTCCCGCCCCGCCACCCACCGCCGCACCCCGTACGCCACCGCACCGACCGCCAGCACTCCCGCGCCCACCAGCACCGAGACCGCCGGAAGCGCGAACGCCAGTACCAGGCAGCCGAGCAGGCCCGCCGCCGGCGTCACCCGGGCCGCCGGAGCCGAGGAGAGCGTCCAGGCCGACGCGTTGGCCACCGCGTAGTACGCCAGCACACCGAAGGACGAGAAGCCGATCGCACCCCGGACGTCCACGGTGGCGGCCAGGACGGCGACCACCGCGCCCACGGCCAGCTCGGCCCGGTGCGGGACCTGGAAGCGCGGATGCACGGTGGCCAGCGCGCCGGGCAGATGCCGGTCCCGGGCCATGGCCAGTGTCGTCCGTGAGACGCCCAGGATCAGGGCGAGCAGGGAGCCCAGCGCGGCCACGGCGGCGCCCACCCGTACCACCGGCACCAGCCCCGGCACCCCTGCCGCACGCACCGCGTCCGCCAGCGGAGCGTCCGCGCGTCCGAGGCCACCCGACCCCAGCACGGAAAGGACAGCCACCGCCACACACGCGTACACCACCAGCGCGATACCCAGAGCCAGCGGGATCGCGCGGGGGATGGTGCGCGCCGGATCCCGCACCTCCTCACCCAGGGTCGCGATGCGCGCGTACCCCGCGAACGCGAAGAACAGCAGACCGGCAGCCTGAAGGATCCCGCCCACACCGCCCGACGTCCCGATGTCCAGCCGCCCGGCGGCAAAGGCTCCCGACCCCAGACACACGACCACCACGGAAGCGAGGACAGCCAGGACCACCGCCACGATCGCCCGGGTCAGCCAGGCGGACTTCTGGACGCCGCCGTAGTTCACCGCGGTCAACGCCACTACAGCCGCGACCGCGACCGCGTGCGCCTGTCCCGGCCAGACGTACGCGCCCACGGTGAGCGCCATCGCCGCACACGAGGCGGTCTTGCCGACCACGAACGACCAACCCGCGAGATAGCCCCAGAACGCCCCGAGCCGCTCGCGCCCGTACACATAGGTGCCGCCGGACGCCGGGTACAGGGCGGCCAGCCGTGCCGACGAGGTGGCGTTGCAGTACGCGACCACGGCGGCGACGGCCAGCCCGAGCAACAGCCCGGAGCCGGCCGAGCGTGCCGCGGGCCCGAGGGCGGCGAAGATCCCGGCGCCGATCATCGAACCCAGGCCGATGACGACCGCGTCGCCCACGCCCAGGGTGCGCCGCAGTTCAGCATCGGAAGGTGCCATGTGCCGCACCCTACTGACCGCTGCAACCAGCGAGTGCGGCCGTGTCGTCCTGCTCACCGACACGGCATGAAGACTCGCGCGACGAGCAGAGCGCGAACACAGCCCATAGCGACCCAGATCACAGCGCCGGGACAGCACGGGCACAGAACGGAAGGGCAGGTTCAGGGCATGAGCATCATCAGCTGGATCATCCTCGGCCTGTTGGCCGGAGCCATCGCCAAGTTCCTGCTGCCGGGCCGCGACCCGGGCGGCTTCATCGGTACGACGATCATCGGCGTCGTGGGCGCCTTCCTCGGCGGCTGGATATCGGCCCGTTGGCTTGACCACCCGATCAGCAAGGACTTCTACGACGGCGCCACATGGGCGGCGGCGATCGGCGGCTCGCTCGTCCTCCTCGTCGTCTACCGCCTTCTGTTCGGCAACTCGCGCGACTGAGCGCGCCGCACCACCCCTGAACCACGGCCGGCAGTACCGAAGGGCGGGCGTCGCCGGGCGCCCTTCCCTCCGGGGAGGCGTAGTGGCGGCACCTCGGTTCGTTCGCATTTCCCGACAGATCTGTAGGGGATGTGGTTTTTGACGGATAAGAGGGGTCGCGTGGGAGGTGTTGTGCCAGCATTCTGTCCACGGGGGAGGTGGTTTCGCGGGCTCGGTAGAGGGTGGAGTCGCGGGCCGCGGAGGTATGGAAACAGAAGACTCGGCACGGCATGAGCCGTTCGTCCCGGCGACGCGCACATCGGTATCGGGGGAGGCGTCCGCCGCCGCACCGGCCGGGTCGCGGCGGACCGCGCTGTCCACGCTGCTGTTCACCGACGGTGTCCTCGATCCGCAGGCGTGCGGGGACCCGCGTATCCACGAGATCCTGACGGCGGCGGCCGCACGCGCGGCCGATCGGTTACGGCCCGGAGACGTGCTGCACGCCGTGCTCGCCGGGGCGGATCCCGCGGTGCTGGCCGCGTTGGAGTCGGCGCTGGCCGAGGGTGCCGCGCCGCAGCACCTCATGGAGGCCATCGACGTCTACGACCCGCCGGGCAGCGCGTACGGCTTCGACGGTACGCCCGAGCGGATCGCGCCGGAACTGCTGGCGGCGTTCGCCGATTTCGACACGGAGTACGCCAAGTTCGCGCAGTACGCCGAGTCCCAGCCCCAGCCCACACCCGCGACCCAGCCCCAGCCCACACCCGCGACCCAGCCCCAGCCCACACCCGCGACCCAGCCCCAGCCCACACCCGCGACCCAGACCCAGACCCAGCCCCACCTCCAAGAGGTGACCCTCGAACTGCTCCTGGCCTGTGTTCTGGAGCATCCCGACGAGCAGGACCGGCGGTTCCTGGGCGGTGTGCTGGATCTGGCGCGAGCGGCCGAGGCGTTACGGCAGCGGGTACGGGGCCGGCTGAAGGAGCTGCCGGAACTGTACGACGAGAGTTCGGGGCGGCTGCGGTCGGAGGAGTTCACCGCCGACGCCTGGGCGGTGCTGGAGCAGGCCGCGGAGCGGGCCGCAGAGCTCGGTTACGACCGGCTGCTGCCCCCGCACTGCCTGCTCGCCCTGCTGGCCGAGACCGAGGGCCTGGCCGAACGGCTCCTCAGGCTCCAACTCCCCCCGCAGGTGGGCCTGGTGAAGGCCACCGAGATCATCAGTGCCGCCTTCCGGATCTCCGAGCGCGGCCGTGGCACGCCTCCCCGGCTGCACCGCGACGAAGCCGGCGAGGCCCTGTACACCCTGCTGAACGTGTCCCGCCGTACCGCCGCGCTGTGGGGAGCGGACCGCATCGACACCCCGCATCTGCTCGCCGCGCTCCTGGACGACCTCCCGCCCCGCCTGGCCGGCGTCCTGCGCGCGGACCCCCTGCGCCTCGACCCGGACCGGCTGCGGGCCCACGTACGGGAAGCACTGCAGGAGTCGCGCAGCGCCGAGCCGCGTGAGACGGCGTACACGCTGCCCTCCTTCCTGCCGCCTTCCGAGGACCTCACCTGCCTGGCCAGGAACGGGGGCATCAAGGCGGCCTGCCACCTCGACCACTACTTCGACCCGCTGTGCAGGGCACTGCACCGCAGCGAGAACAACCATGTGCTGATCACCGGCCTGCGGGGCGTCGGCACCACCACGCTGCTGCGCGAGCTGGCACGGCGGGCGGCGTCGGGGGAGATCCCGTTCCTGCGGCGGAAACGCTTCCTGCGGGTGGACTGCCGGGACGTCGCCGCCGAGAAGAGCGCCGAGCAACTCGCCGCGCTGGTCGCGCAGGTGGCCGGCCGTACGGACCTGGTGGTCTGCCTGGACGGTCTCGGCGGACTGCTGCGCGGCACGCACGGCACCGACCACCTTCTCCAACTGCGCCGCGCGCTCAAGGAACGCCGTCTGCACCTGGTCGGCGTGCTGTCCGCGCACGACTACGACGACCTGGTCGCCGCCGACCACGCCCTGCAGGAACTCACCACCCGGATCGACGTGACCGAGCCGGACCAGGACACGGCACGTGACATGGTGCGCCTGGCGACGGACGAGTTGGGGGAGGAGTTCGGCATCCGGGCCGAGGACCACGCGGTCGCCAGGGCGGTGCTGCTGGCCGGGGAGTTCATCCCGCAGCAGAAGCTGCCGCTGTCCGCGGTCCGGGTGCTGCGGCGGTCCTTCGAGGACCTGCACTACGCCCGGACCCAGCAGGGCGACCAGCGCGACGCGGTCACCCACGCCGAGGTCGTCGACGTGGTCGCGGAGCTGTCCCGGGTGCCGCGCGGTCAGATCGCCGGGACCAGCGAGGACGGCATCGACCACGAGGCCGCGCTCACCGCACGGGTGGTGGGTCAGAAGCGGGCGGTACGGACCGTCTCCGAGGAACTGCGGCGCATCAAGGCCGGGCTGGCGGACGCGAGTCCCGGTCCGGCGTCCGTGCTGCTGTTCGCCGGGCTGACCGGGGTCGGCAAGACGGAGCTGGCCAAGGCGGTCGCGGACCTCTACTCGGCGTCCAAGCGGTTGCAGACCTACCCCATGGAGAACTTCACCGAGCCGCACAGTGTGGCCGGCATCCTCGGATCGCCGCCCGGCTATGTGGGCTTCGACCGTGGTGGCCGGCTGATCAACGAACTCAACGCCGATCCGTACTGCGTGTTCCTGCTCGACGAGGCGGAGAAGGCGCACCCCGAGGTGCTGCGTCCCTTTCTCAACCTCTTCGACGAGGGCTGGATCACCGACCAGCGCGGAGTGAAGGCACACGGAGACCGGGCGATCTTCATCCTCACCACCAACGCCGGACACGAGGTGATCTCCCGGATGGGTCCGGGGCACACCGACGAGGAGAGCTCCGCCGCCGTGCGGGAACGTCTCGCGACGGTGCGGCACCGGCACGGCGAGCTGGTCTTCACACCGGAGTTCCTCGCGCGTATCCGCCGGATCGTGGTCTTCCGCCCGCTCGACCTGGAGGCCATGCACGGTATCGGCCGCAAGATCCTGCGCCGGCGACAGGAGTGGTGGCGGGAGCGGAGGGAGAAGGAACTGGTCGTACCGGACGAACTGCTGGACCACGCCGCACAGTTGGGCTACCGCCTCGACCGTAAGGCGGAGGGGCGCGAGGGCGGACGCGTCATGTTCCGGATCCTCACCGACCTGGTGGAGAACCCGGTGCTCGCGGCGGCGGAACGGCATCCGGAGGAGTTCCGGACGTGTGCGCGGATCGAGGTCGGTTTCACCTTGCCCGCGGCCGGTCTCCTCGATCCGGGCATCCCCGGCACAGAGGTCCGATTCGTGCCGCCGGAACCGCGCTCCGGCGCCGAAGAGTCGTATGGGCCGACGCAGAACGGACCTGGGCCGAACGAGCCCGGGGCGAAGGGACCTGCGTCGAACGGACCAGGGGAGCTACCCGATCGTGGACCGGACAGGAGTGCGTGAGGCGTGATCCCGACCGATGAGTCCGGCATGCGGGGCCTGACCGGCAGAACGGTCGACCGTCGCTACGTTCTGCGCGACTGGCTCGGCGGGGGCGGCTTCGGCGCGGTCTTCCGCAGCGAGCAGTACATCCTGGGCAGGCCGGTGCGCAGTGTGGCGTGCAAGCTGTCCCGGCGCACCGGCATCACCGAGGAGACCGCCGCCGAACTCTTCGCCGACGTGCTGTTGCTCGCCGAGGCGATGGGCACCATGGCCGACATCGAGGCCCGCCACCATCTCGTGCATGTCTACGACGGCGGGCTGGCCCATGACCTGGACGGCAGGGCCTTCCTGGTCATGGAGTACGTCCAGGGGACCACGCTCGCCGCCCAGTTCACCGAGATGGGGCAGGTGTCCGCGCACCTGATGGTGAAGTGGTCCCGGCAGATCTGCCTCGCGCTGCGCGGACTGCACGGCCTGGTCCCGCCGTTGCTGCACCGGGACCTCAAACCGGACAACGTCCTGCTGGGCACGGACCGTTCGGTCCGGCTCATCGACTTCGGTCTCGCAGCCCGGATGCTGGAGAACGGCCTGGTCCCAGGCACGGCCGGGACCATCGACTACATGGCGCCGGAAACCGCCGATGGGGCGAGCGTGCCGGCCTCCGACCTGTACTCGCTGGGCCTGTTGATGTACGAGGGCCTCACCGGCCGGCACGCCTACGAGCACCTTTTCCCGCCGCTGTCGCTGCCCGAGCGGGCGCACGGGGACTGGCTGCAGGAACAGAAGCTCAAGGCCCCGCCCGTACCGCCGTCCGCCCTCAACAACTCCGTCCCGCCCGAGCTCGACGCCTTGGTCCTGCGCTGTCTTGACGTGCGGCCGGGCCGCCGCTTCCACAGTGCGCACGAGGTGTTGGCGGCGCTGGACGCGCTCCCGGACGGCCCGGGCGTCCTGCCTCGGCCGCCTGGCCCGAGCACCCCGCGACCGTCGGCGCCCGAGGCGCCGCAGGAACCCGGAGCGGCCGAACTCGCCGAGGCGCGGCGGCTGCGCGAGGCGGGCGACACAACCGCTTCCGTGTCGCTGCTGCTTCCGTTGGTCGAACGCGGTGGCCCGGGACGCGATCTGATGCCGGCCGTGCTGTCCGAACTGGCGGAAGCGTACGAACAGCAGGGTGAGTACAAACAGGCGGCCCCGCACTGGGCACGGGCCCACGACCTCGTCCAGGCCGGAGCACGGATGTCCCACGGGACGCGACAAGCCGATCTGGCCGGCCGGGCGGCAGAGGCCTTCCGGCGGACGGGGAACCGGTTCCAGGCAGAGCGCTTTGCCGCGCTGGCCCGCGGTAGGCAAGGTCGCAGCGGCGAGCAGGGCCGGAGGTGACGGATGCAGCCGCAGCGATCGGTCCGCAACAGCTTCTCCTCTCTGGGGCGGCTGGAGAACGCCTGGGCGGCGGGCCTCGACGACAGCGACCCGGGGCAGGGCCTGACGCGGCTTCGGGAGGTGCTGCGTCGCTTCGAGGAACGGCCCGAGGAGACGGCGTCCCTGTGGCCGCCGTTCCAGGAGTCGCTGCTGGACGCCCGTTTCCTGCCGCTGCTCACGGAAGCGGACCTCGACCGGCTGCGGGACCTCGGCGAACAGATGGCCGGCACCGGCCGGACCGGGCTGCACGGGTCCTGGATCCAGCTGGCCCACGCCCTCGCGGCCCGCGGTGCGCCCGGCGACCGGCGACGGGCCACCGACCTGCTCACCCGCCTCTACCACGCCGCCCTCGCCACCGATGAGGCCCGCTTCGACGCCGCGGCCACCCTCGCCCGCTGGGGTGCGGACGACGACGCCCACTTCGATGTGTACGCGAGGCTGCTGGGCGGGCAGGCGCCGGTGCCGCAGGACGTATTCGACCACGTCGGACACGTACTCACGGCGGGCTTCGCCGATCCTCGCGACGGAGCCCTCACCCGTGTGTCGCGGGCGGCCGGACTGGCCCGGCGTCTCTCCGCGTCCTGCCCCGGCGTCCCGGGCGTCGACCGGGCGCTCGGCTACGGCGAACTGCTGCTGCACGACCGGCCGGGCCCGGCCGCGCACCACTTCGAGAGTGCCGTACGCGCCGACCCCGGCGACACGTCGGCGCTGCACGGCCTGCTGGCCGCCCGGCTGCGGGCAGGGCAGTACGCCCGGGCGATCGGTGCGGTGGCCGGGAGGGAAGGGGCTCTCACCGCGCGCGGCCCAGCTCCTCGAGCTGTGCCGGATGCTGGCCTGGCTGGAGGAAGTGCCCCTCGGGGTGAGCGACCAGGTGCCGCGCCCGCTCGACTCGGTGCGGATCACCGCGATCGAGTCCGGCCCCGACACGGGTCTGTGGCAGCGGTACGCGCTGGGACGGACGTATCTGCTGGAGGGCGACCAGAACCGCGCCCGGGAGCACCTGGTACCGGTCTCGGACGCCCTGCCCGACCGGGCCGACCTCGCCTATCACGCCGCCTGGGCCCAACTCCTCGCCGGAGACCGGGACGGGGCCGCGGACCGCTGCGCCGAACGACTCGACGCCGAACGGTCCGACGCCGAACGGGCCGACCGGAGTCTGAACCGGGCCCTCGCCTGCCTGTTGACCGACGCCGACCCGGACAGAAAGCGACAGCCCCCTCAACCACAGAACCCCCAACCACAGAACCCCCAACCATAGAACCCCCAACCACAGGACCCGCAGCGACAGACCCCGTCCGCCGACGAGACCCAAGGGCTCGCGCCAGTCATGCGGGCGCGGCTGCGGCTGGCCGAGGGCCTGAATCCGCCGGAGTTGCCGGAGTGGGAAGGCTTGGACCTGCGCGGCGCCGAGCTGCCGGAGCTGTTGGAAGCGCTGCGTACCGTGCTCGGCGTCGAAGTGGCCCGCGGGCGTCCGCAGGCGGCCGCCCGGCTCACCGTACTGCCGTTGTTCACGCGTCTTCCGTACGCCGAACAGCTGGTGTGGCACGGCGTGCTGGCCCTGCCCGCCGACCCCCCGCGCGGCCGGGACCTGCTCGACCGGGCACGCTCCCTGGGCCGCGACCGGGCGGCCGTGGTCCTCGCCGTGCTGGAGCTGCGGGCCGGGCGCGCCGCGGTGGTGGGGGAACTGCTCGACGGCGTACGGGGGCGTAAGGCGGAGCTGTTGCGGGCGCTCGCGGAGCTGCGGCTGGGGCGGACCGACACCGCCGAGATACGCCTGACCGGTCTGATGAGTCGCGGTCTGCCCCGGGCCCGCCATGCCCT
>Ga0307510_10005846_pt1 | contig 14671 bp, 18 predicted proteins | sample 12_EM_MG_FD_207224 | JGI IMG/M metagenome (GOLD analysis project Ga0307510, IMG submission 207224) | Populus trichocarpa ectomycorrhiza microbial communities from riparian zone in the Pacific Northwest, United States - 12_EM | ecosystem: Host-associated > Plants > Roots > Unclassified | place...
ATGACTGTACGCGCTCAGAAGCTGAAGTTCTTCAGCGACTCGGGCATGTCCGACTGCATCACCGCAGCCTCGTGCTCGGCATAGGCCTTGGCATCCCACAGCTCGAAGTGGCTGCCCATGCCGAGCAGCATCACGTCGCGCACCAGGCCGGCGGACAGGCGCAGCTCGGGCGCGATCAGCACGCGCGAGGACGCGTCGATCTCGACATCCATCGCATTGCCCAGGAACACCCGCTTCCACCCGCTGGCCTCCATCGGCAGCGCGGCGACGCGGTCGCGAAACGCTTCCCAGGCCGGCCGCGGGAAGATCAGCAGCGAGCCGCCCGGCTGCTTGGTGATCGTCAGCTGGTTGACGCCCATCGCCGTCAGGAGCTCGCGGTGACGCGCCGGCACGGCGATACGCCCCTTGCCGTCCAACGTCAGAGCCGCAGGCCCTTGGAACACGATGTTTGCCACAAATACCTATAAAAGTGCACTTTGCACCACTTTAGCGGAAATTCGAGGCAGGTCAATCCAAATCCGAAAGAAAAATCAATGGAATCAAAGACTTAGCGCACACTCCAGAGAAAAATTCGACGCAAAAATGCGTTCAAAAATAAGGACTTGCGCGCGGCAGTGAAAGTGAACTGTGAGATGCGCGAGTGCGTGACGGGAAGTAAGTAACAGTGGCGGGCATCGCCCACCGAATTTTTCGCCCGTTCGAACTTGCCGCGAAGTTCGTCAGCCAGGCGACCCGCTCAAGCGCTGCGGCGACGCGCGTGGGCGCGCGGAATCCAGTACGCCAGCTGCGCCGCAGCCGCGAAGGCGAGCACGCCGGTGACCGCGATGCCGGTGCCGAGCGACAAGGTTGCCGCCAGCGCCGAGAGCAGCGCCGGGCCGCACGATGAGCCGATGTCCGACATCAAACGCCAGACACCGAGAAAGTGGGCGCGGCCGCGCGACGGCGAGTGGTCGGCGCCGAGCGTCATCACCATGCCGGAGCCGATGCCGTTGCCGAAGCCGATCGTCGCGGCCGCGAGCAGCAGGCCAACCGCGCCCTGCGTGAACGGCATCAACAGCAGCGGGATGCCCATGATGATCATCGACGGCACGGCCACCCAGCGCCTGCCCTTCTGGTCCATGACCTTGCCGGCCGGGTAGAACACCAGCATCTCGATCCCGCCCGCCATGCCGTAGATCAGCGCCGCGACGGACGGCGCGAGCGCGAGGTGATCGGCCCACAGCGGGATCACCGCCTGCCGCGTCGCGCGCACCGCGCTCACCAGCAACACGCCGACGCCCAGGGTGACGAAGAGGCGGTGGTGATCGCGCACGGTGGAGCGCAGCGATGGTGCCGCCTGGGGCTGGGCCGGATCGTGGCCGGCGCCGGCGGCATGCGCCAGATCGGGAATCCGCGCGGCGACGATCGCAGCCACCGCCAGCGCCACGATGCCCACGCCATACGCGCCGACGAGCCCGTACTGATGGATGGCCGCGGCCGCGACGAACGGCCCGATGAACAGGCCCACACGCATCGCACCGCCGAGTGTCGACATGGCCCGGGCGCGGAACTCCGGCGGCACCGCTTCGGTGAGGTAGCTCTGCCGCGCGAGGCTGAACACGGCCTGCGACATGCCCACCATGAAGCAGCCCAACGCGAAGAGCGCGAGGTGGTCCGTCCACGCCGTCAAGGCCATCGCGATGGCGCACCACACGGCCGCCGCGACGATGGCCCAGCGCTCGCCGCGGTGCATCGTGATCAGCGACGCGGGAATGTTGCTGACGAGCGAGCCCACGCCGATCAGCGTGACGGCGAGCGCCGCGGTTGCCACCGAACCACCCAGCGCACGCGCGCTCAACGGAATCACCGGCAGGATCGCGCCCTCGCCCAGGCCGAACAGCAATGAAGGGCCGAAGGCCGACACGGCGATCTGCCGCAATGAAAAGGGCGCGGTGGTCATGGAAGGAACGAAGAGTCGAGAACGGCCGACCGATGGGGTCGGGCGGGCAGCATGTGCAAGCTACATGCCGCGGCGTGTGGACGAACCGCCGTCCGCGGTCGGGTGAGCGTTCGGGCTGATGTCCACGCTCATCTCGAGCGGATTGCCCTCGCGCTTCCATGCGGCGACCGTGGCCACCGAACCATCGGTGAAGCGGATCAGGAACTCGGCATCCCCGGTGACGCGCGGCTGGATTGCGGCGGATGCGATCGTCTTCCCGGTCAGATCGTTGACTGGCTGTTGTGTGCTCATGGCGACTCCTTGCGCCGAGCTTACTTCGTCATGCGAGCGGCCCTTGCGACGCGGGCTTTGCGCGCGGCGTGAGGGAGGCGGCTCCGCGTGCCGCGGTCGCCAGCCGTGCGCGCTTCAGCGAGGGGACGTGCAGCCCGAGAGCAGGTCGGCCATCGGCACGTGCACCAGGCGGCGCGGTTCGGCGTCGAAGATGAACCACCCGAAGGTGACGCCGCCGGGGCCGTTCGCCTCGACGTAGCCGATGGTGCCGCACCAATGGCGACTGACTTCGTCGACGTAGGTGTACGGCTTGAGCCTGCTGGACAGCGCATCGTTGGACAGTGCGACGCACGGCAGCGCAGCGACAACGGGCGCGATCAGCGTCGCGACGCGCTGGAAGAATGTGATCGGGCGGGTGCGGCTCATGGTGTGGCTCTCGACGCGTGGCTTCCGAACGGTTCGTCGGTCGGTGCACGGGCACAAGCGCGGGCACGACCGGGGGACACGTTACGGTTCGCCTCACCGCCGCGGGCGCGCGTGCGATGAAATCGGCCTTTCGAGGAACAGACCCCCCGCGCGGCGGAACGAATTCATCGCGCGATGCTGCGTCGCACCAAATGGCCGGTTACGCGCCCCGCCTCTTGAACATCGTCGAGGCGCCGCTCGCCGCCTCGATCTCTTCGGCACACTTGAGCAGCGCATCGGCCAGCGCTTCCATGCGCGCCTCGGTCAGCCGCACCAGCGGCCCGGCGATCGTGATCACGCCTATGGTCTGGCCGGTTCGCGAACGCACCGGCGCGGCCATCGCCGACATCGACGGCGCGAAGACTTCGGTGATGGTGGCAAAGCCACGCTTGCGTGCGGTCTTGATGAAGGTCATGAGCGCCTTCACGGTCGTGGGCGCGCGCGGGCCAAAGTCTTCCGGCGCGCCGAAGCCCTGGCGCGTGACCAGCCCGAGGCCGACCTCGTCGCTCAGCGTCGACAGCCACGCGTGGCCCGCGGCACTGCACGACAGCTTCACCGACAAGCCCATGTCGGGGTCGTACTTCAAGCCGCGGCGTGCGCCTTGCGCCTTCGCGACGAAGGTCAGGTCCTCGCCGTCCACCACCGCCAGCCGCACCAGCTCGCCGGACTCGTCGGCGAGCCGGTCCAGCGCCGGCTGGGCCACGTCGACCACGCCGGAGGCGCTCAGAAAGCCCAGGCCGATGGACACGAGCTTGATCGTCAGCACGTAGTCGCCCTGTTCGCGCAGCTGGCGCACATAGCCGCAGCGGGCGAGCTCGGCAAGCAGCCGGTGCGTGGCACTCAGCGGCAACGCGAGCGCCGACGAGATCGTCGAGATCGACTGGCCTTCCGGATGGCTTGCCAGAAGCTCGAGGATGTTGAAGCTGCGCTCCAGGGGACTGCTCATGAGGTGGGTCGTGCCAGGGGAAATCCCACTTTAACGTCGGCGGATCGCATCGATTGATAAGTGTATTCCACTATGGAAAGACTTTCCACTTTTGACGACGATGCGCTTCCCTTGAACCGCATCCGCCACGATCACACCATGCAATTCACCCGCCGATCCCTCGCCTTCGCAGGCCTGCTGCTCGCCGTCGCGGCGCCCGTGCTCGCGCAGGACATCCAGGAACGCACCATCCGTTTCGGCCACCTGAACAACGCCGATCACCCGGTCAGCTTCGGCGTCAAGCGCTTTGCCGAACTGGTCGCGGCCAAGAGCGGCGGCAAGCTCAAGGTGCAGGAGTTCCCGGCCTCCGCGCTGGGCAACGAGCTGCAGCAGCAGTCGGCGCTACAGGGCGGGATTCAGGAGATGTCGGCACCGGCCACGACATCGCTGGCCGGCATCGTCAAGGAGTTCGGCCTGATCGACTTCCCGTTCGCGGTCAACAATTTCGCGCAGGCCGATGCGCTGCTCGACGGCCCGCTCGGCCAGGCGCTGATCGCCAAGCTGCCCGAGAAAGGCCTGGTCGCGCTCGGCTACTGGGACCTGGGCTTTCGCAACGTGACCAACAGCAAGCGCCCCATCACCAAGCCGGAAGACATGGACGGCCTGAAGCTGCGCGTGATCCCGAACCCGGTCTTCCTCGACACCTTCAAGGCATTCAAGGCCAACCCGGTGCCGATGCCCTTCGCCGAGTTGTACGGCGCGCTCGAGTCGAAGGCGGTTGACGGCCAGGAGAACCCGTTCGCGGTGATCCTGTCGAACAAGTTCTTCGAGGTGCAGAAGTACGTGAGCGCGACCAACCATGTGTACGCCGCGAACATCGTGCTCGTCAGCAAGCGCTTCTGGGACAAGCTCTCGCCCACCGAGCAGAAGATCATGAACGACGCCGCCAATGAGGCGCGCGGCTACCAGCGCCAGGTGAGCCGCGCGGCCGCGCAGAAGGCCGTGGCCGATCTGCAGTCCAAGGGCATGACCTACAACGAAGTCTCGGCGGCCGAGCAGGCGCACATGCGCCAGATCGCCAAGCCGGTGACCGACAAGTTCATCGCCAGCTACGACCCGGCGATCGCCAAGCTCTACGTCGACGAACTCGCGCGCATCCACAAGTGAGCAGCATGAAGATTCTCGTTCTCCATGGGCCGAACCTGAACCTGTTCGGCCGGCGCGAACCGCACATCTACGGCACGACCACGCTCGCCGAGATCAACACCCACCTGACGACGCTCGCACAGGCGCTGAACGTCGAGCTGACGATCTTCCAGTCCAACCACGAAGGCGCGCTGATCGACAAGTTCCACGAGAACATGGACGTTGTCCAGGGCGCGCTGCTGAACCCGGCCGGGCTCACGCAGCACGGCGTGCCGCTGCACGACGCGATCAAGGCCATGCCCTTCCCGGTGCTGGAGATCCACATGAGCAACATCGCCGCGCGCGAGGCCTGGCGTGCCCACTCCATCATCTCGCCGGCGGTGAAGGCGACGATCCAGGGCCTGGGCTGGCGCTCGTACACGGCCGGGCTGCGCGCCCTTGTCGAGACGCTGCGCGACACACCGGCCGCGGCCTGACCGATCGATTCCCACGGAGACTTCCTTGGACACTCTTCTGCTGCGCTACTGCAAGCTGCTCGAAGTCGTGATGGCCGCGTGCATGGCCATCATGGTCGTGCTCGTGTTCGGCAACGTCGTGCTGCGCTACGCCTTCAACTCGGGCATCGTGGTGTCGGAGGAACTCTCGCGCTGGCTGTTCGTGTGGCTCACGTTTCTCGGCGCGGTCGTCGCGCTGCGCGAGCACGGCCACCTCGGCACCGACATGCTGGTCGGGCGCCTCGGGCCCACCGGCAAGAAGGTCTGCCTCGTGATCGGCTACCTGCTGATGCTGATGACGTGCTGGATGCTGTTCCAGGGCGCGCTGGAGCAGACCAAGATCAACTGGGACGTCTCCGCGCCATCGAGCGGCGCGTCGATGGCGTGGTTCTATTCGGTGGGACTCGTCTTCAGCGTCTCGTCGGCCGGCATCCTGCTGAACGACCTGTTCAAGCTGCTGACCGGCCGCGCCACCGAGGCCGACCTGATCATCATCAAGGAATCGGAAGACCAGCACGGAGACCACGCATGACCATCATCGTGTTCGTCGGGTCGCTGCTCGCGGCGATGGCGCTGGGCATTCCGATCTCGTTCGCGCTGCTCGTGTGCGGTGCCGCGCTGATGGCGCACCTGCAGATGTTCGACGCGCAGATCCTGGCGCAGAACGTGATCAACGGCGCCGACAGCTACCCGCTGCTGGCCGTGCCGTTCTTCCTGCTGGCGGGCGAGATCATGAACGTGGGCGGGCTGTCGCGCCGCATCGTCGATCTCGCGCTCGCCGCGGTCGGCCACATCCGCGGTGGCCTGGGCTATGTGACGATCGTCGCCGCGTGCCTGCTCGCGGCGTTGTCGGGCTCGGCCGTGGCCGACGCCGCCGCGCTGACGGCGATGCTGCTGCCGATGATGGTCGCGGCCGGCTACGACAAGGCGCGTTCGGCCGGGCTGATCGCGTCGGCCGGCATCATCGCGCCGGTGATCCCGCCCAGCATCGGCTTCGTGGTGTTCGGTGTGGCCGCGAACGTGTCGATCTCCAAGCTCTTCTTCGCCGGCATCTTCCCCGGCCTGATGCTCGCTGCATCGCTGTGGTTCACCTGGTGGTGGCTGGCGCGCCGCGAGACCATCGTTTCGCCGCCGCGCAAATCGCTGAAGGACGTGCTGATCGCGCTGCGCAAGGCCGGCTGGGCGCTGGTGCTGCCGTTCATCATCATCGTCGGCCTGAAGATGGGCGTGTTCACGCCGACCGAAGCCGGTGTGGTGGCCGCGGTGTATGCGCTGTTCGTTTCGACGGTGATCTACCGCGAGCTCAAGCTCTCGCAGCTCTACAGCGTGTTCGTCACCGCATCGCGCACCAGCGCGGTCGTGATGTTCCTGGTGGCCGCCGCCGCGGTGAGCGCGTGGCTGATCACGGTGGCCAACATCCCGGCGCAGGTGGTGGGCCTGCTGCAACCGCTGCTCGGCAGCCCGACGCTGCTGATGATCGCGATCATGGTGCTGGTGATGATCGTCGGCACCGCGCTCGACATGACGCCGACCATCCTGATCCTCACGCCGGTGCTGATGCCGCTGGTGGTGGCCGGCGGCATCGACCCGGTCTACTTCGGCGTGCTGTTCATGATCAACAACGCGATCGGGCTGATCACGCCGCCGGTGGGCGTGGTGCTGAACACCGTCGCCGGGGTCGGCGGTGTCAGCATGGACGACGTGACCAAGGGCGTGATCCCGTTCATGATCGCGCAGTTCATCCTGATGTTCGCGATGGTGCTGTTCCCGCAGCTGGTGATGATTCCGGCGCACTGGTTCTACTGAGGCCGTTCACCGCCGCGCGCGGGCCACAATGCGCGGCATGGACAAGCCGTATTCGCCCGCCTGCGCACGCAACCAGGATGTCATCCTCGCGCTGCTGCGCGAGCGCTTCGCCGACCGCTCGCAGGTGCTCGAGATCGGCAGCGGCACCGGCCAGCACGCGGTGCATTTCGCAGCGGCGATGCCGCACCTGACGTGGCAGACGTCCGACGTGCCGGCGCATCTGAGCGGCATCGATCAATGGTTGTCCGAGGCCGCACTGCCGAACACGCCGGCGCCGCTGGTGTTCGACGTCAACGGCACGCCGCCCACCGGCCACTTCGACGCCGTCTTCACCGCCAACACGCTGCACATCATGGGCTGGGACGAGGTCGAGCGCCTCTTCGCGCTGCTGCCGGGGCTGATGAGCGCGAACGCGCTGCTGATCGTCTACGGCCCGTTCAACTACCGCGGCGAGTTCACCAGCGCGAGCAACGCGGCCTTCGATGCATCGCTGCGCGCGGCCGACGCGCGCCGCGGCATCCGCGACTTCGAGCAGGTGGATGCGCTTGCCCGCAACGCAGGCCTCGCCCTCGTCGAAGACCGCGCGATGCCGGCCAACAACCGCTGCATCTGCTGGCAGCGCAACGCCGGCTGACTGACGGGCTGTCGCGGCGAATCAAGCCTCCGGCTGGCGCACGATGGTCACCGGCGTCGGCGGGGCATCGAGTGCCGCGTGCAGAACCGCGGTGGCCGCCGAGCCCAGCGCCGCGCGCGTCTCGCCGCTGCCGCGCGCGCCCATCACGAGCAGGTCGGCGCCCACCCGCTGCGCCACGTCGACCAGCATGTGACCGGGATCGCCGCCCACGACCTCGCTCTCGAAGCTCACACCGGCCGCGCGCAACAGCGCTTCGGCGGCCACCAGCGCATGCGCGCCGGCCGCGTCGCGTATCTCCTCGATCACCTGCGCGTCATGCGCCACCACCACCTCGTACAGCGAGGCCGGCTCCTGCACATTGACCAGCACCACGTTCGCGTTCAGGCCATCGCGCACCAGCTGCAACGCGTGCCGCACCGCGGCCAGCGACCCGGTCGAACCATCGACTGCCAGCAGAATCTTCATCAGGAACTCCCGAGGGTTGTAGGGCATGGCCGGCGGTGCTGCGCGGCCTTTGGACATTGCGGCGAAAATGCGGGCCAGTCAACACTTTCCCGGAACCCGCCCCCATGGCCGCCTTCGAGACCGAGCGCGTGCTCAGCGTTCACCACTGGAACGAATCGCTGTTCACCTTCACCTGCACCCGTTCCGCCAGCCTGCGCTTCGAGAGCGGGCATTTCGTGATGGTCGGGCTGATGGTCGACGGCAAGCCGCTGATGCGCGCGTACAGCATCGCGAGCGCCCACTACGAGGAGACGCTGGAGTTCTTCAGCATCAAGGTCGCCGATGGCCCGCTCACCTCGCGCCTGCAGCATCTGAACGTCGGCGACGAGGTGCTGATCGGCCGCAAGCCCACCGGCACGCTGGTGCTCTCCGATCTGCTGCCGGGCCGCAACCTGTACCTCTTCGCGACCGGCACCGGCCTCGCCCCCTTCCTCAGCATCATCCGCGACCCGGACACCTACGAGCGCTTCGAGAAGGTCGTGCTGGTGCACGGCGTGCGCGTCGGCAGCGAGCTGGCGTATGCGAAGTTCATCGAGTCTGAACTGCCGCACCACGACTACCTCGGCGAGCAGGTGCGCGACAAGCTGATCTACTACCCCACCGTGACGCGCGAGGCCTTCCGCAACCAGGGCCGCCTGACCACGCTGATCGAGAACGGCAAGCTGTGCGCCGACATCGGTCTGCCGCAGCTTCACCCCGACGTCGACCGCGCGATGATCTGCGGCGGCCCGGCGATGCTGAAGGACTTGCGCGTCGTGCTCGACGAGCTCGGCTTCGAGATCTCCAAGGGCATCGGCCAGGCCGGCCACTACGTGATCGAACGCGCGTTCGTCGAGAAGTAGCCTGCCGTGGCACTGCTGGTCCAACTCATCACCGAATACGGCCTGCTGCTGGTGTTCGCCGGCGTGCTGATCGAGCAGCTGGGCGCGCCCGTGCCCGCGTACCCTGTGCTGATGCTGACCAGCGCGCTCGCGGCGCGCGGCCAGTTCAACGTGTTCGCGCTGCTGGCCACCGCGGTCGCCGCGTGCGTGATCGCCGACACCGTGTGGTATCAGATCGGCCGGGCGCTCGGGCGCCGCGTGCTGAAGGTGCTGTGCCAGATTTCGCTGTCGCCGGACGGCTGCGTGCGCCAGACCGAATCGGTGTTCACGCGCTTCGGCGCCGCGTCGCTGATGGCCGCCAAGTTCGTGCCGGGGTTCGCGTCGGTCGCGACCGCACTCGCCGGCGCGATGGGCATACGCCGCGCGTCGTTCCTGATGTTCGACCTGATCGGCGCGACGCTGTGGGTCGGCGTGGCGCTGGCGCTCGGCTGGCTGTTCTCGCCGGCGATCGAGGACATCGTCGCGGCGCTCGGCCAGCTCGGTCGCTGGGGGTTGATCGTGATCGCGGTGTTCGTCGCGCTGTTCATCGCGGCCAAGTGGTGGCAGCGCCATCGCTTCAACGTGAAGCTGCGGATGGCGCGCGTGTCGGCACCCGATCTCGCGGCGCTGATCGATGGTGGCGAGCACCCGTTGATCGTCGACGTGCGCTCGGCCGCGTCGCGCGACGAAGGCCGCATCCCCGGCGCGATCGCGCTGCCGTTGGACACGCACGCACCTGAACTCAGCACGCATCCTAAGGACGCGCTCATCGTCGTCTATTGCGCCTGCCCGAACGATGCGTCCGCGGTGGTGGCCGCTCGCAAGCTGCTGGGCCGTGGCTTCAGCAACGTGCGGCCGCTGGCTGGCGGCTACGACGCGTGGGTCGCAACCGGCCGCGGCATCGAGCTCGCCTGAAACGGAACGGCGCGTGCCGCCGCATTGCTGCGACGCGCACGCGCCGGGGTCTGTGCGCAAACGAGGACAGCGCGTTCAGCGGTCCAGATGGCGTTGCTCTTCGGCGCGCTTCGCAGCGTCCTTGTTCGCATCCTTGACGTCTTCCTTCAGGTCGCCATAGGTGGCCTGGGCCTTGCCGCCGGCCTTGTCGAGTTCGCCTTCGACTTCCAGTTTCGTGTTGCCGACCACCTTGCCGGTGGTGCTCTTGATGGCGCCCTTGACTTGCTCGGCGCGACCCTTGACTTGGTCCTTGTTCATCTCGGTTCCTTTGCAAACGTGTGGGAGGAGTCCCGTTGCTCGATCCGTGCGAAACCGCTGAGGAGGTCCGCGTCGAATCGATGACTCCACTGTGCCGACACGCGTGCGCAGGGTCTGTCGGGCATGGCAGGCATGCCCTGTAGGAAAGGTCCGAGCGCCGCGACGGGCGCGACGGCTAGTTGGATTCCTTGATCAGCCGGCCCGAGGCCGACTGGATCGGCCGCGCGTTCATCGGGTAGAGCCGCGCGAAGATGCCGATCTGGTCGCCGGAAATCTGCACCGGCTCCTTCATCACCATCCACAGCACGCCTTCGCTGCACGGCGGCGTGGTCAGCGAACCCATGTAGGTGAAGTAGTTGCGGTTCGCGGGCAGCAGCTCGTTCAGGTTGATGGCGCTGCGCGCCGCGACCTCGTCGCCTTTTTCCAGCGGAAGATTGTTCCAGATGCTCTGCACCAGCGGCTGCGCGCTGCCGCGTTCCAGCAGCACCGCGACGACCGCGAGCCGGCCGTCGATGTCCTTGTGCACCAGGTGCACGACCATGTCGAACTGGCGGCCGTCGATGCGTTCTTCCGACGGGCGATGGAAGTGGAACTGCACCAGGTCGTAGCGCTTGCCCATCACCTCGATCGAGTTGCCGGGGCCGACGTTGACCTGCACCGTGTGGCCGTTGTCGATGACGCGGAAGGCGCTGGGCTTGTAGTCGAACTGCACCGGGTCGAGGTTGACCTTGATGCCGTCGCGGATGTCGATCGGGCTCTGGCGCGTGCCGCTGGAGCACTTAGAGAACTCGGGCTTCATCTGGCCCCAGGTCTCGGGGCCGCCGCTGCCGGCGTAGTCCCAGTGTGTGGGGAGTGCGCCGGCCTGCGTCGTCGAGCCATGCGTGGGTTCGGTGGCGACGACCTTGCGGCGCACGGCGCGCGGCAGCGTGGCCGCCGCGGTCGCGTGCTCGTCGGCGCCGGTGGTGCTCGCCTTCGAGACGACGCGCACGACGTTCGGGTTCTCCGGCTCGGGCACCTTGTTCGAACCGAGCTTCTTCGCGAGCTTCTCGCGCAGCATGTCCATCGGGTCCTGCACCTCGCGCGGTTCGTTGCGGGGGCGCTGCTTGACCGATTCCTCTGGCGCGGAGGCGGCAGATGCTGCGGAAGCTGCTGGCAAGGCCGCAGCCGACGCCGCTGCAGCAGCGATCTTCGGCGCAGGCGCCGCATGCTCGGACGCCCGGGTCGCACCGACGCCCAGGGCCAGCACGGCGGCGGCCACCGCGAGGCGATGCAGCAGGAAGCGGGAAGCGGGCATGGGGAATCTCCGGCGCAAGAACGAGGTGTCTCGCGTCCAATATCGACCTGCCAGGGGGCGACTTGAGGCCGCGCCAGCCGCGCGGACGACGGCGATCGCTCAGGTCACGCGCGGCTTGACCCAGATCCACGCCACCATGCCGACGCTCATCATCAGCAGCGAGGCGGCGGCCAACGCGATCGTGGAATGCATCACCAGCGGCGCGATCACGCCGGCCACGAGGCCGTTCGCCAGGCTGCCGATGCAGGCCTGGAACGACGAAGCCATGCCGCGCCGCTCGGGCATCAGGTCGAGCACCATCAGCGTGACGACCGGCACCATCAGCGCCCAGCCGAAGGCGTAGATGCCCAGCGGCACCAGCGCCCACCAGGCCTGCGGTGTGAACACCAGGTTCAGCGCCAGGTTGGCGATCGACACCAGCAGCATGATCAGAAAACCGTGGCGGATCTGGTGGTGCGGCTTGATGCGCCCGGCCAGGCGGCCCGAGGCGCGCGCGCCGCCCATGATCCCGCCGATGGTGATCAGGAAGAACCAGAAGAACTGGCCGGGTGACAGGTGCAGGTGGTCGCCGAGGAACACCGGCGCCGACAGCACATACAGGAACATGCCGTTGAACGGGATGCCGCTGGCCAGCGCCAGCATCATGAAGCGCGCGCTCGAGCCCATCTCCCAGTAGCCGCGCATCAGGTTGCGCACGTTGAAAGGCTGGCGCTGGCTCAGGTGCAGCGTCTCCGGCAGCAGCTTGTAGTTGGCGACCCAGAGCACGACGCCGACGAAGGTCAGGAACCAGAAGATCGCGTGCCAGTCGGCGTGGATGAACAGGAAGCCGCCGATCATCGGCGCGACGGCCGGCGCCACGCCGAAGTAGATCGTGACCTGCGACATCACGCGCTGCGCGTCTGCGGGCGGGAACATGTCGCGGATCACCGCGCGCGAGATCACGATGCCGGCGCCGGCCGACATGCCCTGCAGCGCACGGAAGAACACCAGCGCGCCGATGTGCTGCGACAGCGCACAGCCGACCGACGCGAGCGTGAACACCACCAGACCCCACAGCACCACGGGCCGGCGGCCGAGGCTGTCGGACAGCGCGCCATGGAACAGGTTCATGATCGCGAAGCCGAACAGGTAGGCCGACAGCGTCTGCTGCATCTCGACCGGCGTGGCGCCGATCGCGTGCGCGATGCCGGTGAACGCCGGGATGTAGGTGTCGATCGAGAACGGCCCGAGCATGCCCAGGCAGGCGAGCAGCACGGCGAGTGCCCAGCGCGGGGCGCGCCAGAGGGTGTGGGCGTCGGGATTCATCGAAGCAGACGAGTTTATGCTGCGAGCTCCCGAGCAGGAGCACACGATGACCGCTGACCTCGTCGAGATCCGGCCGCTCACCCCGCAGCGCCTGGACGATTTCCTCGACTTCTTCGACCACCGCGCCTTTCCCGACAACCCGAAGTGGCAGTCCTGTTACTGCCACTTTCCGCATGCCGACCATGCGCGCGTGAACTGGCACGACCGCAGCGCGCAGGACAACCGCGCCGCCACCTGCGACCGCATCGACACGGGCACGATGACCGGCTGGCTCGCGTATTCGAACGGGCTGGCCATCGGCTGGTGCAACGCCGGGCCGCGGCGCTTCATCGAGGGCTTGTTCGATGCGCCCGAGCCGATCGCCGACCGCATCGGCGCGATCAGCTGCTTCGTGGTCGCCCCGGCGTTCCGCGGCCAGCGTGTCGCCACGCGGCTGCTGAACGCGGCCTGCGACGGCCTGCGCGAGCGCGGCTTCGAGTGGGCCGAGGCGTATCCGCGTGCCGACTCCGACAGCGCCACCGAGAACCACTACGGGCCGCTGGCGATGTTCACCGCAGCCGGCTTCGAGCGTGTCGTGTCGCCCAACGACAGTAACGGCGGCATCACCGTGCGCAAGGCGCTGACTGGTTGATGCCCGAAAAGTGTGAAGCAAGCCGATAGGCCGGATTCTGTGCGGCCGACATGTCTTTCGACACACCGGCCGTGACCGCCATTCCTCTGGGCCGTGCATCGCTGCACGGCTCGGTGCCACCTACCCGCCAGCTCCGCGGAGCCACATCAACGCTGGCCTATTTGGTGTTGCTGCGCGTAGAGATTGCCCGTTTCACCCGCCCACCGTCTTTCGACGGCGAGCGACTCGTCTCTGTTGCTCTGATCCTCACCTCGCGGTGGACAGTCGTTAGCTGCTACGCCGCCCTGTGCAGTCCGGACCTTCCTCCAGTGCGCCCTTTCGGGCCTTGCACCAGCGGCGGTCTGGCTTGCTTCACCGGCGCGATTATGTCCGCGCCCGATCGCGGGTGCGGCATCGGCGCAACAAATTCGGGGGTCGCCGCCCGGGGGCAACCCTGAAACAAGTACTTTCGTCAACCGATCGCGAAATCCCGCGTTCTAATACATGCCGCGCTCCACCGGTCTGCAGACAAGTGCAAATCGACAGCAAGCTGACCCGATAAGGGCATGTCGCTCAGAGTGCATTGACTCCGTGAAATGCTCTTACCATCCCGTTCCCAACAGGAGATTGATATGCAAATGAAGAACGCTCTCACCATCGTGGCCGCTGTTGCCGCTGCCATGTTCGCCCAAGTGTCGTTCGCCCAGGCTTCGGCTCCCGCTTCGCGCGCCGAAGTCAAGGCCGAAACCAAGGCCGCTGAAAAGGCTGGCAAGCTGACCCCGGCTGGCGAAGGCGCTGCCCCGACCGAAAAGTCGACCGGCAAGTCGACCAAGACCCGCGCCGAGCGCAAGGCCGAAACGAAGGCCGCCGCCAAGGACAAGCAACTGGCCCCGGCCGGCGAAATGAGCCCGAAGGCTGACGCTGCTGCGTCGGGCCCGAAGACCGACCGCATGGAACGCAAGGCTGAAACCAAGGCCGCCGTCAAGGCTGGCAAGACCACGCCGGCTGGCGAAGGTCAAGACGCACCGAAGAAGTAAGAACCACCGCAGCGCTCTGGCGCTGCTTCGGTTCGATCGATCTTCGATCTGACAGCGGCCTGCGGGCCGCTGTTTTCATTGGTGACGCCCGTTTGACGCGCCCACTGAAGCTCAAGCCGCCCCGACGAAACGCACCGTGCGCGGCCTGTCGCTGGGCGCGAGCTCGAAGT
>Ga0307510_10005847_pt1 | contig 14671 bp, 11 predicted proteins | sample 12_EM_MG_FD_207224 | JGI IMG/M metagenome (GOLD analysis project Ga0307510, IMG submission 207224) | Populus trichocarpa ectomycorrhiza microbial communities from riparian zone in the Pacific Northwest, United States - 12_EM | ecosystem: Host-associated > Plants > Roots > Unclassified | place...
GAGTGACTAGCGGTGAAGCAGAGCGGGGCGCCGAGCAACTCGCAACTGAGGCGGTCGCACACTCGGGGACGGGGAAAAGCTTTTCACTAACAACCTCAGGCTTACGCTCAACGACGACTGCATCAACATCAACTAACTAGGGGCAAGACAGAAGTATATATCCATCATCAGCTCCTCCCATCTTCCCAGAAACCTATCTCCAATGTCCCCTTTTCCTTGCTAACAAATGAGAGAACAAACAAACGCCCGAAGCCAAAAAACCACATGCCACAACAAGCACGTTCTCGGAAGCTATCTAAACAACAAAGGAGATATCGGGAGGGCATGCCAAGCAGCTTGATATCGTTTCCAACATGTATTACACCCCTTTGTACGTCACTCGGAATGCATATTCAGACTCTAAACCTACCTGAACTAGGCTTCCCATATCATCAACCTCCCGACAGGTGGTGCCTCACCATCCTATAGGGTTGGGGGTACAGTTGCTGTTGAATGCTCCCTCCGATTGTGGAATGCGCCTATGATAGACTTGCCACCCAATGTTCCCAACGGGGCAGTCCGTCCGGCTTGAGCCAGGACGAGGACGGACGACGTTTTGTAGTCCCATCCCGTCCTCCAGCCAAATTTCCAGACAATTCAAAGTGGAGGACGTCGGGCCCCGCGGTCCCCCACCATGGTATTACCCCTGTAATATCCCAGGTCGGTTTCCCCCACTTCAAAGAGCCGGAATATGAGACTACTCGGCATACTACCTCAAGTACTCATATTTAGGCTGCTGATGTGATCATGGGGCTCCTCTGTGCTCTGAATTGTGTGGAGGTTCAAGTTGGGAGTGTTTTGTATACCGGGAATCATGCTAACATCAAAATCGCAAATGCTTTCTCGCAATGCGGAATCCTCAAGTGGATTGACATACTGAATAGCTGCTGTAGATAATGTGGAGTCACGATAGGAAAAGTGGTTGAAGTCAAACTTGGTCACTTATTGCCGCATCTGGAGGATCGTGCGGTTTGCATCCGTTGTTGGATAGTAGCCTATAGGGCATGGGGTTATGGAGGCTTGCGGATATGGAGAGTTGGAGCTATGCCATTAGGAGACTCGGGCGGAAGGGTATCAGGCATGTGGCTTTGTAGTTCGGACAGTCATTCACCTCGCAGAGGCTTTGTTCATTTCACATCCTATGCCGGTAGGCATAGGGTATTGGTTTTATGGTTTCGTTCACACTCTATGCGGTTAGTATGCGTGTGGTGATGGAGTAACCCCGTCATGGGTTAATGGTACAGTGGAGAGAAGAGTTATAAGTGGCTATCGTAGCCGAGTGACTGTCATGTTCGGCAGTTACTGTCATATCCGATTGATGACCCTCATATCTAGTGTTAGTGCATTGTGTGGTACACCATAGGTGGCCACAACGGATATGTATATAGTTCGCCCATTTCTCCCTGTCTCCAGGAGAAGGGGGCATCCACGAATCATCTTGACATTTTTCCTACAAAGTGCATACAGTGATTGCATTCTTGCTCATTCTTCCCTTTGTGCTTTCCTAAGGCTCAAACATCCGTTACTGTTTTCTATTTTGAACAATTGTTGACTTTGCAACCTTTTATTATCTGTATCTGATATCTCATTAACTTATTCCCCTGTTTTATAACTCAATCGGATTCATGAATACCATATGGCTGATTGGACTCCGCAGGTATGTAAAACACTAGTCCGATCGATATTAGAATCCTACTGTAAGAGCGCCGTTTGGTTCTCCTCTCCCCGAGCGTTTGGATTGACATCTCTTCTGTCGCGTAGTAGTTCGACCATATCCGCTCTTCCATTCTCAGCCGCCATCATGAGGGCTGTGCAACCGTATATGCCCGGGGCGTCTGGATGATATCCGTCCTTCTCAATAAATGACGAAGAGATTCATGATCCCCTCTGACTGCAGCGGAAGGGAATCTCAGTGTTCCCAACCGTCCAGTCCGTCCGTCTTCGGGGGAGGACGGGACGGACTACGGCTCATAGTCCGTCTTTTTGGGGGTGCTAGGACGGACTACGCCCGGGAAGGTGAGGACCGGACGGACTATAGGGGACTATAGTCCCGGCGCTTGGACCTCCTGTACTAGCCAAGCTGAAATCATACACCTCCAAACGAATTCTTTTCACATCATGAGACATCACTCTTGCAGTCCCCGGCCGTCCCCTGCCGTCCCCCGCAGTCCACCATCGTCCCTGGCCGTCCTCACCCTTTCCGGCCGTCCTCAATAGTTCCCTGCAGTCCCCCGCCGTCCACCCCCTGCCCTGAACTAAAATGTCTCACCCTGTGGGGCCCGCCGTCCTGCACTTAGGCCTCCCCGGACGCTTGGGAACACCGGAATGGATAGGTCTTCTGGCAAGGAAGTCCGGCCTATTTGGGTCCACATCATTACGTTCCAGAAGAATCTCCACTACGTCAGACCTCCCCATAATCCCAGCCCTTAAAAGTGGTGTACAACGATCCGAGTCGGGTTGATTGGGATCAATGGCTCCATGACTGAGAAGTAGACGCACTACTGCGATATACCCAGAGTCAGAGGCTAAACAAAGTGCTGTTTGGCTCCTGTAGTTCTTGCTATTTGTGTCGACGTCCTCCCTTGCCAACAACAGTTCGACTACTTGTGCATGCAGTGTTCCCAACCGTCCCGCCCGGACGCCAGGGCCCTGGCATCCTATAGTCCTGTCCGTCCCGGGCAGGGTGGTTAAGGACGGCCGGGCACAACGTCCATCTTTTGTAAACACCGCAGGACTGTAGGTTGACGGGCGGGCCCTGCAGTCTTTTTTGGAAATGGTAACTTCCGGTAGGTACCTACCGTCCTGCATAATGACGGGCGTCACCTGTAGGTTACCTACCGTCCTGCATAAGGACGGGCCTCCCTTGTAGGTCAAGGAAGTTGAATGGGGCCTGGGTGCTCAAAACCAGGATCGGATATCACTGGAAGCATTGGTTGATTGATAGCGAAATTTGATACATAATAGTAGAGCCTAAGCTTCTCTTCATTAGAATAAAAATGTTTCACATCTTGATAACACTTACCTAATGCTCATGAAATTCGAAAATGAAACATGAACTAAGAAACCTATAGGGCCCGGCCGTCCGTCCCGGGCATAGGTCTGGACGGACTGCAACTGGGCTTCCGTCCCCTCCGAAGGTCTCAAACCTGGCGTCCGTCCCGTCCTAGGCTAAAGAAGGACGGACTGGACGCTTGGGAACACTGTACAGTGCATGTCCACGATCCGCCGCGAGCATGAGGGATGTTTCACCGCGTGAGGTTTGGGTGTGTGGTGTGATATCGTCTCTTCGCGGGAACTCAATCACGACGTTGTCATGGCCTCGCTTCGCGGAGCAATGAAGAGGTGTCCATCCGTCGTTGGACCCAAGATTAGGGTCAACTTTCTCTCCTTGTGCTAACAGGAGCCTAATTACTTCTAGCCTGCCCGCTTGCGACGGCTGCGAGTGGAGTTTCGCGACAGTCAGCAGGGAAATTAGGGTCGAGCTCTTTGTGTTGCAAAAGGCATAGGACAATTTCCGCACTTCCATTGGCCGGAGCCCAATATAGGGGAGTATGGCCAATAATGTCCTGGGTGTTTAGGTCAATCTCGGGACGCCTCATCAGAGCCCTCACAACCTTGGGATGCCTATTGATAGCTGCCCACTAGAGTGGTGTCGGCTTACACGCACCATCTAAGCGAGCCGCCAGTGCTCTTTGCATTCTCTGATTTGATTTCATCCTCAATATTAGCCTTTCTATTTAACGTAAAGGAAGAAACCAGACAGGTGCTGAGGGTCCAGGCTTGACTAACTTGGGGGAGGTGGAGACAACTAACAATTGGGTTTTGAATCGCTTTGGTCTATATTTGCTGTCAGAACCCAAAAGAAGTAACTGAGAAAGGAATCAAAAATCTTACAGCAGTACCTTTCAGTACCAACCTAATTGCCTGTAGCGGAGTCTTCTAAGTGAACGCAAGAGAATAAGAGGGAGAGGAGTTGACCCGAGGTAGTCAATTGAGGTGTCTCCTGAAGAGTCGTCAGCAAGAGGTGCAAGTGAGCCCGAGCTGTTTATGTGAGCTTGGGGTGGGATCAAGTGGGTAACAGCGCGACACCAGAGATATTGGCTGGGCCATGTCACCCGGGCGATGGGACTGGGTAGACAAATGGGCTCCAGATCCTCAGCCACTTAGTAACCCTGGTTGATCTTATCAAGAACCAGATGGTTACTAACATGCCAGCAAACATGCAATCAAACTGCAAGGTTCTGTCCAGTAGGTTGAAATATTGGCAGGCCCTCGCTTGCAAACTTTCAATAACAGCAGGCCGGAGATCTTCCTTTCCTCTAATTACCAACACAACCTGGCCTAGTAGTAGAGCAGATTAAGGGTCCATTTCCTATAGACGGCCCTCTTGCAACCAGAAACAGTCCACTGAACGGTTTATAAAGTTTAACGAGTGTAAAGTAAATAGAATAGTTGCATGGTTGCTAATATACTGCCTAGTATATAGCTTAAATCTGATTCATCTGACCATCTCTTGCTAAAAATTAAATTTATAATATGTGATGAAACTTGATGGTGGCGTCCTAACCAGCATCTGATAGACAGTGTGCGAGTGTTTGACAGATTTTCCACTGTACTAAATTCCTATAGCTATACCATCAAATTGTGACATTGGGTACACTAAGAAAAGGTCATCTATTTTGCTGCACCCTCATGTACAGTCAAGCCTTCTTTGTCTCCTTCAGAATCTACTATTCCATTCTCCTAACCTGAATTGATAAGAAGAAACCCAACATAATAGCTGAAGACTACTCCTTTCATGCTGGGAAAGTAAAATAGCAATACTCGACAGTTGCATTTTGTTCCTAGATCAATGGAATAGCCTATCCATTTCTTATGTCCTCCTCTTGTGGCCACTTTATATCAGTTCTGTCATTCATCACCCACTTGCAAAAAACCCTTCCCACTGGATGAATGCCCTCCCAACTCTCGGATCTCAGCAGCACAATAAAACTGTCTTAGTATAATCTTAAACTTCCTCACCTAAACCACACCCTCTAAATTCAAGTTCCTCACTTTATATCCTATGACCCATCCCAATCACTATCAGCAGAGTAGAATTGAATGTTCCGATTCAATGTTTCAAGTTCAGGGTCTGGGGGTAATATCCGGACTCACTGTTGAGACCTATTAGTGGTGATGGTATGTCCGAGTTCATTGAATTCTGGCATATGAACATTTTGCGAATTATTTGGGTAGTGTAACAATCCTATAGTTCTCGAGTTATAATGCAACAGGTAACAACCCTTCTTACCTATTTCTGGAAGTCTAATTATCTCTTCAGATAGGACAGGAGTGGTTTATGGTCTTGGAGTTAAACTATCTTATCAGTTAGTACAGAACAGGGTTGTGGTCTTGTAGTTCCATTATCTCATCAGACTCTAATAGTGCTGCACAGTCTTGTCGTTGTATAGAACTATCACAATAGTTCTATATTATCGGCGCACCTCTTCTGACTGTCACAACAGTCAAGGGTGTTGAGAGCTTGTCAGTAGAGTATTCGTAGAATTCAATAGTGTAAAGATAAAGAGAATCATATTGCAACTTCTAAGTATAGAAAAGTACTCAAATGGTTGCGTGAAGATCCTATCTTTAAGGCCCAAAGGCCTGCCTTATATAGGCATCTTTACGACACTAATACTAGTGACTCATCACCTCGCATTACATAACTTCTATGACAGTGACTCATAAGTGAGTCATAGCGTCAGATCCATCAGATGACTCATATCAGTCACTGCACAATATACTGTTAACAATCAAAACCCATAAAATAAATCATGTGCTCAAATGAGTCACTTTTGTGAAACCCATGATTCATAGTGTGAGTCATGTGCAAAAGTCATTACATCATATAACTCAGAATCAGGAGCCATCAAAACTATCAACCAATTATAACAAAACAATAACTCACTATTGTGAAGTCATGCCAGTGTGAGATACTATGAGTCAATTGACTTTATAGTATAAAAGAATAACATACTTATAACTAATAACTATTAGTTATGTAAAATCTACCTTGCTTAGTTACGCTTTGTGAGATGTAGGTAGTGTTATTATTAAGAGGATATTGCAGAATCTGCCTGTCACTGCTACTTGAGCCGTAGTCTGGGAAGAGTACCGAGCCTGGCCAGCTGATACCACAACCTATTGCGATATCAGCATATCATCCCTGTAGCAGTAAAACATTGTAGATACCCTGATCTTGTATACAAGAAAGCTATATCCGTTGTATCTGTATTCAAACAAGGCTCAGAGTCTTAGTTACAAGGATGTTAATACTTCTAACCATGCTAGAATAGCCCAAAATAGCTGTACTTATAAAGGCGTGCGCGGTTGCCTACTCTTGTCCAAAATACTCAATATCCAAGATATTGATAACAGTTCCTGGGGGGATGATTCAGTATATGAGTATAACAGGTTTATTCTGGTCTAACAACTTGGAAAGTACAATAGGACAGGCAATAAAGCCACTACTAGCCCTGATGCCGTGCTAACAGAGGCTTCTAGGGACTGATAGCTAAAAAGATAATAGTGGAAGGATAAATTGGGACTTAGGGATTGCTGTTCACTGAACTGTATTCTCAGACTCAAGATCTTTTGAAATCTGCTGTCTCCTGCTAGCTAGGAGACTAGTTTAAATACCAAACTCCTAAGTGATAGCATTTCTCCAATCACGATCATTACCAGTAGCTGTGCACCTACTAGAATCCTGTAATCCTACAAGCACAAAGAGTTATAGCTCAGCCTCCACCAGTGTTACATGACCATTCCATACCCGGAATCCTAAATATAAACTTCCAGCAAAGAAAACTAAACATCACATACAATAGGAGAGCCTATCTGACTCAGGGACAGTGGTAGAGCTGAAAACAAATCAAATGAACCATATATAAATCAAACTAAACATAGGAGATCCTGCACTGCCACTGCTGTGTACCATTACCAGAACATGCACACATGTTACACATAGGAGGGTGTTGTCATCTGTGGGGAAATAATCCTGCTCAGAGCAGCTAGAATCAGATTTCTCATCATCATCATCATCATAGTGTTGCCAGAAGCTGTCTGTGCTATTGTTTGTGATACCAGGTGTGAAGGAAACCTCCATAGGTTACCAGGCATCAGGAAAAACAGATCCTGCATCGGATTCACCGGTGTTGCGTCTTGACTCAAGCAACATATTTTCTGTATCCCATGGTTCCTGTGCGTCCTGACTTGCGTTGCAACGTCCCTTACTTCCGGTCATCCAAACACTCTCAATCTCAGTTTACGCCGTCTTCCCCATCTCAAACAAGAGCCCTGCATTCTAGAGTATAATTCAATTACTGGTTCTCAGGCATGTAGGAGCCCAATTCTCCTCTTCCGCCCTGTGCCAAGACAACAACTTTTTTCACTTTTCATTTCACTTTTTTTCCATCATAATTACCTTACTCTATGTTGAGTTACTATAGTGAAATACATTTTCATTTTTTTTTATTTCTATCCTCCAGCTACTCAATCTGTGTTGTTAATCCACTCGTTTCGGCGTTTCCGGTGTAATTTCTTTCAGTGTTTCCGGGTTGATGGCGATTTGGTCTCTCTAAGCCTCCCGACTGCGCAGATTACCCCTCAAGGCTGCGAGCCGGGTCCACTGCCCCCAGTTCGCCCTTGAGAATGTTGACCTGGCGGCTTGGTTTTTTGATGCGATCTTGTATCAATCGAGAATTGCGCGTGCCAAGCCTCCCTTCATGGCGTTAAGCACTTGATAGAACTGCACCTTACCATGCGCAACCACGTTTAACAGGATGCCTCCAGAAAAAGCGATATCCCAATCGCCTTGCTCTTAGGGTTGGGTCCAATCTGTAGTTGACAATTGTTAATGCTGGCTGTTTAGTGAATTTGTTTCATAATATTATGCAAAAGCTCTCGCATGATACCTTACTCGGGGCAGAGGTAGTGATTGGCAACAAGCTCGATGACAAATATTCGAGCCTCGCCAGTTAGCATCTTAGAAAATCAAAGTTGGCCAATTATTATCTTTAATGCGTTCACGGAATTTCTTCTCTTTTAACATACTTGAGTGCCGGAGGTTGTGGGTAAGTCTGCCGAACCTCTCCTCGTTGGCTCCACGCCTTCTAGGCCACTCAGAGGACCGAATTTTCCCGAGGCTGGTGCCAAGAGTTCGACAGACTTTTTTCCTTCGCCAAATTATGAAGGAATCCACCAATTATGTGTTCTTGAAGGCCCCCATTTGCATACAAACTCAGACCACGAGAGCGAATTTCGACAGACTTTTGCGCACACCCTAAGTACTCGAGTCCTCGAGTATATACCACCGCATGTGGATACGGCCTATAAATCCTATCCCCACCCCTCCAAAACACTATTCACGGACTAACCCCGGCGCCCGAGTACTATGCCGAACAGCACATGTCCGCGCACTGTGTCAGGATATGTATTAAAATCGGGACCGAACGAATGCTCCTACTTGATAACCAACCGTACTTGTAATCTTCCCATATCGGGATGGTTGTCACAAAAAGCTATATTCTCGATCCTGCTACCCTTCAATTTTTCTTTTTTTGTTTGCATAAAAAACAAGAATCCAATTTCCAGCCTTGAGATTTCTGTTTTTGCTCTTTTCTTTGCACTGCCTTTGGTACTTCTTTCAGCTTTAATGGCACATGCCCTGAGCTCTCAGCTATGCATGTCTGACTACCCTTCGCTTTGGAGAAAGAAAGCAAAATAACAATACCGGCAATCAGGAGTAAAAGAGGATTGTGAATGTAGCCTGTGTTGGAATTGGGGATCATCGATAAAACTTATGTTCTTAGAAGTAGCTACAGTATTATGCTCTTAAGTTTCAACAGCGCCGAATCTTCCTTTATTTCAGTAAATAACACTTAGTGGATAATTACAACCTGACTCCACTAGCTGTGGCACCATTGGACTACGGGCCGGAGCAGAGTTTTCGCACACACCAATGTGGCATACCAGCAAAAATCCCTAAAAACTGGTGGGACCCTGAAGTAGGGCGTTCGATCGCTGAATGTCTGCCCCTTCTAAGTGGTTTTAGTTGTTCTCCAGTAGTGCGGCCTGTGACGTGATCAGAAACTCAAAAATACCCTAACCAGGACAATCAAACTTCAGACTAGAATGTTAGAGACTTGGGGTTGCCCTCCGATGGTAGCGAGGTCATATTTTTCTTTTTATTGGTTTCAACAGACGGCTGAATATCAGCTTTTTTTTCACAACGAATACCCCTTCAACCAATGTGGAATTCTAGCGAGCTTCCCGCATCTCATGTCTCAGGAACTTCAGGCTAGCTAATATTTCTCTATACGAGACCGGTCAATAAAGTAACCTCTTAGAGTATCGGTCTAAAAAATGATGCCACTGATTATTATTTCCCAAAGGTAATGAAAGAGATGACGTCACGATGTCCACCGACTCGAGTGGTGCATTGCCATCATGCAGCAGTACTAGATCAGCTGGAAAGTAAGGCCAAGGCTGGTACTGTAAAGACATCACTGAACAATCGCGCCGCAACCATTTGGACCATTATAGGGCATTTAGAAACCCCAGGCGCTAGAAAACCCGTGGTTCTACCTTGAGCACTTAGTTAGCAAGAACAGATATCGGTATCCAGTCCTATTAGTAATTTTAGAAAGTTAGAGCAATCTTACCGCGATGGTGGCCAGCCTGCTTGGTTTCTATGATGCTCTTCAGTTACGATAATGCACTGTACAGCACACTCACACCCGGCTATCCCGTATCTCGATAATCCGGGTACCTCGCTCTCTCGTATGAATCTCAGTAAGCTGTGGATTTCTTTACACCCAAGCCTGACCTTTTGGTTAAGTGGCTGTTTGGCGCGACATTTTGGTGAAATTTGGGTGGCTGCACACCATGATTGCGGAACCTTGGTTGAAAGAACCTCATACTCTATGTCAGAAACGGTCAAATAATTGATGCTGGTTGCTGCAAACCATGGTTTGTAATTCACATCCACCAAAGAGTCCTGTTATTAACAATGGTTTGGACGCCCAAACATGTCACGCCAAACATCCCATAATTTTCGCTTGTGCGAGGCTGAGACAACCGAGCCAATCAGAGCGCATTGGTCTGTCAGCAGCGCCGCACCTTAAATGGACCGCGAGCTATGGTTATGGGGAGATGTAGCGTACGGCACCCGCGCTGTCGAGTTGAAGCCCGACTCCCGAGATGGAAATTCCCATACAGGTTGTGTGTCCGGTTTTAATTCAGCCGCGCGAGTATAGGACAGGGAGGCAGTCTCATCTGCCCTCTGGGTCTTATTGGATTCCCGTTTGGAGCAAGGTGGTTAGTTTTAACAGAAAATGTGCCAAGTCAACCGAGAAATCCTGAACTCTGGAACTTGCATCTCGGCCGGTGCACCATCTAATACTGTATCCCTTGGCTATAGGTGTTGTATCTAGGAACATCTGCAGCTCGAGTACTGTCATCCTCTTAATAAAGGAGTTCATTTCAAGAGGTTCCGTGCCATAACGGACATTTTGTCTCTTGGAGTGTTGCTTTTGTTGCTATGCACCAGAATTTTTTAAAATCAGCCCGAACTGTCCGTGCTCTGTGCCACGACAAAATACCGGGCCCTTGTGCTGCACCGGAGTGATGGGGGCGCAGTTTTAACACCGTACCGTACTGTACGCAAAATCTTCATGACTGCCTGCGAAGGGGTGTTTGCCAGTGCCCTGCTTCACTTTTCTTACAACACAAGTGTGCATAATGTTATAACAACTCCTGCATAGCTAAGAGCTCCCCCTCACGGGGCCAGAAAAAAAGAAAGAAGGCAACAAACTCAACCACAGATGGTTATCTTACAGTATGTGATGCACAGAATGCATGAGTAAGGATAGGCTGTGCTTGAGTACTCGGACACTAGGGTTAGCCCGTGAACATTACCAATGAAGATAGTTTCTGATATGCACATAATGCATCAAGTTCATTAATATGGAGACACCACCAATAGGGGTATACGGGCACCAAACAGCAGTACAATCCCGAGACACGCCAGCTCAACCCGCCTATCCCGCAGTACATCTGGAATCTATGCCTATTGATTGTAAAAGAGAGGAAATTCGTGAACGCTTTACCATCTTTTCTCTGCCAGAAGGGGATATCCTTGATGGTTTAACCAATAGGGAGTGTTCATACATTAACTCCTCCACCAGATCTCACCATCAAAGATGCTCATCTTGAACGTTAGTACAGAGGTGGTCCCAACCTCATTTGACAAGGGCAAGAAAACATTACACAGAACAGATGCAGAAGAGCGTGGAGGAATTGTAGTGGCCGTTTGGTATTTAGCGAAAACTTCGTATGCAATCCTACACCACCCACTTAGGTTTGACCTTCCATAGGGCTCTAATTTCCACTTCCATACCGTTCTATGCCTATTGAATCGGAGAGCAGTGATGGGATGATGCCCTCCCTAAGTGTTGTCTTTGGCTGTCACAAGGAATGCCATAGGAATCTTGGCTGCAGTAAAAGCTTCTTAGAAGCCCCCCTGACTTGATAAACCACCTCTCGAGTACGAGATCAAGACCTAACCATCCAAACTAATATAAAATTCACTCATAACTCCTAGGGCAAGGAGCACAACTACTCCCTAAGCATCCAGAACTCAGAACCCATTCCTTTCACTCCGTCGAAGAGGGCTTCAACCTCAAAATCACAAGATCAGTTACCTAAGCTATCACATACTCTTGAAATGGACTCTCGAGCACCAATGCACACTCCTCACTCACCACTCTCTCATTGTTCAGAATCAGATGATGATCTAGAAGAATCACCACCACACTCAGACACCTTACGGCCTAGTCGCCTACAGATACCAGAAAACCAGGGGGTTTCCCGCAACTCAACCACATTCGACAACCCTGAAGCTCCCCGTGACTCATCCATGTCTGATAACCCAGGAGCTCGCCGCAGCTCACCCATGTTCGACAACCCGGGAGCTCGCCGCAATTCATCCATGTCCAACAACCCGGGAGCTCGCCGCAACTCATTCATGTTTGACAATTCACAAATTCATGGCTTCGGCCCAGCCTACGGCTATCCACCAAACCACGAAAACCCAGGAATCCACGGCTACCCTCATACATCCTATTTTCCACCAGTATCGCCCTACCCACCGCCCCCGCCACCACCACATAGTTATCTCTATATGGCGCCTTACCACTATCTGCCAACACAATACCAAGCGTATGGAGCGGGTTCACCATACCCTCACCCTAGCGTCCCAGGCATGTCCGGCAATGGACCCCACTTCAACGCACCGAACTTCAAGGGACCCCAAACCAATACCGAACCCAACAACCCACCCTTCCCCCAATTTCCCCTGTCAGGTTATCAGGGCATGGGCAGTGGCCATTTTGCACCTGCCCAGACCTCAAGAAATAATTCAACCCAATCACACATTCCTCCAGTCGGCAATACGGATCATTGGGAGCCCCATAACCCCTACACCATAACGCCAGCTACACCTCCCACGTCCCACGATCCTAGCCCCGAACATTCTCCCTCGGGGCTACCCTTATCCACCCCGGTAATGCTGCCCATGGACGATCCAGAAACAGAAATCATAATCGCAGTGATGGGAGTCACAGGTAACCCCCCGGAGTATTCAAAACAGGTAGTTAAATAGCTAAGACCAGTATCAGGCACAGGTAAAAGCTACTTCATCCGGGAAGTCTCCGGCCTTTTAGATGTCGAAGTGAGCAACGGCCTTCATTCTTGTGAGATAGCCCCCTGCCGGAGGATTTGAAACTACGCACTAACAGAAATAAGGTACTTCCAAGGTCCAACCCTATTCTTTTGTATACGCAGGGGTAAAAATAACACTGGTGGATACACCCGGCTTCAACGATACCACTAAGAGCGATACCGAGGTCCTAGCAGACATTTGCGCTTGGACATCATTAAACTATAAGAAAGATAAGCTCCTGTCTGGCATCATCTACTTCCACCGCATCACGGATGTCCGCATGGACGGCTGCTCCTTAAAGAACCTCAGGATGTTCCAAAGATTGTGTGGCCCCGATGCCCTACAGAACGTGCTTCTCACAACTACACAGTGGTCCAATGTCGATCGAGCGATAGGGGAGTTCCGTGAAGACAACCTCCGGCATGGCGATTTCTGGGGAGGACTTATCTCGAAAGGCGCCTCTCTTGAGAGATTCATGGGTACTAGAGAATCCGGATTGGAGCTTATCCACAAATTGATGGAAAATAAACCGAAACCCCTCGATATTCAGGACCAGATGGTAAAGAAAAATATGACACTGGTTGAGACCGATGCAGGAAAATTCATGAACGAGGAATTGCTTTCCCTCTAGAAGCAATATGAGAAAAATTTAGAGCGCCTAGAGGTAGAACGCCAGAAAGCAGTAAAGGAGAAGGACGACGAGATGAGGGAGATCCTAGCACAAGAGCAGGCAAAAACTCAGGAGAAACTGGAAAGGGCCGAAGCTGAAAGGAAGTTGTTAGCAGATCTGCATGCGGAAGAGATGAAAAAACTTGAAGAAGCCGAGAGGAAGAGAGAGGAAGAAAGAGAGAGGAGTGAAAGGGCAGTGATCGCTGTTGATACGAAGGACATCTCGGTTACAGTGCACCTCAAATCCATGTTCACACCTTACAACACCAAAGGGCGCTTGATCTACGACATTGATGACCCCGAGGAATTTGTGAAGGACCCTATCGACATCACGATCAATTACCAATTTAACATCCTTGCCGGGATCGAGGTTTGGATGAAAACGTTCGCAGAATTCTTTGATTCGGGGATGGGGGTTCATAACTATATTAGCCACGATGGAGCACTCTATAAGTGCAAAGCCTGTGATTCTGTCAAACAAGACTCTCAAAAGTTTATCATTTTCAGAAAGGCTTTGCCTGGGATAGGCTCTTGAACTAGTGTTATATCGCGTGTATGAACTATGTTCCTCGAGACCGGAATGTCAGGAGTAAAGGGGACAGGCAAGGTGGTGTAAAAGAGGTATTTGAAGGGGTGTAGGAGGATTTCTTTATTCAGATCTATCTAGGGATTCCAGTAGTGTAGGAAACCGGTTTCCATGTACATTTCACTTCCGTTTTCAATGCTAGGGAAAACAATATCAAGGCCCTGTTTGGCAAACAAGAAAAATGGCATTTTTCCTGACTTCTATGGCATTTTTATTACAAGTGAAATCAGTGTTCCCAAGCGGCCAGTCCGGACCATGGGTCGGCAGTCCGGTCAGTCCGGCCATGGTTTTGAAAAGCCTGGATCAGTCCGGCTTAAATTATCAACGGCCGCCAAAGCCTGCAGGCGTCCAGGCAACCGCCGGGTCGAGAGGATAGGCGACCGCCAGATGCCCATGTAAAGCCGCCAGATACCTTGACAACGAGTGTTGCTCGTGTAAAACTCAACACTGATTGGCTGAGCTGTTAGCTTATGACATTTTATTGAACCATAGATATTTGCGAAAGCCGTCAGGCTGCTGGCTGCTCCCACCCCGATTAGAACAATAAATGCTACACGGTGTGTGTGCTTTTAGATCATCTTAAAGTCAATCAATGTCGCCAGCTTATCCATATA
>Ga0307510_10005848_pt1 | contig 14669 bp, 17 predicted proteins | sample 12_EM_MG_FD_207224 | JGI IMG/M metagenome (GOLD analysis project Ga0307510, IMG submission 207224) | Populus trichocarpa ectomycorrhiza microbial communities from riparian zone in the Pacific Northwest, United States - 12_EM | ecosystem: Host-associated > Plants > Roots > Unclassified | place...
CGAGGGAAAGAACTTCCTGTAGGGGTTTACTCTGACTCGCCTATTGAGCCACACTTTATTTGGCTGCTCTAGCGCGATTTCCAGTTTAACCAAATAATGCGGTATTGAGGGTGAGACAGGTAAGAACTTTGGGTTACCCGGAGGAGGGTGGGGGCCGTAGGCGAGTTTATCGATAGCGGGAATTAGACTAAAAAATAAAATCTAGCACTCCACACGTGCAATATCACCACTTTTCCCTATCCACAAGGAAAGGAGAAGAGTGAAACCAACTGCGGCAACAGCAGACGCTATGGGCGCCAGCGCGAAACACAAGAGAGAAAAACAAAAGGACTTTCGAAAGCCGAAGCTAAAAGTCGGCAAGGCAAAGGCTAAAGCGGACAACTTTACCAATACATCTTTCAAATCGAAAGGTAGAGTGCTCTCCTCCCATTGCTTCCCTGTTCCACTGATTCTCCTCACCCCCCATTGAGGACGCAGGGCTAACACGAACCAGCGATAACCCTCGCAACCCAATCCTTGCACGCCATCGCTCCCTCAACAACCTACCTCTTCACCCACCACCTCTCCCTCCTAACCCATCACAGCGCAACAACCCGGAAAGAATCCCTCTCGTACCTCAAAACCCACCTTCCTGCTGCTCTCTCCATCTCTACTTTCACAACTCCGAATGCAATCTCCAATCTCCCAACCACTTCCTCACTAATCTCCTCCCTCCTCCCACTAATCCTCGACCCATCTGCCTCGGTCCGCACCCAGCTTCTCACACTCCTGATCCACCTCCCACACACACATTTGACCCTACATACGCGCAAGATCTTGCTTTTTGTGAACTCCGCAATGACACACATATCCTCCGACATTCGTGCGGACTCTACCAAATTCCTGGACTGGCTGTTGGGGGCTAGCGGCGAGGAGGTGTTCTCGGCTGGCGGGTGGGGTGTTTGTCTTCGCGGGCTATGTGGGTGTCTGGGGCTTGGTGGCGCTGCAGGTGGGAGTGGAGGCGGAGGTAGCAATGTCATTGTACCAAAGATTCAGGACGGGAGGATTGCTCTACCGCACTTAGCTGTTTTGACCAAAGTCTTGGAAGTAGGGTTGGCCAAGCGGGTGGGTGGTGAAGGGGAACTTGGGGTGGAGGATAGGAGGAGGCCGGATGGGTTGCATGTCTCATATGAAGCGCATAAGCTGCCGAGTCGGTCGAATGTATATGCTTCTTTGGGGTTGTTTGACACGCTGGTTAGTGTTTCTAAGGAGGGGGCTTTATGGGAAGCTGAGCCCGAAGATAGGGACTCGAGGATTAGGTATCTTACTGGCGGGGCCGGGAGGGGGGTGTTTGACTCGCTGATCCTGGGTTTGGGGAGGCTGAAGAAGGGTGGTGGTGAAATGGGGAGGGCTGCTGGGAAGGTATTGGTTGTCTTGGAGGCAGCGGACAGAGAGGGAGCAGCTGCGTGATGTCCCGGTCATGTACTGTACAATAGTGATGTAAGTTGGATCGACACTTCATTGAGCTGCCGTGTTTTATAATTCACTGTTCACGCAATAGGATGATATATTCTCGTCCCCACTCGTCTATGACATCCCAGAATTTACGCCATACGTTTCATACGGCTCTAAAACCCATTCTTCTTCTTTTCCAACTCTTTTCTGTTATCCTACACTACATACCGCCATTGCCTTTACAGATTCAAGCATGAGAACCACTCGAAAAAACAAAAGCCCCGCCACCCCTAATGTACATCAATCTACAGCAAGCACGTTCTCGGCATTCCAACTCCCAAAACGGCAAAAAAATAAAAGAAAAGAAAAAAGAGAAAATATATTCTCTTAATACCTCAAACCGCAAGGTACAGCCATTCAAAATAACCAAAGAAGGTCAAATCAGTCTGGTCGATACCGTTTCAAACCACATCTTCACAATCCCCATGGCGAATTTGCCCAAAATGGCTACCTTGACTAGATGGAACGTACACTGGCGTGGCACTGCATCTTTTCTTGGTGGGCTGGGTAGTTCGGGAGCAAATAGCCCATATCATCATAATCCTGAGAGGGCCCTTCCCAGAGATGCGGCCCGGCCCCGCTCCACGGCGCGAGAGCAACGGAATGGCTGAGGCGCAGGGAGATGCTCCGTTCGCCGAGGATTTCCCTAGTGCAAGGAGCCACTGAATTCATACCCCATTCATCTCTGGCTTGGGCTTCCAGCCGCTCAGAAACACCAGGGGTTCCTTCAACTCCCCCGATCTCTAAACACCCGTCAGTACCTAGCGCCCACTCACGCAATTATTCCTATCTGCTACTTACGAGCTCTTTGTGCTGGGGATTTCAATTCCCTATTCGCACGATCTCGGAAAAAACGATTGAGGACAGAAGAATCGGCTTCGGTGTGAGTATCCTGAAACAGGAATAAAGCACTGCAGGGACTGCTTCCCTGTCCCCCGTCATGGGGCTGGCTATTGGCTATTGGCCGACTCGGAGTCGGTTCGGGCCCCTCTTCCCCCTCCCCTGATTCTGGATCCGGATTGGTGACGCACAGTCTACAAGGGCCAGTGCCATGGTAAGGCGGTTCGAACCCATTCGGACTAGACTTAGACTCGGACTCACCGCTCTCCTCATCACTAGAATCTGAGAGGTAAGACGCGGGGGCGTTGGCGTAAAACCCAGGCTCGGGGTGTGGGATGCGTAGAACAGGGGGAGAAAGAAAGGGGGCCTCGGGAAACATGCACACACCCCCAACCGGTAGGGCTTGCATATCTCTTTCCGTGATGAACCCAGGGCACCGAACCCTGAGACATCTAATCGGGGGTATGTCCAGGAGGTCTCTGGGGGCGAATGTCAATGACCGAGCTGGTAGGAATGAGCAGGGACAGATACTGAGCCGACCTTTCAGTTGTAACACTAGTGGTTGGTAGAGGCGGCATCCCTTCTATTACAATGGGGAGCTTTGTGACAGGGGTATTTCGTTATGTAAACAAAGGTTTTGCTGTTTAGGTTGGTGGTGGTTACGGCTATAGATTGCCAGACACCCACCCATATTAGTTATTTTCTGGACGTGAGGATGAGTGGAGATGAGACCCACCCGATTATGGCTCTTTGGGAAATATAGTGAATGAGGTGCGAATACTATGAAAGCTGCTATTTCCGGGAAATTAGCCCCCGTTTGCACTATTCCCCCCGCGAGGCCAAGATCACAACCCCTGCCAAGCATCGACAATGTATTCTTACCTTACTCGATACCAGGTGGAAGAAGCGGAAGGAGGCCAGGGGTACGGGGATCCTTCCAGAGAGGAAATTTATAGCCCGACGCCTTGAGCGGCAAAGACCTCACTTCCGAGGGTTAGAGCGCGGTTATACTTCCACGACGTGTCGTCGTCGTATACAGTAGCTCAAAAAAAGAGCGGAATCATGCATCATCACTCTTACCAGAGATTCCAGGTATAATGCTTGCGTTCGAATTAAGCTACGATACACACTAGCTGCACCGAAAGAAAAAACAAATAGGTTTTTGTGCCGTATACATTAACTCAATTCAAACGGAAGGCAAATAAGCCTGTCGTGCATACATACATGCCCCAGTATTGACGACCAGAACATCGTCATCGCAATGAAGGGCTAATTCCTCGCTACCGAGCCCGCTCGCTCCCCCTTTTGTTCCTTGTTGCTTATTAGCATTGCTAGCTATGGTCGTAACGTCGAATGGAGGTGGGTCTTTAAATAGCATAACTTTTGTTGGCCCTTCTAGGTTGAGCGCTCTTTCCTCTCACTTCCCCCGCTGTGATAGTCTTAAGCTGGCGAGGCACCATAGATAGACCAAGACCCTTTTTTTGGATTGAGACGTGGGAGGAATTACTGTGCGGTACGATACCGGGAACAACTACTGCTACTACTGCAGCAACTTGTTGCTGCTATTACAAGTAACAGTTATTGCTACTGTGTATTTGTCACCCTCTTCATCACCAATTTAAGCTAGATTTTATTTTTATTTTTATTTATTTTCACTACTATTACTACGGTACTATTACTACTATTACTACTACTTTGCTGCGCTTCCATCGACTCACTCCTATATCTGACCGGCCTAGCCTACCGATACATCCATAGTTCTAAGGGTTGATAGATGAAAATGGTTCTCCCCAACTGCCTCTTCCCCTCAAGAGGTGGAAATAAAAGCAGCCCATATCTCACGCACGGAGATAACTCAAACTTCCTTCATCAAGTCGGTACTGTAAACTCGGGCTTCCATCGCACTTTCTTATAGTCGTCCGGACTACAATACCCCCTCTAGCCTGATACCTCCAACCGAATATTTTCTCCTGGGCCGCAAGAATTCGGGCCTCGTTGGCGCCATGTTTCCGGACCGCGTTGAACACAAAGGCCCACAGTTTAGCACGTCGCCCAGTCATAAACTTTCACTCGACACGCTCTAGTTTTAGAAATATCTACCGGGAGGACAGGAAGAACGTTCTTTGGGCCAATTGAGTATATTCCTACTTCCGATGCACTGTGTGGTGAGCTCCTCGCTTCGACAAACCTTTTGTCAGGTACATTTTTGTCATGATTGGAGAATAAAAGGACGTGCACCCCATGATAATACGATACCCCACATATCCGCTGCCCACGTTGAAACCAAACCCTACCGGTACCCCCAAAGAGCTCAAAGGCCACGCGGGGATTCTATGGGCTCTCACTACTCGAGTACTTTACCGGCATTATAGGTCATCTTATCTAATCGCGTCAACCCGCTCCCAAACCCGCCACTCGAACGCGCCCCAACTTCCCAGGGTCTGGCAAAGAGCGAAAAAAAGGAAGATCGAAAGCCGGGTAACTTCAGCTTCCCATAGATCTAAGTTCCAACTCACTTTCCCTACCCGCCGCCAAACCAAAACAGCTCTCGCTCTCTCATTCACCCACGGACTCACACAACGCACCCCCGCTAGATACTGTATCAGCACCGCAATTTCTTCCTCCAGCACTTCTCCTGCTGCCACTACCTTTCTTCTCCCCTCACTCCCTCAATCGCTACTTTGTACCCGTCTCAATCCCCCCTCTTCCTTCGGCTCCTTCTTCCTGCCTTCTTCGGGATAATAAAGTTTGTCTTCCCCCACGGAGCATCCTTATCATCAATATGCCGGATCGTTCGAATGCTATTTCTCTCGACGACATGATCGCACGCGGTAATTTACCATTTCCTTACGCGTTAGACCTACCTAAGTTCGTTATACTGACCCTTTTTTTGGTGGGGGGGTGCGGGATATCAGAGCGCAGAGCCAGAGCTTCTGAAGTCGCCAGCGCAACTCTCGGAAAAGCACGTACCCAAGCTAGTGGTGATATGTTCTCGGCAAAGACGCACCGGGGAGGAGCCACTGGAGGAGGAGGAAAGGTATGCAACTACTGTGAATTTTTCTCTCGCTCGCTATCTCGAGGGCTATACAAGCCCGCAAGAAAACCACCTTTCCCCAAGAAGAAACGTGAAAGAGGAAGAAAACCCTTTGTCACTACCTATTTCCTACCTCTCTATATATCTCCCACAATTACTGGCGGTCTTTTTTTACCTTCGTTTTCCACTGTACCTAACACCAAACTATTTCCTCTAGCGGACGGTCACCTCCGGGAACGGCATGAGCGGGGGCAGTGGCTCGGACGGAAAGTGGACGCACGACCTCCACCGCAAAGTCAATCCAAATGCTTCGCGAGTATCCAAGCTTCCAACAACCCTATCGCCGGCTGTCGCACGATCTCTACAAAACAACCGACTCTTCGCCGCTCTCCATGGCACCCCAAATGCCTCCGGAACAACCTTTCCCCCTATATCTACTTCAATGAGCACACCCTCAACCGGGCTGAGGAATACCAATAACGGCGGTGGGGACGGGCTTACCATCCGCGGCGCATCATCCGCACCCCCTGCCGGCTTCTCGATCAGAGGTTCTGCAGGCCCGTTCGTCGTTCAGGCCGCGAACTTCGCGCCGGGGACCACCGCTGAAGACGTCAAAATGGCCATGCGAGAGCTTGGCAGGATCCTCAGTTGCATAGTACTATCCCCCACGCCATCAGTCACTTGCGAGATCGTCTTTGAAAAGAAAGACGCAGCAGATAATTGTATCGCACAGTTCCATAATCAACTTGCCGACGGTAACCCTTCCCCACCCCCTCGCAAAATGCGAAAGCAGAAGCTAATCATGAATGAACGAACACGATAGGCCGTAGGTTGTCACTAACTCTAAAAGAGGGCCCCCCGATCAGTCGCCTAATGCTGAGCCAGAATTCCACCCTCGGCAATTCCTCCGCCCGCCTGAACTCTCTCTCGCACACCAATCCCAATGCTGCTAGGGAAGAAGCGGACCGCCAAAGGCGGCAGGCAAATGTTAGCTTTCAGGATGGGAGTTATGGGGTGCGCCCCCCACCGTTGTACTCTGATGCGCTGGTGCAGAAGGGGAGGGGATTCTCTTCGAGGTAGATCTGTAGTGGAGAAAGCATTTCTACTTCTGTTCCTATTACCATACGTGTAGGTTTACTAGTGGGAATGTTTTCTTGCACCTTTGTGTTTGGGGATGGGAGGAGGGTGGGAAGTGAGTCAAGTAAGGTATTCAATATTCAAAACCGAATACGGAAATGGAAGTGGGTGTCCCTGGCGCACTCACAATTTATCAAAATATTCACCAACTCTACCCACCTACCACCAATGCCGCCTTCTCCCCCGCTTTTTCTCCCACCCTCATCCCCCACCTTAGCAACTCACTCATATACCAGTACATTTATAACTTACCATTTCTTCCCCCCCTCCATCCATCCTCTCTCTCTCTCTCTCTCTCTCTCTCTCTCTCTCTCCCCTTCTAGTTTTAACTTGAGAGATGATGTCTTTCTTCTTTCTCTATTTTCGCACTTGAAGACCAAAGAAAGGGAGAGAGAGAAGGCTATAATTAGTATTGAAATGAACAAACGAATGCATGCATGAATAGGGTCAAATTTCTAGGACAGTGCTGTATTGTATCGTTCCATGTGCCAGTACGCTGCGGTATGGTATGGACCGTATGACAAAGGCGATATAAATACGGGATACAGGATATAGTAGGTCAAGGCAGGGACTTATTTGTTGGATTGGAAATACTTGACGAGTATAGTACTTTGTCGGTGCGCAACTTGGCACTTGACTCAGTATTTGGCGTCGTGCTGTATGGCAGAACAAAGTGAATTGCTCTTTGTACGAGATGACGCTCGTAGAGTAAACTTTTACTCCTAAATTGGTGCTATCATACGGCACAAGAAACCGGGATTTTCCCCGGCCCTACCTCCGGCCCGCGCGCTAAGCCAAGATTACACAAACCCGGTCATTGACACCCAAAACTCCAGACCCGCTCTAAAACAGATTGGAAAGGCCATAGCACATGACAATAGAGCCGGAAATCTAATGTATGATAAAGGGAAAAAAGTAAATGAAAAATGAAAGGGAACAGAATGGGGAATGGTATTTTTAGTCCCCTCGTAGAAGGAAAAAAAAGCGAGACCCCACTATCAACGCATGACAATGCTCACTCCGAGTCCTTTTTCCAAAAATACTTCCTCCACCTCCAACTTATCGATGGGGAAACCCGGGGCGTTACACTAATAAACAAGCGTTCAGAGGCGGGTAGGGAATCGACATATCTAAAATAAAAAAAACTCCCGCAAGGTCAGCTAAAACGAATCCCTCCCTAGTATTATGGCGACAAGCCAGAGCCCTGTGACAATAACTGGTGAACGGCTGACAATGTCTCAAGGCTTACCGCGTCCAGGTGTTTGTAAGAACCATTTGCTTCACCGCCACTTCGGCCCCGTCAAAGACCTTTTCCAGGTCCTCTGGAATCCACGGTAATTGGGAACCTTTCGCGCAGTTTTCCCGGGGAGGGGCAGAACGGTCTGGGTCAATTTCTAGTTCCGCAACTCCTGCTCCTGCCTTGGGATCCTCTCCACAGATCTCGCGAAACTCTTTTCGTTCTGGGAGGCATCTGGCATTGGCTATGACGTCGTCTGCAAATGGGGCGATCGTTGCTTTGGAGTGGGTGTTGAAATAGTCGGCCGATAAGTTTCGTCGTAGCCCAGGATTAGAGTCGCCGAAGGCTTGGTCTAAAATGAGGTAGATGTCGTCGTCGAGATTTAATGGAAAGGAAGACGTCTCTTTGTGAACCAATGTCTGGAATATTTCCTTTGCCGCGCTATACAATGCTCTGAGGACGGGCGGTGGCACCCCCCCACTCCGTAAATTTACCCCCGATGATCTCCACTTTTCCTTCCAGTTTTCCACCTGCTTGAGAAATATAATGTTCTCCCCGGTGAGGTCCTTCGTGGCAGCAAACTCCTCCAACCGTTCGATATCATCCCGTAGCGCCTTTTCGAGAGCTGCTAGGCTGTATTTCGAGAATTTGGCATGGCCGGGCTCCCCTCTAGGCCTTCTCTGACGCTTCTTGAACTCCCATATCTCGATAATGGGGAAAAAGAGGATAGCAAACTCCATCGCTCCTAGACCCGGCACAAACCTAGAGGAAATCGTTCTTAGTACTAGCTCTTCAAGGCAACTCTACTGATGTGCTCACCATAGATTCGGAGGCCAATAAGAATTCATAACATAGAATTCAGGTGTAAACCAGGTCGATAGCCAAAGTGGCAGAGCTGGAAGACTATAGAATACGAAAAAATCATTAGAACCAAAAACACCCCCGAGAGTAGAATGACAGAGCCATCCTCGAGGACAAAAAGACTCTGGGCATCTTTTTTTCTCCTTAGAAGGAAAACCGACCTGAATAGTATAGCTAATGTAGTTTGCAGCCTCCATCTGTGGGTGTCTTGGATCTTTCTGATCTTGTAAAGTATAAAGGGCCCAAAGCCATAGGTCCAGATCGCTTGCCAGGCGCCGGAGGGAAACCTAGCACAAGATCAAAAAAATTCATCCGGGAACACTCCCATCTTATCTGCATCACAAGGGGGGCAGGCAGTGATTACGCATACGAGTAGTCTGCGTGCGACGTACCATTCCCAGCCAGCACGACACTGGAATCCAGTGCCTGACTTTGACACTAGGCCGTAGTTCGAATGGAAACGTCGAGATATAAGAAATATAACCGTACTGACCAAGGCCTTGTGCTCGAGTAATGGTTTTAGTACATGATCTTACACATCCTTTCTCTGATGGGAAGCTTATTGCCCTTTCCCCCAGCACATACCTGCAATGTTGTCCCGACGGCTATTATGATGTAACTTAGGTTTTCTTCAGAATACACATTTTTTGCCACCGTTTCCGGCATCGGTGCAACGGCCCTTTTGTGGGAGTTGCATCCCCTACGCTTACGGAGCTTGTAAGATAGCTGTTTCTCGATCTTAACCATAGAAGGTGCTTTTGCCCCCAGAACAGACTGAAAAGCTGCATGTTCTGTGCCTGAAAGAGTGCGATCCCGAGGCTAAGGTTACAAATACCGTACGTTAATAAACTTCGCCAGCTTCGTTAACGGGATGACAGCTTACGGCAAACATATACTCATAATCCAATACTCTAGAGCACATGGCAACGACCCGTTAAGTGGGTAGAGGAGCATATCGAAACTCAACTGCAGGTGCAACATAAGCAACGCCGAACTTACTAATGGGACATTCCTGAGGCGTATGAAAGGCAATTTTTGGTGGATTAAGAAAACCATGAAACAAACGACGAAAGCAACCGTCCATAATGCAAAAGCAGCAGCATAAATCTTCCCAACACTATTCCACCGTGGACTCCCGTACTTTGGCGGCTCCATCATGCCCATAGTATCCACTCCTATAACATCCATGATGTAACTCTCGTGGGGTTATAGCAGGTCAAATGTACAGTTGTTAGCGAAATTGAAGACTGGCTTTTCTAGATATTAAAGATAAGCTCTGTTTGATAAACGCGATCAAGGATAAGTCCGACTGGTGGTAAGAAGGTAGGAACCGGCCCTGCCGTTCAGGAAAGACGGTAGGAAAGAGGAAAAAGTATTTGGTGCAGCTCCGCACGAATAGGGGACGAATACGAGATACTAGGGAGAAGGAAGAGAGAACTTAGGATCGAAGAGTATAAATCAAATCACATCGGGGAAACATAACCAGGAACACATGTACTATTGAGGGCGGATGTTGGATAGGATATGACAAAAGTGGGGAGGTGAGAAGCGGAGTGCAAAGCGACATTACGAGGAAGAAATAGGTTGAGACTATGGGCTGAGGTGAGGAAATATGAATCTGATACAGGACGAGTTGGTGGGGCGGGATAATTGTAAAGAAAAAGGATGGAAAGGGGGTAGGAAGAGTGGGGTCAAGGAGGACGAGCCAGAGAAGGAGGTAGAGCTTCTGGAAGGTAAGGGCTGTACGAGTACTCGAGTACGGTAGAATGTAGGATGTAGAATGTAGAATATGAACTGCCGGTAGCTTGCGTAGTCTTGGGCCTTAAAAGGGGAACACAGGGTCGGAGGGAGGGTTTGCCGGTATCACGCTTTCCCACAGCCAGGACATGTCCGAGATACCGATACCGTTACGGGCACTTGGTTTGCGGTACGATACTGCCGTGGATATTCTTTGCCTAATTTTGTCATGCGCGCTCGTCAGGTTGTGGGTACTTGTACCGGTGCTGTGGACTACGGTACGGTACTGGCACAGTTATCCGCTCATTCCCGGGAGTTGGGAGTTGGAACAGTTGGAACAGAAGCCTTGCTTGCAGTGTACTCGGAACTCCCCTTCACAGTTCCATTTGCGGCCTTGAGCCTCTGATGCACACAAGCGTACCGTACTACTGTACTCAGTACAGTACGAGCACAGCACAGCACCGGCAAAGCCACTGCTCGGACACAGATGGCTTCTTTCTCTTAAATTTACATGCCCTGCTTATATCGAGTGAGAATGTGCGGTCGCAAATATACGGTGGCAACAAGAACACACCATACATTCGCTTCCGTAAAGTTCTCGCAACCCCGCAGGTATCTATAGTGGTGTCTTGGCACCAACGATGTACCCTGTCTCCAGAATTTACGTAGCGAGTATTGTAAAACTCATCAACAATCATGGCTCCTCCGCATCATTCCAATACGTCAAAATAAGTTAGAGAACGGTATGATAAAAACCATGATATCGCCTTGCTATCCAATCTCGGGATGGGATACAAACAGATAGCGAAGATGAAAAATACTCCGATCTCCACAGTTGCAGGGGTGGTTCAGCGCAAAGCACAATTGATAGATTGGTTGATCGGATGCCACACCGTATTGTATTGTAGCTGTAGTTGATAGTAACGGAAGTCAAATAAAGTGGTAGATTCAAAGTGGAACTATGACTTCTGGTAGTCTATCTCTTCGTTTAATATTCTCCTTATATCAAAATATCCTTGAGTGAGCGTGATCGTTGCTGAGTTTCACACTAATCACTACCTAAAATCTAGAGACGGGGTACATCGTTGGTGCCAAGACACCACCACAGATACCTGCGGGGTTACGAGAACTTTGCGGAAGCGAGTGTACTCGGGGGTACGGAGTCAAAAGACGGGCGCACCCCATATACAGTAACTAGGGGCTTTCCACCATAGAAACGGGGTTTCTTGGCATTCCCCCGCATGGCAGCAAAAGTCGGGCGCACCCCCAGAATAGGAAATAAACCAAGATATTTCGTGGCACCGCGCCAGACTTACCCTTGTGCCCGAGGTACGCGCAGCACAACCTGCTGGAGCCTTGGCACGGCGAGCACATCAGAGGCGAGAAAACCTTTTAAATATGATACAATGCATTTTTGTGCATACCTTTCGGATACCGTAAAAACTCAAATAGAAGAAACATGTGCTAAGGTGTTGAATTAAGCTTTCCCACTAAAGAAAGGGGCAATTGCATAGCGTGTAAAGTCACGACGCGTTTAAGACATATGCTTTGACCTTGAATTTCAACCTCAAGTCATCGCTTTCAGAGTAATGATATCGTAGAAAGTAGATGATATGATTAATAAATATCATGGGAGTTATAAAAAAGTGTAAATAAATAAAGAAATAATAACATAAACAAAGAGAATACAGTACTACTTCTACACTGTAAAGTCCAAGAAGCATACTTCCAATATCGACGACTCAAACACTATAATACAGCAAATGGCGCAACGAACCGAGCGAAGTAGAGGCAGTGCCCGCTCAAAGGTTACAGTAGTTCTTCCAGAGCTTCCGCCTGGTAGGTTCTATACCCAGAAGCAACACAAGTGAGGACCGAAGCGGCAGCCGGTAGCCACAAGAACTCGAACAGCCCCGCTGATGGTACAGAACTGCCGCAAGTCCTATACCATCAACTATAAGCTGCGAGTACTCTCGTGGCTACAAACAGCCTCAATTCCCTGTGGGCCCAGCAAATTTCGGCAGCCCACAATCCGGGAGGCTGCTGACCGATGTAAGATTCCCTTTGGGAATCTCGGAAGGTGGCAGAGGGAGGAGAAGGCCGGAAGATACCTAGAAATATCAGCAAGTGCTCGTAGATTAGAAGGGGGAGGAAGGAGAAGGAAATGGGTTGAAATAGAGTGAAGGTTGTATGAGTGCTTTCGCCAACGGCGAGCAGAAGGAAAGGTGGTTCGCTGGAGTTGCTTTCGCCAAAATGCAAAACGTTTGTATACTGAGACCTATTCAGATATGAAAGTTAGACAATTTTGCTTCTCGAACGGATGGTTTCGGGGGTTCTTATCTTGCCATAAGATTACCCTCCATGCAATAACTAATAAGGCCAGTGAGCTGCCTATAGATTATATTGACGCGTTAGTTAACTGGATGAAGTTTAATCGGAGGAACTCACAATTGCGACCTGAAAGTCCCTCTGCCCCTTCCGATACCCCAGGGGAGGTTGGTCGTTACAGATTGGGCAATATCTGTAACATGGACCAAACTCCCCTACCTTTCAAATATCTCAGCGGTCGAACCTATAACTAGCAAGGCGAGAAGACAATTTGGGTACAAGGAAGTCAGCAGTCTGGCTGGGAAAAAAGACAGGCAACAATTCAACTTACAATTTTTGCCGATGCTGTCTAGTGTTCATTATGGGGCCTTCGGGGCCCCGAAACCGGCGGGCCCCCGCCTCAATTCCCCGCCACGGTCAATGGCCCGGGGCAGGGCGTTTCTTTTTTCAACCCCTGCCCCTGGCCCCGTCCAGGCCCCCGCCCTGTTCAATGCCCCGAACAGCCCCCCGTCAATGAATTTTCTCCGCCCAGGGCCCCGCTTTTTCGTATATTCCCCTCTTGAACATTGCTCTTTTGATACATGATTGAGTAATTGTGTGAGCAGATACACGTCCCTGGCATGAATGGACCGAACAAGCACCACGTCTCTTACAACCACTGTCATTGAAATTGCACCGCCGTGTGATCAATCACATTTAGGTTTTCGACCAATAGCCTTCCTTGGACCCCTCTTCACGACGGCTTCAAGTCTTTATTCCCAGTGGATTTTCCCCTCGGTTTAATTTGTCTTTGAGAGATAATTTTATCTCTTTTCATCACTTTTATTTAACCTCCATCACCCGTCAACTGCCCGGTATCGGTAAAGATGGTTAAGAGAGGTTCAACAACGTTTTCGGCGACCAAGGTTGCTAAGGCGGGTTTGACGGCTACGGCCGCCTTACAAAAAATTATGGACTTGGAGAAGGATGTCTCTAAGGTGCGTCACCATGTTTCTGTCTTGTCGAAGAGGAATCATGGACTGCAGAAAGAGGTGGAAAGGTTGAAGAAAGAGGAGGTGGAGGTGTCTTCTGAGGTGGCTTCGCCTGAAAGGGTTGAGGAGCCTGAGCCACTAGTTGTGGCTGAGCCCGAAGAAGAGGTGGCAGTGGAGGTTGTGGCGGTGGCGTCTGTGGCGAAGCCTGGTGGGGCTGAGTCAAGAGTGGCGCTGGAGGTGGGTGAAGGGGGAGGACCTTCGGCTATCGGTGTGCCGGTGTCGGAGGGTAAGAGGAGGAGGGTGGATGATTCGAGTGAGGAGGGGGAGGAAGAGGGTAGGTTGGCGGTGCCCTTTGTACCGTTGGGACCGGCGGCATTGGTTCCGAGGGGTCCGAGGGCGGAGAGAGGAAGGCAAATGCGTGACCGGGAGAGGTTGGTCGGGCATGAGAGGAGGGGGGAGTTGGCGAGGTTGAGGGAGGAGATCTGGAGCGAAGGAAATGGGAAGAGAGTGGCGGGGGTGCGTAACGGGATGGGAGGGGATTCCTTCCGAACCAGAGGGTCTTATGCCCATGCGCGGGGTGGTGGACATGTGGGGGTGAGGCATGAGGGATTTGTACCTTACCGACGATGGCATTGACCGGGGTCAAGAGGGGCTTAGGATTCGCAGCGGGCGGAGATCGTGGGCGCTAAAGACTCACATGAATAGGCTCGGGGCTTGCGAGTAGGTTGTTGGTAGGGTGGGGGTTGATGGGTAGTGAAGATGAGTGGGGGTGATTTGGAGCGGACGGGAGTGCGGCCTGGAAAGTTATCCTTTGTATAGCAGATGTAGGGTCCACGACTGTATTAAAGGGTGGGCCATAAGCTTTAGAGTAGCATGAGCGCCCCAATAGGAAAAAGTTTATAAAAAAAAAAAAGAAAAAAAAAATGGACCGAACACCGCCGAGGTTACGGGAGCTGAAAGCCCTTTGCCAAGGAGCCCCCTGGTGTTCGGTCCATTCATGCCAGGGACGTGTACCAAAAACCACATACCT
>Ga0307510_10005849_pt1 | contig 14668 bp, 18 predicted proteins | sample 12_EM_MG_FD_207224 | JGI IMG/M metagenome (GOLD analysis project Ga0307510, IMG submission 207224) | Populus trichocarpa ectomycorrhiza microbial communities from riparian zone in the Pacific Northwest, United States - 12_EM | ecosystem: Host-associated > Plants > Roots > Unclassified | place...
ATACACCGAATTCTCGGAGCCCCAGGACTAGTGTAGCTCCCGAGCGGCGGAGAGACTCTCCGCTCCTGCACTGTCCCTTGTGTCATAGGCGGATTGGTCTTTGGGCCATCAGTTCGGCCCCTCCCACGACGGACAGTAATACAGGTTCAGCCCTGCCCCCAAAGGCGCGCGAGATTGATCTACTCAGAGAACATCGACCGTACTGCCCATATGTCGTGCGCTCTACAGCGGTCCCTTCCTTGCCCATTGCACCGACAAACGCCCAACACTTAAGGGCGCCTTCTTCCACACCATCACTCACATCATTTACATCATTCCTTTCTTCGTCGAACACGTCACAGGCGCAGGCCAATGCCCAACAGCCCGATGCTGTAGAGGGTTGGCGGGCTGTGTTGATGGTTGTGTTACGCTATCGTATGGGCCAGTGGCAACGTCGAAAGGTGTCCAAGGGTCTACCAGAGCGTGTCGACGGTGAGCCAGATACGACCCAAAATCAACCAAGCGTTGTACCACCCGGGACACATCCCGAGATTGGGGAAGAGTCGTGGGTTGAAGTTGACCCTGTGGAGGCGATGGTCGAGGGAGTGAAAAGCAGAGGGGTGAGTCCTTCGTTCCAGTAGTGACATAAGCAAACACTGATGACTGACTACAGGGCACTGATCTGTTGAGATATGTAAAAAATCTGCTGGGCTAGTTGATACAGTATCATACTGCAGTGGATTGGATTGATGGTTGATGCACGTAGTTACACACAGTGAGGTCGAATTTGATATAATTATTGTATCGACTTGAGGCACGACCGCCACTGGTTTTACCAACAACATCCTAACATAACAACCATCACTGTCTCCTCGCTTGACTGCACAATCTCTCCTTTTTATTCATTCCTTTTTCTTCATACTCGATTAAATCACCGTCGGTCGAGCTCCATGCCCACTGCCCGACATTATACCCGTCTCTCTAATCCACGAGCGAGCCTCCATGCAGACCGTGAAATGGATGCTGCATTTGACGACGATGACAAGGATGACCATGGAGAGACGGCACCCCTCACCCTCCATCAACAGCGAACTCCCGTATCGATAGGACCGCCACCTTTGCGTAGTATCAGCGACGACGACGCTTCAGCACCGAATGCGTACGACTTTGAGTGCGACTACGACCACCCCCCGCCAGGCTCGCCCCCTGCCCACACCACCTCCGCCTTCCCCAACGATTACGGCAACTCCAACGGTTTGCTCCCCACATCCCCCGTCGTCCGCTCGCCGCAGCGGTCTATCTTTAGCAGGACGTTCGGTGCATTTTTTCCGCAGTCGTACCAACCCGTTCCCGGCGATAGCCGTCCGAGGGGTGGGGGCACCGACAACGATGGCGTCTTCGCGAACGTGACGGCGAAACCCACGCCGCCCATATCGATACGGGTCGAGAGCGGGGACATCCATATCGTCCCAGAGGAGACGCAACAGGAAGCGCCCCCCGTACGTTCTCGTTCTCTCCCCTTTTCCTGCCCTCGGCCAAAGGGCAAAAATTAATCTGCGGGCTTTTCGGCTAACCTGGTTTTGTTTTTGACCCCTTTCCGTCGTCGCCGTTTCCAGTCCTACGTGGCGGCGTCGGCAGATGCAGCGCCCTCCTACTGGGAAACCATCGTGCACGCCCCGGCGGGGCTGGACATGAACGGCGACATGATCATTGACGAGCTGCCCACCGGCTCGGTCCTCGCATTCGTGCTCACCACCCTCATCTCTTGGTTCTTCCAGCTGCCCGGCTTCATACTCACGTATCTCCTGCACGGCACGCACGCCGGCCGATTCGGCGCACAGGCCGGGCTCGCCCTCACGCTCATTCAGTGGGGACTCGGCACGACCGTCATGGGCGCGTTTCCCTCGGACGACCCACCACCACCGCCCCCGCCAGATGAGTTTGGCTTTGGCGCCGCGCCGCCGCCTCCTCCTCCCGGAACGGGCAGACCCCCGGGTCCACCGGAAGGTCCTTTCCCCGTTGGCGGGATGATGGGAAATATGACAATGATGGACGAGGGTGGCGGTTCGTCGCTCGCGGATATGCAGTATACGGGGCACGAATGGATATCGTTCCTTCTCATGACAATCGGTTCGTCCACAAAGTCCTTTCTCTCGTCCTCTCCGTGCCCGCGTCTGCTGCTGCTTCGGACTGACAGAAGAGAAAACACCGCGTACAGGCTGGTTCTTGCTTCTCACGTCCATGATTGGCTATTTCCGCGTGAAGCGCTTCGAATTGTCGGTCCGCGCATCGCGCACGGTCCCAACGTCGCTTTCGACCGAAGACATCCAGCGCGACGTCGCGTTTCGACGGAACCTCGAGGACGTTTTCGGCATCAACGTCGTCTTTGACTCGGAGACTGCAGCGACCGCGGCGAACCTCGCGCCATCGCACAGTCCGGAGGAAATACGACGGACGAGAGTTCTCAGGGCGATCGAAGAGGCACGACTCCAGAATGACCTGCGCAGCGCTGGGTTGCTATAGACTCGCCGCGGGGCTCCCACCGCTGTCTATCGTGCTTATATTTACTGTTCTCGGGGGTTATATATGTTTGCATCTTTCTTGCGGACCACCTTTGCTCACTTCACTGGATTGGATGTACTCATCGCTCCTTGACTTACTCATTCTTGGCCCCGCAGAAGCCGTCCTCTCGCTCACTCTCCCGTTGTAAATTACTACAGTCAAATAATTTGGGGGGAATCGACGGATTCGCTTTGCGAACTTGAACTCAAAGAGTCCATGGACTCGACTCGAGAGCGCGACTTTCTTACCTTGAGAACCCTCAGACCGGGCTGGCCATCAGCATCAGCCGTGGCTTTACCCCCCGAAAACCCTCGACACGTTCGTTCGTTCATTCGACATATGGTGAGAAGCGCCGCCACGCGACGGGGGTCATACGAGCGTAATTGAACGCGGCCCACCTGGGCCGCATCGTGGCATCACGGAATCAGCAAGTGTTCTGGATCTCAGGGCACACCCCTCCCTCACCGTCTATCCCCGAGAAGAAGAAAGACCGTGGGTCAGGAACCCCACTCCTTCGCAGAAGAGGTCGGGACCAGTGGGGTAAACTTGAGAAGGATGATCCACTCCCCTTCAACGACAAGATTCACCATCAAACATCCTGCGAATAGGGTCGTTCGGATCGTATAGACTTTGGTTTTTGACCAGGGTCTCACGAGGATCTATCCCCAATTCAGCCGTCTCTGATAACACGCCACGGTTGAACTGTCTGGGCGTTGCGCAGCGCTGACCGTCTGATGGATAGAAAGTTCGGTTGTGGCGTCCTGGGCGAGAAAGTAACAAGTGAGCCCCGCTCCTCTCTGTCCAGTGCGCGACAAGTTGACGTAATCGTACGGTCAGGATATCAATCGCAACATCAGCACAAAGGGTCCCGTCACTTAAAGTTGACTGTGGAGCAGACCACGATAGGGCTCAGAAAGCGACGTAAGAAAACAAAGAACTCACCCTGACACATGGCTTCAATCGGGCTTCCGAGTCGGACTCCGAACGATCAGAATGAGAATGACCAAGAGGGTTTGATTTAGGGGCTATCTCAGAAGAGTTGACAGACAGGAACTAGATCTATCCGCCGCGTGCTCCACGACTGACGCCAGACCAAAAGAAACGAGGCAGACAGGACAGCGTAATAAGTTCATTTACGCGAAATGTGATAATGGCGGCGGTGTACCCTTTGGTGCATTTCACACAATCGCACATCGTGGCCCACATCCATGCCGCCGCGGGGAATCGAGATGTCGAGATGTCAGAGAAATCGTAATCCGCCAATGACCTTCATCGACATGGCCACATGCGCTCTGCACTATTCTTCCCAGTGGAGCATACGCATTCAGTTCTCAAGCGTGACCCTTCTGTGCTTGGGAATTTCAGGCAGAAGGCAGCGGGTGCCATGATCGTGCCATCCCGTGCCTCAGCGGCGCATCACATCTCCCGTTGAATGGAAGAGGTCGCGCGGGGTCGCGCGCGAATTTTTGCGCAGCTCGTCCGTGATAAGTCTTCGACCTCTTCATGGCGGTTGATTCGGATAACGTAAAAAAAATCGCTCGGGCCATCCATCCCCTAGAGCAATCGCGGGTGAGTGCCGCACGCCAAGTTTTTTGAGGGTGGTTGAGTGCAAGACCTCGGACCATGCATGGGCACGAGGCATCCGGGTTTTTCGAGGGTCGTTACTACTTACTCACATGGTCCCATCAGCGGGTCATCTCGACGCCGTGAGATTTCCACCCCCTCCACGAGGATGCGATGCGGATCGATGCGGGCGGGGCACACTTACCGAAGGGAGGCGCTACTCCCCTAGCTTGCTCTCTCCAACGCGATCTCTTCTTCAGACCGCGGCGGCGGCAGCGGCGGTGGCGCGTCGTTCTGCACGTCTGATGAGAGCTGGCGTCCGCAGCTGCTACCTTCTCCTTCTGCGCGTTCGCTTCCAACCCGACCTACGACCGAAATCCCCATTTCGTCGGGGCACCGAGTCGCAGTGGAGCGACGGCACGAACGCGCCAGTTTTTTTGTGGCCGAGCGAGTGCTGCGGTTGTTGGATTTGCCCCTCCCAACGAACGATAAGGTTGTCCGCAGTCCCTCTCGAGAACTAACCATTTCAAAAACGACAGAAGCGAAGGCGTGTGTAGCTTCTCGTGGAGACGTGTGGGATGTCCGCATTGGACGACGCTGGGGATGCCATGTGTGTAGAGAGAGCTGACGTCCTTAGAGCGGTGTTAGATAGGTCGTAAACTGCACCTGGGACGTTGCGCGCAGACGCGTAAGAAAAGATAAGGGGAGGGATTTTTGCGGATATGTGAGGTCACTGAGGTCACCAACCCTGTACCATGAATTTTTTGGTCGCAGTGGCACTTTTTTCGCCAGTGAACGACATGGTGGTTCAAAGCAAGAGGATTGAATAGGAGAGAATAAGCGTGTTGATGGTAGCAGTGATCCGAGGCCCAAAAGTAAGTTTCGGTTTTCGACTTGGACTTTCCAAAGCGCAGCAGCGACGCCGCGGCCACTTCAAGCTTTCGCAGCGCTTTTGCTTTGCTTCCCTTTTTTTCTTGTTTCTTTCAGGGGAAATCAATCAAGCTGGCATAGAATCGCGTGTCTCGCAATCTAGCTCTCAAAGGTACGACCAAAGCCACGGGTCAAGGGCCTGGGTCCGATATCATATCATAATCTATGCTACAGTACCAGGGGGCGGGCTCACAACGAGGGAGGCAGGCGGCCTTAGGGCGTTCCGTTATCGACCCCGGACTCGCGCATGGAAATTTCAGATCGAGAGGTTCAAGTTTGGCCGTCCTGCTCTGTATATAAGGCCCTCGTTCTTTGGCCTGAGGATATCAGCACACCCACTACGACATGGATAACAGCATCGGAGCACAGTTTCAGGCTCAGGTCAAATTCTCCCCCCCACTTGACGATCAGCGTCGCTCGTGGGCCCTTGAAATCCTCAGACGCGAGCAAGTTACTTCGGTAGGATGACGAGATCGCGTCCGTGTCCTAACTAATTTTTATCTCACAGGTGCTAGATGTGGGCTGTGGTGAGGGTGTCTTCCTCCAGCGCCTCACGAACACCCAGCCATGGCGTGCATACACCTCCGCTACGCCCGCCCCGGCTGCTTTTGAAAAGCCCGACTTTATCCACGTTCGGGAACTTCACGGTCTTGACATTTCAAAAAGCGACCTTCTGTATGCGGCCGACGTGACGGCCCCGCAAAAGCTCACATATGGCTGGACGCGGTTCGAACAACTCGATGTGAATATCTGGGAGGGTGATCTGCAGGTTCCGAATCCCACCTTCAACGACATTGATTGCATCGTCGCTACAGAAGTGTAAGACTCCCAACGCCCGCCTACTCTCTGACTTGGCTGACACACTAAATTCTAGGATTGAGCATCTCGACGATGACGCCCTCAATGCCTTCGCCCCGGTCTTACTGGGGAACTATTCGCCTCGTTTACTTCTGTTTACCACCCCCTCTTTCGACTTCAACACGCGTTTCCGTGCGCCGGGCGATGAAGACTGGGGTTTCGTTGACCCCACCGGCCGCAGCACCCGCACCTTCCGCGACCCCGACCACAAGTTTGAGTGGACTGTAGACGAATGTGAGGAGTGGTCTAAAGCGGCCGCCGACGAATGGGGATACGAAGTCGTCGTCAATGGCATCGGATGCTCCATCGCCAAGGACCCGTGGGGGCGGGACACTGACACCATCAAAGCCAGCCAAGCCGTCACCTTCCGAAGACGCGAAGGAGACGAGTGGGCAGCAAAACGGGCAGCCAAATACGCGGCGTGGGCGTCGAGCACGTCAGAAACCACCACTCAGCCACACAACCTCCTGACCACACATCGATACGAGGCGCACCCTAGCGCCCAGAAACCCGCCCCTCGCGACGACATTGTGGCCGCCGTCAAAGCAGTCATTCAAGACGTTGGCTCCCCCGCAAGCACCGTCTTTGAGCTCTGGCGCGAGGACTCTGTCTCTACGCTCTGCGCTGGGTGGTTGGAAGTATTACTTGACGTCCTGGACCGGGACGAGTCGTTGGTGGTCCAAAAGGAGGGGAAGCACGCGGAGGAGTGGAAGGTTGAAGCACCCGGCCTCGAGTTGCTCGGCAAGAATCCTTGGGAGATAGCCTTCCAGCAGGACGACGGCGAGTCATCTGAAACCACCACCGAGACCTACGACGACGACGACTTCGCGGAGGAGTACGACGAAGAATACGATGGTCAGTATTGGGACGAGACTGAGGATTCTGGTTGGGCGATGTCAGACGCTGAGGGTGGGTGCGGCGCAGAGAACACTGATACCAAAGCATCGGAAGAGTGGAAGCCAGCGCCTGACTGGCTCATCGAAGAAAGCAGCTGGGACTGACCTCTCGCCCATATTTGATCACTCTTTACGAATTAAATGTATAAATAGCGTAGTAGCCAGAAAGGGAAAGGATTATATATGCAGCTCATTTACACTATTGACGACAAAGAAACTAGAGCGCGAGAAACGAGAACACCTGAACGGACATCGTGACTCCAAAGTTCGCCGTGAATGGGTTGGTGACGTACGTGAAAGAAAAAAAACCCCTCCTCCCAGGGTTCATCGCTCTTCAGTGTTCCAGCCCAAAATTCACCTTCGGAGCTAGTGGTGCCATCCGGCTAAATCAGGACGGTCTCTTAGAAAAAACATGACGAGATGAGCGGACCTTCGAGCGGATGTAATTGGGCCAAGTACGCTATGGCCCACATCAGGTAGCAACACGTGAGGGTCAGCATCAGGCTGGTTCGGATGAGTCTACGCGAGAAGTGGTAGTAGGTCAAGGGCTGCGCAGCTGACGCGGAATGAGTGTGAACACACGTTTGTTGAGGACCTTTGCGAACAGAGACCCACGACACTGCCATAAGGCCTGCAATGACGAAGAGGACGAGGACCACGGGGAACGCGGATGCCATGACTGTGTACGGTGGTACGATAGTACGAACAAGTTGGGCCTTGGGCCAAGTCGGGTCATCACGTGATGTGAAACGTATGACCATAGGCCACGTGCCATGTATTATGGGGCTGTGCTATTACAACATAACTTTTAATCAAACTTCCGACGACGGTACGGTACGTGATAATCCGTGGCTTATTCGGGAGTGTAATCATGGTCTACAGACAGATTAGTTCCTCGAAAAATGCGCAGACAATTAGGACGTACATGGTAGTTGGGCGGGGGAACTCCACCCGGGATGCGCATCTCAATGTTGCGCACCACCGTGCTGATCACCACGCCAAGCTGCAAATACGCGAACTGTTCCCCGATGCACCGATGCCTACCGGCACCGAACGGCTGGTATGGACTCTCCGTGCCCTTGCTCACCGCACCAAAACCGTAATCGATCTTCTCCCCATTCTCGTCAGCATACTGCGTGAACGCCTGTTGGGCCTGGCCCTCTGGATCCGTCCAGCGACTCGGGATCCATCGCTCGGTTTTATGCCACAAGGTTTTGTCAACTTGTGACACGGCAGGAGACGCAAGGACGTAGTGGCCCTTCGGAACAACATACTGAGAGTCCTTCGATGGTGCCGAGAGCGTCCCGGGGACGACGAGGTCAGCGCGAACGTAACGCATGATACTGTGAATCGGTGGGTGCATGCGGAGGGTCTCGCGAATTACGGAATCTAGGAGCGGAAGGGCTTTAAGTTCTTCATAGGTGGGTAGGCGAAGGGTGCCGTCGGGTTGTGAGAAATTCTTGACTTGCTCCTGATAAAGAGCCTCACTAAATCGAGCACTGTTCAGATTAGATGCAGAATAGAGAGTATTAGTACTCACGCGACATCGGGGTTATCAGCCAGGTGCAGGAGTGTCCAAGCGGCTGTTGTAGAGCTGGTGTGTTGCCCGGCCATAAGCAAGGCAATCATTATATGCGCAATCTCGTGGTCAGGAAGTGGAGTTCCGTTGCGGTACGTCTGGCCCATAAGGGCGGCAATCATGTCATGTTCGTCATTCTATAGAATTCAATATTCAGTAAAGAATAAAACTGCGCGACCAAGCCAACCCACCATGCTGGTACCTTCCTTCCTCGCTTTGATGATATCGATGTAAAATTCAGCCATCTTTTTCTGCGCACGGTCACGCCTGCGGTAGCTCTCCAGTGGCAAATTTGGGAACAAAAAGTTGAGCGGGGTGAAACCACCATCGAGATCTGAGAACAGCTCTGCAAATGTTGTGTCCATGTTATCACGAACTTCCTTTCCTTGGAGCATACGTGCGGCAGTGAGGATGGTTATTTCCTGGGTGACCTTCAGCACGTCGAATTGACCCCACTCGTTGACGTCGTCCATCTGGAAAATGTGGAAGCTCGGGTCCTTTTTGAGGAATTCGGAAACCTCGTTCTCGATCATCTCAACGTATGCACGTAGGGTATCCAGGGAGAGGCCGACTTTCATGAACTTTTTCTGTTCCATGAGCTTCTCGTTTGGGCAGTCATAAACAACGTCCTTTCCAAAGACGGGTGTGGTCAAATGCTTCGATGGTGCGGGTGAGCCTCGTCTACACCTTGAGACGCGCTGGAGAGGGTGCATACCGTATACGCGTCCTTGGCGGAGGGGTTAGCCACTTTCCCACTAAGTATGAAGTTGTTTCCAGCCGACCCCAGAGCCACGGTCATGTTACGTCCGAACAAAATGAAGGTGAACACATTCCCATACTAAAATACGAACAGTCAACGGAAAGACCTTCGTCGGTGCGTAGGAATGCTCACTTTTTGGCGGCAGGACTCGAGAAACGCGATTGGGTCGTGTCTGTAGCCAGCAGCGGAGCCAAAGAAGGGCAGGAAATGGAAGACTTCTGGGGGTAATGAGCGGTCCTTAGGCAAGACCTACGTGGCACGTCAGCGTCGAAGTGTAGACGTGGAAGACTTGGAGCTCACTAGTTGACGTAGGACCACATTCCGTTTCGCGCGTCGCGCTTCTCGCGTTGAACAACATCCCCATCATAGTTGTCTTCCTCAATCATATTGCGTCATGTCTCAGATCCGTATAAGCCACTGTGCGTCGACTTTCGTCCCCATCATCTCTTTTCTCCCGCCCTCTATCATCTCCCCGTTCCATTTTGGTTCTTCTCTGTCATCGTATTGCCTTATCCTATCCAGCACGTACAGTTTACTAATAGGAATTGAGATTGAAGCGTTGTAAGTTTTTTTTTACTGTATATACCTTCTAAATATGCGCATATATAGGGACAATGTCCAGTCTATTCTCTCTTTCCCGCACAACTACCTCTCCCCTCAAGTCACAGAAGACTTCCACTGTCCCACAGAACCTCCAGACGAGTTTGACCACGTTTCCAGCTGAATTTCTGCCCACAGTGCGGTGACCGTTCTCGTCAAGAAGGACAGACCCGCACTCTGAGCAGCGTCAAGGGCACGGCACCCAGTGCTGTCCCCGATGAAGGGGATATCGTTATTCCCGATGGGAGCTTTTCCCCTCTTAATCTCGACCCACTCAGCAGTGAAGCCGCAAGTCCGTCAGATTCGGAACGGGGTCCGTACCTTCAGCTCTCTTCTCTCATTATTTTTCTCCCCCATCATCACCGTCATTACTTTTTCTAGAAGCGCTGGGTGTGGTCTCGTGCGGTTTTGGAGATCGTCAATGCTGTGCCTCATGTGCCACCATTGCGTGTCATTGGTGTACCCTCATCGGGCCTCGTGTTTTCGACCCAAACCCCCAACCTGGAATATCCCTACTAACAATGAGCATCACAGGTCACTGCCAGCGCTCTCCTATCTACACCACGTCGTCCTCGGCATCCATGAAGTCGACCACCTAGTTCACACCATCACCGAGGATCCCGGCACACGCGTTTCTCTGGGGACTATGCCATACTTGGCAACACCGCTCACCACTGCTCCAAATTGTCAAATCGCATCCCGTGTACCAGGGCTATGTGTTCTCAGATCAACCATTGCCTTCTGCCATGTGCATTCGTACTCGTCGTCCCTTTGCTGTGGTCTTGTGCTCATATTCTCCTGCATCCTTCATGGACGTTTTTATTCCTTGCATTGATAAGTAGCACTGCGTTGTCTGTAGTCACCAGCAGAAATCAATAAATTATATGATTCCAACAAAATAATTACAGTGTGAACAAAAGTATGGTAGCTAGGCTGATGAAGCCTGATCACCCTGGCCATTCGATGTTAAATTGACCAGGGCATGACCAACAGCTGGTCAACCCGGTGAAGGCTGATCATGCCTGACCAGACACTTTTGAACTCACCATACATGATCATGGCGCAGGGACCATGATCATCGTTGTCAGACTGGGCACCCTGATCAGGTGCTGGTGACTTCAAATGTGTCTGGTCAGACATGATCAGCCCTTGGAGCCTGATCACGCCTGATAGATTGTCCAGGTAATGATCACTCAATGATCAGTGGCCAATTAGTGGCTGATCATTCTTTGACTTTTTTTGCTGACGCCATCTACACATGATACTACCCATATCCTTAAAGGAAGACGTTCTTCTACCAACATCCGAGCAAAGACTTACTGTCATGCTTCTGCAACATCTCATTCGGTGTCCATCTATTCCACATGAGGTGCACACAGAGTGAAATGTATTCATTAGTACTGCCCGAAGACATGCATTCAGTAGTCCATACCTCATAGGCCTCATCTGCTGCCCTTCCGGCATTCACATCTGTTTCCTGATGCATGCCCAAAGTGATCATCGAGCAAAGTGTCTGATGACTAGATGACTGCTCACCCTGGCTTCCTCAGCACGTCTGAGGTCTTCCATACTCAGATGTACCTGATGGATGTCTAGAACAGCAGAATAGACAGAGATACCCTTCTCCGCAAGGCCCTTGAATTGTCGGATCCGTAATCGAATAGCCTTATCTTCATCATCAATAACGAAGATATGGACCCATTTCCGGTTTGCCTGGAATTGACTGGGTAGGTTCTTCTTCATACGCTTGAGGCCGATTCGATCAACCTTAACGGCGGAAGATATGGTGACTTTGATGCTAATGATATATTTGTCTGTACAAATGATTGCATCAGCGAACGCGAACGACTTGATGATGGGTAACCATCCGAATGGTGTCTGGAGATCGTCCGCTTTCTTCAAAGATGAAAATTCCGTAATTTGATGTACATCCTTGCAAGTCGGAAGGACTGAGAATTTGAGCCTTGTGCTGGGTGCAGCAGAACATCGGATTATCGGGGACTTCTGACAGTTGAAGAACCAGGCACAGAAGAACCTTCGAAGTATGGAAAGGGCTGATGATTCAAAACCTGGATGAATGGTCATCATTTTGTAAAACTTGACCCTCTGGTGAGGGTCAACAGCTGCGGTTGCCTCCGTGAGGACCTGATTGAAATAGTCAGTTGCAACTGTGACTATCGCATTGAGTCGACGAGGTATATCCGGTCCCTCCGGACGGACAGCAAAAAGGATATGCGAGGAAGTCATCGCCTGAAGTTCATCGATTGGCCCGAAGCTGCCCACGAATGCTGCAGCAGCAGTTCTCGCCTTGGACGTGAGCGAAGGTAACATCAAAGGATCCCGCTGTAACTCGACGCAGATGCGGGCAGAAGGACCCCATCGTCTCGAATGTTCGGCGAGGGCCTCCCCATCGAGGCCAAGTACCTTGCTATTAGCAGAATATTAGTGGGGAGGGACACTTCCTACGGTGGGTTGTACTAACCCAAGTGAAATCAATTCCAAAGGTGAGAATGCATCCATGGTATAAGGGAGTACACGACCGTCATCGACTGTCCAAGACTCAAAGTCAGATGTCGTCAGCGAGGTTGCTTGCACGATCAATGCCCGCCTCTCTCTGGAGGCCATGAGAAAGGTGCCACATGGCATTGTCTCGAAGTCCTCGGAATCCAGAAGCGCCCAAGCCCCCTCTGGAAGCACATCTGGATCTGCATTTAAAGCATCATGTCCCGTGACACCATTCTTTTCAAAGACAATGATTGAGTTGGATATTTGAAATGCCGTGGGCTTTCCGCTGCACAAGCGGTGCAAGAGGGTAAAGAACAGAAAACAGGACTTTCCTGAGTTAGTAATATTTATGTGCTCTGAGCAAGGTGTTCACAAACAGCAAGAATGACGTACCAGCACCCCTTTGGCCAGTGACAACTACACCCTCACACCTTGTTGACATATCCTCCAGTGTCTTGAGGGCGGTGATGTACTCATTGCGCACGAGGAGTGCTTCCTCATTGAACCCAAGATCACGTAGCCGAAGGGAAGTCACATGGCTGCGGGACACATATGTCTCATGGTGACCAGGGACTTTGTCTAAAGTTGAATGGATGTCTTCTCCCCACAGTTCTCTGTGTAGGTGCCTGGCTGGTCCAATGTGGGGAGAGAACGTGTATGGGCATCGGCGGATCCCTAGCAGAATGAGCATAATTTAACAGACAACCTAGCTCTCTACTCACCATTAGAGACGCTAACAAGTACATGAAGGTGGCCACTGGTTGGCGGGTTCGACCATATTTCGTCAAGTCGTTTCCATGAATCAAGAACGTTGTCGGTTTTCGGTCGGAATTTGCCAGCATTAATGTCATCTTTGTACGTTCCAAGCTCCACCCCATCCTATGGGACACCAAAAGGAAGCCGGTTGTTAGCATCACCAATGATTATACGGAACTCGTGGTACGGCGTACCTTCACCTTCGTGAGAGTGACATAACGGGCGTCAACATCTCGGAGAACACCATCCTTCAGCCGTTCTCGGATGAGTCCTTTCACTTGGCGGATGAGCGCAGTATATGGTGCAATGACGGAAAAAGTAGCGTTGCCTCCTTGAATAAGGCAGCATATTTCATAGGTTGAGGTTGCCATCGGAAAAGGGTAGTGTAATTTCAGGGAGTTTTCAGGGGCGGAACCCGCTGGATGAGTTTCTAAGCCAAGCACCCCTAAATCTAACATCATCGGGACCGAGACTGATCTGTAACTACAACTACAGATCATTCCAAGATGGCCAGACTCGACTCACAGGTGATCAGCCCAAGCTACTTGAAGTTGTTCAAAGTTCCACACATGTTGAAAATCACCTGCATTGAGTCCCTCAAGTGACCTGCACACCCTTCCACACCCCACCGTTGCTTTGTTCTTTTTTTTTTTGAAAGCACCCGTGCCATGACGGGGGTTTCACACGTACCATCGTCTAACACCACATTGCCACTCATTGAAAGGTATAATATAGTATACCACATGACACCCCTACCGCCGCCATTTCCCGTGCGTGTCATTCCAAGCCTGGTGCGCATATTCGAACATGGATTCCTGGTACTAGATTCTACGTGGTGGCCCCTCGGCTACGTTAATACAATGCGAGATGTAAATGACTTGCGAAGGGGTTCCCTCTCACGAAACCCAGTCATTCGACTGACAAGTCCGTGAATACCATGGTTCGCTTGTTCAGGTGAGACCTTACGGTATCATCATACGTCCGACGTTTGGTGGGGTTTACTGTCCATAGCCGACATTGCCCCCAGGTTATACTGTACATTTTTGCGGTACTTTGTTTCCAGGTCGGCGGCAGTCTTGATGTAAGCGTTCGCACGAACTATCTCCTAGAAAAAGGAAGCAAGGCGATGAGAAATGTGGTCCCTTTCCGTGGTGTTCTTGGCAAACCTCAACACAATGGTTTAGTTCGAGAATGAGTTCTGTACATTTGTCCTGAGGGCATATGAATGGCTATTATTATTTCATGATATGATATAACACCCACAGCGTTCTTGACGATACGCTCCAGGAGGACAGCCTGGCGTTCCGAGTGAGGGTTTTCCATATCGTTGCCGTGGCAGTGGGTATAGCAGTACTAGTGGTAGCGTTCGTCCACCAACCCGCCCTGACGCCAGACGCGTTTGGCCCGGGCCGAAGCTGCCCAACACACAACACTCAACGGACACTCAACTACTACTCGGAGGCTCCTTGAACCGCTACCACCACCATGGTCAGTTTTTCTCAGCTGAGACAAGGATGGGACGCTGTCCCTCGAGTAACCTCGGCCCCCATAAGTGCACACCTGCAACGTACCGCCTCACCAGGCATCTGCCCTACCAGGCATTCTCTCTCCATACTACCGTAGTTCTCACTCCTACACACCCAATAGAGCATCCCCCTTCTGTATTTTCCTAACTCACCT
>Ga0307510_10005850_pt1 | contig 14667 bp, 14 predicted proteins | sample 12_EM_MG_FD_207224 | JGI IMG/M metagenome (GOLD analysis project Ga0307510, IMG submission 207224) | Populus trichocarpa ectomycorrhiza microbial communities from riparian zone in the Pacific Northwest, United States - 12_EM | ecosystem: Host-associated > Plants > Roots > Unclassified | place...
TTGTTACTACGGAACGAGCTGAACTTCGAGTCGTGGCTCGCAAGAGAGAACGTGAGACAAATTGGAAGACTGTTTGAGCAGAGAATTATGAGGCGCAATGCGGAGGTGGAGAGACAGAATCTGGTGAGCACTCTGCGTCACTATCACTGCAGTTGCGGCATACCTATCACGCTGGAGTAGCATAATAAGTTGCGCGAGAACAAAGTGCAGATAGGCAGCTTACAGCGAAAACTGAAGGAGCATACTGAAAATTCGGAGATGACAAAGAAGAAATATGCGGATTGGAACGCTGAGCTGAGTCGGAAATTGCAAGATCTGAGGGAGCAGAAGCGAAATTGGGTATCTGAAACTGCGGCGTTGCGTTTGGCAGAGAAGGAACTTCGGGTTTGTACATTTCCCATTCGTGGTATCGAGCGACGCTTCACGACAGTCTTCAGGCACAATTTGTTGCCCAAGGAAATTTACTAGCCGAGGCAGAACGTAGGGAGTCGCAATTGCGGATTTCTATCAAGGAGACGGAGCACAAGGTCGTGCGACTGAAAGGCTACGAACAACGGATCGAACAACACACAGCAATGCAACGATTATGGTAAGATTGGGGAATGTCGTCCATCATTTTATTTCTACTGACGAACGACCACAGGGATGCGGACGTACAGAAATATAAGGAGCAGACCGAGGCGATGAAAGTACTGCTCAGCAAGTACAAAAAGATGGAGCTACGGTTGGACGCCTATGAAAGGACCCACAGTGCGATGGAGGAGCAAGCACGGTGAGAGCACCTCAAGGCTTGTATTCCTTGGACATTATTTGCTAAGAAAATATCCACGTGCCAGGACGTCGCGGAGACAAATCCAAACTATGGAGGCGAAGCTAAAGCTGATTCCGAGCAGAACACCACTGAAGACGCCGAGGACATCTTCAGGAACGGAACTTGCGAGACTAAGAGAGGAAAACTCGAAGCTACATGGGGAAAATGTAGAACTGAAGGACGAGATAGAAGAACTCAAGGCGATGGTGGAGCTACTGCGGGCGCAGGTAAGGGGACATTCTGGTCTGTTCAGCGAGCCGTCGCGCAGTCCTGTGATTGGGAGTGCGGTGCTACGACCATAGGAAAGCAATGTTTGTATAGGTTAACAGATTTAGTAAAGTTAAGAAGGTTCTCGAAGCGTTTGCCATGCGTGGGAATAATTGCAACAGGCGCGTCGAAACTTCGAGAAGAAAATTCCATTGAGATAAATTATCGACGACGAGCCTACTTCCCCTCTCCTCGTCTTCTCTGACTCTGACACCTCTCCAGCCGAAAACATGTCCGCACCCGAACCAGAAAGCTTTGGCTTCCAGGCTGAGATCTCCCAGCTACTCGACCTGATCATCAGTAAGTCGTCTTATCTTTGCGTGATTAAATCGACGCGACGTCTCACCTGCGTTACCTATACCTTCAGACACCTTCTATTCCAACAAAGAGATTTTCCTCCGTGAGATCATCTCCAATGGCTCCGACGCGTTGGACAAAATTCGCTACGCCTCTCTCACTGACCCATCTGTCCTCGAATCCGAGAAGGATCTCTTCATTCGTATAATTCCGGACAAAGATAATAAGGTCCTCTCCATCCGCGACAGTGGCATCGGCATGACCAAGGCCGACATGGTCAACAACCTCGGTACCATTGCCAAGTCCGGGACGAAGGTATTTGTACTCAGGTATTATCATCTAGCTCGTCATCCTGACGCACTGTTGTAGGGCTTTATGGAAGCACTTAGCTCCGGCGCTGATATCTCCATGATTGGCCAGTTCGGTGTCGGTTTCTACTCTTCTTACCTTGTCGCCGAGCGTGTCCAAGTCATCTCAAAACACAACGACGATGAGCAGTACATCTGGGAGTCTGCTGCCGGTGGCACATTCACTATCACCCTTGATACCGTGAATCCACCTCTCCAACGTGGCACGGAGATCCGCCTCTACCTGAAGGAGGACCAGACTGAGTACCTCGAGGAGAAGCGTATCAAGGATGTTGTCAAGAAGCACTCTGAGTTCATCTCCTATCCCATCCAACTCGTTGTTACCAAGGAAGTTGAAAAGGTTTGTCGTTTCATGAACATCGTCTGTTAGTTGTCCCTGATTACGCGTTACAGGAGGTTGAGGATGAAGACGAAGAAGAAGAAGAAGCCAAAGAGGGCGAAGACGAAGAGGGCAAGTCCAAGGTTGAAGAGGTTGAGGACGAAGGTGATGATAAAAACAAGGACAAGAAGAAGAAGAAGGTTAAGGAGCAGACAAAAGTCAATGAGGAGCTTAACAAAACCAAGCCTATTTGGACACGCAACCCCAGTGACATTACTCAAGAGGAATATGGAGCCTTCTACAAGTCGCTAACCAACGACTGGGAGGACCATCTCGCTGTTAAGCACTTCTCGGTCGAAGGCCAGCTTGAATTCAAGGCCATCCTTTACGTCCCGAAGCGGTACGTTGCTGTCATCGCTTTGTCGTTCATCATTTCTGATCCATTCCCATAGTGCGCCATTCGATCTGTTTGAGAGCAAGAAGAAGCGCAACAACATCAAACTCTACGTCCGCCGTGTCTTCATCATGGATGACTGTGAGGACCTTATCCCCGAGTACCTCAACTTTGTTAAGGGTATCGTCGACTCGGAGGACTTGCCACTCAACATCTCGCGCGAGACCCTTCAGCAGAACAAGATTCTCAAGGTCATCCGCAAGCACATCGTCAAGAAATGCATGGATCTGTTCTCAGAGATTGCTGAGGACAAGGACAACTTCAAGAAGTTCTACGAGGCCTTTGGCAAGAACCTTAAGCTCGGAATTCATGAGGATGCTCAGAATCGCAGCAAACTTGCCGAATTCCTACGCTTCCACTCGACGAAGGCCGTTGATGATCAAGTCACCCTTAAGGGTTTGTGTCGCGTCTCCCGCACGCATTTTCCACGCTCATGATGAACTTCCAGACTATATCACACGCATGCCTTCGGGACAGAAGGCAATCTACTACCTCACAGGCGAATCACTTGCCGCTATCAAGGAGTCACCATTCTTGGAAGTCCTTAAGAAGAGAGGCTTTGAGGTTCTGCTCCTCGTGGACCCTATTGACGAGTATGCCGTATCACAACTGAAGGAGTTTGAAGGACACAAGCTTGAGTCTGTCTCGAAAGAAGGCCTGGAGCTCGAGGAGACAGACGAAGAGAAAAAGGCGCGCGAGGAAGAGGCCAAGTCCTACGAGGACTTATGCAAAGTTATCAAGGATGCGCTTGGGGACAAGGTTGAGAAGGTCGTTGTATCGAATCGTATTTCTGACTCCCCTTGCGTCCTGGTCACTGGCCAATTTGGTTGGTCGTCGAACATGGTGGGTTCTCGCCTTGGACTGGGGTCCGAATATCAAAAGCTGATATTGACTTACGCCGTCATTAGGAGCGTATCATGAAAGCTCAGGCTCTTCGTGACACTTCGATGTCATCTTACATGGCATCAAAAAAGACCCTTGAACTTAATCCCAAGAACGCAATCGTCAAGGAACTTAGGCGAAAGGTCTCGGAGGACAAAGCAGACAAGTCCGTCCGAGATTTGACCTATCTCCTGTTCGAGACTGCGCTCCTCATTTCGGGCTTCTCGCTCGAGGAACCGACCTCCTTCGCAAAGCGGATCCACCGCATGATCTCGTAAGCGCTTGTCATTCCTGTGTGTCGATTTATGACTAAAGATATCCCTCGATCAATTCTAGACTTGGTCTCGATGTTGACGAGGAGGAAGAGGAGGAGGCAACGCCTGCTGTTGCCGAGGAGGCCGCCCCGGCTGAAGCAGAAGGCGCCTCTACGTCGGCAATGGAGGAGATCGACTAGAAGTGCACGGACTTGGCTTTTCGCGAGGGGTTGTGTAATAAAAACTGACTGTTTACTGCCTGTGTATTACGCTCTCACGTTCACGTTCCTTCATTCATTTGTCTATTGCATCACCATCTAGCTACCCAACAAAAGAGCATTTTTCTGTCCCTCTGGATGTCTATTTATGACGCGCTGAGCGCCGTCTCGAGTGATCGTAATATGATGGACGCCATGCTCATACAACCCTGTATGGCAATGACGACGCGAGGAACCGTCATTGTGTCTCATAAGTCATAAGTATGGTCAGGGCACATGGTCAGGGCACTTTTCACCGACAGTCGTCCAAGGTATTCGCCGTGCCGAACGATGAGACTGATGTCCCCTACTTCCTCACTTCAATGGTACATTCCCCCACATATGTACGCAAGGGTGCCTGCCACGTCCAAGCCGCCAGGAACGTGATTCCCCGACTGATGTTACATAGCCAAGTACAGCCACGTCCGCGTGCGATCCTCGTGTTTCGTCCTCGGTGCGAACCCATTTGTTGGCATACTCGGCTCGCAGTTTTCCCGTGTGAGTCCCTTCCAATAGTGCCAACGAGTGTCATTGTTCGCATCGGAAAAAAGTCGTCCAAAAGAAGGCGAGATAATAGGGTTACTCGGGCGATGCTATAAAACGAGGCTCGAGGGCGGGCCATTGTTCGCTATATTTGTGTTGATTTGTCAGCAACGCAGGCGGCGGCAACGTGCACCATTTTTGACACGCGGTATCCTTACTCTTCTCCCCCATTGTCCGGTCCCTCCATATAACTCAAGTCCCTCCTTTCCTACCTTTTTCTTTTTGACCCCCCCTCCTACGCCCTCTTGTAATCCCCAGTTTCAACATCCCGGTTTGACAACAATCGTCCACCTTCCATTCTCCCGGTCTCAAGCAAGATCCACAATGCCCCCGATCCCCATCATCGCACCACAACCCCGCCGCTTGCTCCCTCAGCCGACGATTATTGATCCCTCAGCGCCGGTGTTACCCATCAACCTCGACGATCCATTTATCGTGAGCGCCTTTGTTTAGCCTCTGCTTGCCTTATCTGAGGGGGCTCATAATGCTTTCTTACGCAGTGCCACACACCGGCACCCAAGAACGCTCAACTTCCTCGCCTCATGTCTCCCATCCGTCTTCATCACCGCACCAAGCGTTCTCTGGTTCGTCTCTACCCGTCCAACTCCGTCGACTTTCCCATCGATTTATCGTCTTTTTTTTCTTCTCTTTAGGCCTCGCAGTCTCCGACGCCTTGCAGTTCCATCAAGCGACCAATGGGCTGCTCTCCACGTACCCCTCGCCGTCGACGGCACAATATCCGCCCAGAAGCTATCATTGCGCCCCGTGTGATTAACTTCGATTCACTTCCCTGGATATCCGCTTTGGATGACCCCGTCCTTATGGCAGAAAACCCCTGGGACTCCGATCTCTCACAACTTGCATCTGCGGAATATATGCGCGCTTCAGGTCTTGGGCCCGTCCGTCGGCGCAAGTCGATAAATTTCTCAAGGGATCGGACAGAGCCTCTCCCATCGCTCGTCTTGCCACCACTGTCGGCTGCCATCTCGACACCCCCACCGCGGTTTCCGTCACCGTCGCGAGTTCAGTTCGTCGGCTTAATGCCCATCATGACGCCTGTCCGGGCAGCAACGCGTTGACGTCCATAAGTGTTGTCACATTGCGTTGCCCCCAAACTTAGAAATCCCTTTTAATCGCTCACCCCTTCATAACGTCACCATTCCCTTTTTTATCAACGGACCCTCCCATCCCATCATCCTCGCAATCCGGATTCTCCCGTGCCTCCTGCAAGTCAGCATCATCCACTGTGATCCTATTCAATCGCATATATATTTACCATCTTTTCACATTTCATTCATTCTCATCTCACGATTTCCTTCGAAACGTTTTCCGTACTTGATCGTACGATGTACATTCACCTTCGCCGTTCGTCATTTGTACGTTCAGCCTGTGATGTTGATACTTATTTCGTGAGTTATGTGTCAACTGGGTCCGGCTGTACGTCCCCACTCTCTCTTCTGCAACTGCATCATCTATCTATGATGTTCCATGTTCTCTCCCTCCCCTCCCCTCATTGACAGTTTTCCATATAACGTGTACCCGTATCAATGCCACTTCTGCCTTCACGTATTCCTGTACAGTTGTTCCCATACAGTGTGCAATACAATGTTGTGACAAAAACGTTCGATGATGAAATTGTGATATCGGCCTTGTGCACTATCACGTTATCACGATAGTCAGGCACGTGCACACGCAGGAACAAAAGGAAAGGACAATGAAAAATGAACTGCCCCAGTGAGGCTCGAACTCACGACCTTCCGATGAACAATCCCAATGGGATAACAGTCGGACGCTGTAACCAACTCAGCCATGGGGCATGTATCGATAATGACATTCCTGATCCATACATGTACAAAATGGACAAATCTCACATCTGGACAGTATGTACAGCATACAGCAGACACCACCCCAAAACCCCAGATGCCATCCGTTACTGGTTTCCAATCCCCCAAATCTTAGCCAAGTCATAGCTCGGGCATAGCGCGGCCATTGATACCCCCTGGAGTCTAGTGTCGCGATGGTAACATTGAACCACAGGCCCGCTGTCAAGTCAAGCAATGGCACAAGTGCCAGTGCCCATCTCAGGAGTCCGGGAATAAAGTGGGAGGCCTTTCAAGGTTGCGTCGACCGACCAAATGTCACAAGTCCATCCCAGTTATTGTCGAGGCATCCGCAGAGTAAATACGATAAACAAATAAAAGAATGTGACGTTTACAGGTCATCCCTAGAGTAACTAAAACAGCCCATCCTCTTTTAACACCCTATAGAAGAAGCTCGCCCAACAAAGTGGCTGCTTCGGGACTCTGGGATGATCCGATGTCTTTGCGAAAGCGAAAACCCATCCTCTAAAGATTCCGAGACACGCCGAGGCCAAGCGTAATTTACGCCGACGCTTCTGAACACGCTTCAGACACGAATTTCTCCATGAACTGAACCAGCGTGTCTGTATCAGCTTCCGTGATAGCGTTGTAGAGTGATGCACGGACGCCTGTCATGCAACGGAACTGATGAGCCCCGCCCAAATTCCGCGAAGAAAGGGCATATACATACCTCCAACCGACCTATTGTCATGGGAACAGTGCGTGAAATGTCAAAACGTCAAAACCGTCTGCAAAGGCATTGATACTAGCGAACGTCTCACCGGTGACCTTTTAAGCCCTTCATACCGGCCTTTTCCGCGCCGGCAAGGAAGCGTGCTTCTGCGCCATCGCCGAGGACATTGAAGACGACATTCATCCAGCTCATCGAGCCAGCTTGCACCTTGCGTTGGAACACGCCGCGCTCCTCGCCAGCCTGTATGGCCGCGTACACCTTTTCCGACTTCCTTCTGCTGAGCGCCTCAAAGTACGCGACCCCACCCAACTCCTGCATGTGCTCGAGCACGAGGCCGGTGATGTAGATGGAGAGGAGCGATGGGGTGTTGTGTAGGCTCTTGCTCTGCGCGAGCGTCTTGTAAGACAGACAGAGCGGGACGGGAATCGCGCCGAGCTTCGCGGCCGCGTCGACGTCGACGAGACAGTCCTGCCGCACGATGAGGATCGTGAGACCCGCGGGACCGACGTTCTTCTGCGCGCCGGCAAAAATGACGGCGTGCTCGCCGAGATGCGGGATCGGGCGGGACATGAACGAGGACGAGTGGTCGCCGACGAGGGGGAGGAGGCCGCCGCGCTCGCGCGGGAGGCGGTCGAAGGGGAAGGACGTCTGCGCGGTGGGGTCCGGGGAGAACTGGACGCCATCGACCGTCTCGTTTTCGCAGTAGTAGATGAGCGCGGGCGAGGGCGAGAAGGCGTACTCGCCGTGGGGCGGGACGTTGTCGAACGATACGCCGTCCTTGGAGTACTTGCGGGCGTCGAGCGCAAGGTTCACGCGGGCGCGGCCGCAGAGGCGTCTGGCCTCGTCGTAGGCCTTTTTGCTCCACGAGCCCGTGAGGACGTAGTCCATCACGCGCTCATCGTCGGTGAGGTCCGGATAGAGCAGCCTGTGGCGCGCGAGGAGGTTTAGCACGACGGCAGAGAATTGAGCGGTCCCGCCGCCCTGGGTGAAAAGGATGGAGTGCGTCGGGGGGACGTCCAACTGGGTCCTGATGCGCGACTCGACGTTGGCGAGAAACTCGGTGAAATCCTTGGAACGGTGCGAGAGTTCGGCGATGCCGATGCCCGTATCATTGAAATTGAGTAGTCCTTGCGCGGCCTTCTTGAGCACAGGCTGAGGAAGGGCCGAAGGGCCAGCACCAAAGTTGATCACACGAGAGGTCGCCATCGTTGACTCGAAAGCGTTGAATTTTGGGGCCAAGATTAAATTGAACCAATAGAATCTGCCGAAAGTCGCCGTCTCAACGTTACCCGTGTGATGAGATGGAGGCACGCAGGGCGGCTATTGCAAGTGATACCGTACCAATGGTGAAGAAAGCCAATAATAAGAGACAGGCCACACAGGCTCAAGCTCCTGCTCTCAAAGTGATAAATTTTCCCGGCCTATCGGATAAGAGTCACGTCCAGTGTCGGACATTCTTGGAGGACCAGGTCCTGCTTCTAAGCGTGCGCCTTTAGCTGTTATTAAACGCGTCCCTGACGTACACTAATACAGTACGCTAACATCGGTTAGGACATTCTGACCCCAACGGAATGTCGGGCGTTTGTCGACTTTATTGACAGCCAACCCCTCGAGTTGACCCCACCCAAGAAGCGTGGGGAGGCAGACAGAATCAATTGTAAGCCCCTCCGGACAGTAATTCTCTTCGACATGTAAACGCCCAAGTTTCGCCGTCGTCGTCGCAGACAGGTTCTCGATCTCTTCGCCCGAGTTTGCGGATCGGCTATGGACCATACTGCATCCCCATTTACCGTCGTTTCCATACCCCGCTTCGATGAAACGGCCAGGCTCGAGTGCTAGGCCAGCCCATTCGCTAAACTCAAACATCCGATTGTACAAATACACACCATCGCAGCATTTTGATCCCCATTACGACGATTCCGTACGCGATATAAAGACCGGCGCTGTCTCGGAATGGACACTGCTCATTTACCTCACTGGTGTCGAGGATGGTGTACAGGGCGGCGAGGTGTGTATGACAGGACTCGTCCAGGGACTTCTGCTTAGTCCTCGCAGACCGTCTTCTATCCAAATAGTAAAGCCAAAGCCTCGGAGGCCATGGCGGTACCGTTAACACGAGGGACGGCCCTTCTTCATAGGTTAGTATGGAAAGATACAAGTTCTGTGGTTTAGCATGGAGGCTAAAACTTTCTTCTCTTAGACATGGAAATGAGTGTCTCCTTCACGAGGGTTCTAAGGTCCGGAGTGGTACTAAATACATCCTTCGTTCAGACATCATGTTTATGAATTAAGATGCTGCCGATATGGGCCCAATGAATAGCAGAGTCTACACAGAAGCTACCTTCTACTCTTCTTTTTCCTCGCTGGCATACCCGCTTGGACCATGTCATCATCTCGATCCCTGACGTCCTTATCCTCACCCTCACCCTCGTCTTTTCTCCGCTTCCGATGTCCCTTCTTTCTGCCTTCTTCCCTGAGCTCCGTGGCCGCCAGTCGGCCGGCCTCATCTACCCTTTCACGTAATAAAGCTACCTCTTCCTTATCCGTTGGCCACAGGTCCAATTTTTTGTTGATCACTGCTTCGATGCGCTGAATCAATTCAACGTCGTATTGCGTGACGAGTGTTATGGATTTCCCCGCACGGCCAGCGCGCGCTGTGCGACCAACTCGGTGAATATAGTCTTTAGAATGTGTAGGTATATCAAAGTTGATGACGACGTCCACGGCCGGAATATCGAGACCACTGCGAAAAGTTCAACCCTCGTCACCAAAATTCTTAACCCCGCGTAGATAAGGGACTCACCGGCTGGCCACGTCAGTAGCTACCAGGATGTTTCTTGATCCGCTCTGAAATTTATTCAAAGAGCCGAGGCGCTGACTTTGACTCAACTGTCCATGGAGAGGGATAGCAGCAAAGCCTAGATTACGGAGAATGATAGAAAGCCTGGTCGAAGCTCGTATTCTGCACATTCATCCGAGGGGGTGGCAGACATACCGTTGTGCGTCATGAACGGTTCGGGTAAAGACGAGGGTCGAATTTTGGGCCAAGGAGTTTGCAAGGTAGACAAGATGAACGTCCTTTTGTGACAAGGGTATGAAAAGGTAGTACTGAAGTAAGGTGGACACCGTAGAATACCTGCGCGAACGACGAAAGGCGGTTAGGGCTCGCGGGGGTCACGGGTGGCGGTACGGCATAACTCCTTACTTTGTTGACACCTCCACTCGGACGGGGTTTGACAAGCTCGCACGCTGGAGCTTAGCGACCTTTGTGGTCATCGTCGCGGAAAACAGGTACGTGGTCCGCTCCTTCGGGATGGCCTTGAGAATAGCATCGATGTCTGTCCCAAAGTCCATGTCCAGCAAACGATCCGCCTCGTCCAGGACCTGAATGAGGAGGTTTTCTGAGCTAGCTGCGCGCAACGCATGAGGAAGGGCCGACTGAGCGTCACTCACCAGAAACCGGAGGCCACGCAGACTGAACCCCTTCGTGTTCTCCAAGTGATCCTTCAGCCGCCCAGGCGTGGCCACCACGATGTGTGGTTTCTTGGCCAGCGCAATCGACTGCGCTACCATGTCCATTCCACCGACGAGGACTGTGCAGCGTACGCCCATAGCCGAACCGAGCGCTTCAAATTGCTGTGAAATCTGGTAGGCTAACTCGCGCGTCGGTGCAAGCACGCACGCAAAGAGACCCCTTGGCTCATCCCATAGCTTCTGTAGGATAGGTAGTGCGAAGGCTGCGGTTTTTCCGGAGCCGGTGGAGGCTACGCCAATTATGTCTCGTCCTTCAAGAGCAGGCGGAAGAGCCTCAGCCTGAATATCTGTTGGGGTTTTGTAATTAAGCCGTTCGACTGCCTCGAGTAGAGGCTGTATGAGCCCGAGTGAGCTGAATGACGGCTTTTGCCTTTGAGAGGTGCTTGGTTCCTCTGGTTCTGGCGTTGGGGAACTTGAAGCCATCTCTCAGTCGCAGCGCCAGACAGACGGACGGTAAATAGTGTGAATTATGTAAGCTACTCTGGTCCACCCTCTCCCATCGCGACAAGGAATGTACTCCGGCCACCACCTCTGGGAAGGACAAGCACCTTCTCCGCTCCATGAACCTGATGAGTCTCGATGTTTGGAAGCGTTAAAGATCCCATGGTCATCTCCCCTTCCAGAGGCTTGGGGGAAACCACTACTTTGGGTAACGATAGCTCGCCGTGGTGCAGTGCAATCAGTGTCACTGGGATGGTGAAAGTCGACTCATCCTAAGTGGAGTAGTTGCTCGATACTGCCTCCCAAAACCAATCATATTAATGCGGACGCACCTCAGCTTCAAATTCCCCACGCTTTCGCCCACTGATAAGCCAGTCTCGTACCATCTCCTCAATGTCAAACCGCATCTCATAGGATTTTGGATCTGAGTCTCGTCTTGTGCCCCAGTGGAAGGACGTATGAATGGATACCAAAGCTGAGATAGGTTGCCCGGCATATAGTGGAGGCAATTGATTCGTTGACTCCGCGTCCGCTACGACACTTGTTGCCAGAATGCGGAAATGCACTGCGGCAAGTATCTGCTTAACGCAAATGCATGAGAATATGATTAGATACAAGCATGAATGGGTGAAAACTTGCGTCCATAAGTGGCACATCGACTTGAATGCGCATTTCTCGCCAGGGGCTGTTCTTCACGACTGTAGGCCTACCCTTTTCTACCATCTACAGAAGGATAAGTCTTTGTCTTCTCATGGTGACACGGCATGTAATAAGGTAGCGCACTTCTCGGACTCGGGTTAGGACTTCCTTCGGAGCCCCGTCATCTTTCAACGCCGGGACCTTCAGCTCACCAGTGATACCGTAGAGTTCGACCCAAGATGCATCACTTTCGAGGGCCTGCATCATTTGTGCGGTCAAGCGACTGCGATCGAGGCGATGTTGAGGAAAGTCGTTCAGGGCTTCGTCAACAGCTTGATCAAGCACAGCTTCAACCTCTGATAGCTCAAGGTCAGACAAAGGATTCAGAGACGAGATGTATCCCTACCGTCTCGTAGCATTCGATACTTGATGCATAGACCCAATGGCTCAAGTACTAAGATAAATCAGTCCGAAGAACGGGCAACATGACATAGAACTTACCTCGGCCATGTTGCGAGACAAGTTCGAACAAAAAATGTGCGGGGCGCACAGGGGTGATGGTCTAGCAAACCATGAGTAATATTCGCGGTGTCGTACGCTTGAGGACGAACAATGATCTCGCGCGTTTGTGAGCGCGTACCAGAGATGGAAAGCCCGTCGTTGTTCGCATTTTCTAAAGTAGCTGAAGCTACGCGGATATATTGCTGCGCGGATGCCGATATTGTGAACTTTGAAAATAGTCTAAGGAATATGTGAGATTGGGAACATGACTGGAGTGCCCTGATCGTAACCTCTCGCCTCGGAAGAAATCCTGGACGTTGACGGAGAGTGGCAGAGATGCTTGCACTCTGCTTCTCTGAGAGAGAGTGCGATTGATGGATGCTTCTCTTTTCGTGTTATATGTCACATGCATAGTAATTTGCTTTCATACGGGTTATGAGAGAGATGTCCACAAGCGGCAAGGGTCAAGTACTAACCATGGTGTGTGCCGAGGCATCACTGTGGGGTATCGATACCGAAATTTCGGAATGTTCGGCCAGGTCCAGTATTGAAATACTATCAGCCGCGCACTCGAGAGATCCCGAAGTACCTGGCAAGTAGGATTTAGCAATTAGTTTAACTAACATTCTAGGACCTACCATCACCGTCCAACACAGCTTCTTCGAAGCGAAAGGTGATGCCTGATGGTCCAGAGAGCTTGAGCGTGGCATTCTGTACGTGGTTTCGACCGGAAGAGATGGCAAGCGAAAGTTGAGAGGACGTTCCCGGTCCTAATTCAACTGCACGAGACGAGTTCAAAGAGCTCTGCTACGGCACCCACCTACTTACCGGAGCGGGGCCGTCTTAACTGAACATCGAAGGCTTGTTTATCCTTTACGAGATGGATTAGAGTTGGGCCAGTGTGCTTGGTTCGTGAAGCCTTGTTGGAGCTCTTCAGGGTTGTTCGGTGGTTCGTTTGCAGAAGGAGATTTGACATGACTACCTCGGTCTGTTCTAGGACATAAGTCCCCCACGAGGAGGACTTGGATACAGATAGAATAAATTGTTTGAGTCCTCAACAACCTTGAGGATAACATACTGGACAAAACAGCCTGAAAGTTGAAGTTCCAGGGTCTAACGTCTCTACTTCGACGCTGAATCGAAGCTTCTCTGACTCTCGGTCAGATAAGCTTACGTTGATCTCACTTGCTGGGAATGGCTTTTGTGTGGCTATTATAAGATAAAACACTGTCAAGGACAAGGTATGCACTTACGCATGGCAACGAATTGAGCACCGAAACGCGTAGGAAAGAACCGTCCTCGTCGTCTGAAGGCACCGCAGTTGTGTCCAACATTCGGACGGAGAGAGCGGGATGCTCAGAATATGGATATGCTGAATCGGGAGCTCGGTGAGGTCACGAATCGGCCAGGGGTAAAAAAGAACTACAAACGTTCACTGAGCTTGTCAACAGACACCTTTAAGGACTCCACTAGATTTGTTATGTACGTTGTACTGTCGACTTGGCGTGTCAACGATTCGCCAATGGAACCGTTTGACCATAGCTTGAGGTACTTGAGAACAATGTTGATCCATTGTTGATCTCTGTTGGTACCCGCAAGGGCATAGACGTTGATTGCTTGCGAGAGCATGTAAGACTCTAATGATGTCCAGTCGTGGGGCGCATAATGAGCCGGCAGAGACGAATACGTTTGGAGGCCAGAAGTCAAACGACCTCGGTGACTAAGGATGGGATCCGTGAGATGGGGTCAGAGGAACAACTTTGTCACTAACACGTCCAACGCTGCCAGGCTGCCGTGTAGCTTGACCGCAAACTTGCGACGCCCAGCCTTCACGTAGGCATCGATTGCACGGTTGGTCAGTTTGATGTACAAATCATAGAACGTGGTCTGATTTCCTAGGCACTCCAGCAGCTCGGGATTACTGATGACCTGCGATTCTCGCTTCGATTTCTCTGGAACGACGGTAACGCTAGGCAATGACAGTGAGAATGGCGGGCTAGACGGCAAAAGGCGTATTTGTATCCCAATGACGTCCAACTACGAGTATGTCGGCAATCGCACAACCTGAGCGAAGGTGTCTCACCTGATTGCGTGCCAGCTCGAGTAGTTCGCCTTTGAAAGCATTAAATTGATTCAGCATGATGCCCTCCAGTTTGAAATCTTTCGCCCAGACATCAACCTGTTCTACAGAGCTAAGAGCCGAAGAGTACGTCCAAGATTCGATGAAGTACGACGGTAGCATAACCTGAGGTAGAGCGTAAGTGGTATAGATTAACAGGACAATACGTTGCAGACTTACGGTGACTTCGCGCAGGTGTCTTCCGAAAGATGTGAGGAACATCGCGACTTTATTACAAACATCATCGACCTTGCCCATCTTCCCAAGGAGGTGGCATTGCTTCGCGAGCATATATATACGAAGGTCGAAGACAGACACAGTATTTGCCACGATCAGGTCACGGTATGGCTTTTTGGTAATGGAAAGAAGAGGGAGGGAATCATCCTTGAAGCCAGGAATGATGAGGGTGCCGAACCAGGACAGATTCT
>Ga0307510_10005851_pt1 | contig 14666 bp, 14 predicted proteins | sample 12_EM_MG_FD_207224 | JGI IMG/M metagenome (GOLD analysis project Ga0307510, IMG submission 207224) | Populus trichocarpa ectomycorrhiza microbial communities from riparian zone in the Pacific Northwest, United States - 12_EM | ecosystem: Host-associated > Plants > Roots > Unclassified | place...
TTTTCTTGAAAAACTCTAAATGACTACAGAATTTTCTGGACAAATGAGCTTATAGTAAGCATAGGAATAAGAAGATTCTTCACATGGTATGATGTATCCTGAAATTATCCTAAAAGATAAAGGATTTCCTTTACATGGTCCTCAAGATCAAGATGCCAACCCAATTCTTAAATATCATCCATTTGATATCTTGATTCATTGTCAGTAGATCATGCTAATAGGAGCATTGGCACATAATTGTTCCCTTACAGAACCCTTGTCTAATTAGCCTTGCGGACCCCATAAAAATGAAGAATAGAGATGGCACTTCTTCAATGGATATTCTTTGCTTTGCACAGTACAGAAAATGCTAATTTGGCATATTAGCAGCACATCCATGTTCACGGTGCTTCTGCTTCTTTGAGGAGAATATAACTAATTTTGCTCCTGTTAGTGTTTTTCATTGGTCCAAGCTAGGTGGAAAATGACCTTTTGCTGCACCAAATTTCAAGTGGTATATACTGAAGTTTAACAATTCTGAAAATGTCTGCAGCGACTGTGGCAACTTTGACAGATCTTGGTTTCTTATGGTTTAGAGAATTTTATTTGGAGTCATCTCGAGTTATTCAGGTAAGAAAACAGGATTTCTTGTGGACCTGCTATAGCTAATGAAACTCTTCTAAACATGGAGAGAACTGGTCTACCTTACTAAATTGATGTTAACTCAGAAATTGTTTTCTTGCTTATTTTTAAACTAAATTGATCCGAGGAAGTGATTAACTTGGTATGAGGGGCTTACATGTATATATGAACTCTTAATTAGAAACTTCAGTCATTGTTCTCTGTTGTTTAACTCCTTTTGTTCTATTTCCTTGTTTAAATCATATTGGTTGGGAAAGTTATCAAGTTTCGTTCCAATCCTGATTAGATGAAATTTTATTGCTTTGGTCGTTTACATCTGGTCATGAACTGGTCCTGATTTTCTCTTTTATGGAATTACCTGAAATGACTTCTGGTGGCTATACATAGATTTAGACATTTATTAGGAAGACAGTATGATAAGGGTGTATCAGAACAGAAGAAGGTTTCCAAATGAAAGAAAGCAGCATGTTCAACTGATAGGTCATTAAAATTTCATAATAGTGAAGTGGTAATTCTTTGTTTTATTTTCCTTTCATCCACTTTCTTTTTCATTATATTACTTTCCTGATTTGTAGAAATTTTTTTGCTATCCATATGCAGTTTCCTATTGAATGCTCTCTTCCTTGGATGCTGGTGGATCATGTGCTTGAGTCCCAGAATGCAGGTCTTCTTGAAAGTGTTCTGATGCCATTTGACATCTACAATGATTCAGCTCAGCAAGCTCTGGCTGCATTAAGGCAGCGATTCCTCTATGATGAAATTGAGGCTGAGGTATATTATATTTTAGCATTTTCTAGGACTAATTTTTTTGCATCCCTTGTTGGAAATGTATGCATTTTCTATTTGTCATTTGATAAGCTGGCTGTGGCCTGTTGAATTTTTGCTCTAACTCAGTGGTTGCAAGTTTTTATAGGTGGACCATTGTTTTGATTTATTTGTTTCAAAACTCTCTGAAATTATTTTCACTTGTTACAAGAGTTGGGCAGCAAGGTACACGGCTTTCCTTCTCTCATTAATAACACATGCTACTGGAAATACAATGTATTAAATCATCTGTCTTGTTGGTTTGCTAAATCCTGTAGTGAAATGCTTGATCCTTCATTCCTCTTTGCTTTGGACAATGGAGAAAAGTATTCTGTACAGCCTATGAGATTCACTGCACTATTTAAGATGACGAGAGTAAAGGTAAAAGTATACTTTTCCTATGTTGTCACTGATTTACTGCACCTGTGGTCGCTGATGTGTTTGGGCCACATTTGTCTTGCGAAGTATTCATTACCTTCTCACTCTTTGGCAATTTTTAATGACAGTCTGAAATTTTGAAAACATAATATTTTATTTTTTTCAATTTACTCTTTAACTGGGACTGGGTACCTCAACTGTGGGATTATTTCACACAGTTATTTCTCAGCTTATGATTGGACCATATATCTCTGCTTTTGTTTTACATGTTTTAATCATCTTTTTCTTTCTTTCTGTCAATCTGAAGAGGAATAGTAATTTAGACCATGCTCCTCTGATACTCTCTCCCTTCATTTGGATTTAATTGTGTACAGTTACTTGGGAGGACCATTGATTTAAGAAGCTTGGTTTCTGAAAGGATGAACAAGGTTTTCAGAGACAATATTGAGTTTCTTTTTGATCGTTTTGAGTCTCAAGATCTATGTGCAGTGGTGGTAAGTAGATTGTTCTTGTGTTTCTTATATTAGTAATACAACTATCATGGTGCTATGTGGTGCTAACTGCTTGGTTCTCACATATTCATAAGTATAACGAGATATGGATGTATGTAATGCATGGCATTTTGACTTACCAGATTGAGCTTTTTGGTTGAATTCTCTAATGATAAAAACTAAATCAATAATTTTTCTGATGGAAAAACAAATACCTTGATTTCGTTGCAGGAATTAGAAAAACTTCTGGAAATATTAAAGCATGCTCATGGACTGCTTTCAAAAGATATTTCAATAGACTCGTTCAGTCTCATGTTGAATGAAATGCAAGAAAACTTATCTCTTGTATCATTTTCTAGTCGACTTGCAACTCAGGTTTGGCAAACTATTTCTGGCTTTAATTTTATGGGTACATCTCTCTGTTATAGTTATGCATGCTATAATTGTTAAATCAAGATGCACAATCATGGTATTCTGGGCAGTGTTTCACTCTAATCTCTAATATGTATCTGTCTTATAAATTTCAAACTCTAGGAATGCAGATAAACTGCTCGGAGTCTCAATTTTTAAGCCTATACATCCATTAGACATAGAGGGAAGAATTGATACTTTGTTTATATGGATGAGGTGGCATTGTGCATCATTAATCTTATTGTATAATATGCATACTCTCTTGTCTCTCTGATTCTGGGAAGAATTATTTTAAAAATTAGCTTATCTGATGTACTTGTTGAAAATCATTTGGGCTTTCTTATCCTTGTTTTGGCAATGAAAAGATATCTCACATTGGGGACAGCTATACTAAAGCCAGAAGAGCATGTCTCAAGCCAGTTAGTTATCATTTTTGCTTGAGGACCTTTATATCTCGTCATTGTGTATGCATTGTCTAAAGGAGACTTCTCATGCATGTTGTATTATTGGTATGATTGAGCTTGCCAATCCCTATTCTTGTACCTAAAACAAAGCATGATGCATCCTTTCCTATCTTTGAAAAGAAAAATGTAGCGAGAGGATGATATTAATTAAAGGAAAAATCACATCTAGGCCAATTCATTAGCATTTTGGGTTAGAACTTTTATGTTTTGTCATTGTGTATGCATTGTCTAAAGGAGACTTCTCATGTGAGTCATATTAAGTGACCTTGAGGATTCCATGGTCTTGTACGTACATACTAAGAGTGATGCATATTTTTCTTATCATTAACTTAAAGAAAAGTGTAAGAAAAGGTATGATATTATTAAAGAAAATTCCTAAGTGTGCTGTTTATTTTTATCTTTTGCTTTTCCAAGGAGCTAGTCTCACTCAATCAATTCATTGGTGTATGGTAGATTTGGTCAGAGATGCAAAGTGATTTCCTGCCAAACTTTGTCTTATGCAACACTACTCAGCGTTTTGTCCGATCATCAAGAGTTCCTCTTGTTCCTGTGCAAAAGCCATCAGTTCCCCATGCAAAGGACAACTTCTATTGTGGTACTCAGGTAACAAACTAGAGCTTAGACACCATCCTTTGATTGGGTTTTACAAATATGATGCTATTTTGTTTCTCATAATACCTTTTGACTTTCATTCTCATTTAATATTATCTTGGCAGGAGTTGAATTCTGCGCATCAAAGCTTTGCTCGTTTGCACAGTGGGTTCTTTGGAATTCCCCACATGTTTTCTGTTGTTAGACTTCTAGGATCCAGATCGTTGCCTTGGCTTATCCGAGCCCTGTTAGATCATATAACAAATAAGGTATGTGATGCTTTTGAGAATTTAGTCTATGTTCATTTATTAACACTCAATGTCATGAAAAGATGGATCTTGATACGATTTGAATGATTTTATTTGAAGCTGTGTGGATGAACATTAAGATTGAGTTTAATATTTCATGATGTGTTTCAGGTAACTACACTTGAACCAATGATTACTGGATTGCAAGCAGCGTTGCCAAAATCTATTGGACTGCTCCCTTTTGATGGAGGAGTCACAGGTACATGGTGGTGTCATGATTCTGATAGCGTCTTCCTTTTTTTCTTTTTTACATGCACTGCTGGATGTGTTAAAAAAAGGCTGAAAGAACTTGTATATGATATATTAACATATGCATGTGTACATGCATCACAGTAACAATATGTTGACATATGTTTTATTATGGATCAGTGAATTAAAGCTTATGGGTGTACAGTGCACTTTAGGAATTAATGTCTGTTTGGAGAGCTTCAGGAAGAATCTGGTGCAAAGTTTACCACATTCAATTCTAACAACCACCAACCTTTAGGATCTTATGCACTCAATTAGTGTCAGTGAGAGAAAAGTTAAGTGAGTGCCCAGGTGTGATACATGTGGTGAGAGCTTCCTTGAATGTGAGGTGAAAAAAATCTGTTTTGAGTGATTTCTAAGTGCTGTAGCTGTGAGGGCTTGTCTCAACTGTGTTTGATTGTCTTTTTATTCATCAGTGGATTCAATATTTCCATTGCAGGTATTCACTTACCAAGTGCCTGCTCACATCAATTTTTTTTTTTTGGTCAAAAGAAAATTTGGAATCTAGTGATATTATGAATGCTTTTTTATTCGGAATTTTATGCATGCATCTCTTGCTATTTGTGCATGCTTTTGTGTGTGTGTGTACATTTGTGCTCATTTCCCTATTTTGCATCTTTAACTTCCGATACAGGCTGTATGAGGGTTGTCAAAGAAAATCTTAACTGGGGAACTAAATCAGAGCTCAAAGCAAAGGTTCTTCGAGGGATTAAAGAGATTGGCAGTGTGTTATATTGGATGGGGCTTCTTGACATTGTATTGGTCAGTATCCTAGTTTCTTCATTTCATGATATTAGTTTGAGAACATGTCTAGACGTACTTATGCATGCTCTAAACTGTAGCTTTGTGTCTGGTAGATTCATATTTCTACAAGTTTGCTATTCGATCCCTTAGAACAAGAATGCCCAATTATACGAGTACTTTGAAGAGCCTTGGGGCACTTTTAGATCAACAGGGATAGCAGGAGTATCGTACTATCTCTCATTATAGAGAAATAGTTGTGTAGACGTACTCTACCAACTCATCATAGACAAGGCTAATAAAGACAAGACATATAGACAAAATCACATATCATCATGTGGGACCATTGGACTTTCTAGCTATTTGTCTTGTCTTTATTGGCCAAGTCTATAGCGGAGCTGGTCGACTTTGTCTTCGCTACTTTAAATGTTCAAATCCTAATGGGATAAATGCTGGGTAGACAAAAACAGCAAGCAAATATTGAAGAATTTTGCGTTCTACCAATTAGCTGTGAGACTCTGCCATGTTTAGTTAGTGGTGGATCATTGTCATGTGTTAAGAAGGCTGAAATTGGTTTTGGTTTCGATTCCTCTTGATAGAGGTCTGCCTCTCTTTAAATAGCTAGAATTCTCCCTATTTACAGCCTAATGATTATAATTACATGCGTGATTTCCTCTATCAAATCATTCAAAATCCGTAACATTACTCTACCAACCACAAAGATCCCGTAAATATAAACTATTGCTATATACAGAATATGGCCTAATTTGGTAATACCCCCCCTCAAATTAATGTTGGTCGATCAAGAAGCATCAATTTATCAATCATGAATTTATGGCGGTGACGGGAGATGGCCTTGGTAAAGATGTCAGCAGTTTGATGTTCGGTGGAAATGCGAGGAAGAGTAATCTCTTGGCGTGCAAGTGCTTCATGAATGGAATGACAATCCACTTAAAAATGCTTGGTGCGCTTATAAAAAACTAGATTGGCAACAATTTGAATAGCACCAGTGTTATCTGCATAAAGAGTAAGCTGCGGAACACCAAGTTCGCCCAATAGCCCTCAAAATCATGTGATTTCAGAATAGGCAGATGACATGGCTCTATATTCAGACTCGGTAGATGAGTTTGAGACACATGCTTGATTTTTACTCATCTAAGAACTAAGAGTGCTGCCAAGAAACATGCACCAACCCGAAACAAAATGACGAGTATTTGGACAACCGACCTAATCAGCATCACTGTAGGCCTCCAATTGTAAAGAAGTCCCTGAAGAAAAGAATAAACCACTACCAAGCATCCCTTTGAGATATCGAAGGAGGTGACAGACAACGGCTAAGTGGGTTTGGCAAAAAGCTTGCATAAACTGATTGACCTGTTGTACAACAAACAAGATATTAAGTCGGGTAATAGTCAAATAATTCAAACTTCTGACCAGCTATCAATATATGGAGGGATCAGGCAAGAGATCCCCACTCATGATGTAGTTTCAAGTTGACCTCCATAGGTGTAAGAACTGATTTAGTGTCTGAAAGACCAGCTAGGGAAAGAAGCTTCTGGGTATACTTATGTTGATACAAAAGTACGCTAGTTGGGCAATGCTGGACCTCAAGACTAAGAAAATACTGAAGCGGACCAAGATCTTTCATATGAAATGAAGATTGGAGTCGTTGCTGAAGTTGTTCAATCAACTGGGAATCAGATCCTGTAATCACAATATCATCAACATACACAAGAAGTAGAACGATTCCAATATTAGTCTTGCGAAAGTAGAGTAGTCATATTGACTCTATGTGAAGGTGGAATCCAAAATAGTAGTAAGAAATTTCTCAAACCATGCCTGCAGTGCTTGCTTCAAACCATACAGAGACCATTTCAAGTTACAAACCTCAGTAGAAGAGGAAGAAAACATGCTAGGAGTCATAATTCTTTTCCTTTAGATCACCATGTAGAAAAGCATTCTTCACATCCATCAGATGAAGCGATCATCCTTTCAAGACGAAAATGGCCATAGCAGTATGGATAGTAGTCATCTTAGCCACAAGAGCAAATGTTTTCTTATAATCCAGGCCATATTTTTGTTGATTTTTGAGTGCCAACAAACGAGCTTTATATCGGTCAAGAGATCCATCGGTACCTAGCTTGATGGTGTATACCCATTTGCATCCAATAGGTTTTACCCCAGAGGGACAAGGAACGATGTCCCAAGTATGATTATCGTGAAGAGCTTGAAGTTCGTCTTGCATAGTCTATCGTCAACACTCGAGTAGAGGCCTGAGAATAAGACTTAGGCATATAAATAATATCAATAGTGGCCTGAACAACAGAATGTGAGAACCCATACCTATTCGGAGGTTGTAAAACCCGAGTTGACCATCGAGGCTCTTGTAAAACATGATCAGATGTTGGTTCAGGAGTAGAAAGAGGCAGTGGGTGATGTCGTTGATAAACAATTCTTGGTTTAAAACGATCAACAATTGTAGACACGTCATTAAAAGAAGGAAGCAACACAGAAGAAGAAACAAAATTTGCACAAGACGGAAGAAAATATTGATTTTCACAGAAAACCATATTTCGTGAAATGCGAATCTTGTTATTATCCGCATCATAACATACAAATCCTTTATGGGAATTGCTATAGACAAGAAAAGCACGCTAAACAGCCTAGGCAGCAAGCTTGTGATGTTCGATGGTAGGTAAGTGAACAAAGCAAATACAACCAAAAACATGAAGAGAATTATAGTTAGGAGGGACTCCAAACAAAAAAAAATATGGAGGATCAAGATTCAAGGTTTGAGAAGGTAGATGATTAATCAAATAGACGATTGTAGGTAAAGCTTCCACCCAAAATCGAGGAGGTACCAAAGATTCAAGCAATAATGTATGGACAACATCTAAAAGATGTTGATTCTTATGCTCAACGACTCTATTTTATTGAGGAGTATAAGGACACGTATGTTGAGAGATAATACTTTTCTGTTGTAGGAAGGATTGAAAGTCACAAGACATGCATTCCCCCTCAGAATCAGAGCATAAGATCTTAATATTGGCAAAAAATTGTGTCTCTACAAGAACAACAAAGGTTTGAAAAATAAAGAACACATCAGCTTTAGAATGAAGGAAATAGACCCATGTGAATCTACTATAGTCATCAATAAATATTACAAAATATCTATATTGTGCATGAGAAAGAACATGATTCACACCCAAACATCAGTATGAATAATTTCAAAACAGGCAGAAGCCCGACTTCCTTGCGTAGGAAATGATAAGGATTTGCTTTTATCAAGTTTACAAGGAGAACAATCAAAAGACAAATGAGAGGAAGAAAACTCATGTATATTATTCAAATAGCCACTTTTAACGAGATGCTTCAAAATAACAGAATTAGGATGTCCTAATTTCTTATGCCAAAGATGACTTGTATTGGCAATACCAGAACAACCCAAATATACTAAACAAGGCATAGAAAAAGACTGAAGAGGAAAAATTCGTCCCACTTTAGGCCTCGTCACTACCACTTGGCCCAATGCTTGATCTTGCACGCAACAACCACAATGGTCAAAATGAAAGGAATAATCATTTTCTACCAATTGGCCAACAAAGATTAAATTGGCAAGCCAGGATACCCAAAAACATCGGTGAAGGTAGACCCTAGATTGTCAATGGCAGTAATAGGAATAGTACGACCATCAGCTATTTTAATATTCTACTCACCATCATACTTACGAACATCCTATAGTGCTTTGAAATTGCCAGTCATGTGATTGAAAGCCGCAGAGTCAATTAACGAAGAAGAGAGGAGTAGCTTTGTCTTACCTTGAAGTCCAAGAGCAAAGAGTAGAAACTATCATCTGTTGGACATGCTCCGGTGTAAGAGTAGAAGAAGACCCCGTGACAGCTGGTTGATTTAAAGGCGTAGTCACAAGGTTGGACTGGACAACAATATGCAAGGCATGGGCAGATCGATTTTGAGGTCGTATGCGATAGTCCTTAATAATGTGACCTTTTTTTTTTTTTTGCAGTAATTGCAGAACTTCTTGTTGCAATTCTTTGCTATGTGCCCAAACTCCTTGCAATTGTAGCATTGTGGCAGGGATTTGGATCCACCTTTGCCTTGAGCTGCATAGGCCATGTTGACTATCTTAGTAATGACAGTGTCTTGGGCAATGCCATGTTGTGAGGCAAGATGTTGTTCCTCACGCAGAAGCTCTCCCAGGCACTCATCCAAGGTTGGAATAGGTTTGCGGTCAATCAGCCCAGCACGTACACTCTCAAATTTTGGGTGAAGCTTCATTAAGATTTGGTCTCGTCGGCTCTCGGAATGGATCGCTTGTTCTGCCCCCAATGCTTCCTTCGGAACCTTAGACTGCACCAACCTAGAATAAGCACTCCACTAGATTAGGAAACCCAGATAATATTGCTCAGTTGACTAATTCCCTAGGCAATAATTTCCAATGTCCAACTCTAATTTGGAACTTTCGAGCAGAGTTATCTTAATGATACATCCGCCGAAGTGAATCTCACATTTCCTTAGCAGTATTAAAGGAACAAAGATTGTTGACCATAAGAGGTTCAATAGAACTCAACAACCATGAAACAACCTTGCTTTCCCAAGAACCAAGTTCTTTGGGATCAGTTGGAACTGTAAAGGACCCATCCAAATGATTCCATAATTCTTTTCCTTTGACAAACATCTGATAGTGAAATTCCCAAGAAGTGTAATTCTTGTCATTCATGCGAACAATGGAAATTTTCTCTTCTAGCATGACTAAGAAAACACAACAGCTCCAAAAAAATAGACAAGCCTAATGAAGACACTAATGCCACAAAATAAGATGCTGATACAAATCAGCCTAAGCCAAAGAATATCCCAAGCTAAAAAAAAAAAGAATTGAATCAGCCCACAAACCAAGATGAGAATTTCTTACAACTCCATAAACTTAAGCTAAGAGCTCTGATACCATGTTAAGAAGGCTGAAATTGGTTTTAGTTTTGATTCCTCTCAATGGAAGTCTGTCTCTCTTTAAATAGTTAGAATTCTCCCTATTTACAGCCTAATGATTATAATTACATGCATGATTTCCTTTATCAAATCATTCAAAATTCATAAAATTGCTCCTCCAACCACATAAATCCCTAACATTGCTCCACCAACCACAAAGATCCTGTAAATATAAACTATTGCCATATACAGAATATGGCCTAATCTGGTGACATCATGTTCATCTTAGATCAGAGCTCTGAATGTGTGTTTGATCTACTCTACTTAAAAGTCATTGAACCAATCACTCAATGCCAGATGCCCAAATCTCTTTTCACCATCTATCTTCATTATTGGTCATATTTGTTTCTCTTGTTATATTGTTGGGAATGATGTCCTAGTGGGTGTTAATATTTATGTCCTGTTTTGTTGTTGTAAATGATGTGCAAGCGGATCCAATTCTTATTTGTTGAACCAATGTAGTAATCAACGTTGTTGTATGTTTAGATCATAGATCAATCTTATTAATGGAGTAAAACAATTATTGTTCATGCATTTAGTCACATGAAACATTTTCTTATAATAATACATCACAGGGCCTGTAATCTATCTCTATTTTATCTGTAAAATCACATATGGAATGTAACATTTGGTTGAGTAAATGACTGTTAATGAAAATAAAGATGAGCATTAGAAAATAATGAAAAACAAAATCTGAACTAGGTTTTTCATTTACATTAATTTGGCAAGGCAAAAGGCTTGCCTGGCAGGCTAATTAACCTGATTCTGTATGCCACAATATATTGTTTAGTCTGCAAAACATTAACATGGCTCATCTAGTTGACTTCTGTTATGATTGGGAACCAATGTTTCATACTGCCTCTTATAGTTGTTTTACATGATTGACAGAGGGAAGTTGATACCATGCATTTCATGCAAACTGCCCCTTGGTTGGGCTTGTTTCCTGGCGCAGATGGCCAAATATTGCATTCACAGGATGGTGGGGATAGTCCTGTTGTCAATCTTTTCAAATCAGCCACTGCTGCAATAGTGTCTAACCCTGGTTGTCCAAATCCAACATCTTTTTATACCATGTCAAAACAGGCAGAAGCTGCAGGTGCATAATTCATTTCTCTTCAGATGGCTTTTTGCTGTTTGGTTGACCACCTTTATAGAAGCAAAAACATATGCCAGTTCTTTTGTAATAACAGTAGTTAGTCACCCTATTTTGATGCCTGTTATTACATTCAAGTTTTGTTCCCTTGGTTTCCTTAATTTTTAATTTTATGGTCTGGTGTCTTCATTTTGTTGCAGATCTTCTTTACAAAGCTAGCATGAATACTGGAAGTGTGCTGGAATATGCCCTTGCTTTTACCAGTGCTGCATTGGATAAATATTGCAGTAAATGGAGTGCTGCTCCCAAGACAGGCTTCATTGACATAACAACCTCAAAGGACTTTTACCGTATATATAGTGGCCTTCAAATTGTAAGGAATGACCTTCTACAGTTTATTTTTATAATAACTTCACACTTGGGTAATATATCTGAACAATAATCATCTTCAGTTTTATCAGTTGAGGTATTAGTTCATATTCTAGACTAAGAGTAAATCTATCTGTTAGTTGATACATAACTTTTCTCAACAGCCATCTCCGTAGTGCTGCGGGTTGTACTTCTCATTAATATGTATTTTTGGGCCAAAAATTTCACACATGAACTATTTTATTTATTACTAAAATCTTAGACAACTATTGTCATTCTCAGATTCTGCAAAATGACAATCATAATGACAAGCTTTTTACCATTCTGAAATTAATAATGTCTTTTAAAATGTTTATTCATGCTGTTTTTCATTATTGTATTGTTAATTCATGTTTCATAGCCTGATTTAATCAGAAAATAATCTTTCTGATTTTTCATTTAAATCTTGATTTGACAACCATGCTGATGAGGTACTAATTCCCAGACATGTGATACCTCCTGATGAGCAGCCACAATGATGTTGTGGTATGGGGTGGTGCTGTGGTCTGGGGGCGGGTGTTACAATCCAGGTCAAGGCTAAGAACTGCACACATCATAGTACTCATTCAATCCCGTGGGATTAAGAGAACCATTTTGAGTGGAACATTCTCCTTGCCAGTAATAGCCGTAAATTTGCAGCCTTGATATCTGGAGGTTACTACAGTTGTGATAAAAAACTGTTAGTTGGGCATGTGGACCAATGGTTCAATTAAGAAATCATTTAATAGTAAATTGTGATCAATATGTATAAATTCTTGCATTAACATAATTGACTACTCCTTTGGAAGAATGATGAACCTTTAGGTTTACCTCTTGTTTAGCCACAGAAGTGATATCTTTTCTTTCTGCTAATTTGTTTTAATACTTGAATTGTAGGGACACCTGGAGGATTCTGTTCAAGTATCATCGAATAATTTTGAAGTCTTGGGTGACTCAGTTGCATGGGGTGGCTGTACCATAATCTACTTGCTTGGACAGCAGATGCATTTTGAACTCTTTGATTTTTCATATCAAGTCCTCAATATTGCAGAAGTGGAGGCTGGATTGCTTAGCCAAGCACATAAGAATCCTCATGCTGCCCAGGTATTGAAATTTACGTCCATACTTGAAATTGTCTGCGTTCATGAGTAATATGCCTGTCTATAGAAAATCATTGCTATATATTTAAAATATTTTCTTCTGCTGGACTTGAACACAAATTCCTTAATTGATGGATTACCATCTGCCAGTTGTGCTATAACTGATTCTGTGTATAAAAATTGTTCATTTAGTTCTTTCTTTTCTTTCTGCTCATACTCGTTATCATGTAAGATTTTACTCATTATGTAGGATTAAAACAAATGATTCCAGTTCATCATGTTTTACCATTTATTTTGCTGTGCTCTAGGTCATTATGGTGCTTTTCTCAAAGAACTGGACATTTTCTAAATGGCGTCAATTTCTTCTCTCTGCTTTTCATTAAATGTAATTTGGGACGTGCAGTCCTGTTGAGCCTTGAGTCCACATACCAACTTTGCTTGCTAGCATTTACACGGCTCAGAATCTAGGTTGCAATTCATGTTTTAGGGTTTTGCCCAGCTAATCTGACCATCAGTCGACCCATGCCCTTTTGCAGTTTGAATTTGTTAGCCATCCAATTGTTCTGGCGTACATGATTTGCCTGATCACTAGCATGATGTTCTCACCTGGACAATCTTATTCATAGTGATATTCACATTCAACGAGTCATAATTCTTGATTGCATTGAGTGGACTAATACCCTGAATCAAAACTAAGCTCTATATCAATAAATCTATTACAAAGTACAGAAAATATGATGCTTCATAATCTGTAACCATAGAACTAGTATATACAATTACTCTTATGTTTTCTTCACTCCAAAGAAAGAACTGTAACTTGTAAAATCAATTTAAAGCTTTGACTGCACTTACAACCAAGTACAACGGAAACAGTGGGTTGATTCACATGCTTTTAGCCTGTTAACATTTTTCATGTTTTGATTGATTAGTCCTTGCTTTTAGCCTGTTGACATTCTTCTTTTGCTAAGGGATGGGAAACCCTATTAGAAGCCATGAAGAAAGCAAGAAGGTTGAACAATCATGTTTTCTCGATGCTGAAAGCCCGTTGCCCCCTTGAAGACAAGATAGCGTGTGCTATCAAGCAAAGTGGTGCCCCTCTGCATCGGATTAAGTTCGAGAACACTGTTTCAGCATTTGAAACATTGCCTCAAAAAGGTGCCTAAATGAGTCCTGCAATCCCCCTTCCACTTCTATTGTTTTTTGTCTCATCTGGTAATATCTATGCATTTAGTGTCGTCAAGTTGTAGTTTTATTACCATTATCATTATTGATTGTCAAATTGTAGTTGGTAATGTGTTCCCTGACATGAACTCAGACAGACTGGATTCAATTTGTATATTACGTACAAACATACAGGGGATTTATCTCCCTTTTTGTTTTTTAATGGACATCAGTCTTGAATGCAAATGAGAAAGCATTGACCTTTCATTCTTGAGGTTTATTGGGTTTTTTTTTAAAAAAAAAAAACAATTTTTCTAGAAAAAAATAATAACCATTTTTTTTTCTTGAGCACAAAAAAACCCAACATGATAGCGACTCGGAGACCTTTTGATATTGTTGATTGTTTTTGTTTTTTGTCTAATAAAAAAAAAATCATTTAGTTAGTTTAATAGTATTTGTTTTTTGCACTAGATTTTATATACAATTGTGTTATAAATCCGGTTTTGTAAAAGATAAAATGGCATAATAGTTTTATCTAAATATATATTTTTTAAATCACAATTAAAAATATTTTTTTAAATTTTAAATTTTTTAAATTATAAATATAAAAACTACTGGAATATCAAACAGTTATTATTATTATTATTAGTATTAGAGAACCTTAACTAATATCACTACTACGGCTGGCAAATAGTAAAGAAAAAATCAACTTGGAATTATATTCTGAAAATTGACTTGTGTTTCAACAACTTTGCCACCTTGAGTCCATTAAAAAAACTAAGGAAAATAAAATAATGCAAGTTTGCAATTATTGATTTTCAAGTAGCTCATACACGCAAGGGATATTCAGACGGTTCAACCTA
>Ga0307510_10005853_pt1 | contig 14665 bp, 22 predicted proteins | sample 12_EM_MG_FD_207224 | JGI IMG/M metagenome (GOLD analysis project Ga0307510, IMG submission 207224) | Populus trichocarpa ectomycorrhiza microbial communities from riparian zone in the Pacific Northwest, United States - 12_EM | ecosystem: Host-associated > Plants > Roots > Unclassified | place...
GAAAGATAATGGGCAATTAATGGTCAACTTTGAAACCCCCCTCCCACAAAAATGCAAATAATGGTGAAACTAATGTCTTGGGGACTTGTTGGCATGGTGTTGGCACTTCCATCATATTTCAGTCTCCAACCCACCTATTGGTGAAACCCTAGTGTTCATCATGTTGGTTTTTTTTTGAACACACACTCATGCCACAGCTATCACTTCATCCCAAACTACTTGATAAATTGGACAACATTGACCATTCTTTCAAATGTGCCTGGCTTTCCAAATACCTGTGAGATGTGACCATTGAACCTTTTCCCTCCCTCTTAGCAAGTGACAGTGACTCCAGCAAGTCCTCTATATCAAGCATCAGCAACATCAGCATGATCTCATCCCTTCACTCAGATGACAAGTCATCCATCCAGCCTTTCCTCTTGCTCTCTTGTTCCAACCTTGAAGAGATGTATTTCCTTGTGATACAGGCCAAAATTGACAAACTGCGCTGAGAAATCCTTACATCAAGGGTTCTATGCAGGAACCCTGCAGTCAAGAAGGCGTCACAACTCCCTCTCCTTGAACACTGGCACACTGGCAACATCAAACAGTATAGGAGAAGAGTCTGTGTTGACCCCGACACCTTTGATGGCATCGCCAACAAGATCCACACCCACCACATTTTCCACAATCACTCCAACACCCCCCAGGCCCCAGTTGAAGTTCAACTTGCTATTTTTCTGTTTTGTGCTGGCCATTATGGTAACGCTGCCAGCCCAGAAGCAATAGGACACTGGGCTGGCGTCAGTCCAGGCATGGTAGCAAACTGCACCAATTGCATTATGCTGGCCCTTTTATCACTACACAATGAATGCATTCACTTCCCAACAGCAGAGGAGTGAGAGAGTGCAAAAGCATGGGTTGCAGCACAGGTATGCCCTGAGTGGAGCGATGGGTATATGATGGTGGATGGCACCAAATTCCTGCTATTCCAGCAGCCAGGTCTTCATGGTGACACCTGGTTTGACAAGAGTCAGACATACTCATTGGACTGCCAGGTGCGTGGTTATGTTTATCTATGCTACCACAATCTAACCCTTTACTAGCTTGTTATGCTTTCTGATTCGCGCGCCATTGTGGACTATGCTGTTGGCCATACTGGCAGTGTCCACAATGCCCAGGCCTTCTGTGCTACCCATATCTTCAAGGAGCACAAGTGCATTTTGGCCCCTGGCAAGTGGATATGGGCGGACTCAGCATATCCTTCCAAGATGTGGTGTGTCACACCATTTCAGAAGCCTGCTGGTGGCAAGCTGTCCCCCAATCAACAGACATACAACTACCATGTGTCAAAAGTAAGTTCCTATTGTATTTCTTTTGTCTTCTTATGATCCTCAATTACTAGGTCTGCATACATGCTGAGCATGCAATCGGGCTACTCAAAGGCCACTTTCAAGCCCTCTGCAAACTCCAAATTCAAATCACCTTGCCCAAGGACCACAAATGGGCAATCACTTTTGTCTGGTTCTGCATTATTGTGCACAACCTGATACTTATGCTTGAGGGTGGGAACTTTGACCCACATTTTCATAAGCACCTCTACACAGCTGGAAGATGATATCTGGTGCCACACAACAACAAAGGTAGCAATGATGGATTGCAGGAGGTTCAGCAACACATGGAATTGGAAGGGCAGAGGTTCTGGCGGTGGATCATAATGCAGCTTTTCAATAGCAAATCAAGCAGGGCAGTGAGGCAACCCAAATAGTGGGCCAGATGAACTTTTATTGAATGTACTGTAGATAGCCATGGTGTAAATGCTATGTGGTAGTGTCTATTACTTCAGCACAGATGGCCCTGGAAGGCCCCAGTCAGTAGAAGGGAGAGGGAAAGTAAAGTGATCCGCATTGGAGGGGTATGCATTTGTTGGGTGATATTCGTTCATAAGGCTGGGGGCTTGTCCACTCTTCAATTGAGCAAGCTCAACCTCAAGTTGAAGCATGCATTCCCTGTATGCAAGCTCCTTCTCTTGCAATTGGTGCTTGAGTAAGAGCTCCTCCTTCTGTGATTGTTGCTTAAGTGTGAGTGCCCATTCCTCAGCAGCAAATTGGTCCTTCTTGCATACTTGTACCATCTTATGTTCCATCTTTTGACATGCTTGCACCATCTCATGTTCCATCCTTTGATGTTTCATTTTGATGCTGGCCAGCTTGATGGTCTGCGCACTCTTTGCAAGGTCAGAAAACTGGGACTGGTCACTACTAACTGATTTGAGTGAGCTGTCAATGGGGGAACATTTATTTGACATGTGACTGCTGGATGTCAGAGCTGAGGGAGTGCACAAATTGCCCTGGATGGCAGGTCTTCTGCAATCCATGACTGGTGTCGCTATGTGCCCAACAGTGATGCTTGATGCCCTGGCTGGTATAGACTTGAGGGGGAGACCAAACCTCACACCAAGATCAGCATTGCCAACAAAAATCAACAAGTATGATTGCATACCTCAGGAGCATTATCAAATCCTTCCAGCCCAATGTCAATGTCAACATCCACAAGTCCAGCAGCACCCTCAACCAAGTCCACCAGGCTTGAAACCAGCCTTAGGTGATCATTATTACTCATACGATACAGCCTTTGTAAGTTGTGGGAACTGGCCCTAGTGATTGTTGATCGGATGACTGATGAGTCTTATTGTGCTTATGGATCGAGTTGGAGTCGCTTATTGATCACCCTAGTACCTTAGTCATAGCACGTATCTGGCTTACTATACAGTGATGAGTCACAATTGTACCTTTAGTATAAAAGAGGTCTTTTGCTGTCCCTAAGACGGCAAGTTGAATCTCCTGTCAATTCAACTCCCTTCCTTTCTCTTACATCACTCTATAAGTGGGCACTAGGACGTTACTCTAGTGTGGGAACCACTTCTCATATATCGACAACAACTTGGCAACAAGCTATCCACGCGACATACCGCCAAGTTAAGACAGCTCATCTAACCCAACACTGAATCAGTGTTGCCCTCACTTTGTGGCGGTGACATTAGATTCAACTTTCTACAAATCAAGACGGCTAGTAGCACGTACAACAAGCTCTTAAACAAAGAGCAAATACTTGACACCAGATTGAACTCTCGCATCGCATACAGAGGACCCAACGCTACTGGGACCAGGACCTACCCTATCCAATTATTCTGCGACAACGATGAGAAAGTCGTAAACAAACACGCTATCCCAGTTTGCCTCTATAACGGAGTGTGGCACCAAATCGCACACGATTCCAATTCAGGACTACCTCAGTTAGGGCAACCCCTAACTAGCATCCATACTTTCGACATCGAAGGGACCAGCCCTGCAGAGGAAAAAGATATCGAACCAGATAGTGAGCCAGAAGCAGAGGAAGATTCAGACGAAGAACTAGCCAAGCAAACTGGAGGGCTCTCCATCGATAATCAAATCAGGGATGCAGAAATCCCTAAGGAATTTATTCCCCAAAGAAATACCATCTCCCTTCCATGGCACTTGAAGCTTTCGCCCATTTCACCAAAACTATCAACCATGGCTACTTCCTCTATCATGATCCAACACCCCACAGATACTCAACCACTCACTCAAGGCAGAGGAGATGGCTCAAGCTCTAAAGGAAAAAGCTCTGGAAGTGGCACTACTGGAGCAGGAAATATGACAACTACAACTACTACTGGAACTGCAGCAAGCGTTAATTCCAAACTCAAAGCCAGCCTTGGCTGATACTCCACTCCAGGAGGAGGACGATCAGGACCACCCAGCAGAGGACCCCCAAGTGGAGGACCACCCTCAGGAGGATCTGGAGGTCCGGGTGGCAATCCACCCGGAGCACCAGTACCTCCCGCACAAGGACCCCCAGTCCAAGGAGGCCAACAACCAATTGCAAGAGCAGCTGATGTTAAATCTATGGGAGGACTGCCGCAAGTATTCACAGGAGACCGTCTCATCGCAGACGACTTCATCGAAGAAGTAAAAGGATATCTCCGACTCAACCAGGATGTAGCTGGCTACAATTCCCCAATCAAGAAAGTCGCCCTAACCCTCACCCTTATGAAAGGACCCCAAGTTGCAGGATGGACCAGAGATATGGGAACTTGGCTAGACACCCTCAACCCCGTCCTGGATAATATTCCCGACGTATGGGATCAATTCCTCTATGAATTCTCACAACAATTCCAGGACAGTCAAAGAGAGAACAGAGCCAGAGGCGAAATAGAACGCTGCACCATGAAATTCCCAGAAATTGATGACTACATCGCCAGATTCAAAGACTTAAGCCGCATCGCTGGCTATGACGCTAATAGTGGCGCTGTCTTTCAACTTTTCACCAAAGGATTGCCCAATGACATCCTCAAGGAAGTGTTAACGTCCCCGACCCCAACCACGTATATTGATCTTAAAGATAAAGCTATCTCAGCCACCCAGTCCAAGGTCTTGATAAACAATATACTCCGGGCCCATAACCCGAACAGAGGAACCGGAGGGTTCAACTGTGGGGTCTTCAACACATTCCCTTGACCGGTTAACTTCCAGAGACCGCGAGCATTCTTCAACCAAGGAAATCAAGGCAATCAAGGAGGGTTCATGCAACAACGAGGACCGGGATTCCGCCAAGGGCCTCCCCAAACGCAATATAACTCTACCAATGCACCCCAATGGATGAACAATGTACCGGTACCAATGGACTTAGGACGAACTAGGGCCCCAAACTGGCGTTTCAATAATAGAGGATGTATACAGGGGAATGCAACCGGTTTTGGACCAGCCCCTCAGAACAATACCACTGGACCACCCCCGGGAAACATGAACAACAACTGTTTCGAATGCGGACAAACAGGTCACTATGCCAGGAATTGCCCATGCCGTCGCCGTCAAGGGCAAACTAAAGCAAACCTTATCGACTTTAATGAGGAGTACGATAACTACAAAGGATTTGAAACCCCTACCCATGTCAAAGATCTCAAACAGCAACTCAACGCTATGTCTCTTGACGAGAAAGCGAAACTAGCCGAAGAAATGGGAGTCTCAGAGGATTTTCCCACAGCTTGATTAGGTCAGCATTAATCAAGCAAAGTAGCAACGACAATGTGTATATATCGGCCCAAAAATCTATGACTGTTCGAATTTACACACACTCAATTGCAAAAAGAGCCAAAGCAATAGCCCTAGTCGATTCTGGGGCAACAGAAAACTTTATGAACTTAAGCTATGCCAAATGGTTGAAACTCCCTATCAAGAATTTGGACAAACCCCGTCAACTATTCAATGTAGACGGAACCGAGAATAAAGCAGGGATGCTGAAACACTATACAGATATAGAAGTCCAAACAGGAACATCTAGAAGTCAACTATGCTTCTTCCTATCGGATTTGGGAGAACACAAAGCTATCCTGGAATACTCTTGGTTTGCTGCCGTACAACCCAAAATAGATTGGAAACGAGGATGGATTGATTCATCACAACTCCCTATCATTCTCAGAGCTCCAAACGCAAAGAAAGCATGATTTCTACCCCGAACAATAAATGCACCACGTCCCATATACCATGATCAATACTTATCAGACAAGTAACAATCAATTCCATGGTAAAAGAAGAGGACCCCACAATACCAGACGAGTACATGCGACATCGAAAAGTGTTCAGCGAACATGAATCACATCGCCTTCCCCAGCACACGATTTGGGATCACGCCATCGAACTCTTACCTGGAGCCCCCACAACTCTTCCCGGAAGACTCTTACCACTAACTCAGTCAGAAATCGAAGAGGCTAGCAAATTCATTCAAGAACATCTGGCCAGAAATACGATTAGACCTTCATGGAGCCCGTATGCAGCCAACTTCTTTTTTGTCAAAAAGAAAGATGGAAAATTACGACCGGTTCAAGACTATCGACCCCTTAACAAATGGACCAAACGAAATCGCAACGTATCTCCCCTAATTCCTTCTGTCATTGACCGACTAGCCGGGTGTACGCTGTTCACCAAGTTTGACGTCCGATGGGGATACAATAACATTCGGATCAAACCTGGTGACAAATGGAAGGCTGCCTTCCTAACACCGGAAGGACTATTTGAACCCACAGTTATGTTCTTCGGTCTTACCAACTCCCCAGCAACATTCCAAATGATGATGAACACAATATTCCGCTCAGATGTAGCAAAAGGGGATACATCAGTGTTCATGGATGATATTGCCATTCATACAAAGAAATATTTAAACGAAACCCTGCGCAAAACCCAAGAACGATACCAATGGCCAGGAATGAAAGAATGGATCGCAAACTATGTAAAAGGATGCACGATCTGCCAACAAAATAAAATTATCACTCATCGGACTAAAGTACCTCCTTACCGTATCCCTACAGAAACCAATGCCCGACCATTTCAACAAGTGGCTATGGACCTTATCACAGGACTACCCCCAGTAAAAGGAAAGGATGCTATCCTCACCATTGTGGACCAAGGGTGCTCACGTGCCACCATATTCCTAGCATGTGACACTACAATCACAGGACCAGGCATCGCCCAACTATACATGGATCACGTGTTTCGATGGTTCGGGCTACCCGTCAAAGTCATTAGTGATCGAGACCCTCGATTCACCTCACACTTCGGTAAAGCCCTGACAAAGAGGCTGGACATCCAACAAAACCTATCAACAGCCTTTCACCCTCAAACGGATGGATTATCGGAACGAAAGAACCAATGGGTCGAACAATACCTCCGGCTCGTAACATCAGCCGCCCCAAAGGACTGGACCCAATGGCTAGCCTTAGCCACAGCAGTACACAACAACCAGAAGAATTCAACTACCAGGTTATCGCCCAATCAAATAATTCTGGGGTACGATCTCAAACTAAACCTGGCGATTACTACCCCATCCATCAATGAAACAACAGAAGAAAGAATCCGTCTGATGGAAGAAAGACGAGCTCAAGCGACTGCGGCCCTGAATCAAGTCGCTGAGAAATCAGGAACCCCGTCGGCACAATATAGCACCGGAGACCAAGTATGGTTAGAAGGGAAGAATCTCCGTCTCCCTTACCAAGTGACTAAACTAGCACCCAAACGATATGGACCCTTCAAGATCATCAAAGAGATCTCCCCTGTGGCGTATCAACTAGCTCTACCCCTGACGTGGAAGATTCACAACACGTTCCACGCTTCTCTCTTATCACCCTATCATGAAACAACGGCCTACGGTCCGAACTTCTCCCGACCACCACCTGACTTGATCAATGATGAAGAACAATACGAAGTGGAGCAAGTTTGTAATCATCGATACTCCGGGCGCAATAGGACCCTGCAATATCTGATCCATTGGAAAGGATATCCTGATAGCGATGACACATGGGAATCAGCAGCTGACACGCACGCACCCGACTTAGTCAGAGCTTATCACAAAGGGACTCCGCTAGAAAGTATAAAAGCTGGCTGACTATTGTTGCAAGACCCTATCGCTTTTCACCCTGGCTATCGACCAAGAACCACTCGGCTGGGAAGAGAATTCCTGGACACCCCCTCCCATTCCACCTTGTCAGCCCTTCTTAGCGTCCCTACTCCGCCCTTTTCTGTTCACCACCCACAAATTTCATGTCTTTCGCCCTGGACAATGCATCCACCCCACTCATGTCCACGCTCTCGAACATCCATACTTTTGCCGCGAATCCCTTTGCACCTATCACGCATAACGGCGAGCACTACTCCCTCATCCATATTGGCGATCTTGTCTCCCCCGCCATGTCCAATTACTCCGCTAACGCATCGGCCGAATCCCCAGGAAGTCACCCCAACTCCCCCCCGTCCTGCTACTCCCCTTGTGGAGTGGAAAACATATTCGCCGCCAACGCCAACATCGATCCCGTCACCCTCCGAGAAATCGCAACCGGTCTGGTCCAGACTGTCAAGAACCGCAAAGAAATCCATCGGTTTGCGGTCCTTGCCTTTGAAGACAAGATCAAAAGGCTTGAGTCGACTATTGAAGGGTATGCCAAAACCTACGAACGGGCCCCAGATGGATACGTCCGCAATACCATGTATCCTGACCTCAAGATCCCACTGGGTGAAGGAATGTATGCCGAAGCCTACTGGGTCACCCCAGCTCATGACGGATACGTCCAAGCCTACAGACAAGAACAGGGGCCTTTGGACACACCCTATTCACTCCCCATCTATGCCCGGGCTGTCTACTCATCAGAGCCCATCGAACCCCTCCCGGCTTGGTTCCATCAACTCCTGGTCGGTACCCCCACCATTCACGCTAACCTCGCCAAAGCAGCCCACCAACTTGATGACTGGGGCATCGCTGTGGATATCTCGCGCTACCGCAAATTGGACGACAACTTGTCCTGTATCAACGCGGAGCTCAAATGACTTGAAGTGGAAGCAGGGGCCACCAGGATCGGGAAGACCATTTGTGAGGGCTGGTTGGAGTTGGCTTGTGCCGCCAAGCAGTTGGGGCACATGGAGTGCTTGGCGACGCTGTTCGTTCAGCAGAGGAATGAGCAACTGGCTACCCGAGGAGGTTGGAAGAAGTCTGTGTGCAGTTGCACTAGCTAGAGCAGGAGGTGATGAAACCGGCCTTAGGTGATCGTTATTACTCATATGATACAGCCTTTGTAAGTTGTGGGAACCGGCCCTAGTGATTGTTGATCGGATGACTGATGAGTCTTATTGTGCTTACGGATCGAGTTGGAGTCGCTTATTGATCACCCTAGTACCTTAGTCATAGCACGTATCTGGCTTACTATATGGTAATGAGTCACAATTGTACCTTTAGTATAAAAGAGGTCTTTTGCTGTCCCTAAGACAGCAAGTTGAATCTCCTGTCAATTCAACTCCCTTCCTTTCTCTTACATCACTCTATAAGTGGGCACTAGGACGTTACTCTAGTGTGGGAACCACTTCTCATATATCGACAACAACTTGGCAACAAGCTATCCACACGACATACTGCCAAGTTAAGACAGCTCATCTAACCCAACACTGAATCAGTGTTGCCCTCACTTTGTGGCGGTGACAAGGCTTGTGTCCTTGATTTCATCCCCCACTAGTTCATTCTTGGGCTCTTCTTCCTGATCAGCAATACAATTACCATGCAACAGGAACAGAAGCTGTTGTGCCTCACCCTCTATATCCTGGCTGGGGCCTGATAAGACAGTATGAGGGTTGTAATTTGGGAGGGTCCTCCAAAACCCATTGTAAGGTAGAATCGGCGTCTACATGCAAGTTGAGGAAAGTCCCCAGTGATGTGAGTGATAAGATAGGACTAGAGGCCATGTCCCCGACTAGCAAGAATGTGCGGATGATGAAAATGGGAGAAGCATAGATGTCAGTGTATTGACACCGACGCTGACTAGTGTCTTGAGGGGTTGACAAGACAAGGTGGTGGCAACATGACAAGCTGAGGTGACAGTGAAGATGAGCGGCAGAGTTGAGGAGCGATGATGGAAGCAAGGAAGATGTCGATGGTGTTGATGAAGAAGATGGTGACAAAAGTGTGATGGAGGCAGAGGAGATGGCAAAGGCAAAAACAATGACAGAAGGAGACAGAGGTAGCGGAAGCGAGATGAGGGACGTCGATGCAGTGAGGACTTGAAGTTGAAAAACGAGGCGGGAAAACAAGAGTTCAGAAAGACAGTTGTGGCACAGCAGGCTTGCAAGCATCAGTTGTTGAAGCACACAGAAAAGGAGGAGGAAGATGGGCCACAGTTGCCTGACCTTGGCAAGGCCAGACATGGGGGTATTTATATGCAACACACACATGATATAGCATAGGTACTCTATGCGCAGAAATAAGTAGATGGGGAAAAAGGGAACAAGACAAACAAGACAAAGGTTCTGCTGGCGACAAACTGTGCAGCGTCATATGCAATAAAAGTCAGTGTCCAAAAACAAGAACTTTTACTGAATCATTGTGAGGAGCACAACGTTGAGCGTGACCACAACGAGGGTGAGGAACGTCGTGGTGAATATGATAATACAATCTAGATCAAAAGGGGCAAACAAAAAATGGAGAGCAGGCAAGTCTAAGTCAAAATAGGGCAGAAAATGTACACAATAAAAAGCGAATATTCCTATAAACATCCCAAAAACCCTTCCAACTTTTGAGGAGTCCAGACCGAGGAACAGTCAGCAAAGGCAGCGTTAGACGCATACAATGTGGGCCAACGATATTCTGAGTCTTGACGTCAGCCATGCAATGTGGGCGATCCAAGAGTCTTTGGCCAAGGCAGCTGGTGCACAATGAGCAGGACGGCTTTGACTTCTTGAGGAAAGGCTTCGATCTCTTGACAACAAGGGTGAGGGGCAGAAGACAAGAGGGACAAGGACAAGGAGGCAGCGCAAGAGAAGGAGGAGAGGAGAGCACATGAGAAAAGAGTGATGTGGTTGAAGTTGGGCTTGGACGCATTGATGTGGGCTGATCCGAGGGACAAAGTCATGTGTTCATCAGCACATACAGGGAACAGACTCACGGATCAAGAGAGCAGGCTACAACTCAGAAAACATGGCTGCGCAGCGTGCTTCTGCTCGTTTCCAAGGCTAGCGCATGTGCTGGCCTTACACCATGGAGGCACTCCCAGATTGGTAAGTTGTGCTCAAGGAGAAGTTTGTCTGAACATGAAGACTGGTCAGCATATGGTGCACAGATATGTAAATACAAACATACCTAGGATGTTGTTTAGGTCAGGGTTCTCCTGAAGCTGTTTGCTGGTCAATCCAGCTCCTGTTTGGCCAAGCGCAGCGTTGATTGCCCAATATTTTCCCTTCAAGCTTATTTGTCAAGATCAGTGTTTGAATGGTAGTGGCAACAAAAAAAACTCACTAGGTGATATGGTTCTCAACAGCCTTTGAATACTTTACTCTGTTTGCCTTTAGGTCATCCTTGATGTTCTCATTGTCATTGACTGAGAAGATGTAGTTGGCCATCTTGACATGGTAAACAGTCTTCAGGCTCTTGGCAACACAAGGATGATCGCTTTCATCCTTAGCATCCTGTGCCAAGTCAGAAAACAGTCATTGACAGTCCTCAATGTTATTTTCCAACCACTCAACAAGCTGTTCTGTGTGCTGTGAGTTCCATTTGACATGTCTGCCCTTTGGGTCCACAGGGTTGTCTTTGCCATCCTCATCAGCTGCATTCTTTGCCTGGCCACCATGTGGTTTGCTGGGGGCTTTGGGTCCTTTACAATTGCAGGCATTGGAGGCACAAGAGGACATGGCGATGGGAACAAACAATGTGTAGCACAGATGTCGTGTCAGTTGATTCTGACAGAAAAAAATAAAATAAAACTCCAAAAAAAGATGGTCTTGTTAATGGAACACAGAAGCAGAGGAATAATGTGCATTTGACAAAGAATCAGCCTTCAAGTCTATTAACCAAAAAGAGTCCATTCATCATTTGATTATTGATCTCCTGAACAACACCATCTACAAATAATGAAATAAATAATGAAACAATTAATGTACACAACAATGGGAACTTTGAAAGACCCTAATAGGGTCTTTCAAACATGCCATTAATTGCACCATTATTTGTCCAATTAATTTGATCATTAAGTCGTTTTTCACACAAAAATTGGATTAATGGATGAAATAATGAGAAAATTAATGAACAATTAATGGTCAACTTTGAAACCCCCCCCCCTGCGAAAATGCAATAATGGTGAAGATAATGGGTTGCCTTTGTCTTGGGGACCTGTTGGCATGATGTTGGCACCTCCATGTTTGAGCCTCCAACCATTGCAGTGCATTTAGGGCTGGACTTTGTATCACTTGTGAGAAAAAAAAAACCACAGTGCCTGGGCCTGAGCCTGCAATATGCTTATGCTTCTCATTTGCAACCTTTGTTGCTTGTCTCACGGTCTCACTTCTGTCAAGCAAAGGGGTATCACACAAATAAAAGGGCTAAATCAGGGTTGATGCCTGCATGCACTCCACAAGAGCAGGAGGTGTGGTTTATATACATTTGAGTACCTACAGAGGTCTATAGTAAGGTAAGGATATTGAGAAAAGTCCACGAAGCAAGGGCAAGGAGGCAATGGTGTCAGTATCATTGGGACATGGTGTCGGTGTTGTCAGGATGTGGTGTTGGTGTTATCAAGGTGTGTTGTCAGTTGGTGTCGTCAGCAGGACATGGTGTTGGTGTTGTCAAGACATGGCATGGGTGTTGTTGGGACATGGTGTTGGTGTTGTCAAGACATGGTGTCAGTGTTGTTGGTGTCATCAGGATGTGGCATCAGTGTCATTGGGATGTGATGTCAGCGTCATTGAGAGGCAGTGTCAGTGTCAGTACTGTCAGGAGGGGTACTGGTGTCGTTGGGAGGTGGTAACAGTGTGGACAAGGAAGTCGATATGAATACAAATGATACACTGGGTGCGCCAGAAGGGAAGGGAGGCCCTGTCATGGCCATTCACACATGGCTGTAAGCCTTACAGCCACACTTGTGACATCGATGAGATGCAATACAAACTGCAAAGGTGAGGGACAACAAGAGAACAGGGAATGTACAAATCACAAAGGCACAAGGTGTAAGGACACAGTAGTTCCTTAAGTCCACCGATGCCACCATTGTCGATAAGGGGCAAGGGGTCGAGAGACTCTAACAAGGTAGGCCTTCTGTAACACCTGGTGACATAGGTTGAACTTAGACACTTTTATGTAAATGTCTGTGGGACAATAGGAGTCTGAGTGTTGGTAATCAAAGTAAAAGAGAGGCATGCGGAAGCTGCATAATACAGCTGAGAGATCTAATCTGTGGGAAGATGTTGATGTTGTTTTGGGTATGGGTAAAAAGACTGCTATTTTGGTATAAGTCAAGTCTGGGGCTTGACATCACAGAAGCCCCTTCCTTATATACTACTACTGACATTACAGGCACAATCAGTTATCAACAACTGATGACAGATCACAGAAGGTGCTATCATACAGTAAAGTTTTACCAAACAGCCTTGATCCTTTTCGTATCGTAAGGGTTTACATAACTCAGACAGTCATCTTTTGTATCATTATACCAGTCCTAAGATGACAGTCTGTAACACAAGGACAAAACAGTGGCCCGTTGGCTTGATTCACCGTCAGTTGGTCAGTCAAGAGTTGGAGGCCAATGTTGCCTGCCTCTCAGCAAGGCCAGGCAAGACACTAGATGCAGGGTGAGCAGGAAGAGGGGTGTTACAATCCACCCCCATTTTTCTCTTCACCATCAGACCCCCTCCTCATCACCCTGTCTAAACCTCCACTTATGGCCAAGTGACCATTACCATTGAACCCACCATCCCTAGAAAACCTGCCACCACCACCGCCCAGTAGTGTTGCCGCAACTTGACCAGCCGCGAGCTGACTTTGAAAGCTGCAGCTTTTTCTGGATACAGCTTTACTGACCATGACTTTTCACCCTGTAGCTGCAGCTCAACTTCAGTCGCGGCTTATGGTCAACTCATGGTCGACTCAAGCCTTTTTTTTTTTTTTTAAAATTCTATTGTGCAGGCAGCAGAGGCCCATATAGCAATTCTAGAATACATCTGACATGGAGAATTATAATCATGGGTCCTAACAACACTAAGACCCTACTACAGCTCACATCATTCCCTCCACCAGGTCCTACAACCCCGTCTCACCTGACCCTCGTCATGAAAACGTTCCAGATGATCTTCCTCCATCTTGCACCATGCAAGATCACACTCTCCTCAGCTCGCCACATCGTCCTCATCATGTACAATGCTGAACGTGGGATGGTCGACTGGCGCCACTACTGCATCACCGTCGCGAGACACAGTGCAGCGCGCCCTCCAGCTCAGCAGCACGGGTGGTGCTGGTGGTGGAGGCAGCGCGGTAATCGATTTGGGGAACAAGAGGGACGTCGCAGATTGCGGATGTGCGTGATCCAGCACGGGTGTGAGTGTGAGCGTTGATGGCGGTGGCGGTGGCAGTGGCAGTGGTGGGTACAAGGCCGCCACATCTGAGGTGTCGTCTGCTGTGGAGGATTTTACGTCGGGCAGAACAGTCGAAAGGAAGGACACTGTGGGTCTCGATGAGATTGGTCGTTTGTGATGAGAGCATGAGCGAAATGAGCATCGCAAATCGCTTGTTGTACCCTCGTCAAAAGCGAAAAAAAGAGACAACAGCAGGCGATACGAATCATTGAGAGGTAATAGTAAGTCAGTTGAAAGTCGGGGGATTCGAGCTAATGATACGCGTCACGCACCCAAGAATGCATCTCCTTCCACTTGGCCGTGTCGCAGCCCATCGTGTCCACTGGCGCAGGAAACCGCAAGCGCATCTCCTTGATGGCACCATACGTTTCCAGCCAGTGCGCAGGTGCGGGGTGAGGCTCCTCAAGAGCTGCTTGATCACTTTGGGTTTCTTTGGTGATGCCGCGGATTGGGACGACAGTATTTGTGTTGGTGGTCGTCTTGCCGCCTTACCCTTACCTTCCCCTTGCAACAGATGGAGGGACACAGTCAGTAAAGCCGTGTGAAGGGAGTCCATTGAGTCTGAAACGCGAGCGATTCCAAAGCAGATGGACACGAGTTGTCATATGAGTAAGACTAAGGTAATTTTTATCGCAAGATTGATTATCGGCCCTGGGCGAAGAGGTGGGGGCGGGATGAGGCAGCGCGCAGTGCTGGGGAAGTGGTGGGACGTTCTCAGACTGGTGGTGGTG
>Ga0307510_10005854_pt1 | contig 14665 bp, 20 predicted proteins | sample 12_EM_MG_FD_207224 | JGI IMG/M metagenome (GOLD analysis project Ga0307510, IMG submission 207224) | Populus trichocarpa ectomycorrhiza microbial communities from riparian zone in the Pacific Northwest, United States - 12_EM | ecosystem: Host-associated > Plants > Roots > Unclassified | place...
TCCAAGATCGTTTTATTTTTCTGAGTACGAAAATCTGACAGGTGTACCGAACTACTGGGCTCCTTCCTTTTTGGGCGGCGTGATTCCCATTTTGGGTGTGTCACTCGACCGCTGAAAGTACGCAACTGCCAATTGGTGGCACGGTTCACAAGTCACCTCTGCCTCGGGTCTTGGCGCCTTGGCTTTAGTTCCGAGTCGTCGATCATCATGTAGCCTCGAGTTGTCGGGGTGTGAGAAGGCACTCAACATGATTTCTGGTCTATGAGTGCCACTCAATCCTCGCATAACCTCTTTCTCCTTCTGATATGCCGAACTTGAAACAGATTCCCTGCCACGCAGCCCGTGCTCGCTGCCATCATGCTATGGGCTGTGCCGTGTATCCTGTGTGGGAACGGAGTCGCGGGCATCATTCATCACAGCGTCGCCAGGCTCTATCATGATGTTGAAAAAGCCCGGGGTACACGATCTGATTGTCCCATCCTCCCACTCACCGCCGAGTCACCGATTGCAAAATTGCGAATCAACAAAACCCCGGTGTCTGAAGCAGCATCCGTGATCGCATGGCGACGCATTCCGGTGCGTCGCATCCTGATTCCTGGAGCATACCTTCCTGGAGCAGTTGAAGCACTGCACCTTGGCTTGATGGCGACCATCGGTGCGGAACACGTACCCCTATACCACTTACCCTATACCACTTATCACTTATCCTCCGGTCACCATCTTCATCTTAACGGTCAGCGCAATGGACATCATCGGAACTTGAAGCTCGAAGCCTCCGAGTCGTTGCTAGGAGTGACATGTGACACCTCGGCCAAATACACCAAACAGACTGAGGAAGAACCTCTTGACCACCCACTAGACTCTAACGTCGATTGGGCTAAAATTGGTGAAATCGCATATCCGATAGTAATAGATGCGATTCCGCTGATTCGAATCTCGATCTATCACAAGAATAAGAAAAGCAAAGGTGATAGACGTACTGTATACATGTATGGTGACCCAGATTTGATCGAGTCGGCCTCGGCACAGGTGCCTCACCTAAGTCAAAAGCATAGGCTCTGCCCAGCATTTCCTCCATAAACAGCGTCAAGGATCGGTAGCTACTCAACATGCAATTACGTTGCTCCACCTGCACAGCCTCAGGCTCACCTGCTGGAAGTCCCCGAACGGGCTACGACGACCTCCTGTGTGACCCTTCTTGTGTTACCCCTCGCTCAAAACCTCGCCCCAGTCGATGCCAACTGATTTCGGCTTCAGTCCAGTGCAAAGGTGCAACAATATTCATCATGCATAACTCCCTCGGGCTCCAGTTGCGTTGTTTCTCATCGGCTTGTACCCTCCTGCATCGAACAAGCTGCGTCGCTTCGACTCCATAGTGGCAATACCCCCGCGTGGTAAGATATCTGCGTCTCTTTCTCTGCGACATAATGCCCGTATCTCGAATCTTCGTTTTATCGCCCCTACCTCTAGTGCCACCGTCAGTGTCGTGGTAGTAAACGTACCCACTAGTTCGTTCAACGCCTCTTTCCGTCTACAATTTCCCAAGTCACGACTCCGCGCGTCCGCATGACGATCATATTTCTCCCTCGGAGTGGGGTGCTCTAAGGTTCTACAAGCGACTGGGGTAGAACGTTACCTTTGGGGGTTATTTTCTGCGACATAAATCTGGAGGTGGCACTGGTAAGGATTGGGCACAGAGTACATTGGCCGCTGCACTGACCAATGAATTGATCCGTGAAGATAATCTCGGTGAAACGAAAGATAGATTCGATTCGCCCGTCCGGAACGTACGTGGGTCCCCTCCCACACAAATTCCCGCAGCCCCGAACGTTGTCCAACTCTACGAGACATAGGATCAAATTACTTTATTTAGTGGCTATAATACAATACTGAGGCACGATAATAATACCCTGTGTTCGGACTGTCCACTTGCCTCTCACATCGACTCGACTCTAAGCGCTCCAGCCCGACAACAACCAGGCCTCGGTGCGGAGCATGCCCACGACATCCATGCCTACAGCCCCACCCGGGAGCTGTACCCGCTTCTCCAAGATAGTGGCGAGACCCTTGAAGCTGGTAGAACATCCGGCATGCGCAGACGGGGACGCCAAGAACGCTTCGCGATGCATGAATACGAGCTGCGATAGTTCGGCATCCCCGATGGCTGCTGGCGACTGCGACTGCGACGCGTTGCCGTAGCCGTAACCGTGATAGCACGCGAAAGACTGTAGGATCGCGCACGGACAGGGCGACGAGGGTGATGAGGGCCGCGCGTGCGCAGCCGATCGCGACGAGGTCGAAATGTCCGTGGAATCTGACTGTGATAGGTCAGAAAACTAGAGGAAGAGGTTGATTGTCGTCGGACGTACTTGGTACCCTCTGTCGTCGTCCATCATCTGAACGTCAGACGACGTGAGCGGGATGCCACTGGTGTGCTGTTACATGGTTTGAATGAGTTTGGAGCAGGGTGGTCGGCTTTATCCACGCACAGAAATCGGAGCGTCGAAGCTCAGTGCGTTGAGTAGCGCTGCAAGTTCAATATCGATCTAGAAACATATGCCGAGGGTCAGGTCCGAGCGGTCACACAAGGCATGAACATCGCACACCTGAGACATGATGATGTGTGGAACAATAGCGTTACGCGACAAATATAAAGTGGTTTGGGAGCGTGGAGTGGATGGAACTCTAGTGTTGCCAGTGGGTGGTGTTCAGGAAAAAAAAATGAGACCAAGGGGTTTTTGTACGGGCATGGGAAGATTCCAGGGGGTTCGGAAGCGAGGCCGAGGCGCAGGGCACTGCCACGCACCCACCGCGCTGCTAGCCTCGCGGCCAACACACGCCTAGAATCTATCCGATTGGCTAATCTCACGCACAATCGATTGCAACACAATGCGGCTCAATGACTCGGATTATTGTGATCATGAGGTCACTTGGTGCGCCCTGGGCAAGCCTGTAACCACCACTATAGTAGTACTTCTACTTATCACAACCCTCACTCGTAAGGTCCTCAGGCCTCATGCATCATGCCTCATGTCCGGACGGGTTCGAACAACAATGGAGGGACGGTTGGCTGTCAATATGTCAATCTTCACTGAGGCAAATTCCCCGATGCTAACGGAACTTCGATATTCAATTGTACCAGCTCACACTTTTGTTTCTTGGGTGGAAGAGTTAGCCATTGGTCGGCCGGCAGGCGAACTATCAAGGATACTACAACATGGGGAGAAGATCTCGCGCCGGAAAATGTATCATAGACTTCACAGAACTTTCTACTTTCTCTTCTCTCTCTTCGAACATGGAAGTTCCGAGGACATAGGGGTTTTGTTTATCGTATTTCCCATCACCATCGGACTGATTTTCCCAGGGAGCTCGCTGGGAATGGGAACTGCGAGAAAGATCCAGTGCTGAACTGTCAGGGTATGTTGAAAGGCGGACTATCACTCGAAACAGCCATTGGACAAAGACAAAAGTTCAACTCAGGTACTATCAACTAGAATGACCCACCCTACCCCTAACTGTCTATGTGGGATGGGACGGAGTGAGGAACGAAGCGGGGCGGGAAGTACTGTGTCCGAGAAAGGGTAACCGTGGCCCAGACTTTTTTGATCTCCGCAGTGGCGAAAATGGCGAGAACGTCCCCTTTGTGTACGAAAACGAAAACCTCAACTCAGGCGGTCGCTACTTCGCTGGTTTTCCCTTGGTCAAATCCGAGGTGGGTGCCGTGACATACATGCGCTTTACGACACCATTACAGTATACTCGCATCTGCCAAACGCATCAATGTTGGCGTTGTAACATATGGCACGTGTTGAACGCGTGAATCGCTATACCGTATGCACATAAGTAACATAACACGTGCAGCGTCCCCATCACATCACGCTCGCGTTAGGTTGGCGTTTCCGCGACACATGGCATGGGGCATGCTAGACCATCTCAGGGGAAAGCTCATTCAGGAGAAATGTCAGTTGTTGTGAACGTTGAACGTACAACCACGATATCCCCGCCGGGACTACTTAGTAACACCGTCACTGTAAACGTTTCCGGCGCGATCCCCACAGAACCATGATCGAAATCAAGAGTCCCAAATTCATAAATTCTGACGTTTCTGTCCCTACAGTAGGCAGTAAAAGGATGCCCCGAGCCCCGAGAGAACGGATGGATTCTCGGAGGTTAGGCGGAATGTTCTCGTAGCCTTTCACCTTCTCCCTGGACATCTTCGTCTTCTTGTGTGTGTATGAGAGATAACTCCGCTCGTCCATTGTCTCTTGCTAGCAGTTTGACAAGCATCTTGTCGTCATCGGAAAAACAAACATAGTACCCAAGTAAGCTCAGGTTACGGTGTCCTTGTTTTGGTCGTCTCGGGATTACAGAAATTACATTCGTTGTTTCGCCAGTGTTCTAGGTGAAGCGAAATCACCTTCCATAAGATGGGTGTTCCTACAAACCGTCGTGATTGAGAACGTTCCCTTGTTCTTGCGAAACGAGTTTAACCAAGGCGATCGTAGATACGCAATTGTGGCTCGCACGGTCGGCAAATACAGCCAGTTGAGGGAGCCTGATGATGATTGGTTTGTAGTGGGAATGTGGGATGAGGACAAACAAGTAGCCTAGTGCGGCCGCCAGCGCCAATGCCTTTGAGAGATACAGATTTTGGCGGCTACTTATATATATAATCGATACGCCCATCCATCACCTTTGTAGCGTAGGTGGTTAGTCCACGCGTGTGGGTTCAGAGGTCTGAGATCAAAGAGTGGGATGAGGAAATGGACAACAATTGCCCTATATTCTTCCTCCTTTGGCCAAGGCCTGGCGATGGGGGTTATATACAAGCATGCTAACAGCGAGTTGAGTAGAGAGGGAGAGAGGGGAAAGAAAGAATGTGAGGTCGGTATTGCCGGCGACAGACCCGCGCGGAGATGGTGACAGGAGAAGGTAATTGTATCCTAGAGTGAGACGGTGGGCGCAGGGTCGAAGAGAGCGTGGTGCCAGTTCAATGACAGAAGGCTAAGGTAAAAGAGGGAAGGCTGGCATAGAGAGCGGGAGGTCTAAGACGAAAGAAAGATAAAGGAACGTACGAAAGAGGGTCGAATGAACCTAGAAACAGTAAAGTGCGTGTCCAGCAAAACACGGTCCCGAACAAGGGCTTGACTTGCGAGGTGTCGCGTACGTCGTGCGTGATGTGGAATGACAGCTATCGAGGCGGCGCGGCGCACACTTGTGGCGTCCGCCGCCAAAGGGTGGGCGATCCGCATGTCTTCGGCAATCAGGTTTGAGGCGTGGCGAGAGGAGAACTTGGACGTGAGAGGACGAGGAATCGATCGAGGGGCGACAGAGCGGAGGAAGAAGGGATGGAGGCGTGGCGTGTGACAGTGGCAAGTGGATGACGTGTCGGACTTGTGGGCTTATAATTACAGCGCGTGCGCGTGCATATGCCACAACGCCCAACGCCACAATGTCCAGTACACCCTCCACCTCGCGCTCAAACCTTGATTCCATTTTCAACGCCGCTCTCCAAGCCTACCAGAAGAAGACCGGGAAAGACATCGCCTCACATCCCCTTGCTACCGAACTTCAATCCTGCCATTCTCCTGATACCGTACTCGCCGTTCTTCGAAGGCAAATCCCTTCGCTCGATCAATCCCAGAGTGGGGAAGAGAGATTTGCAAAATGTCTCACTCCAATCATCAACGTTCTCTGCGCGTTTACCGCCACCCTTGGCGATAGTGTTGGTCTAGTGATTGTCACAATGTCACCTGTCGAGAATTTGTGCTCTAATATCTCTCTTTCAGATATTCTCTCCAGCAAGTGTAATATTTACGGGCATCGGGCTTCTCCTCTTGGTCAGGCGTCTTTAATCCCATTATGCCGCTGATTTGACATGGGCAATTTTAGGCGGCCAAAGACGTCAACGCCCGTCAGGACACTCTCATGGACTTGTTCAGCCGTATTGAATACTTCTTCTGTCGGCTTGAAATCTACACCGAGGTACCACCTACTACCGTCATGACGGGCATAGCCATGGATATAGTGGTGGAGGTACTCACCATCATTGGGATCGCTACAAAGGAAGTGAAACATGGGCTAATGAGTGAGTTGATCTCGCCCTGGTTTACCATTGTTGACCAGAATTCTATCCAGAGATATATTTGAACAAGTTGATGGGGGACAGAGACATCGAAGAAAGTCTGCGGAGGTTGGACAACTTGACACAAGAGGAGGCGAAGATGGCAGCTGCTGAGCAGCTGAAGATCGCGCACGTCGTCGAGGGGAAAGTGACGGGTGTCGATGAGCGGGTAAAAGAGGTTGGGGTTGACGTACAAAGTGTTAGCAAGAAGGTTCAAGATGTCGACGAGAAGGTGCAAGGTGTCGGTGACAAGGTTCAGAGTATCGATAACAAGGTTCAAGGCATCGACGACGAGGTGAAAGGTATCGTGGACAGGGTCCAGGCTGTCGATGACAAGGTCCAAGGCATCGATGACGAGGTCCAGGGTATCCATGGCAAATTGGACGATACTAACCGTTCGTCATTTCTTAGCTTTCCTACTTGTCATTTCGGATACTCAGATCTGTTCGCAGGAAATCTACTCCGCGATAATCTCCTGCGTTGGCTTTCGCCTTCAGACCCATCCACAAATCATAACATTGCAACCAAAGCACATCACGATGGTACAGCTCAATGGTTTTTCCAAGGCGACGTATTCACTGAATGGAAGTCCGCTGGTTCGTTCTTGTGGGTACACGGAAAACGTGTGTTCCTCTTTGTCCTTAAAATCGCGATGTCAGACCTGATCATCTCAATTGTGCAGCGGGCTCTGGGAAGAGCGTACTCTGGTTCGTCTTTCCTCACACACTCTATCCTACCAGACTCACGCGGTTAACTCAGCTCCTCGGTCATACAAAACATCATGACCTTGCACGATGCTCGGAGGGCCTCGATGGCCTATTTTTATTTCGATTTCAAGGACGTCGACAAACAAAAACTCCAAAATCTGCTTTCCTCCCTTCTTATTCAGCTTTCCACTCGGTCTGATGCACGCTGTGACATCCTCTCCCAACTCTATTCTTCACATGATCGAGGAATTCGGAAGCCTAACGATCGTATTATGATAAAATGTCTTAAAGAAATGCTTGCTCTCGATGCAGAAAGCCATACCTACATCATCATGGACGCAATCGACGAGTGTCCGCTCACATCAAGCGTTCCATCTCCTCGAGAAGAAGTACTTGAGCTTGTCGAGGAACTGGTTGGCCTTCACCTCTCGAATGTCCATATATGCGTCACCAGTCGCCCGGAATTTGATATCCAGGCCATTCTCGAACCATTGGCCCCACACCCTGTATCTCTTCACGATGAAACTGGACAAAAGCAGGATATCGCAGATTACATCACGTCCTTTGTTCACGGAGACCGAAGGATGCGAAGATGGCGGGATGAGGACAAGGACTTGGTGATTAAGACATTGCGGGAAAAGGCGGGTGGAATGTAAGGCCATTATCGGATGCTTATAAACCATTCTTATGCCATGACACAGGTTTCGATGGGTATACTGCCAACTGGAAGTCCTGCGGCAATGTTTCCCACCAAGTATTCGTCGCGTCCTTGAAGAGCTGCCCGAAAGCCTGGACGAGACTTACGAGCGGATACTAAGGGCGATCAAAACGTCGAATCAAGAACATGCTTATCGAATGTTGCAATGTCTCGTAGCGGCTGTTCGCCCCCTTCGAGTCGAGGAACTGGCTGAAGTCCTCGCTTTTGACTTCAACGCGGAAGGGTTCCCAAAATTGAATCTGGCTTGGCGGTGGGAGGACCAAGAAGAAGCTGTGATGTCGGCATGCTCGAGTTTGGTCATAGTAGTCAAGGGCGACTCAGAGGATTCACGGACCGTTCAATTTTCGCACTTTTCGGTCAAAGAATTTTTGATGTCAAGTCGGCTTGCGGAGCCGAGCAGAGACGTGTCGCGCTATCACATCCTACTCGAGCCTGCGCACACCATCCTTGCGCAAGCATGCCTCGGGGTCCTCCTCGAATTAGACGATCACATAGACCGTGACAAGATCAAGAACTTCCCCCTCGCCAACTACGCTGCCGAACACTGGGTCAAGCACGCCCGAGTCGAAAATGTGTCGTCCCACATTGAAGACGGGATAAAATGTCTGTTCGACGTGGACAAACCACACTTTGCGGCTTGGCTCTGGGTTAATAACGAAGATCGTCGTCGTTCCATGCCCACGACGTTCCCAGAAAAGCCGGATGCAGTCCCTCTTTATTACGCCGCACTGTTCGGACTTCGTGACTTGGCAGCACACATTCTTGCAGAGCATCCAGAAGATGTAGATGCCATGGGTGGTTCCGAAGTGACTCCATTACACGCATCTGCGATGAATGGTCATTTCGACGTCTCTTCATTATTAATTGAGCATTTACGAGATCCAGATATTCGAGGCCGTGATTTTCAGACCCCGCTACACAGCATCATGATGTCGGGCAAGGTGCAAAGGGGAGACCTCGAGGTTGGGCAGCGTCTACTTGATTGCGGTGCAGATGTCAATGCCCAGGATTACGAAGACTGGACTCCTTTGTACCTGGCGGCATGTATTGGACGACTTGATTTTGCTCAAATGCTACTTGAGCACGGCGCAGCGATCAATGCCCCTACTTATGACGGCGAGACTCCTCTGCACAGAGCGTCAAAAAATGGACACGTTGATGTCGTCCGGCTTTTACTGGAACACGGCGCGGATCCCAATATATGTGACAGTCGCGGCAAGACGCCTTCTGACGTGGCATGGAGGCACGAGATTGTACAACTACTGTCCAATTATAGGGTAAAGCCTATGAGGGTGTAGGCTCAGCTTGTTGACTTCCCGACAGAATTATAGGTAGATGTCAGTTGGACACATCTAGAATTCAAACCACCCTCCATGTCCAAATTTCCCACGCGCATCGACATCAACAATTCCGTCTCCGACTTCGATGCCGGTGCTGAACGCTGCAGCAGCTAATCAGACTGGCACCGCCCATCGCTCTGTCCCTCACCTAACTACATGTCTCAACGACCAGCACATAGCAGAACCCTCCTCCAAGAAAAAGCCCACACCAACCGCACAGACGCGCAGGGAAGCGCCCCACATCGCACCTACTCGGCAGTCGCCGGGTCTAGCCACCAAACCCCAGCATCGTGGACCTACTGTAGCCTCCCTAGAGATGACACCGCAGGACCGGCCGCCGCCGGAACCCGGGGGCGCCCACCCCTCCAACAAGGCACTACTATACTGGATACACCGCTGGTAGGTGGACAGCGAAAGGAAACCTGGTCGTGACTGGGGGCCTAAATGTCTCTGCCCAACTCCTAAATGCTGTAACCCGTACTACGCTCTCGGAGGCCCTCAGTAAGGCCTTCAAGCTACCCTCAGCCTCTCCCCTTCCCCAAATATGGGCCAATGTAAATGGTCCAAACTCATCAACGGTACAGCCACTGGTGTGTCCAAGGATCGGTGCCACTGCATCCCCTATGCCACAAGTACTCATGGCCGATAACCCCTCATACGCCTCCCTCATAATCAGCTGGGTTCGACCACCCACCTCCTACAAACCAGGCTCCTACTCCTCCCTCGTAGTGGCTTTCGAGGAGGGCAACCTGAAGGCGCTGCTGGCGGAAAGGTATCTCTACTCGCATGGCACAAGGGCCCCTGTCAAAATTTGGATGCAGCGCTCTAACAATAAGGAAGACAAATCCTCCAACCACCGCTGTCAAGCACGACCAAGGCAGCGGCGACGACAAGGAAGATGTTGACATTATGCTGAATGAGCCATCCCCCGCTCCACAGCTAGCACCCGCGCAACGCCGACAATCTCAACCTCAGCGCACCCAACGACGAAGTGCAAGGCCCAAATCATCTCCCCGGATCAAGGCATGACAACTCCCAAGGGCCAGCAACATCGACGGCGCAAGACCGATGGGGGAAGTATGGTTGCATATGGGTGGTGTCGCACTGGCGTTCAATGTAGTAGGTCCGCGCATTATCAAGTAGAGTAGGGTAGCGCAGAGTTAAACGCCTGTGAGTCCATGTATCTGACACCCGCGCATGTAGATACGTCCCAGAAGTGCTACGTGCCCTTTTCCCCGAGGCGCATGGTAATGGAATTCAAAAAACAATAGGTAGAGGTGTTGCTACTATATCCTGATGGCAGCATCTTATCGTCCGTTGTATCACATGTGCGCGATTTTGGTAAAAGAAATTAGGTTGTTGTTTTGTTGATCATAACGTTAACGCCTATTTTCTCGCGCCGGGACAAATTATCAAACGATCTCTATACAGTGGAGTGGTACCAGCGAATCGGCGACCGAAGCTCGCAGCCGACTCTATCATGTGGCCGACAAATCCTACCTCGTAAATGCTGTGCACGTCGGGATTAACCATTGGGTCATGCGACATGGCTCGTCCTGTGCCTGTGCAGTACTCGTATGGAAGAGGTGTGGGCATGTGCCACTCAATGGCACAGATTAGGCCGAGTCACGGGTTTCAGCCATGTCGAGATTAGTGGATTTAATGACATGGCGGACTGCTGCGGGCCCGGGGGAAACTGTAAAATATGGTGTTTGGTAGAATGTCTCCCTTTCTACCTCCCGCAAAGACGACAGCACAGCGTCATCGGTCGGAGATCGAACACTGGCTTAAAATAGGTTGAATGATCAGGTCACAGGACCCGTACCTTTTTTTTATCTATCTCGCCTGGCACTGGCAGTCAGTCATCGTGACCGGGATTCGTCAAATTCGCCGGATGGTTCAGGAAAATTGATACCCACCACAACCACGACGCCTTGCCTTTTCTTTCCCTGATCATCAGCGAGTTTGCTAGTTAGATTCTGGAAAGTGCACGCGCCACTACAAACCATCTTCCCCGGCGTAAACGGCTTCTTTTCACACACCATTTGCTCATTCCGCCTATCTCAACGTGCCTGTCCTCCATAGACGGCAAGGGTCCCGAATTACGCCCTCTGCCACTTGCATTCCTTGGACGCTTCCAATCGCTTCCTCAGAACCTTCTCCTCTCCCTCGTTCTCTCCCACTCATTCCCAACAGACGAAAGAGAAAACAGTATTTCGAATACCATGGATCCGTTACCAGATACCCCAATGCCGACCCTCGAATGGACACACGTCGGCATCGGCCTCGCCTTTGTCGCGCTCGGCTCGGTGGTCTCGCAAGCGCTTCACCTCCGTCTCGGCTCCTCGCTCGTGATCGCCGCCTTGCGCTGCATCGTGCAGCTCACCGTGGTGGCGACTATCTTGCAGCACGTGTTCGCCACCAAGAACTGGTGGAGCGTTGCGGGGATAGCAGGTACGTTCCTCCCCTCGCCCGTGGGAGCGGCGTATCGTTATTACGTGTAATGGCGATGCCTTGACCCTTAAGTCGATATGCAGTCCTTCTGAACACGCTTGGCACGCTCGAGACCGGTGAGCCATCTAAACTCGGTATGGTTCCCTGACGTACTCACGCTACTGATCGGAACAGTTGTGGTCAAGCCCACGAGGAGATGTCGGAATATGGTGCGTGCAACTCGTCTCGGTTCAGTATACTCCTGCTGAAAGACATGGCCCACGTCCGTTGACTAGTTTTCTACCGTGCTCTTTGCAATGTTGGCCTCGACTATCCCGGGCGCTATCATAGGAGTGCGATATGCGATGCGCGTTTCGCCCTTTTGGACTCCGGAACAATTCAGTCAGTATTGATACGTTATCCGACCACCTCAATTCTGACCTGTGCATGGTCAGTCCCCGTGGTGGGTATGCTGTGCGGGAACGCGATCGCGGCCGTTATGGTAGCGCAGAGCTTTATTCTGAAAGAGCTCGAGTTAGTCTGTCCCCTCTTCCCATGTTTCTACCTCGCTGAACACGCGCCAATTCCACGGGGCTTTTGCAGTGAAAACCGCGACAAGACGGAGACGTTACTGGCGTTTGGCGCATCACGCTTCGAAGCCTGTCGCCCGCTCGCGGTTGAAGCTATTCGGCTTGCCATGATGCCTACCATCAACGCAATGAGGTACGCAGGCACCGTTCGCACGTGCGCGTATCCCCTTCCCCTGCTCATTATCTCTTCAAATGCAGCGTGATTGGAATTATCGCGATCCCGGGCATGATGACGGGTGCTATCCTGGGTGGCGCTGACGTGCAACAGGCGGCGCGGCTGCAGATGATCATTATGTTCATGATATCCGCATCGTTCGCGCTCGCGTGCATTGCCGCGACGCTCTTTACATTGTACGAATGCGTTGACTCGGACCATCGCATCCGCAGCGACCGTATCTTTACGCGCCCTCACACACTCCGCCGTGTCCGCGACGACACTGCCCGGGCCATGGTCAGTACTGTTCGGGCCATTCCTGGGTGGATGCGGCGCGCGTGGATGCTTGTCGCTAAACAAATGCTACATGAGGAGGAGACAGTCGGCGGCCGTAACGGCCACGACCGACGAGCCGACTCGCGATCAGAGCGCTCGCCACTACTCCCCTGAAACGTAGGCGAAGCTCGTTTGTCGCCACTGGTGTGATACGCGCAGGACGACCATAGATAAAGGACGTCAGGAGAGAGAGAAGGTGGTGCCGTTGTGTCGGGCTGGTTGAGACAAATTGGGAGTTTTGGGGTGCTGGTCTAGTCTGTGGGTCATGGGAGGGCGAGCCATTCATTTCACGTGAAATGGCGGACAGCGTTGAGTAGAAAAGGAAGAAGCGCAGCAGGGGGGTTGACTTGCTTCTCTCAGGGGGACCACAGAAGGCCTCTACCGCAAGTTGCTCGTTTTCACAGGCTGTCAGTGCTGTGATATTAATATTTGGTATAATATGATAGAGGACCGTTTTTGGCGTAATCATGGGACTGGCATTGGTAGATAGAGTGCGAGCGCCAATCAGCGGACATTTCGCTTGAGACGATAAAAAGGGCCTCTTCGACTTGGATCGCCATAAACGCAACTTGACTTGGTTCTGTTCTTTTCTGTGACGATCGAAAGACATCTGATCGTTGCGACAGCCCTGTATGTCTGTCCCTCCCTGCATTTCACACTCACTTTTATATTGATTTTCCAATTGTGCAGTCCACACGCCATCCAATGCATAACGTCGTTGAAGAGATTCCGATTAATACGTGTTACGCGGTCAAATGTGACAAGTGCGGCAAGACGACCTGGAAGGTAGGACCGTTCCTTGATTTCGTGATTCGCTTGATATTAAACTAGACCCGCAGGGATGTGGGAACCACATCGAATCAGTGAGTTGACCAGATTTGAATTTTTTTTTGAAGGGGAAGGGCGAGGGTGTGTGTGTGTGTGTGAAATCCTGGTTTCTCGGCCTGCGTGGGACGGCTTTACGCGCCTAACATCCGATCGCGGGTTTGCGTTGGTTCGGAACCCTCGATTTTTTGCGCGGGTCGTGTCCAGGTCGTTTATGTCACCCAGTTGTCACCCTCATCGACAAGGATGTCACTTAAGGGTCGTTTCCCTCTTGACGGGGGAGGATGGGGACCCAGCCACCTTCTTTTGTTCTCTCTCTCTCTTTCTCTCTCTTTTTTCAATTGAGAAGGTTGACATAATGACAGGTTATGAGTGGAATCAAGGAAGAGGATCGTTGCGAATGCCCACGTTAATTTCTTGTGTACAGATAGTAGTTGATTTAAAGATATGAATGTATTATTCACATGGGGATGAGACGATGATGAATGACCGATTAACGATGGTTGCCGTAATTTATTCGAGAGCCTCTTTTTAACTTTGCCTTTGCGTTGGCCTACATTTCTCCTTCTCCTTCTCCCTCTCCACTCTCCCTTCTTTCTCTCTCCCGCTTCTCTCGGCCTCGGTCTCGGACGCTCTCCCAAAATCTTGCTGGAATCCGAAAATAGCCCTGGCTCGATTTCAATCCCGCTCCCAGCTTCCGACCGCCGCGCACTGCCACTCCCGCTCCCACTCCCTCTCCTCCCTCTTCCTCCTTGCCCCCACTCCCACATCCACCCTTACCCCCGACGGCCCTGCTGTCGCCCCCTTCTTCGTCTTTTCATGTTCCAGACACGATGGACACGGCCGATCTAAACGTCATGAGCCAACCGCCGTTCGACCCCACCGCCGACGTGCGTATCACACACACCGTCCGTCAGGGCCGCGCGGACGGTGTCGATCGCAATAGCGCAGGTGGCGGCCTTATCCTAAACCATTACCTCCGCGGGCCCTCTGTGGGCAAGGGACAGCATGGCACCGTATACAAATGCTGGGATCTCGCGCAGCAGAATAGCGTCGAAGTCGTGCGTCACACCATCTTCCTCCTCCCCCTTTTATCTCTCTTACCGCCACACTTCTCTTCCCCCATCCTTTCCTCCACGTCGCCTTTACATGACGAATGTTGATGTTTGTTGCATATATGCGACCACTCGCATGTAGGCTATCAAGGTCGTGTCGCGCCACAATCCTCGCGCCGACCGTCTCAACCAGCTCAAGCGGAAGCGCATCCCGCGTTCGGGGCCGCACCTGCCCGTCACCGACAACCTCGGCAGCCAAGAGTACAAAATCAGAAAAGAGATCGCCGTCATGAAGCTCTGTCGCCATCCTCACGTCGTGCGCTTGCTAGAAGTCATAGATGACAAATTGTATCAGAAGGTCTACATGGGTCAGTGCGCGCCCG
>Ga0307510_10005856_pt1 | contig 14662 bp, 16 predicted proteins | sample 12_EM_MG_FD_207224 | JGI IMG/M metagenome (GOLD analysis project Ga0307510, IMG submission 207224) | Populus trichocarpa ectomycorrhiza microbial communities from riparian zone in the Pacific Northwest, United States - 12_EM | ecosystem: Host-associated > Plants > Roots > Unclassified | place...
TAATGAGGAAAAAGAAAAAAAATATGAATCAACCAGGTTAACCCGCCAAATCAGGTTAATCTGTCAAACCTGTAATTCGTGTTATGAAAGTGTGATAACTAAATAGAAAAAAGATTTATTATTAATGAAATAAATTAAAAAAAAGATTAATTAAAAAGAAAAAAGCAAAGAGAAAAAAACCTACAGGACGAAAAAAACTAATGAAGAAAAAGAAAAAAAATCTGAATAAACCGAGTTAACCCGTCAAACCTGGGATCCATGTCATGAAAGTCTTATAATTAAATAGAAAACATTTAATATTAAGAAACTAAATTAAAAAAAATAATTAAAAAAAGACAAAAAAAAAACTAAAGGAATCTGCTTTTTCACTATGGACTATATTGTGCAATCCACTGTAAAAGGCTTAAAAAGAAAATGAGAAAAAAAAAAGACACGCCACAGGTTAAATTTTTTTTCTTGCATAAAAAATATCAAAAAAGGCTAAGATCTAAGAGTGTTAGGTTTTTTTGCAAAGATATGCCCAAGAGCCTTTGATTTAACTGCAACGCTTGACCCAAGAGTAATATTTATAATATTAATAATAATATTAAACTTACATGACTCAAGTTTAAGTGAGTCTGGCTGCAACACTGGACCCAAGAGCCTTGAATGTGAGTCTGACTGCAAGGTCGTGTCATAAAAGTGTGATAATTAAAAAAAACAAAGAAAAAAAACCAACAGGAAGAAAAAAACTAATCAAGAAAAAGAAAAGAATCTGAATTAACTGGGTTAACCCTTCAAACCAGGTTAACCCGTCAAACCTGGGATTCGTGTCATGAAAGTTTGATAACTAAATAGAAAAACAAATTGACAGGTTAACCCGTCAAGCCCGGGATAGGTGTCATGAAAGTCTGATAATTAAATAGAAAGAAATTTAACATTAAAAAACTAAACTAAACGAAAAAAAATTAATTAAAAAGAAAAGAAGCAAAAAAACAATTCCGGGTTAACTCGTCAAACCAGGTTAACCCGTCAAACCCGGGATCCGTGTCATGAAAGTCTGATAACTAAAAAAAAAATTAACATTAACAAACTAAATTAAACAAAAAAATTCATTAAAAGAAAAAAAACACAAAAAAAAGCAAAAAAAAAAACCCATAAAGGCATAAAAAGCAAAAAAATAAAATAAATAAAACAGAAAAAAAATTAAAAACAAAAAAAAAACAGCTTAGCGTTTCACTGTGGACTGCACAGTGAAACACTGAACAGTTTTAGTATATGTTATTAATTAAAAAGAAAAGAAAAAAAAATTCGGGTTAACTCGTCAAACCAGGTTAACCCGTCAAACCCGGGATCCGTATTATGAAAATCTGATAACTAAATAAAAAAAATTAACATTAACAAACTAAATTAAATAAAAAAAATTCATTAAAAGAAAAATACACAAAGAAAAATGTAAAAAAAAAACCCATAAAGGTATAGAAAACGAAAATAAAAATAAAAAAATAAAAACAAAAAAAAATTAAAAATAAAGAAGAATTAAAAATTTATGGGTTAGGTAAAACACTGAACAGTTTTAGTTTTTTGTTAATTGGTTCCGGATGGGAAACTCCATGCTGCAAATGTCATGCCGCGGCTTCTAATGTAGTCCAGCACCAAGATTCTCACTTCATCAACCTAAAAATTTATTGAGAGCTCCAATATGATAATATTAGTGAATAGAATTAAAAATTTTCAAATTTTTTTTAAAATATTTTAAAATTATGGGTTAGGTGCACCTCTTGAGTCTCGGTTTTATAGGTCTAGAAGAGGATGCTAGACTCATGTTGATAATAATCATAATTGATATAATAATGATAATTGATTTAATTATAATTAAAATGAAGAAGAAGAAGATACAAATAGTATTATATATTTGAAAAAAAATTAAAATTTTCAAGACATAATCTCAATATATATTTTAAAAAAAATATATGAAAAAATTTTAATTTAAAGTAAATTAATTTGTTTTCAATTTCTTAGGCTTGGCTTGCCAAAAGTTATTTTAAAAATTACAAATTCAAAAAATTAACATTGTTGGGTCTTTTGGCAAAAAAGGCAATGGCCCCAACGCTTTGGTTCTGCTTGGGGCAGGACCCAATTCTAAAAGGTTGAGCAGGACCCAACGCCATTGGGTCATGGTGTCAGCAACCCACAGTCAAACACTCTGTTGGGTCTCCCAACAGCTTTGAGAAGAGAAGGCAACCCCCCACCCGTAAACTTTGACCAACAACATAGCAAGGAACGACCCCAGGGTGTATGGCTGCTGGGCCTGGCTACACAAGCATATTCAATAGTCTTGGGTATGACACGACAACACTTTTGAAGGGTGATGGGTCCTGCAGATACAGGACCCAAAATGCTTTTGGCTGCTGCACCTTGCAGGACCAAAATAATATAAGCAATCCGCCCCAGGAACATCGGCATAGGATGATTGTAAAAAAAAAATTAATAATTTTATTTATTTTTTTTCTTTACTTGAAATTATTTTTATTATATTTTTATATTATTTTTTCAAAAAATATATTGAGATTATGTCTGGTTGCGACGCTAGGCCTAAGAAATTTTATTTTTTTTTTATTTTAAAATAATATTTTCTCCATGTTTTTGTATTAATTTTGTATTATTTTTTTGTGAAAAATATATATTGAGATTGTATTTTAAGAAATTATTATTTTTTATTTTAAATTAATATTTATTTATAAGGTTGTTAAAATCATGATTTTATTAGTAAAATTATATAATATTACGAGTAAATATATTATGGTGTTAAATCTGTTTATAAACTCGAAAAGTGATAAAATTATAGTAAAATCGTATGAAAACGTTGAAATCGGCTGAAATCGTTTAAAATCACGATTTTGAACCTGTTTTACGTGTTTAAAAGGAATATATATACTCTGCACTACAGGAAGCCAAGAACAGCACAAAAAAGTAAAAAACCTAGCGTCTTCTAGCGCCTCTCTTTCTCAAAGTCCTTCCAGTTGCAGTGTTCCAATCCAAACTTCCAATTTCAAAATTCAAAACAAACGGTCTCTGCAACATTTAAGTAACTTACCATCCAGTGTTCCATCTCTCCAATTTCCATCTCTCCGTAACTTACCAATTTCCAAATTCCACTTTTGTACAATCTACCTCGCTTTCCATCTCTCCAATTTCCATCTGGGTGGAAAAGAATTATATCTGCAAATTGCAACCTACTGGTAAGTGATCTGCAACCTTGAAGGATTTTTTTTTGTATATGGAGCTTCTGAGTTCTGAATTAGTTTTCTTAGTTGGGAAACTAATTAGGGGGGAGCCGGGGAGTCATTCTAATGGCAAATAATTTTGTTAAATCTTGACAAAACCATGTGGAAAAATCCTTTGCACCTGGTAAAATAAAGCCATTGTAAGCAGCCGAGCTCAAGTTTTTTCCTCTTGCAACTACTAATCTCAGAGTCAATTAATGAAATTTTGCACAATCAAATTTTATTATGTTTTCTAACCTGAACTTATTTTTAAAGTGGCTGCTGTTTCTTTGGCTTTTCATATATCCCGTAGTCAATTAATGAGCATGTGGATTAAAGTTATCAAAATGAAATCACTGTTGTGATGAACTCTGATGTTGCAGCTCTTTATTTGTATTTGATAGCCTTTGGTGCTCCTCTATATTATATTTCAGAGTTGCTCTTAGCTAATTGTTTTTCATTGTCTTGATGATACATGTGCTTAACATACCAAGTAAGACACCAGATTCTGACTTTTGAAATCAAAATGCCCTTGCCATATTCATATCTACTAGTGTAAGATTTTTTAATGTTGCCATGCTACTGTGATCTTTAATGTATGAATCGATGCTCTGTGTGTACGCTTCTTATTAGTTTACCCACCGAGGGATGCTTTGTGCCTACCTAAAAGCCGTCTGCGTCAGTTATGAGTGTTTGTCTGTTTTTCATAGGATATAGGATATTTTCCGATAACTGGTTGCTGTCGATGCAGAAGATGACCATGCATTTATTGAAAAAAAGCCTAACCCATGCATTGCTACTGTATTTCAAAAAGTACTGTAATTCTTCACTCAAGTTTTATTCATTGTCTCTGTATATCATGACTAGATGGGCAAGTGGAGCCCTTGATCCAGAGATCAGCACATCTGGTGATGTTGTTACATCAGTGAAAAGGTTTGTGCATGCTTGTTAATTCAGTACTTTTGCTTCGATGCTATGAAATGCGGGCTTATGTTAAATACCTCATGTGCTATTTCTCACAGGGGTGTATGGGCAATGATTGCAGACTAGCAGTTTTTCTTGGTTATTGCTTGCTACAGGCCCCCTCAACGTAAGTTGCGGGATTCAGCTATCATGAAATTTGGTTTTATGCTGTTACTTGTTACTGAATGTTGAATTGTTAAGCATACCTTATGGTTTCTTTTGTCACTTGATATTTGAGAGTTTGCAGCTCTAATTGTAAGTGTTTGATTTATTTGTTGGGATTTAGTGGACCAACAATATCTAATCATAGATGGTCACTTCTCTGGTGCTTTTAGGTTTTAATATAACTTGGCTGTTGACATTCTAATTTTGATGGATAAACATCAAAAACAGAGAGGACCTAACTCATATGGCTGGTTCTCGAACCTGGCAGCAAACTATTTAGGTTTGAAATTGTTTTCAAGTGAGCTCTTAACACATGCAGATTTGAAGAGCAGGGCTTAACTTAATTTGAAGAGTGATAGTGTTATTTAGCTGGGAATGTTTGTATAAGTAAGTTCATTTCTTGAAGTAGTCTTCCAAGAAAATTGGAAAGTTCAAGACTGCAATCTTCTGATTGATTATATTTCTTGATTTCCTTAGCGTGCTGGAAGAGTACCAGTGCCCTTTTTGGGGGGTTTTCTGCTGGGCTTCCACTTGATTGTGGAGACAGAGATAATATAGCTGGTCATCAATATTGTGTTGGGATAATCAAATGGATCCTGATTTGGACCCTTTTGATGATATTCTTCCTAAGCCTGCCTTGACTAATGGTAAGCAATGCTTGGCAAATCAAAGTACAAATGGTCTTTTTTTGGCTTTAAATAAAAATTGGGTTGTTTGATGTTAATTTTGTTAGTAGCTAGGTTAGGTGGGAAGTTTCAGCCTAAGGCCAAACCACGACCAAAAAAGGTGGAATTTGTACCAATTCCTTTTCCTCCAAGTAAAGCCAAGGAAAAGGCTGTGGCAGCATCGCAAACTAGCTTAGACACAAATATTTCTGTTCAGCCTTTTGGTATCATGGATGAGAAGTTGACATGTCAAATTGGTTCGTTGTCTCCATCATCACCTACTGGGACTAAGGAATCCTTGAAAAGCAATGATGGAAAAACAAAATTGGTTGAAGAGTCAGGGAGTCCCTTAGCCACCTCTGACATGGTTGGGGTCAAAGAACCTCTGAAATATAAGGAAGGTTTGTCCTCTTGGGAAATAGGAAGCTTGGAGGCAGCAAACCTCTCCCCTGCTAGGATAAATGATGCAGGCTCTGTTGGTGCTATGGATTCGGAGGCTGCAATATCTGGTTGTAATGATGACCAGGAATCTAGCTTTGTGAAATCAGCAGGAGTGGTAAGAACTCATCCTCTCCTTTCTTGTTTTTGATGTGTTGCATCCATGGGATTGATAAGTCCTGAAACTTCTGTCTTTAGGCAGGCTCATTGGGGTTTGATTCAGATCTACTGGATGACATTCTTCCTAAATCTCTAAAAAATAATTGTAAGATACGCTTTCACAACATAGTTGATCTGTCACTAATGGAAACCCTGTTCTTCTATTGAAAGATTCACTGTGGGATTCACTTCTGCTACAGCTAGGGCTGGCGGGAAATTCAAGCCTAAGGCTAAACCTCGGCAAAGAAATGAAAATCCAGCACCCGTCTCTTCATCTCCATCTAAATGTGCCGAGGAAGAACCTAAGGCACATTCTCAACAAACACAATCCACAGAGCCTGTTGATGTTGCAAATACAAGGATGAACCCAGATGGTCCAACTTTACTTCAGCAGGGCAATGTTAAGAGTAATGAGCCATCAAAAGACAGCGAAGTTTTATATTTCAACGACAACAGCTGCATGGAATTAGTCAACCCCTCATCTGAAAATATTGCAACTGAAGAGGATGTGAGCCCCCAAAATACTCCGCTTGCAGAGATGAAGTCTGGAAATGATGTTGGCCTGAATTCTAGGTTTGTAGAATCTGCCATAGAGGTGAGGGTTTGATCTGTCTCATGCCCTTGATATATTGCACCAAGATGCGCGGTTGAGTTCGATAATTCTGGAAATTCTGTTGGTTGTAGGTTGGTTCCATGAGATTAGATTTGGACGCTTTTGATTATATGGATCCTCAACCAGCCATATCAACTGGTATATATCGCTTGCACAATCTTTGATCCCCCCCTTTCCTTTTGCTTTTGTTATGAGATGATTGATGAAATTATTATTATTATTATTATTATTTTGGTCAGGGAGGGCTGCTGGCAAGTTACAGTCGAAGGTAAAGGCCCGGCCTAGGAAGGGAACATCTGAGTTAGCTGCTTCTGCTGTTCCCAATACTGCGGTAGAAAAGGTGGCGGGTCTAGCTTCCACTGTCTTGGATAACATGCTGCCCGTTGAATCTTCTGGTGTTGAAAATGGTAGACTAACCGATCATGTTAGTGAGCCTAATATGGAGAGTGCTGGGACCAAAGAGCCAGGGAGAAACAATGGCCAGGCTCTTCTTTCTCCTCCAGAAATTTTAGCTACTGTCTTTTGTCAGAAGGACTCAAAGGGAAAATCCAGCTTTCCTGCACAAAATTTTGTTGATTCTTCAGCATTCATGAAATGTAATGTGGTGGCGACAGATTTTTCAAGTCCCAATGAAGCTGCTGTTCAGGTTGATAATGGAAGGTTGGAATTAGAGGTGAATCTACAGGCTTTCTTTAAATTGTATAATTTCTTCCTTGCAAATATGTTTTGGAATAATTTGGTTAGTTTCAGGAATCAGGGGCATTTCCTGGCTTGGAAACTCCAGGTTTCTTGTCCCCAGATGTCATGGAGTCTGTTATGGCCCCACCACCAAATGTTCAACCTGTTCCTTCTGAAACCATAAACATTGATGGGTGTTCAGTTGCTGCCTTCCCATCAGATAATATTGTTGATTCCCCATCCACTCACCTAGGTGATTTTATTCCTCCAGATCCTTGTACTTCTGAGATTCGAATGAACCAAGAACTGAAAAACCTTACAGAAACTTCTCGCTCAGATAATGTGACTGCTATCCATCAGGAGGATGCCTCTGATTTGCCAGAAAAGGAGGTAATAAGTTCTGCATGAATAAAATATTTTACTTAGATGTGTAGATAGGGTGCTTACTTGTTTTTGGTTTCTTATAAGACTTCTAGTAGTAGAAAAAGAAAGGCTGCTCCAGTATCATGTAGTTCTTGGAAGTCTCAAAAAGCTTCCTTAGCTGGTGACATGAACGAACATGACAAATCATCAAGGCATCTGACAAAGCAGGCCGCTGCCCCTCAACTTGGTGATGAGCCAGAATATGAGGCTCATGGCAATGATGACTCATCCATGCACCCAGGCGATTTTCTTCCTTTTGATCCTTGTACCTCTGAGTTTCAAGTGGATCAAAATCAGAAAGACTTTACAGAAAGCAATTGCTTGGCTAATGCAAATGTCATGCGTTCAGAGGATGTTCCTGTAGTGCCTGAAAAGGAGGTAGTGCTGTTTGACATGGGTAAATATCTTATTTAGTTCTGACAATTGGGTTTAACTTCTTTTGGTTTCTTCTTAGAGTTCTAAGAGTGGAAAAAGAAAGGTTTTTTCAGCATCAAATTGTTCCCGGAAGTCCAAAAAATCTTCCTTGGCAGCTGGCCCTCAAGTTGTTGATGAGCTGGATGAAGCTCATGATAATGGGGGGTTACCTGAACCTCCTGGTAGTTCTGTTGATGAAGAAGATAATGATTATGAACCTAGAGGGGATGAAGAGAGTGACGATGAAAACAAAGTGGAAATTGCATCTCGAAAGAAACGAGCTTCAAAAAAATCAAAGGAACCAGTGACTGAAAATGAAAAACCAGTTCGAAAGCGCAACAGATCCAATGACACTTCAGAACAGTCAATGCAAAAACCTCGCAAGAAGTTTTCTCATTCTACTCGTCGAAACAAAAGATGCGGTAATCTCAATATATGTGTGTCAGTTGTTAGGAGAGATTATGAATTCTTATCTAAGTCTTACCAAATTGCTTTCTTTTATACAGTGAATAAGGATTTGCTTAACATGCCAGAGGATGAGATTGATTTCAAGAGGTTGCCTATCAGGGACATCATTTTGTTTGCAGAGTATAAGGAGCGGTTAGCAGTATGTGTACCTCTCCCTCTCTCTTGTGCAACAATTTACTGTGATTTGGTTTATCAATGTCATCTCCATATTAGTATCCTTGTATTCGTGTTATGTTTGCATATTTAGAAGTTCAAGGTTTCTATGTTGACCTCCTGTCCTTTTTATGCAGACGACAACATCAAAAATTCCCCCAAACAATCAAAGGTATGGTGTGAATTGATGAGTAATTCTTAGCTGAGGAGCTTTTGTTATGTTGCATCACACTGCCATGGCTCTTGTGATTGAATCAGTATATGTATACATCTAATTTTGCGTATAAATGGAAGCCACTGTAATGTCACCTGTGTATTTGGCAGTTGCTTTGTGCCCTGTTTGCATGATATGTTTTTCCCATATTTCTTCTAATAGAAAACAAGCAAAAATTGTTCAACTGCTTCTAGTAATCTGCTTTATTGGAAGCACGTTTCATCACATGTCACACCACTTGCTTTGCCTTTTTTTTTTCTTCTGGACCAAATCCATAGAACTCAAGGTAAAATTTGATCTGTCTAATAATTGGAAAAGCAGTTTAGTCTTATTAAAGTAAAAAAGAAAAATCTGACAATAATGCTGCATGCTCCAGCCTCCAGGAATGATTGCTAAAATCGTCACACCGGAAGAAGATGCTTATATATAGTTTTAAAGTGTATTGATTTGTACCTTTGTTCACTATGTTGCAGCACTGACAATCCATTTCATGGAGAATATTCCCATAATGAAGAGGATGGGTTTGCTTCGGAGCAAGACATAACCCATGGTGATGACCAAACATATGTTAGGGCTCAACCAAGTTCATCTTTATTCAACTACCAGTCTTTCATGGACAGAGCACCCAATTCAAGATGGTCAAAACAAGACACAGAGTTGTTTTATGAGGTAAACATAGTTGTAATTCTGCATTTAAAAGGCCATAATTAACCACATGTTTTACTGAAAAACAAAGCAAATAGAAGTATCTGTTTCAATTTTTGTACTCATGAAATTAAAACTTGTCTGAATTCTATCTTTTGTTTATATTTTAGTTATGCAAACTCCGTACACTATTGCTTGTGGTGCTTATGAGCCTAAATTGTTGAAGCTGTTCTATGTGATGATACATTAAGATAGCATACTAGGTTGGTTATTTGAAATGAGTCATGGATAGAACAGAGGTCATGATGATTGGCTAAGTGTCAGTTTTTGTTGGGTTCATTAGTCTAAATATTTTTTTGGCTGGTTCTTCCAGTAAGTTGAAAATTTTGAAAACTTGTTAAGTGGACAGAACATCATCAGAGTGTCAAGGGAAAGTTTTCCCTGTGATGTGCATTATCATGTCTGGTTGGTAAGAAATTCCAGTTCTACCAAGTAATTGCTGGAGTGATGAAAAGCTAAAAAAATGTGTAAATTTATGACTCTTATCCCTGAATATATAATTTGAGATGTTAGAAGAGAGAGAAGATATAGAAATCCTATGTAACTTAATGAATTCCTTCAAGCCAATTCACAGCATGCAATGCCATGATGCCTGGTGTTTTGTGCTTGTCTTATATTTCAAGTTTCAACTGATATATTTGCTGTTGTGTTTTAGGGGATTCAACAATTTGGGACTGATTTATCGATGATCCAACAACTTTTTCCTGGTCGAACACGGCATCAAGTCAAGTTAAAATATAAAAAGGAGGAGCGTCAGCACCCCTTAAGGCTCCATGAAGCTCTGAGCAGTCGTCCAAAAGGTGAATAGATCACATAACTTTTTTTCTTTTTGAAAGTTCAGTTCCTAGTCAGCTGAATTTGTATTATAGTATAGTTAATATCTTTTACACAATGGTGTCTGCACTATTTGGGAACTGAGTGAAGTGGGATTCCAAGATCTTCTTTTATCTGGATGTTTTTTTTTCCTTCTCTTCTCTTTTGGCTTCATCTCAAAAGTGGTTACTGACTGGCCATGGGCCTGGTATCACATTTTCTACTGCATCTCAAATCAAAGTCTCCTAGTTTGCTGATTTGTAGCTTCATTTTAAATCCCTTAGAAGTGGAAATATACATTTGGCTTAGCTAAAGCCTAAAAGGATATCAAATTGTGAAAATCCATAATTTGTTCTCATACGTGGCCAAAGATTGTGTTATACATAGCATGATATATGTGTTTTTCCAGGATTCCCACTAGGATCAAGCGAATAAGAAATCAAAACTTAAGACTGATTTTAATCATTGCGATATGAGCCATGTTGGATACTATGTGTTATAATATAATTTTTTTGCAGATAATTCGTATTTTGAAAAGTTAATTGAGCAGCTACAAGAAGTTGCTGGTACTCAGGAAGAACAAGAGTCTTACAAAGATGACCTAGTTGATGTGTCAGGCGAGGAGGATGCAGAGCTAAATGCTGAAACTAGTGTATGCTTTTCTTTCCTGCCCCCTTTCTGTTTTGTTATGAATAAAATGCTCTGTTTACTCTTATAGTTACCAGGTAAAGGAAAACAAAATATCCCTTTGTTTAGAAGCTTGATTTGTTACTGTTTTATCGATATGTTATGTTGTGTTGCTGTGTATCTGCATGCCGTGTTCTTTGCATTTATAGGATAATAGGTCCCACCTGCAAACGCTCACATGGAAATGGTCATCTGGTTTTGGTTTGGGATACAGTTTGCTGTTACATAATATGTTACAATAAATTTTGAAGAGCTTGACTAACCTGCTAAAAATGGAAGAGTGGACCCCTTGGTGTTGGAATCTGACTATACATTTCATGTTATGCTTTCTATTGTTCTCGTGGACATTTCCCTACTGTTGATTATCTGATATGGTTGTCCAATTGGGATTCATGTGGTTCTCAGACTGCTTTTGCACAATAAAGAGATTCAAGCATAATAGGATAGTACCTGTGTGCGAACTTTATCTTGACTTGATTTAGAAGTTAAGGGAAGCCCAACTGTAGGTCCTAGATACGGCCTTCTGTGACTTTCCTAGATGGTAACGATCACTGTTAATAGTGTTATGTCTTTCATTGGCTCATCCTGTGTTTCCCTTGCTGCTTAGTTGCAGTAGTCTAATCTGCAGTAGGGGCACCAATAGGGAGGGGAGGGGTGGTGGGAGGGTTGCAGGCTCAACTTTTACCTTTGAAACAATCACACATTTATGCCAGTATTCATATATAAAAATCACTGAATTGGTAATGCATGTATGGATGCGCTGGCAGGGTGAAGTTACAAAACCAGAGCAGGGTGAGAATGCAGGAGTTGAAGAAGAACAGGAAAAGAATGTTGCTGAAGACCACCATGGTCCACTGAAATCTGGTGTTAGCGATGAGGACGTAGATGATATATGGGGTTCATATTAAAGTGTGTCTTAGTATCATGCTGAAGGTGGGAGAGGAGTCTTGTTCATATTGCTTTTTGGTAATTTTTCCCTTCTCCAAAGCGTTTAATGCATTTTGTTTTGTTTCATCTCGTGCTTCTGTTTTCATCTAATGCATGTTATCATGGGACGGCTTGTCTGTTTGTTCTCTTGTTGTGTGATGGCTTACATCACTTATGCTTCCTGAGCAGGCTCTATATGAAAGCTTCAATGAGGCAGGAACAGCTGCTTGCTTGCATGGACAGTCAAGAGGATTTTGGTATGCGTGCCAAAAATTTTAGGCCCAAGTAAATCTTGATGCCAGCTTTGTAGTCAAACCAATCAAATTTTCTTTTTATTACGTGTATTTATTTATTTTTCTGGTTTATCACCTTTCTAATTTAATATGTGATGATCTCCCACTCAATTTAGGAAATTTTGATGCATATAGAATCGCAAGCATGGCACAAAACTCTTAATTTAAAAATATGCTCGGCCTTTTGGATTCAAATCTTGGAATCAATACCGAAAAGAATTTATTAAATATCTTGTGTGCTCTTAAAATCATTTGGAAATCTTGTGTGCTTTTAGGGCCTGTTTGTTTGTTTAATTTATAGAATCGTATCATGAAGATGATTGTGTAATAATAATAGCAGCAGCAGCATATACGGGATTTGTCTGAAAACATTATAGTATTATTTATGGGGCTAAAAATCTCTACAGCCACCATTGTCAGCCCAGTATCTACTACCTCATCAGCATGAACTCTTAATTTAAAATCCGAATATCTGAAAACATGAAGAAATAGTTAATTAGAACAATGTTTGCATGCATCGCTCAGTTTTGCTATGCAATATCAGAGATACGTAAACTCTACTTTCTTTTTCCTGTCAATGTAGGTTAGGAGTTGCTCCTGTTTAGCGAGGGCATCCTCAAGTGCCTGGGCAAACAAAAACATAACATTCAGTTGATTTTTCTCAGCTGGAAACAGCTCCAGATAAAATAAAAGAAAATGATTAGAAACGACTCGCCTTATAGCAGCATTCAGCATTTCTTATTTCTCAGGGGGCGTGGCTTCTGGTTTGGAACTGAGAACATTTAAGTTTTTTTTTTTTTCCATTTTTGGTGATTTTTTTTAATGAATAATTTTACGCTATCAAGCATATTTTTTTATTCAATCGTTGAATCGGGTTGAAATTTTACTGGATGTTTCCGGAGGTCTTGTTTTATATCATGATAAAATTTCCAATTTATCCAACATAAAAAATTCATTGTGATAAGACCTAGAATACTATATATGATTTATATTAGTTTCTTACTATATATGATTTATATTAGTTTCTTAGTTGATTTATAAATTTTTTACCTGTTTTTTCAATTTTTTTTTTTTTTTTAAGAATTGTTTAGGATGTTTATCACCTATTATAAATAGGGTTATTTAAATTGTACTTAAATTAAGCTTTTCAACCATGATGTTTTTAAATAAACTTATGGCATTATGCAATACTTTTTTCTTGGTCAAACAAAGAACAATTAAACTTATTAAAGTATCACTAACTTTGTGATTTTTTTTTTATACTTCTTGTTCGTGAATTACTATTCGCTGGGTGGAGGTTTTTATTTTAATAGTATTGATGTCTTAAGACATGTTTCTATTGTGTCACATTCCTATCAAACCTAATTGTTTGGCTTTCCAGGATTTGTTATTGATTTTGTTGTGGATTGCGTGGTTTTATGATCACAAAGTTGGTATCAATAATACTAAGAATTCCCAATGTCAGACTTGAATCCTGATAACTTAGTCCAGGAACTGGAGAAAGAATCTGATGTTCTACATGATTCTTTGAATGGCCATAATCAGCAACATCAACGGCTGTTTCTTCGCTGAAAGAAAAAAATTTCTTCATGTTGCCAGACTACCAAAAAAGTGTTAAGCAATCAATCATTGGCGTGAAACTGGGTGTTTAAAATACCGTTGTGTCTGGCTGATCATCTTCAGAAATTGCATTCTCATAAATTCCTGAAAAAGTTCTCCCGTGGCATTTGGCTTTCACCATTTTGAACCATCTGGATCATCAAAATGAGAGAAGGATACGTGATGTTTTTATTTGTCTTATGAATTGCTTGGAAAACGAAGAAATGTAATTAACAAAAACAAAAACACAAGTAGCAGCAATTGTACCTTTAGGATGCTGTATCATTCAACGGATCCTTATTGGTGGCACAAATACAAAGTACTGCCAAAAATCTCCGGCAAGTCACTGGTTAGAAAGAAAGAGGTAACGATGAGTTTCAGAAGAGAGAGTTCAGAAAGCGTTGGAAAGGTCAAATTATTTACCTAGCATCGATTGCTCCGAGCAGCTTGCTCTGGTATTTGTTGCCCAGAAACTGATATGAACTGTTTAGCAGTGCTCCACAAAAGCCTGAATCCAGGACAACCATTAATGACGAACATCCGATTCAGGGTCAACAATAATCAGGACATTCCAGAAGCATTGGGCTGTCAAGATACTTAGAAAACCTAGAGAAAACAGAAACAGAGAACTTTGTTTTGGAATCAGTATCCTGAGTTCCACTCTTCTTGTATATATATATTTCATCTGTACACACGGAAGTATGTGTTATAAATGGAATCCAACTCATTTCTAATATTTAGCCTAAAGATAAATATCAACAGAGTCCTAAAGTTATATACAATAACATCCCCCCTCAAATTGATGCTGGTAAGTCAACTAGCAACAATTTGCCAATAAGAAATTGATGTCGCTGTCGAGTCATAGCTTTGGTGAAGATATCAGCAACTTGGAGATCGGAAGAGATGTGAGGAAGAGATATCACTCGACTTTCCAAGGTGTCTCGAATAGAATGACAATCAACCTCAATGTGCTTGGTACGTTCATGGAAAACAGGATTGGTGGCAATCTGAATAACACTAGTGTTATCAGCATGAAGAGG
>Ga0307510_10005857_pt1 | contig 14660 bp, 7 predicted proteins | sample 12_EM_MG_FD_207224 | JGI IMG/M metagenome (GOLD analysis project Ga0307510, IMG submission 207224) | Populus trichocarpa ectomycorrhiza microbial communities from riparian zone in the Pacific Northwest, United States - 12_EM | ecosystem: Host-associated > Plants > Roots > Unclassified | place...
TCCCATCTAGTAGTACTATCCTCCAGTTACTGTTCTGTTTAGTACTACTATTCCACAGATTGTCAATACTACCTTTAGTAGTACTACTTTATAGATTATCTGCTACTTAGTAGTCTTACAGCTAGCTAGGCTTATGTACACTTTAATTCATTACTGTTACTGTAATCTAGTATATAAAATTGGCAGCATCTATTGCAGCCTAAGGGGTAAATGGACTGAGAGGCAGACGGCTACGCACCTTGGTGAGTCTGAGCGCGGCAGTGGTCGACAGGGCAGTTGGACCTTTTCTGAGGCCGAGCATATGTGCCAGTACGAATGGCTGACCGCCCGTCGAGCTCAAAGAATGCATCCAAGTTCGGGATGTACAACGAAGAGGGAGTGATCCCGACAAAGCTGAGCACGCCGGCGGCTGCACTCGAGAGGGTTCCCCAACAGGCAGGAGAGGGAGGTGGGGGCACGCGGGGGCACGGGCGAAAGGCTGCCCAAAATGGGGGTGGCAGCGCATCCAAGAGGGGGGACAGGGGGCAGGAAAGAAAGGAAAGAGTGCTCACCTTGAGCCGGTACACGATGCAACAGTTCTAGCTCTGACGAAGGCAGCCCTGAGGGTGGCATCTTGATTGCGTGGAGATTTTTTTTTGGCTATTTGGTGTGCTTGAAGTCGCACGCAAGAGCTGGAAGACTTGTGGGAAACTTCAACCCAAAATGCGCAACAGGTTCGAATTCTGTCACTAACGCGTCTAGCGTCTCCAGCGCACCTGACACATGTGCTGCGTCTGACGCGCATGACACGCATGGCAGCTTGGCAACGTGCCCTTGGGGCCCGCCTAATCGGGAGCGGCTCTGGGAAACGTACAAATTCGGGCATGGCCTCAGCAGCGGACAGCGTGCAACGCCATTTCAGAGCTGATCAGATGAAGAAGAGAGCTAGCAAATAAGCAAGAGACGCAGGGCTACAGTTGCCTCAATGGTACCGTGTGGCAATCTTCTGCAAGGCCGGGCAATCCTGTTTATAGGGCATGTGCAACAACGACAAGCACAGTGCACTATGAAAGATCGTGAGCAAGAGACAAACAAACAGACAAAAGCACTCTAGCTGGCGACAATCCTGCACGGCGGTGTGATCAAGGCGTTTGGATCTCAGGCAAACGAACGCTGTATTGAGGGTGCGGCTGCAGGCGCAAGGCCAAGGCATAGATGGCATTCATGTTTGGGCTGTCGGCGAGGTAGAAAGAGAAGATATGAAGGACACCAGAAGGGGAGTGGTTTGTTCAATGGCTAAGCAGGCAGAGAAAAGAAAAAGAAGAGAGCGGGAGTTCTGAGGTATGGGAGTGGGGCAGAAACGCACAAATAAGGAAGGGGAGTAATAGAAAATGTGCCCAGCAGCGTGTGGGGCTGGACCGGCGAGGCGATGCGCACGTTGTTGTTCTGTGATAACGGCGGGCGATCCAAGAGTTCTGCAGCACGGAACTTGGGGGCGGTGTGCCTTGATGAGGTGAGGTGGTGATGGGGACGCGACGGTTCTGATCTTGCCTTCTCTGCGCTTGCGCCCGCCGCTCTTGTCACCACCGCTCGCCCTCATTCGCCCCCGCCGTCGCTATCACCCAATGCTAGCCAACTCTGCTCTGCCATCACCTCAAAACTCTTGCTAGCTTCGGCATCAGCTTGCTGGCAGCCTCGCTTCTCCCGTTTCATTGACCTGCATGCTCTTGAGCCCTTGGGAACCCGGCCCCTGTCCTTCTAAGCACCTCTCGAAGTCTCTTTGCTTGGTCTTACCAGCCTTGCTCCTCAAAGTGCTGTGTGTGACTGTCGCAAGAGCGTGCTGACGAAACCAAGTTGCAGCCGGTTGAACACGTTCGCATACGCCTCCACTGCCTGTGGGATGCAATAGGCTCACGAGTTGTCGGGCAGTTGAACAGACGCACTCAGAGAAAGATGGAGGAAGATGGGCTGTGGTGGCCTCCGGAAGCACACAAACGAAACGGAGGAAAGTGGGCCACAGCTACCTGGCCCCTTGACGAAGCCAGGTGCAAGGTTTTTATACGCAGAGCCATGTTGATACAGAACACATACTCTACATGCAGAGTAATCAAGGGGGGAGGGGGGGAAAGAAAAGACAAGCGCTGCTGCCGGCAAGTCGGCGACAGGCCACGCTGTGCTGTGTGCGATAAAGGCGGCATCTGAAGGTTGGAAATTTTACTGAATTGTCGGAAGATGTGTGACGTTGAGCGCGAACGTAGCTAGGGGGAGAAAGGGCGCAGCAACCCTTGAGGGCGAAGTCCAAATCTAAACGGCAAACGTAGAACAGAGAGCAGCAAGTCAAAAACGAAAGAGAGAGGAAGTGTACTGTAATGCAGAATGGTGTCTGTGTGCCGAGTTTGGAGGTGTCCCCAGGTGAAAAGAGAGAGAGAGAGGGAGAGGGAGAAAGGCCACGCTCTTGAGTGCTTGAGAATGCGCAGATGAGAATCGGGAGAAGCGTAGATGCCGGTGTGTTGGCATTGAGCGTCGGCGCGTTGACGTGATGAGGCGGCGGCGATGGCAGTGATGAGCGATGGGGGCGAGGACGGACGAGGGTGAGGGTGAGCGATGGGGGCGAGAATGGACAAGGGCAAGGGCGAGCAAGGGGGGTGAGAATGGATGAGGGCGAGGGCAAGGGCGAGGAAGCAGAGACACGAAACGAGACGAGAGGATTGGAGAAGACAGTTGCGGCGCAGTGGGCTCATGAGTCATTACACAGTCAGAGATCACACAGAAAGGAGGGGGATATGAGGCCGCGGTTGCCTTCTATATTCTCTCTCATTCTCCTCTTGACAAGGTCAAGGGCAAGGTATTTGTACTACAATGGCTACTCTATGTGTGAAGTAAGTAAGAAGGAAAATAAAATAAAACGAACGTTTAAGCTGGTGACAGGCTGCGCGGCGTCATATGGAAGTGGGAAGCGATGTCAAAATTTTACTGAGTTGTCGCGAAGGGTGTGACGTTGAGCACAAGGCAACGGGAATGAAGAATGGTGCGGCGGTAATCGACGCCAACCTCTAAGTCTAATGGAGAAAATGAAAAATGAAAGGAGAGTGAACTAGAACAAAAGAAGGGGAAATACGCAACGAAGCCCAAGTCCTTCTACTCCGAATCCTTCCTTATCGGTCCAGACCTCAGGATGGTCAGCGAGGGCAGCGCACTGCGTGTGCAACGAGGGGCGGTGTCGCTTTCGGGTTTGTTGTTGGCCGGTCCGATATGGGCGATCTGAGTCTCTTCAGCTGAGAATGCTTGGTGAGTGGTGGGCGGAGCGTCTTGACTGTATGTGACCCAGGTCTGATTTACTGATAACGAAGGCGGGAGGTGGGGAAAATGGGAGGAACGATGGGACAAGGAGGAACGGTGCGTGGGAAAGGCAAAAAGTTGCCTTAGATCTGAAGGCGTCGAGGCGTCGGGCTCGGGCAACTTGGGAGTCGTCATGTGGTCAGAAATGACCGATTCCGAGGCCACAGCGTGTGCACGCCTTACAGTACAAAAGAAAGCCAAGTGATCCTACACCCATCCTGGACCCTTCCAAAACTCCTGAGGCTGAGGAGCGGTTGGCGAAGGGCAGGTAGAGACCATGCTACGTGGACCAATGGTCTCTTCGGGCCTTGACGTTGGCAACCCGCAAGCATTCAGCCGTGAGGACTTGCTATGCGGTGAGCTGTTCTTCGATCCGTTGACAACAAGGGTGGAGAGGGTGAATGACAAGAGGGGCGACATTGAGACAAGCGGAGAGGGCAAGGTGCAGCGGGTGGCTCCAGAGGCGTCATGTGGTCGAAGATCGCTAGTTCCAAGTGCCACTGTTACGCACGGACTCTGCGTATTTGTAAGGACTATGACAAGTACTTACGGGTAAGCATTTAGAGTCTACCTTTAGTTATAAAGGTCGCACAGTTACGTTAGTGCAAAGCTAAGTTAAGACTAACTTAGATAGTATTGCAGACTCTAGGTGCTTGACTTAGAGCGCAAGGGAATTGCTTAGAGGGATGGGAACGGGAGTGAACGCTCTAAGGAGCTTTAGGTCCTGGGATTACTGCAGGAGACCAAGTCTGGAGAGTTGGGGCTCTTCAGGAGGTCTTATATACATGAGCTACCTAGTCATCTATCTAATGAGTCAAGGAATGCGCAGCATGCCTTGGTAATGGATGAGTAAGTAGTTACTAAAGTAAACTATCATATGCAAAAGAGATTACAGTCCGCAGTAGAGAACTGCTTCACGCGTTAGAGATATACCGAGAGGTATGACTCTGAATGAGTCGAAGTGACTTGTACAGTATGGCTGATGTAATGCGTGGGAGTAGTGGTCGGAATAGGAAGGTACTGTGGCTGTAATGTAATTAGTACACGTTAAGTGATAGCTGCTATGTATCTAGATAACAGGTAAGTCCAAGAATGCAGGAAAGTGGTAACGCAGACCAGGTATCGTACTAATAAGGAAGGAGAGCTGATATAAGCGAATGCGCATCGTTAAGTGGTACTTAACTGCGTAAATGCTTGATAAATCGAAGGAGCTGTAACATGACTCCCCGATCAGGTCTGAAATACCGTAAGCGATTGAAATCGGTTAAGGCGTCAAATGATCTTCAGATCTGAGATTTATCTAAGATGAAATGACTTCTAACATCATAATGAAATCAGCTTAAGTCGCGGATGATATCGTAATAAATCTGGTTAAGTAGATTTGTAAGTGACGGAAGTTTACTTAATATCATTCGAGGGAGATGAATGACACGTGTTTGCGGAATCGGAATAGAGACCAGACGAACAGGTAATCGGACAGAAAGAGTCAAATACTTTGAGACGCGTAAAGTAATAATAGAACGGAAAGGTAAGTGGTAGTAACCAAATTAAGTATGAAATGCGTCAATGATGAGAGTCGAGAAAAAGATAAGCATGGGGGAGAAAAGAGAAGCGAAGGGTTAGTCTAAAGTTAAAACCCTTATCGTAATAGTACAGTTAAAATGAAACTAGAAAAGCGGAAATCTTGACAGAAAGAGAAAACAAAGGAAAGTCCACAAGTTGAGTGTGGACGGGAATGGGCTGTGGCGTAAAGGAAGGTACCATACTGCTACACTAAGGTAGTCTGTATAGTAAGTAATACGCTTAGTAAGGTGAACAAGTCCAAAATGCTAAAGATAGCGATATTGGTAGGTGTTACCTATTTGAAGCAGAATACCTTCTTGTTGCGGGGACACTCGCAGCGAATGTGTCCAAGTTGGTGGCACTTGTGGCAGCGCTTGCTCTTGTTGGAGCGCGGGCCAGCCGGAGTGGGCTTCCTGTTCTGGTATTTGCGGATATCGCAGGCGTGATTATGTAAAACACGGATTTGGTTAGCATAATCGGTCAGAAGAGGGCATGGTACGCATACGGGAGTGAATGCAGGAGTGCATGTGGAGGCAGGCAGGCCGAGTGCAATCGCTCCGGACATGTAGCAGTTGATGGCAGTGTTAGTGCCGGAGTAAGTGATGTGACCATGGAAGGGGGTGACGGCGCAGAAAAATGTGGCGTAGGCTTCAGGGTATCCTTCAAAGTCTTCCACATGGGCAAGAATACGTCCTAAAACGTTAGCATTCTCAAGCGTGCTGAGTGCTTCCATACATCGCTCCAGATAGTACATGTGGCATTCTTGGAGGGCGTTGATCTGGCGCTGAGTGGCGTACTGTGCCTCTTGGTAATGGCGGTAAGTGAGGACTCCTGCAAGGAGGTCCTTGGGGCAGTGTTCAGCGAGGATCCAGTCGATTACCTCACCACATTGTGCCTTGGAGTCTAAGATCTCCAACTGTGAAGGGGTGAGCGTCGGGCATATGTAATCGACAGGGGTAGGGCGTAAACCTCGGAGGGTGATCGGATAGTTCTTGCCAAAGGTGCCGGCGATCTCGGGTTGTGCGATCATAAGATCATACTTGATCCAGGGGGCGACAATCTGTTTGTGTGGCATGGCGGGATCTGGGATGAGTAAGCGGAAGTAGTCAGGGGAACCAATGGTGTTGAAGATCCATGGCTTGCCGGGGTTTTCTCCACTGAGTTCGATGTTAGGTGGGCGCATGCCGTTACTGTGGATCGGAGATGGAGGTGGAGATGGCCAAGCGTCTAAGATGCCAATCTGTGGGTCTTCATCTTCATCTTCGGATGAAACGAGGGTGGTGGATGATGGAGTGGCTAAGCGCGGTGGCTGGGCATTGTCCCATATGCGCTGGGAAGGTGTCCAGTCTTCATAGGGGGGCGCCGACCAGTCGGTGTCAGCTAGTCGTTTCAATTGTGAGTACATCTTGTATAGATGTCTTGGTGATCTCTTACATGAATCGTCGATGGCTTTGGTAAGCATTGACATGGCTTCTTCATGGTTAATGCTCCATAGGCTGTCGGTAGGCGTGATATTAGTAAGGTTCTTTACCAGAGGGAGTTCGACCTGCTGGTACTTGGGCTTGGGTTTGTTCTGATCGAATAGGTCATCGATCGGAGGGAGAAGAGAGGGTGCTTCTTCTTCTTCATCTAGATCTATCTTGAAGAGGAGAGAAGGAGGGGTGTACTCATCGCTGCTGCTGTTGATGTCCATGTCACTTGGGGATCCTGGTTCAGCGATGGTGGATGAGGAAAGTGGTGTCCTCTTTGCGGCGACATCGGCAAGAGTACGGAGTGCAGTGAACATGTTGGTTGGCTGTAAGAGTGGAGAGGAGTGGAGTAGAGTATACAGAGTGAACTGAGGACTTTGATGATTGAACTGAAGGTCTTTTATATCTTCAGAGTTCATACTTTTGCGCTGAGATATTCTTCTAAGAGTTCAGGTGCGTGTACGTCCTTTGCGTCTACCCATTGATTGTCAGCAGATGGATATCCTTTCCATCTTACTAAGTATTGCATCTTCTTGTTCTTGCCTGTGCGTCGGGTATTGATAATCTCTTCGATTTCATATTCTTCTTCTCCATCAATAATCTCGGGAGGTGGTTGTGTGTATGTTTCTCCATAAGCTTCTGTTTCATTGTACAGAATTAGAAGGTCTATGTGAAACACATTATGAATCTTCATTGTTGGCGGAAGTTCTATGCGATAAGCGACCAGTGATATTTGTTTTAGAATTTTGAATGGTCCATATCGTCTTGGTGATAGCTTCCTTGAAGGTGTATTGACTTGGAGATTACAAGAGTCTAACATTACTTTATTGCCTGGAGATAACATTCTCTTGGGTGTGTAATGTTTGATACGTTTACTAAGTGATTGTTGTGCATCTGTTTGTGCTTTTTGTATCATTAATAATCGTTGGTGTGCACTAGGATTAGTGTCTTCTTGAATTGATAAGTTTGCGGACGGATTGATTCCTAAGATCAATTGATGTGGAGTGTATTTGGTTTGTTTGTGCTTCCATGAGTTATGTGTGAATTCTGCGATTGGAAGTAGTGTACTCCAGTTGTCTTGTTGTCCATTAACAAACTCTTTGAGATAGTTCTCTATCCATAAATTCATGCGTTCAGTTTGTCCATCTGTATGTGGGTGGAATGCTGAACTAATATTTTGTTGAATATTTGTCACTTTGCAAACAGCTTTACTAAAGTTGCTTGTAAATCTTGGATCTCAATCTGATATGATTCTTTTAGGAATTCCAAACCAAGGGAATAGGTGTTGTAAGTATAGTTTTGCAACGCCTTGTCCGTCTATGGTTTTATTGCATGGTATAAACTTTGCTGCTTTGGAACATCCTTGATCTACGATCATAAGGATTGAATCATAGGTGTTTGAGGTTGGTAGATCGGTAATTAAATCCATTGAAACATATTGAAAGGGGCCTTGTTCTACAAATGTGTTTAGGTGATACAGCGGTGCGCATTTCATGTGTGTGATGACTTTGCTTTCTTGACATGTTGTGCAGCCTTTCACATAATCTTCTACAAATTTGTGTAATCGTGGTCCTTCATAGTTTCGTTTGACTAAGTTGTATGTATTAGAAATGCCTGGATGACCACCAATGGGTGAGTCATGGATTTCTTGTAAGACTTTGCGACGTGTTTCAGGATTATCTTCTAGATAAACCTTATTAACTTTGATTTCTTTGCTGGTAAATAAGGTTTCGGGTAGGAGTGTAACACTTTTATTAGGATTTACTCCCTCTTCAAAGTCTTTTCTTCGACTAAGAAGGTCAGCAATGGTATTGCTTTTACCAGGAAAGTGTGTAATTTCAAAGTTGTAATCTTGTAGAAATTCGTGCCATCTAGCTTGTCTAGGGCTGATCTTTTGCGGAGTCTTAAAATATTTAAGATTATTGTGATCGGTCCTGATGAGGAATTTCTGTTGTGCGCCTAAAAGAAGTTGACGATTAGCTTTTAGGGCGTTAATGATTGCTAATAGTTCGCGATCATATATGTCATAATTTCGTTCAGCTGGTAATAATGATTTGCTGAAAAAGGTGATGGGATGACGTCCATCACTAAAATCTTGTGATACTGTTGCTCTGATTGCGTGTGTGGATGCGTCAGTATCTACTATGTAACGTTTGGTTGGATCTGGATTTCTAAGGACTGGATAGCTTGTAAATTTGCGTTTGAGTATGTCAAATGCGTTTTGTTGGTCATCTTCCCATTTCCATGTGTGATTTTTCTTTGTAAGATCATGGAGGGGTCGTGCCAATCTTGAGTAATCCTGTATGAAATCCTTGTAGTAATTTCCAAAACCGAGGAATGAATGTAATTCTGAAACTGTAGTAGGAATAGGCCAATCAGTAAGACCTTTGACTTTGATTGGGTCCATCTTGACTTGTCCATTTCCTACAATGACGCCTAAATACTCTACTTCGCGTCTGTGGAAGTGACATTTCTCTGGTTTTAGGAATAGATCATTATCTTCTAAGCATTTGAGGACTATGGATACGATTTTGATATGTTCTTCAATGTCATCACTGTCTGTGACAATGAGAATGTCATCCATGTAGATTATAACATTGCCAGTTGCAACTAGATCATCAAATAATGTGTCCATCATTGTTTGAAATGTGGCTGGAGAGTTGGTTAGTCCGAAAAACATAACTAGACACTCAAATAATCCTCTGTTTGTTTTAAAGGAGGTTTTCCATTCATCGCCTTCTTTGATGCAGACATTGTTGTATCCCCATCTAATGTCGAGTTTGGTAAACCATTTCTTTTTAACAAGTTTAGAGATTAATTCTTTGATGAGTGGTAGTGGGTAAGTATTTCTGACTGTCCAATTGTTGAGTGCGCGATAATCTTGAACTGGTCTAAGCTTTCCATCTTTCTTTCTAACAAAGAAGAATGGGGAAGTATATGGACTGTTGGATTGTCTAATGTATCCTTTGGCTAGGTGTTCATCTAAGAATTTGTCTAGCGCTTCTTGTTGTCCTTCTGCTAATGGGTACGCTTTACAATTAAGTGTAGTTGGTGCTTCTGGTAGTAAGTCTATAGCATGATCCCATGGTCGTCGTCCTGGGAATCTAGTACTTTCTTGATCGCTAAAGACTTTACCATATTGATGGTATACGCTAGGAACTTGCTCTTCCCAAGTGCATTGTCTTTTGTCAGATGCTTGAGTGGCTAGCTCAGTAGCTGTAGTGGTTTTTCTGACAGTAATAGTGTCGTGTTCATTACTAGGAATGAATTTGTAATCGTCTTCAAATTCTAGGTCATCTTCTTTGAGTTCTGGAATGTACTCTTCAGGTTTTGAAGTCCATAGGTGTGCGTCTTTAGTAGATGCAGTAACATCTCCATGGAATATGCCTTCTTTCCAATCGATATTCAGACTAAATCCTGCGAGGAATGGCATACCAAGGAGCATAGAATCGCTACCCATATCCATTATTAAGAATAATAGTGGGATAGTATGATTCTTGTATTGAACTTCTAGTTTTGTCGCATGTGTGATTGAACCATTCTTATTTTGAGTTCCATCTACATTGTGTATGACTCTAGATTTTGGTAAATCAATTGTAGGAAGGTTGAATCTTTCAACTGTAAGTGGACTAATAAAATTATCAGTTGCGCCTGAGTCTAATAATGCTTGAAGATTTGTGTGCAGATGTGCAGATTGAAGGGAGACTTGAGCTTTAACTTGGGGGCATTTTGGAACGAATACAGCCTGAGGAAAGATAGCCCGCAACATGGCTGTGTGTGTTGGGCTTTCTAAAAATTTATTCCTAAGCTTTTCATTTCTTCTACCCATTGTTCTCATTGTCCTTCATTAAACTTTGCTGCTCATGCGGCAAGTTCTGGAATATCTTCTTCATCATCTTCGCTAATTTCTTCAATATGTGCACTTCTAGCATAGGATTGGGATGGTGCTCCTAGCTTTGTGGGTTTGGGGAAAGTACGTTTGAACTTTCTAGGTTGATTAGACTTTTGTGGAGTTGACTGATAACCTGTCTTTGGTCTAGATTGATTGTATTGTTTGAATTGGGGTGTCTGTGATTTGCACATAGGGCATTCACTAGACATATGTCCAATTCAACTACAATTAAAGCAGCGTCCTTCTGAGCGATGCTTTTTCTTGTTGTGTTCAGTGTATGCTTTATTGACTTGAGTGAACACTGGTGGATCTACGTCCATTGGAACTGTTCTATCGTTTGGATGAACATATTTGTTTCTATGGTTGCGATTACCATTAGATTTAGTGAATTGCCATTTAAATTGAGCTCGTCCAGGATTAAGCATTGTTTGTCTGTAAGCGTGTTTCTTCATTTCGTCTCTGGCAGCATCTTCCCATTTATTGATAGTAATGGGGATTCCTCCTTGTCTATAAAGGATGGATTCTAAGAGTTTTTGCTTGAGACCTTGAGCGAAGAGGTGCATTGTACCTCCTGTGGTAATGTCATAATTTGCTTGTGTACAGAGATGTTTAAACGTAGAGATGTACATGTCTAGATCATCTTGGTACATTTTTAATGCCATTAGTTTTTGCTGGGTGGTTTGCTTCTTGGCAGTATCAGTATATGCATTTGTGAACCTAGTATTGAAATCGTTCCATAAGTTTGGATTGTTTCTATCGATGGGATTGAGTGCTTGTGTTGTAAGTTCTCTTAATAAGAGTACTTGGTCATTTACCCAATTGTCTATGTTAGGTCCTCTCATGAGTGATAGTGCATACATCGCACAGAAGTATGGAACTTGCATCACTTCATGACTTTCGTTAAGTCCCCAATATAAATTGAATTGGTGTAGGAAGGTTTCACTGTGCTTTCTATCGCCTTTAAAGGTATCTGGTGGTGTACCTCTTAATTTGTCTGTTGTAGTGACTGGTGCTACTATTTGTGCTGCTTGTGGTGCAACTTGTGCAGCTACCGGGGCTTGTTGCGCTGGAGCTTGTTGAGCTGGTTGTTGTGCCATTATAGGTTGGACTATTGGCTGGACAGGTGCGACTTGCACTACTGCTTGTTGTTGTGCGAATACTATAGGTTGTGCAGGTACGAATTGTACTTCTGCTTGTTGTGGTAAGACTACAACTGGTAGTTCTGGTTCTGGTTCTGCTAAAGGAGGGGGAAGGGGTATGTCGAAACCTGCTTCTACCGCTTCTTGTATTAAATGCAGATACGCTGGTTTGTGTGGAGTGAGAGGGTTTTCTGGCTCTCTATCTTCTAAGTCTAAGACGTGTTGAAATTGTGCAGCTAATACATCTGTAGATTGTTCGATATATGGTTCGTAGTATTTGTCTTCTTGATCAGATTGATCGTATTCTGGGTTTGGTGCAGATTCAAATGGAGAGAGTTCTACTGACTCTAATGTTTCTGTGCGTCTTCTAGGTACTGTAAGGGATGATGGCCCTGCTACAGGTGGTAATTCTTCTGGGATATGATCTGGGTGTTCTGGATCTGTGATTCTCCAATAACCTGTGTTATGGGAATAAGGATTGATTCGATCGTTGTAGCTTATATATGAGCCTTCAACTGTTTCGAATCTTGTAATATAATACCAGTGATTTTGTAGAAACTCTACTGGTAAGTTAGTATTTCTCTTGTGGTCCCAAATATAATAACCTGGGTGTTCGGAGAAATTAAGCCACTGGATTTGGCCTAAAACGTGTTCTGGTAGATCTGGATTAGATCTTAGTTGTACTTCAACAAGTCGATATTCAAGTTCTGGGTCAGGTAGCGGTTCTAGTAATTGAGCCGTGCTGACAATGTGTAAAGGTCTTCAGCTGCTGAAGGCCTTTTAGTATAGATCAGTTACTTTGATCTAATGAAGCTTCAGTGCGTCAAGCTTTAATATATTCTTTCGAAGAGGTTGGCCTAGTTAACAACTTTTGATAAGATAAGATGGTGCACACTTTGATAAGATCCGACTTGATAAGGTGTATTGCCTATTTAGGCTAAGATATATCGCTTCGATATTCTTGATATGGTATGACCAATTTTAGGTCTTGACGTTTGTATATGGAAGGTATCCTGCTGCTTTGGGAATGCCTTCAGTTATTCTTCACTATAGGGGAAGTTGCCTTTGTTTGTGGTAACTAGACTAGTATAAGACTTGGTCTAATGTTATGCATGGACTCTGCGTATTTGTAAGGACTACAACAAGTACTTATGGGTAAGTGTTTAGAGTCTACCTTTAGTTATAAAGGTTGCACAGTTACGTTAGTGCAAAGCTAAGTTAAGACTAACTTAGATAGTATTGCAGACTCTAGGTGCTTGACTTAGAGTGCAAGGGAATTGCTTAGAGGGATGGGAACGGGAGTGAACGCTCTAAGGAGCTTTAAGGTCCTGGGATTACTGCAGAGACCAAGTCTGGAGAGTTGGGGGCTCTTCAGGAGGTCTTATATACATGAGCTACCTAGTCATCTATCTAACGAGTCAAGGAATGCGCAGCAGGCCTTGGTAATGGATGAGTAAGTAGTTACTAAGGTAAACTATCATATGCAAAAGAGATTACAGTCCGCAGTAGAGAACTGCTTCACGCGTTAGAGATATACCGAGAGGTATGACTCTGAATGAGTTGAAGTGACTTGTACAGTATGGCTGATGTAATGCGTGGGAGTAGTGGTCGGAATAGGAAGGTACTGTGGCTGTAATGTAATTAGTACATGTTAAGTGATAGCTGCTATGTATCTAGATAACGGGTAAGTCCGAGAATGCGGGAAAGCGGTAATGCAGACCGGGTATCGTACTAATAAGGAAGGAGAGCTGATATAAGCGAATGCGCGTCATTAAGTGGTACTTAACTGCGTAAATGCTTGATAAATCGAAGGAGCTGTAACAGCCACTGCGCGTGCCCACCTTACAGCGCGAAGGCAGATCCACACTTAACAACAAAATAGTGCAGGCCACAGGACTCATTTCTGAGGTCACTGTGTTCTCCACCCTTACACTCGCTGTCGGAAGCGATGAGCTTGGCACAGGACACAGCGACGGCACGTTGTCAGAGATAAGTGATCATAATACGGCCAACTTCGCTACATAATATAGCTGAGGTTGCCAGAGGCACATGAGTAGTCACGTGAACTTTGTTCGGCATTACCCGGGACGGTGCCATATACAAACACACAACAACACGACTCTTCCTTCTCTCCCACCACAACTACACTGCTTCAGACACCAATGCTGCAAGCACATCAGGCACTGTAGCCGGGTCTGATATATGAGTGGCGTTGCGTGTACCTGAGCGTCGTACTGAAGTGGTGAGGAGAGAAAAAGAAAATTAGCTAGCTTGGGACGGGCGCTGCATATACAAACGCACAATGACGCGACTCCCCCTTCTCTCCCACCACAACTCTTCAGACACCAACACTGGAAGTACATCAGGCACCATAGCCAGGTCTGATGTATGAGCGGCGTTGCATGTACCTGAGCGTCGTACTGAAATGGTAAGGAGAGAAAAAGAAAATTAGTTAGCGAGGGATGGGCGCCGCATATACAAATGCACAACGATGCGACTCCCCCTTCTCTCCCACCACAACTCTTCAGACACCAACACTGGAAGTACATCAGGCACCATAGCCGGGTCTGATGTATGAGTGGCATTGTGTGTACCTGAGCATCATACTGAAATGGTGAGGAAAGAAAGAAAATAAGATAGCGTTGTGCATGGGAACAAGCGTGTGGGTTGGCTCGGGGATCATAGGTGAGCCATGCATGACGCATATGTGAACTGACTGGGGGTTTGAACCGGGGGGCTGGGGGTAAAAATACACAGCGGCCTTATTGAGACACCAGTGCACCTTATCAAAGTCTTTCTTATGAGCTCATACGGGACTAAAGGCAGAACAAGCTTAGAACTTGATCATCCTACAATGCTGTCTTTACATAGAGTCAGAGAGGTGGACTGGGTCAAGTTGAGTCGACAAGTATAAACCAAGACACTGCAAGCTATCAAACAACTATAGGGATTACGGTATATAAGGGAGTGTGGGACTGAAGTGCTGGGCTAGAAAGGTCACTTGTGGTGCAAGTGGTATGGCGGTTGAACGGGAAAAAAAAATGATGATTGGTAAGCGCTGTGGCTTGCTCTTTGACACACATCAGGCACCTAGGCTGAGGGTGCCACAGGGCGCGGTGCAATGTGTGGCCTGACGTTGCGGTTAGTGCTATGTTCATTTGCAGGTTAGAAGGTGCTCACCTCTTTGCTGCTGCCCCATCTAAGCTGCCACCCCTTGCTCGCTTCACCCCACACTCTTTCCCACCTACCTTAGACAACCTAGCCATGCGCTGCATAGCC
>Ga0307510_10005858_pt1 | contig 14659 bp, 8 predicted proteins | sample 12_EM_MG_FD_207224 | JGI IMG/M metagenome (GOLD analysis project Ga0307510, IMG submission 207224) | Populus trichocarpa ectomycorrhiza microbial communities from riparian zone in the Pacific Northwest, United States - 12_EM | ecosystem: Host-associated > Plants > Roots > Unclassified | place...
TCCGCGGCCAGCTTGCCCGCCATCCGCTCGCGGACGACGGCGCCGGCGTCGTGCACCAGGCCGCGGAAGTCGGGGTTGATCACCGCGCCGGTCGGGCCCTCGGGCTTGCGGACCAGGGCCGGCTCGGCGATGTGGGCGTCGAAGCCCTTCGCAGGCTCGCCGCCGCGCTGGATGAGGAAGAGGCCGGGCTCGCCCGCCGCCGCGCGCCAGGCGGCGACGTCGGCGTCGGCCGGCAGCACCACCACCGGCCGCTCGTCGATGCGGATCGACTGGCCCCGGGTCAGCGGCCCGATCATGGCCGCGACCGCCGCCGCTGGATCGCCGCCGCCCGTCCAGGCCAGGCAGAACGGGAAACGCTCGGCATCGCGCGCCACCAGCGCATGGAGCGCCTCGGCGCTCGCCACTTCGTGGCAGAAGCCGCCAAGGCCGTAGCGCTCGGCCAACTCGATGTCGCGGGCCAGCGTCGCCGGGTCTGCAGGGTCGGCGAAGCCGTCGGCGGGCAGCCTGGGTTGGATGTGGCCGAGGTAGCTGGGAAGCGCGCGGGCCACCGCCACCCAGTCGGGCGCCGTGGTGCGCCGGAACGCCACCACCCGCACCCAGTCCGGCTCGCCGTCGGCGGCCTTGCGCGGCGCCCGCAGCGCCGCATAGGCCGCGTTGTCATAGGCGGCGGGATCGGGGTCGGTGGCGCGGCGCAGGTCCTTGAAGAGCATCTCGGCCGAGACCCGCTCGCCGGCCGGGACGGCCTCGGCGGCGCGCGCCGTGCGGTTGCGGGTCCAGTGCTCCAGCGCGGCGAACGGCGAGGCCACGGCGTCGGGGTGGGCCACCAGATAGGCCGGCTCGTCGAAGTTGGGGGCGGGCCACAGCCCCTGCCAGGCGCCGACGGTCAGGTAGTGCAGGAGTGGATTGGCCCGCGCCGCCGCCACCCCGCGCGCCTGGTCCACATAGAAGCCAGGGTCGAACTGTGGGTTCGGGCTGCGGAGCTCCCGCGCCCCGGCGCGCAGGAAGTCGCTGAGCGCATCCGATCCGCGCCGCCGGCCGCGGGTCTGCTTGCGATACCAGGCGGTGTCGAAGAGCGGATGCGGGTCGCGGTCTTCCGCGCCGCCGGTCAGCACGTAGTGCAGCAGGGGGGCGATCCCCGCCGCTGCGGCGTCGGGGTTCTGCTCCAGGTACCAGGCGCCGGCGAAGAGCGGGTGGGGGTCCAACCCCTCGCGCCAGCCGGCTCGCAGGTAGTGGATCAGCGGGTTCTCGCCGCTCCCGGCCACCGCCTCGCACTGGCCGACGTAGAACGCCATGTCGAACAAGGGATGCGGGCTCGCGCCTTCCGCCGCGCCTTCGAACAGGAAGTGCTCGAGCGCGGTGAAGCCTCGCGCGGCCATGCCCGCGCCATGGCGGCTGCGATAGGCCGGGCCGTTCAGCAGCGGGTGCGGGCTGAGATTGTGGCTGTCGCCGATCACCAGATAATGGGCGAGCAGCGCCCATTGGCTGCCGGCCAGCCCCAAGGCGTGGTCGAGATACCAGCTCTGGTCGAAGAGCGCGCGCGGCTGGGCGGCGGGGCTGGGGCCGGCGGCGACGTAGTCGGCGAGGCCGGCGGTGGGACCGGGGATCGTGCCCAGGCTCACATCGATGCCCTCGTCCCAGACCCCGGAGCGGCGCAGCAGCATCATGCGGCCAGGCGTCTTTGCGCGGGCGAGCAGCTTGCGCAGGGCCGTCGATCCGGCGGGCGGGGCGTAGCGCTTGCGGTTCGCCGCCTGGAACCGCGTCCAGCGGTCCTGGGCCAGCCGCGCGCGCTCCGTCTGCGCTTTGCCGCGTTGCGCGACGCGCGCCATGGGGTCGCTGGGGTTCGCCATGTCGCCTGCCGCGATCAGCCGTCGGCGAGGACGGTGTCGAGGTGGAAGACCGCGTCGGCGGCCTCGCGGCGCAGGGCGGCGATCTCGCGCTCCAGCCGGCGGATCTCGGCGCGGTGGGCGTCGCGCTCCTGGGCCATCTGGCCGCGCTCGAACTCCAGCCGCTGGCGCAGGTCGAGGAGTTCGGCGCGGGTGGCGTCCAGGTCGTGAGTGACCGGCGAGACCAGCACGCCCATCTCGCGGCTGCGCTCGGCCAGGGTCTTGGCGGCGGTGTCCAGCACCTTGGCGTCGGGCGCGGCGCCGGTGGCCGCGGCCTCGAACCAGTCATAGACCTTGGCGGTCAGCGCGCCGGCCCAGCCGAGACCCGCCAGGCCGCCGTCGCCGGCGTTGTGGCGCAGCTCCGGGGTCAGGAACTTGCCGATGGCCTTGGCGGCCTTGTCGTTGAGGTTGGGCAGGGGCGAGCCCAGCGCCTGCTCGATCTTCGCCACCTCGCCGCGCCAGTCGGAAAGCAGGCCGTCGTAGCTGACGAAGGCGCGCGGCAGGTCGCGGGTATAGGCCTCCGCCGCCAGCATATAGGCGGTCCAGAGCAGCGCCGACTTCTCCGGCGCGAAGCCGTTGCGCCGCGACAGCGAGCCGGCCACCGCCAGGGGATGGCGCACCGGGATCACGCAGCGTGCGCCAATCTCCAGATCGCTCAACACCTGTCGCCAAAAAGGCATCAGGACGGTGACGCGCGGGTCCTTGAGCAGTGGGAACCGGGCGTCGCCGAACTCCTCCTCCACCAGCGCTTCGGCACGATTCAGCCAGCTCCGCTCGGCCTTGGGGGCCAAGGCTCGGTACGGGAAGGCGAAGACGTCGTCCCAGGCCGCGCCCGCGGCGCGCAGGCGGCCATCGTTCAGGATGGCGATCTTCCAGGGCTCGAAGTAGCCCTTGGCGTTGTGCTCGTCGCCGGTCATGACGTTTTGCGGCAGATGCGCGCCGGCCAGCGCCAGCACCTGGGTCATGGCCGAGGTGCCCGAGCGGTGCATGCCCAGCACGAGGTAGGCGGACCTCGCGGGCGTCTGAGCTGTCTTTGGTTTCGTCATCGCCGGTTCGGTCGCAACCCGTTGGTTCGCCTTGCGTCTAGGGGCGCTCGCCGTGGCGGGCAAGGGCGCTGCCGGTTGATCGCCACGTCCTTCTGTTGCACACAGCCGGGGCTCCCGCACAGGATTTTGCACCGCATGGCCGTCAGGGCCCCAGTTTCGGTTTCCGCTGACGAGGTCCTCCAGGTCATCTCCACGGCAGTGGACGGGGCGTTCTATCGGGCGATCAATCCCGACCTGGACGCCGCCGGCGTCGATCCCATCCGGCACTATATGCAGAGCGGCTGGCGCGAGGGCCGCGACCCGGCGCCCTGGTTCTCCACGGCGGCCTACATGAAGGCCTATCCCGAGGTCGCCAAGGCCGGCTGGAACCCGCTGCACCACTATCTGAGCCTTGGCCGGCGCGAGGGGCGCGAGATCGCGCGCTCGGTCTGGGCGGACGACTACCTGATCGCCCGGGCGCGGCGCGGGCTGGAGCCGGCCTGGAGCTTCGAGGCCCTGCTGGGCGGGCCGAGCGCCAACGCGGCGGCGCAGGCCGATGTGGTCACCCGCGACGCCGCCGAGCGACGGCGCGAGCGCGAGCTCGCCGAAGCCGAGTTCGACGCCGCCTATTACGCCAGCGCCAATCCGGACGTGATGGAGGCCGGCGCCGATCCGCTGGATCATTTCCTCAATGTCGGCTGGCGCGAGGGGCGCGATCCGAACACCGCCTTCTCGGTGAAGGACTATCTGGAGACCTATCCGGACATCGCCCAGGCCGCCCTCAATCCCTTCCTGCACTACCTGGCCTCCGGGCGCGCCGAGGGGCGGATCGCGCGCAACGAGCTGGGCTTCCGCTACGAGATCATCAAGCAGCTGCAGCCGCTGGACAAACGGGTGGCGGCGGTCGCCCGGGCTTCGGCGCGCCTGAAACTGGGCAAGGCCGCGGACCTCGTGGAGGCCCTCGGCGCCTCGCGGACCGGCCTCTGCGATCTGCACATCACCTTCAGCCACGACGACTACACGGCCAACACCGGGGGCGTGCAGCTGTGCCTGCAGCGCGAGGACGCCCAGTTCGCCGGGCTTGGCCGCGACCACCTGCATCTCTATCCGGCCAAGCCCTGGCCTGTGGTGCGCATCGCCGGAGAGCCGGGCGCGCTCGGCCTGCTGCTCAACGGCCAGCGCATCGGGGTCTTCGCGCCGAAGACCATCGCATCGGCCCTGGCCAAGGCGGCGGGCGCAGCCAAGCGCGGCGAACGCAGCTTCGCGATCCACAGCCTGCTGGGCCATGGCGCCGAGGAGACCGCCGCCATCCTGGCGGCCGCCGACCTCAACGCCGGCTACTTCTGGCTGCACGACTTCGCGAGCCTCTGCGCCGGCTACCACCTGTTCCGCAACGACGTGGAGGACTGCGCCGCGCCGCCGCCGGAGAGCCCCGCCTGCGGCATCTGCGTCTACGGCCCCTGGCGCGCGCGGCATATCCAGGAACACGAGCGCCTGTTCCACAAGCTGGCGCTGACCGTCGCCAGCCCCTCGCAGACCGCGCTCGACCTGTGGCAGGCCCGGTGGAGCTTCGCGGCCAAGGGGGCCGTGGTGGCCCCGCTGGCGCGCCTGGCAGACCGCGGCCCGGCGCCGAAGGCCGCCGCCGACCGACCGCTGCGCTTCGCCTATGTGGGCATGCCGGTCGCCCACAAGGGCTGGCCGCTCTTCCAGGACCTGGCCCTGAAGTTCGGCGACGATCCCCGCTACGAATTCCTGCACCTCGGCGGCCGCGCGGTCCACGGCCTGCCGCTGGCCTTCCACAAGGTCGTGGTGACGGAAGAAACGCCGCGGGCGATGCAGGACACCCTCGAACGGCTGGAGGTCGACGTGGCGATGATCTGGTCGCTCTGCCGCGAGACCTTCTCCTTCACCGCCTATGAGGCCGTGGCCGCCGGCGCGGCGGTGGTTACCGGCCCGGACAGTGGCAATATCGCAGCCCTGGTGGAGAGCTCCGGCCACGGCCGCGTGCTGCCGGACGAGGCGGCTCTGCACCTGGCGCTGGAGCGGGGCGATTTCGCCGTCCTGGCGAGGTCTGTCCGCAAGCCCAGGCTCTACGACCTGGCGTTCAGCGCGCTCACGGCCGACCTGCTGGAGGCCGCCCGATGAAGGTCCTCTGCTACTCCAGCTTCACCTTCTCCTACCTGAACCGGGCTCGCGTGCTCTTCCAGACGCTGCGCCGCTTCCATCCGGACTGGGAGCTGGTGGCCCTGATCACCGACAAGCCGCCGGAGCGGTTCGACTTCGATCCCGCGGACGAGCCGTTCGACCGGCTGGTGTGGGCCGAAGACCTCGGCATCCCGGACTTCGAGAGCTGGCTCTTCAAGCACGACGTGGTCGAGGTCTGCACCGCGGTGAAGGGGCCCTTCATCCACCAGGCCTGTTCGTCGGGCGCCGACGCGGTGATCTACCTCGATCCGGACACGGCGCTCTTCGGCAGCCTGGAGCCGCTCACGACCTGGCTGGAAACCAGCGACATCCTGCTCACCCCGCACCTGATCGACCCGAACGACGATCCGACCGCGATCCAGGACAACGACCTCTCGGCCTCGCGCACCGGCATCTTCAACCTGGGCTTCGTGGCGATCCGCACGCGGGGCGAGGGCGCCCGCTTCGCCAAGTGGTGGAACGACCGCCTGCTCGACTGGTGCTACGACGACATGGCCGCCGGCCTCTTCGTCGACCAGCGGTGGTGCGACCACGTCCCGGCGCTGTTCGACAAGGTCAAGGTGGTCCGCGATCCGGGCTATAACGTGGCCAGCTGGAACCTCAGCACACGGACGCTGGCGGTGGCCAAGGACGGCGCGATCACCGTCAACGGACATCCGCTCCGCTTCTGGCACTTCACCAAGCTCGGCCCGCTGGGCGACACCATGACCAAGAAGTACGCCGGGACCAACTTCCCGGTCTATGAGATCTGGAGCTGGTACAAGCGCCAGGTGACGGCGGCGACAGACCCGACCATTCCGGAGCGGTGGTGGGCCTACCAGGCCTACGCCGACGGCGTTGCGATCCGGAAGTCGCACCGCGAACTCTACCGCCAGCGGAGCGACCTGCAGGCGGCCTTCCCCAATCCGTTCGAGGCCGGTGAAGGGACCTACCACCAGTGGCTGCAGCGCGAAGGCTTCTGACCCGCCGCCTTGACAGTCCCGGGCCCCGGCCCGAGACAACCCCTTGAGTTTCATCGCAGAGGGGCCGCCGACACCGCGGCCGAAGTCTTGGCCAAAGCCACAGCCCAGCCCTACGCCGACCTGTCGTCCGACGTGGCGGTCAAGGCCGCCCTGGTGGAGCGCCGGGTTGCCGAGTTGCGCGCTGACCTCGCCTCAGCCCACGACCTGGCGCAACAGGCCCAGATCCGCGAGGCCCTGACCCGCACCGAGCTGACGCTTGCCCTGACGGCGGCGCTGGCGGCGCGCACGGAGGCCCTGGCGCTGGCGCGTAGGCAGGCCGCGCAACGCTACCTCGAAACGGCGCGGCCCCGCGGACTTCGGACGCGCGGGCGGCTGTCGCGGGCCATCGATCGGCTGCTGATCCGCCTCGGCCGTTCAGGCCAGGCCGAGGTCATCGACCGCGCCGGCGTGTGGCGCGGCGGCGACCGGGCGGCGATCCTGGCCTATGTGAAGCGCGGCGCCGATCCGTCGGCCCAACCCGCGGCCCTCTTCGACCAGGCCTGGCATCTGGCGACCTATCCGGAGGTCGCGGCCTCGGGCCTATCGCCGCTGGTCAGCTACCTGGTCCAGGGCGCGGCGGCCGGGCGCAGTCCGCACCCGATGTTCCACGCCAGCTGGTACGAAGCGCAGAACGCCGCGTCCTTGCGCGCCAGCGGAGTGTCCGGGCTGGAGCACTTCCTGCGGGAGGGCGCGGCGCGCGGCCGCGATCCGCACCCGCTGTTCGACATCGCCCATTACGTCGCCCAGGGACCGACGCTGGCGGCGGGCGAGGACCCGGCGTCGCACTATCTGCGGACCGGCTGGCGCGACGGCCTTTCGCCGCATCCGCTGTTCGACGCCGCCTGGTATCGCCGTCAGATGCCCCGGCAGGCCGCCGACGTCGCGCCGCTGGTCCACTATCTGACGGCAGGCTGGCGCGAGGGGCTCAGCCCGCACCCGCTGTTCGATCCGCGCTGGTACCTGGAACAGAACGCCGACGTGCTTGAGGGCGGGCTGGAGCCCCTGGCGCATTTCGTGATCGCCGGCGCCGCGGAAGGCCGTGATCCCAGTCCGTGGTTCGACACCCGCCACTACATTGCCGCCCGCGGCGCAGGGCTCGATCCCGGCGCCAATCCGTTGGTCGACTATCTGCAAGGCGGCGCCTGGGCGGTGGGCGAGGCGCGGCCGGGGTTCCCCAGCGCCGCTTATCTCGCCGCGTCGCCGGAGCTGGTCCGGGAGGGCGTCACGCCCCTGGAGCACTGGGCGCGCAAGGCCGCGAAGGCCTGAAGCGGCGTCAAACCGCGCCCAGGTCTTCGAGCTGGCGCCGGATCTCCGCATAGTAGGCGGGCTCATAGTGGAAGGGGCTGAGGCCCCACTCGTGGCCCTTGTCCGCCCACCGATGCTGCGGCGCCGCCACCTGCGCCATCGCCGGCATAAGCTCGATGAAGGCCGCCTCGTAGCGGGTCAGCAGGGCGTTGTGCTCGGCGATGTCGGCCGGGACGCCGGGCAGGATCTCGATGCCGGCGAGCGGGATGTCGGCGCCGTCGGGGCCGCGGCGATGGTCGGCCCACTGGGCCCGATGCAGGATCAGCTTGGCGTCCCTGAGCGGCGTGGCCCTAACGAACGCGGCGAGCTCGGCCGCCGCCTCCAGCCACAGCCGCTCGGCAGCGGCGGAACGTCGCGGGATCGTCCGCGCGCCGCGCAGGGACGGCTGCTTCAGATAGCCGCTCGCCGCCAATTCCCAGCTGTGGGTGATCACGCTGCCCCCGGTGGCCAGCATGTCGAACCGCTCGTCGATGAAGTCGAAGATCAGGTGGGTGGGCCTGTAGGCGACGAGGTCCGCGAGCGCGGTCTTGGCGATGTCGGCCACCAGGGCGCGGTGCGGCTGCGGCTTCAGGCCGCCCGGCGGCGTGACGGCCGGACGGAACCCCGCCACAGGGCTGGCGAACAGACTGGGGAGGCTGGTGCGCGACACATAGTGCAAATCCGCAACAGTGTGGCCACGGAACCGCCACAGATCGCGGGTTATGCAGCTGCCGACAATGGCGACCCTAGACATTCAAGCTCCCGGCCTCGGCGCCGAGAAAAGCCGCGCCGCGGCCGCTTCTAGCATGGCTGGGTGCGACCAAAGGAGCGGCAGGATTGACATCCCCAGGGGCGCCGAGCATCTCTCGGCCCTCCTTGGGCGTTCTTGGCAAACGGCCGGCCGTCCGCCTCGCGTCGGCCCGCGTTAACCTTTTCGGCCACCCTTCAGTTTATCAGGCGACACGTACGGACGGGACGGCTCGACGCGCATGAAAATCTTCACGTTCCTCGCGAACCAACCGGACAACGTGCTGACCCGCGCGCTGACCGAAGGCAAGCAGCCGTTCGCGGTCGCGGCGGTTTTCAGCTTCTTCTCCAACGTCCTCTATCTGGCGTTGCCGCTCTATACCTACCAGATCTACGGCAGCGTGTTGGTCACCCAGAGTCAGGCGACGCTGCTGGTGCTGACCTGCGTCACCCTGTTCGTGTTCATGGTGTCCGGCGCCATCGACGACGTCCGCGCGCGAATCCTGATCAATTATGGCGTCTTGCTCGACCAGCGGGTCTCTGGCCGCATCTTCTCGGCCCTGTTCGACGCCGCCGTGCGCGGCGATCCCAACGCCAGGGCCCAGGGCCTGCGCGACCTCGACACCTTCCGCCAGACGCTGACCGGCGTCGCGGCGGCGGCCTTCTTCGACGTGCCGTGGATCCCGGTCTTCCTGGTCGTCCTCTACTTCATCGATCCCCTGGTGGGCGTGATCACGACCGGCGGCGCGATCGCCCTGCTGATCCTGGCGCTCACCCAGGAGCGGGTCATCCGTCCGACGCAGCGCGAGGCGAGCGACGCGGCGCTGAAGAGCTACGCCTTCACCGAAGCGGCGCTGCGCAACGGCGAGGTGGTCCGGGCCATGGGCATGCTGCCGACGCTGGGCGCGACCTGGGCGGGCCACCGCCGGGTGACCATCGAGCGCGGCGCGGCGGCGGCCGAACAGTCCAACATGTTCACCGACATCATCAAATGCGTGCGGATGGGCATCCAGGTGCTGATCATCGCGATCGGCGCCTACCTGATCATCAAGGGCAAGATCCACTCGGGCATGCTGTTCGCCAACATGATCCTGGCCAGCCGGGCCCTGCAGCCGATCGAGAAGATCGTCGGATCCTGGGAGCCGCTGAACAACATGGCTCGCGCCCACGGCCGTTTGATGGCTTTCCTGGCCCGCGCCGAGCCGGCGCCCGCCGCCACCGCCCTGCCGCGGCCCGCGGGGCGGCTGCAGGTCGAGGGGCTCAACTATGCGCCGCAAGGGGCGACCAAGCTCCTGCTCGGCAACATCAATTTTGCGCTCGAGCCCGGCGAGACCCTCGGCGTCATCGGCCCGTCCGGAGCTGGCAAGTCGACGCTGGCGCGGCTGCTGATGGGCATCTGGCGCGCGAACAGCGGCGTCGTGCGCCTCGACGGTGCGGACGTCTTCTCCTGGGACCGCGGCGATTTCGGCCGGCACGTGGGCTATCTGCCGCAGGACACGGAGCTCTTCGCCGGCACGGTTCGCCACAACATCGCCCGCTTCCGATCCGATGTGACCGACGAAGAAGTCGTGCGTGCGGCCCAGCTGGCCGGCGCCCACGACCTCATCCTGCACATGCCGAAGGGCTATGAGACCGATGTGGGCGAGGGCGGGCACACGCTTTCCGCAGGACAGCGCCAGCGCGTCGGCCTGGCGCGCGCCATGCTCGGCGATCCGGCGTTCATCGTGCTCGACGAACCCAACGCCAGCCTCGACGCCGAGGGCGAGGACGCCCTCTTGAAGGCGCTGGATTCCATGAAGGCCAACGGCGCGACGGTGGTGATCATCTCGCACAAGCCCAGCATCTTCCGCGCCGCCGACAAGATGCTGGTGCTGCGCGAGGGCCGCATCGAACTGTTCGGTCCGCGTGAACAGGTCATGGCCCGGCTGATGAAGCCCACCGAGGTGCGCGCCGTGGAGGCCGGTCGATGAAGCTCGAAATCGGCCCCGTCCGCTCGACCTACGTTGCGCCGACGTTCGGCGGCGACGACCGCCTTCCGATCGACCCGGCGCTGCAACGGCGCCTGCATCAGCCGATGAAGGTCGGCGCCGCGATCATCGGCGTCCTGGTGCTTGGCCTTGGCCTTTGGGCCTCGCTCTATTCCCGCTCGACGGGCATTACCGCGCCCGGCTCCGTCCGCGTCGAATCCAACCGCAAGACCATCCGGGTCAAGGAAGGCGGCACCGTGAAGGCGATCCTGGTCCACGAAGGCCAGCGCGTTCAGCCGGGGCAGCCCCTGATCCTGTTCAACGACGTCGAGGCGCGCGCCGCCTACGACGTCTACCAGAATCAGGCCGACAGCCTCCTGGCCCAACTCGCGCGGCTCAACGCCGAGGGAACGGACAAGAATACGCTCGACTTCGACCCGTCGCTCACCGCCCGGATGTCCGACCCGCATGTCGCCGGCATGATTCGCGATCAGCAGTTCCTGTTCACGACCAAGCTGCAGCTCTTCCAGAGCCAGATGTCGGTGCTCTCCCAGCGGCTCGACCAGCTGCAGAGCCAGATCGACGGCCAGCAGCAGCAGGTGCAGTCGGTCGCCGAGCAGCGCCGGCTGACCGCCGAGGAGATGGCCGGCTACCAGACGCTCTACGACAAGGGCTTCGCCCCCAAGCCGCTGATCCTGCGCTACCAGCGCTCGATCGCCGACCTGGACGGCCGCAAGGGCTCGCTGCTGGCCGACATCGCCAAGCTGCGCCAGCAGATCGGCGAGACCAAGATGCAGATGGTCGCCACCCGCGACCAGCGCCAGAGCCAGGCCGCCGAAGGCCTGCGCGACACCCAGGCCAAGCTGGCCGACGTCACGCCCCGGCTGACCGCGGCGAAACAGACGCTGGAAGGCACCACCAAGCGCTCGCCGGTGGACGGCTATGTGTTCAACCTGACCCAGTTCACCGTGGGCGGCGTGACCGCGCCGGGCGAGCTCCTGATGGATGTCGTGCCCGCCAACGCGCCGCTGATGATCACCACCATGATCAAGCCCGAGGACGTCGACGATGTCCGCGTAGGCATGGATGCGCGGGTCCGGCTGAGCGGCCTGAACCAGCGCTGGCACGCGCCGCTGCCCGCCAAGGTCGCGATCGTCTCGGCCGACCGGATCGACAACGAGAAGACCGGATCGTCCGCCTACCGCGTCGACCTGCGAATCGATCCGAAGGAGCTGACCAAGTTGAAGCACGGGGCGCTGATCACCCCGGGAATGCCCGCTCAGGCGCTGATTGTGACGGGCAGCCGCACGGTCATGGGATCGCTGATCTCGCCGATCACCGACACCTTGCAGGACGCCTTGCGAGACAAGTAGTTGCGTCTCGGCGACAGGGGGTCTGCCTAAGCGTTCGGACCCCTTTTTCGTGTTGCGTAATTTACAGGCTTCCGATAGGTCTTTCCTCGGGCTCGTTTAACCTACGCCGCAGCCACGCTATGGCGCTTGGGGTAAATGGACCGCCGGGACTGCTCCATCGGGGATGGGGGTCAGGCGTTCTGGGGGTCCATGTGACACAGACTGGAGAGATAAATGTCGACGTTCTTCTTTGAAACCATCACGGCGGCGCAGGCCCTCGCTTATGCGGGCACTGACACCCTCGTGTTCACCAACCCGACGTCTTCCGGCGCGAAGATGACGGTTCTGTTCAACGCGGCGACCGCGACTCAGCCGCCGACGGTGACCTTGGTCGATAACGTGACCGGCCGCACCGTCGTGTTCGGCGCGGGCGTCGTCGGCGAAGGCAGCGCGGGCCAAGCCATCATCTTCCCGGACGGTTCGAACCTTCTGGTCGGTCTGGTCGGCAATGACACCAACACCAGCTTCACTACGGCCGGCGACGGCCTGTTCGGCAACGACGGCAACGACACCCTGGCCGGCGACAGCGGCAACGATCTGCTGCAAGGCAACGCGGGCGGTGACAGCCTCGACGGCGGCGCCGGCAACGACACCGTGTTCGGCGGCAAGGGCGCGGACACCATCGCCGTTGGCTCGGGCACCAACTTCGCCCAGGGCAACATCGGCAACGACACCATCACCGGTGGTTCGGGCGCGAGCACCCTGCTCGGCGGCCAGGACAACGACAACATCACGGGTGGCACGGGCGCCGAGTTCCTGAACGGCAACCTCGGCGATGACGTGGTCGTCGGCGGCGGCGGCAACGACACCTTCTTCGGTGAAGGCGGCAACGACACGCTGAACAGCGCCACGGTCGACGATGGCGGCACCAACACCTTCGACGCCGGCGACGGCGACGACTCGGTGTCCACCGGCAGCGGCAGCAGCTCCGTCTTCGGCGGCGCTGGCAACGACAGCATCACCCAAACTGGTGCGGGCGACGGCACGGCGATCAACTCGATCCAGTCGAACGCCGGGGCCGACCAGATCACCGTGGCCAACTCGGGCGTCGACAACATCCTGGGCGGCGCCGACAACGACACCATCGTCAGCTCCGGTGGCGGCGCCGACAACATCAACGGCAACCTCGGGGACGACCGCATCACCTCGGGCGCCGGCAACTCCACCCTCAGCGGTGAAGACGGCAACGACACCATCACCGACACGGCCGGCAACAACACGGTCAGTGGCGGCATTGGTGACGACCAGCTCACCACCGCGGGCGGCAAGGACACGATCACAGCCGGCGACGGCAACGACGCCGTCACCGACAGCGGCGGTGTCAACGCCAGCATCGACCTGGGCGCCGGCAACGACACGCTCAGCTCCACGGGCGCGACGGCTTCGGACACCAGCTCGGTCTTCGGCGGCGCTGGCGACGACCGGGTCACGATGAACGCGGCCAACGGCGCTGACACCATCAGCACCGACGTCGGCAACGACACCATCAGCTCGGGCGGCGGCAATGACGTGATCACGGCCGGCGACGGCAACGACGTCGCGGACGGCGGCGCCGGCAAGGACAACATCGACGGCGGCGCGGGCACCGACAGCCTGACCGGTGGGGTCGGCAACGACACCATCCAGGGCGGCGACGGTAACGACACCATCGTCGGTGGCTCGGAAACCGACGTCCTCTTCGGTGGCGCTGGCAACGACGTGTTCAACTTCGCCGTGACGGACTCCGCCGCGACGGGCGTGGCCACCGGCACCCTCGACCAGATCCAAGACTGGACGGGCGGTACGACGGCTTCCCCGATCGACCACATCGACTTCACGGATATCGCTGCGGCCGGTGCGACCACGAACTACACTGAGTTCGCGGCGGCCGATCCCACCGCGGCTCGTACGGCGGCGGCGGCGGCGATGGCCGGCAACGCGGCGATCGAGTATGTGGTGGTCCAGGTTGGTACGGACGTGATCGTCTTTGCCGACACGGGCGCCAACAACGGCGCCGACGACGCGGTGGTCCTCGTGGGCCGCACGCTCGCCGACATCGACTACACCAGCATCGTCTAAGCTTCGGCTTCGACGCCTAGGTTTAGGGCCGCCCTTCGGGGCGGCCCTTTTCTTTTGCGCGGACGGCGGACGCGCCTCGAGGCCAGACTGGGTCTGCGGTCGATTGTCACCGGCCTGGCCGCCGGAACTGGTCACAAGCCTCGTATGCCGCTAGGGATAGCCGGCGCCAGTATTGCGCGGGGTTGAGGCGTACCGGGGGCTCAGGGACGCGGGCCGGAGATGCCCATGGCGACGTTCTTCTTCGAGTCGATCACCGCCGCGCAAGCGCTTGGCTTCGCCGTCGGCAGCGATTCGCTGACGGTCTCCAATCCCGCGTCCAGCGGCGCCCTGATGACGGCCGCCTTCAGCCCGCCGTCGTCCGGATCGGTCGCCACCGTGACCCTGACCGACCTCACCACCGGCCGCGCGGTCGCCTTCCGGACGACCTCGGGCGTCGAGGGCGGATCGCTGGGCGGCCCCGTCGCCTTCGCAAACCGCTCCAGCCTCCTGGTCGGCGGCGCGGGCCCGGACAATCTGAGCGGCACGGCGCAAGGCGACGGCCTCTTCGGCGGCGCCGGCCCCGACACCCTCTCCGGCGGCGCGGGCGCCGACCTGCTGCAGGGCAACCAGGACGCCGACGCCCTGAACGGAGGCGACGGCGACGACACCATCTTCGGCGGCCAAGGCGATGACAGCGTCGCAGCCGGCTCGGGCGCCAACTTCGTCAATGGCAATCTGGGCGACGACACGCTTACGGCCTCGACGATCTCCACCAACACTCTGCTCGGCGGCCAGCAGAATGACAGCCTGGCCGGTGGGGCCGGCGCGGACTTCCTGAACGGCAATCTTGGCGACGACAGCATTTCCGGCGGCGGCGGGAACGACACCGTCTTCGGTGAGGCCGGCATGGACCAGATCACCCTCGGCGACGGCGACAACACCGCCGACGGGGGCGCCGACAACGATACGATCACGGCCGGCCTGGGCGCCAATACGGTGATGGGCGGCGGCGGGGACGATTCGATCGTCGGGGGCGGCGGCGTCGATCTCCTGTCAGGCGGCGCCGGGAACGACACCCTCGTGGGCGGCGCCAGCGCC